>Ga0111538_10007656_pt1 | contig 14541 bp, 11 predicted proteins | sample SoiMethybrSBSTD1_FD_79669 | JGI IMG/M metagenome (GOLD analysis project Ga0111538, IMG submission 79669) | Bulk soil microbial communities from a Populus tree surrounding site in Tennessee, USA - Soil MetaG P. TD hybrid SBSTD1 (version 2)... | ecosystem: Environmental > Terrestrial > Soil >... | reverse complement strand
CTCGAATTCTAGCACCGGCACCTGTTGCATCGGATTGCGCTCACGGTGCTCGGCTTGCCGCTGCCGTCCTAGAACGAGATGAACCGGCACTGTTTCGTAAACAAGGCCCTTGAGCTCGAGCGCGATTCGCACCCGCCATGACGCGCTGCTCCGCCAGTAGCCATAGAGTTTCATTGGTTGCTCTTTCAGACAGCGATCACGCGCTGTTCGATGCTACCGAACAGGTTCCAACCCGAACCGTCGAGCATCTCGATTTCGACCGTGTCGCCGGACGAGAGCCAGCGCGTCTGCGCGGCGCCGCTCTCGATCGTTTCGATCATTCGCCGCTCCGCGAGACACGACACACCGCGTGCGCGATCGGCGTTCGAGACCGTGCCGCTGCCGAGGATCGTCCCCGCCGTGAAAGCGCGGGTCTTGGTGATGTGAGCGATCAGATCGAAGAACGAGAAGTGCATCTCCGGTCCGGCCTCGGGATCTCCCACCAGAACGCCGTTCAGGCGCGAGCGAAGCCGCAGATGAACGCGGCCGTCGCGCCAGGCTGGACCGAGCTCGTCCGGGGTGATCGCGAACGGCGAAAATGCGGTGGCCGGCTTGGATCCGAAGAAGCCGAAACCCTTGGCAAGCTCGTCCGGAACGAGGCCGCGAAAGGTGACGTCGTTCGCGAGCATCAGGAGCCGCACGTAGCGGTTTGCTTCGCTCGCCTGCACGCCGCGCGGCGTGTCGCCGAGTACGACGCAGAGCTCCGCCTCGAAATCGAGCCCCCAGGCTGGGTCGGGTAACGGGATGCCGTCTCGGGGTCCGAGCAGCACCCCCGAGCCCCCCTGATAGACCAACGGATCCGTCGCGAGAGTGGCGGGCGGTGCAGCGCCTCGCGCGCGGCGGACCAGCACGATGTGATTGATGTAAGCCGAGGCGTCGACCCACTCGAACGCGCGCGGCAGCGGCGCCAAGAGGAGCGTCGGATCGAGCGCGACCGATGCGGCCGAGCCGGACTCGAGCTCATGCGACAGCTCCGTCAAACCGGGCTCTACTCGATCCCAGTCGTCGAGGGCGCGCTGCAGGGTCGGCGCGATCGTGGAAGCCTCGGCGTAGCGGTCGCCGGCGCGCGCCACGACGGCCAGCCGTCCGTCGCGCGAGCCGTCTCGCAGCGTGGCCAGCCGGACCACGCGTCACTTGCCCAGGCTGAGCGAAGCGTCGAGCAGCTCGATGAACGTCGAGGGCGAAAACTCTCGGTGCGCGCGCACGAAGGTCGGAACGCTGACCTCCGCGCGCAGCGGCGGGCGCTGGATCACCTCGGGCTCGACCGTCACCGAGATCGGCGGAATCACGGGCTCGGCCGGTACCGAGATCGGCGAGGATACCGGCACCACGGCCGAAGTCAGCTCGGGCGCAGGCTCGCTTTCGATCGGAGGCGCCGGCACCGACGTCGGTTTGGGAGGCGAAAGCTCGGCCTCGAGCCCGTCCGCGGAGCGTCCACGGTGGGGCCCGGACTCCGCGGGCGGAGAATCGAGCTCGAGCGCAGGTCCCGCCGGCTCCTCCAGCTCGATCGTGTTGCCAACTTGTTCGGGTGCGGGCCCAGCTGCCCGAGCAAGCTCCGCCTCCATGCCTGGCTCGTCGAGCTCGAGCGGCGGCTGCTGCAGCACCTGCGGCGGTGGGAGCGCCTCCTGAGGTCCCGATTCGGGAGGAGGCGTCTTGATCGGCACTTCGTGCTCGTCGTCGAGCTGTGCGGCCCCGGCGAGCGCTTCGTCCAGGCTGCTGGCGGCGAGCTTGGGGCGACGCGACGACGAGGGCGGACGGTCGTCTTCTTCGAAGTCGATGTCCGAAGCCTTTTTCGGCGGCGCAGCGGCTACGAGTTCGGCCTTGGGTGGAGCCGCGGTGGGTGCGGGCGGCGGCGCCTCTTCCTCGTCCTCGAGCGTGATGTCGACGATCTCGGCTTCGTCCAGCTCCTCCACGACCTCGATCGGTTCCTCGACGGCGATCTCGGTAACCGGAGGCGTCGCGACGACGTGGCGCGCCGGGACTTCGACCTTCGAGGTTTCGGGTGGCGGCGGGACCGCCGGGGGTTCAGCCGCGACCGCGCGCGGCGGAGCCTCGACGACTTCAGGGCTCGCCTGGGGGGTCGGCGCACTTTGCGCCACCGGTGCGGCACGCTGCCGCGGTTGCGCCGAGTTGCGGCGCACGCGTTCGAGCAGGCTCTCGAGAAATGTGACTTTGTCCCGCGCGCTCACGCCGACCTCTCGTGCAAACGCGCGAGCACGTCACCCCAGGCGACGCCTTCCGCGAGCCAGGCTCGCACCTTCTGAGCCGCTGCCGGACTCACCACCAGCAATCGTGCTCGATCGCTATCGCGGCTGAGCGGCACGATCGACGTGTCCCGCGCCAGCGCCCGCTGCAGCGCGCCTTCGAGTATCGATGCTACGAGCGCGTCCCCGTCACGGCCGAGCGGCGATCCGCGGAGCGTGAGCACGAGAGCACGGCCCCATCGTTCCACTCCGAGTGAACCGAGGCCGACCAGCGCCAGGCTGCCGCCCAGATGCTCGAGCAAACTCTCGACGCTGGCTTCGCTCGCTCGAAGACGGGTGCTCACCTGCCGGCCGAGCTCCGTACCAAGGGTCCGGCCGAAATCGCGCTTCGCCTCGTCGCCGGCTCCCCGGCACAAGGCCAGCAATGCGGCGGGCGGGACGAGCAGACAGGCACCCCCTTCGATCTCGACCGCGCCGCGCGACGCGTCGAACTTCACGGAGTGCGAGGGGTCGAATCCGGGCTGTGCCATGAGATTCTGCAGCCGCCGAGTCCTAGCGACTTTGTGTGCCAGTATAGTCGTTCGCGGGCAAGATCTTGATTAATCTTGCTAAAACCCCGAATTCAGCGCGGCTGGCCTGGTTAATTTGCCGGTTTTTGCTGCGGGTTTTTGCCTTGTTTGTCGCCTTTCAGGGGAAGGCTCGGGCCGAGGAACCGATCGAGCCGCCTATCCTACTTGGTGGCGCGGCGCCCAAGTCGGGCCGGAGGGAGCCGCCATTGGATCCGCTGCTGCCTACGGGAGCCGGCAGGGCCTCCCCCTATGAACGCCCGCCGCGGGTCGAGGCCCCCGCCTGCTCGCCGCGTCGCCCGGTGTGCGTGCACCGGGGCGCCGGTGTGGCCCCAGGCCAAGCCCTCGCCGCCTTGTCGGCGCTCGAGCAAGCGTACGAGCGGCTGATTTTTGCGCTGGGTTTGCCCGAGCCCCTCCCGGACTACGGACGCGGCGGCTCCGATGCCCTGGATCTCTACCTCGCGCGTTCAGGTGGGCCGGAGCTGAGCGTCGGGTTCGACGAGGTCCCCGGTGCCTTCGATCGGGCGGCCGCATTTTGCATCGCCGCGGATCAAGCCGGGATCTTGCTCGAGCGCGCGGCGACTCAGTGCGTTGCCGAGGCGATCGCGCTCCGGCTCGACGCAAGCGAGACACCCCACAGCCGACGCGGCTATGCGACGCACCTGTGGCTAGCCGTCGGTGCTCCAACCGCGCTCGATCTCGAGGCCATCGACGCCGCGCAGATCTTTCCTCAAACGGCGATCGCCGAGCGCGAGCTGACGGACGGAGCGGCGGGAGCCGCGTTGTTCCTCGAGTACCTCGAGACCAAGCGCGGAACGGCAGGGCCGGGCCGCCTTGCCACCGGCTTGTTCGCGCTCGCTGCCAGCCAGACCCGCGGCGCTCAGTGGGCGTGGAACAACGAGCCCGACATCTTCGACGTCTTGCGCCACTCGCTCGGCAACAATCGGGTCGCCTTCGGTCAGCTGCTCGGCAGCTTCGCGATCGCCCGGGCGTTTCTCGGCGACCGTGACGACGGGAGCCACTGGCCCGGCATGGAGTGGCCGGGCGCATTCGGCCGAGTGCGCTTCGACTGGTCGATTCCGTTCTCGACGCTGCCACGGCGCGTCGCGTCGCTCCATCCGATCGAGCCCACCGGAGCCTTCTACCTTTGGCTCGAGCTCGATCGAGTGCCCTCGGGCGCTGCGCTGGGCGTCGAGGTCGAGTGGGAGCACCCGGTCCCCTTCAAGTGGGCGATTCTCCGGGTGGGCAAGAACGGACAGGAGCTCTCACGGCTCGACGTTCCGTACCAGGAAGCCGGAACGTCCTTCGAGCAGCGCGTGGTCGATCTCGAAGCCGCGGCGGGACTCATCATCCTTGGCATCAACGTCGGCGACACCGAGATCGATTATCCGTTCGACCCGGACATCGCGCCTTTCGAGGCGCAAGCCTGCACGGTTTACCTGGCCAAGCTCTGAGCGCGCCGACGGCGGATGCGCTGCCGGACCATGCCGGCGACGGTCAGCATCCACAGCGCCGAAGCCGTCCCCGCTCCCATCGCGTAGGTGCAGCCGCCGCGAGCGTCGACGCCGTGGTCGGCAACTGCTCGATCGACGGCGATCGGGAGGTCCCTTTCGGCGAGCACGCGATCGTCGAGCAGCACGCGCAAGCGCATGCGTTGACCGCCGGAAGCCGCGGGCGCTGCGATCGAAAACCTGAAAAGCCCAGGTCCCGCGCGCCGTAGCGGCTCCTTGACGAACGCGGGGCCCGTCGCCTCGAGCCTGAGCCGCTCGTTGCCGAAGTTGTCGGCCGGAGCGCCGTTCGCGTCGCGCAGCAGCACGCTACCGACCAGCGGCCAGTCCGGATCGGGACGCACGATGGAGCTCGCGAGCGCGAGCCAGCTTTTTTGGATCGAAGGCTCGCGAACCACGCTCGTATTCCGCGCCGCGAGCGCCTGAAGCGCGCCTTCGATATCGAGCGCACCCGCACCGAGCTGCTCCTCCAGCGGGACCAACCCCTGGGGACGCCGGGCGCCGCCCTGGAGCAGGTCCAGAATCTGGCGCTGGGTCAAGCCGGGGTCCTGCTCGAGCAGCAGCGCGATCGCACCCGAGACGATCGGCGCGGCCATCGACGTCCCCGAGGTCACCGCATGCCATGCGTCGGCCACGAAGCATTGCACCACGCCGCCATCCGGCTTGCGGCAGGTTTCAGTCGCGGCAAAGAGGCCCTGGCCGCTGAGGCGCGGGTCGGCAAACTGCGACATCGCGCCGATCACGAGCGCCCCCGGCGCGACGATATCGGGCTTCATCGCGCCTCTGGCGTTCGGGCCGGCGGCGCTGAAGAAGACCAGCGAATCGAGCGGCGGATTCTTCGTCGAGCCGAACTGATCGAGTTCGACCGTATCCTTGCCGGTGTGGACCGGCCACGATAGGCGATTCAATGTCGCGCCCACCGCGATCAAAAGCGGGTGAGACGCCGGGATGCCGATCGTGCCCGCCTTGTACGCACCGGGAAACAAGGCTCCCACACTGCCCGAATCCGGACCGATCTCGCCCTCGCTCTGCACCCAGAGGCTCGCCGTGCCGTGACCGCGCAAGCGAATCGCGAACGGCGAACCCGACTTCCACTTGCCGTCGATGGTGACGATCGCGGCGTTGGTGTCGCTGGCGATCTGGCTCTTGTCGCCGTGAGTGCCGTTGTTGATGGTGATGCTGAGGTCACCGTGGTGCACCGTTCCGGCATGCCCCGGCTCGAGCGGCGCGAAGACCTCCTCGTCGTCATCGTCGACGCCGACGTCGAGCCGGTCTCCCGGTCGGAGCGCGATCCAAACGTAGATCGTGCCCGTTGTCGTGCCGTTGTTCCACGGCGGCGTCAAAACCGGGACGCGCACGTCGGAGTCATGCGGAACGTGCAGCTCGGTGTGAATGCCGGCCGGCGCTGGATAGTTCGGGGCAATGTCGGGATAGACACCGCCGCTGTTGCCGGCCGCGACGACGATCGATCGCCCCGGCCGATCCGGCTCGAGCAACGCGGCGAGCCCGCGCTCGAGCGCGGCCGTGCCGTCGTGGCTGCCGAACTCGCTGCCGAGGCTCAAGTTCACCACGGCCGGCATGCCGAGCCGCTCGGCCTGTTCGAAGATGAACCTCGTCGCGCGCAGAATGTCCGAATCGACGATCGAGCCCCCGCCCTGGCGCGTCGCACGCACGCTGATCAGCGTCGCCTCGGGAGCCATGCCCACGTACTTGTGCTCGGGGTTGGTCTCGGCCGTGCTCAAGCCGTTGCCGGCGGCCAGCGACGCGACGTGAGTGCCGTGACCGAACGTGTCCTGCGGTCGCTCGGGATCCACGGAGTTCTCGTTCAGCTGATCGAGATCGAGGTTGTCGTAGATCGCGCATTTGGAGCTCGCCGTGCAGCCGTATTCGGCCTCCAGATCGGCGTGAACGCCGAGCGGCGCGCGAGAAAAGTCGAACAGCCAGCGCACTCGCGACTTGCCCTGTTCGTCGCGCAGATCGAAGTGCGCCGGATCGATGCCCGTATCGACGATGCCGACGACCACGCCGCGGCCGCGCGGCCCACCGCTCGACAGGTGCGGAGCCCGCACCCACTGCGCGGCCTTGTCGAGCAGGGGCCGCCGCGGTGGCGACCAGGTGATCGGCCAGTCTGGATGGGCGCGCGCAAAGCGTTCGACTTCGTCCGGGCTCGCCTCGAGCGCGGCGAAGCCCGGCGCGGCGGCGACCAGGCCGAGCGCGCGCGCGTCCGCCGCGGAAGGCAGCTCCACCAGCACGTTGAACAGGCCGGTCCCCGGTGCCTTGAATCCGCCCGGTAGCTGGAGCGCCGCCGGCCCGGCGTCCGCCGGCGGGCGGGCCCTGCGCATGCTGTCGAGCAACGGCCGAACCTCGATCTGTGCGCGCGCAGGTCGCGCAACGACCAGTGCGGCGGATCCGATCGACAAGAGAAGCAGCGACAGCGCAGCTCGCATCGCGTCACACCGGTAGCATCAGCTGTTTGAAGCTCAGGATTGGGTGACCAGCTGCTCGACCAGACGTTGCATCTGCGCAAGCCGCCGCCCCGAGTAGCCGACCATCACGTCGCGCACCGTGCCGCCTTGATCGATCACGAACACGGTCGGCACCGCAAGCGCTCGATACGCGCGACTGGTACGCCCCGTGGCGTCCGATGCGATCGGATACGACATGCCGAGCTCGTAAGCCGCCCGCGCGGCGGGCGCGACCGCGTCGGTGGTCACGCCGATCACTTCGACCCCCTGGGCTCGATAACGCGCGTGCCAGTCGTTGAGCACCGGCACCATCATGCGGCACACGCCGCACCAGGTAGCCCAAAATTCGACCACCACCACCTTGCCCTTGAGCGAGCCCACGCTTTCGGCCACCGTGCCCTGCACGGTTTTTAGCGCCTCGAAGGCGGGCGCCTGCGCGCCGACATAGCTCTGCCTAAGGATCTCGTCTTCGCTAGGCAGCGGTTCGAGAACGACGCCGACGAGCCGCTGCGCGTTGCTGCGGCTGTAAACCACGCCCACGCGTTCTCCCGCGTGGCGCTCACCGACGAGCCGGACCACGTCCCTGGGCTCGTTGAGCGGCTCACCCTCGATGCTGAGCAAAACGTCGCCGGCGACCAGCCCTGCACGATCCGCGGGCGACTTCGGAACCACGCCGCGAACGCCCACTCCGGGCTGACCCGGCGGAGCGGCCGTGAGCTCGACACCGAGCCATCCGCGCTCGTCGAAAGCGCGCGGTCTTTCGTCGGCGTCCGGCTCGGACGTCTCCGCCTGGAGCGCGATCAAGCCCTCGGGCGGAGCCGGCAGCGCGCGGGGCTGCTCGGGCGGGGCACCGCCGCAACCGAGCGCGCCAATCGGGAGCGCGACCAGTAGCCCAGCCAGCCGCCGTGAGCGCATCCAGGCGTGGTACCATGCGCTGCTGCTTTGCGCAGCACCCGCCGATGAATCGCGCAAGGCACGGGCCAAGTCTCCCGCTAACGCCGCGTTTGGTCGCCCTTGTCCTGCCCCTTGGCTGCACGCGGCCCGCAGAGCCCGGTCACTATCCGGGCGCGTCGAGCTCGCCTCCCCGCGCAGAACCGACCCGTCCCCGTTCGACCTCGCCAGCGCGGCCCCAGCACTGGGATCGGTACGAAGAGGTACTGAGCTGGCCAACGCAGAAGTCTTTCCCGTCGCTCGGGCATTTCTCCGCTCGCTACGCGGGAGCCGTATACGTCGATGCCGGCGCCCGCGACGCTTACCTGAAGCTCGTGCCCGGTAGCTCGCTACCCGTTGGCTCGATCGTCGCTGAGCTCCACAGCGACACCCAAACAGGCCGTCGCGGAGCGCTTTTCGCGATGCACAAGATCGCAACGGATCGTTGGGAGTATCTCGTCGTCGATCCGCAGGGAGTCGTCGAAGAGCGCGGCGCCTTGCCGCTCTGCCAGCGGTGCCATGCCGACGGCGTGGCCGATCAGCTGTTCGGCCTGCCGCGCCGGGTCGAATCACCCCCCTGAAAAGACGAAGACCCGGCGAGTTCGGCTCGTCGGGTCATCGTGGACTCTCAACTAGTTTTCGAAGCGGCACCGAGCAAGACAAGCGGAAGATTAAGCCAAGGTCCCCATCCAGCGACCCCATCCCGGGGCGCCATTAAGCCTCCCAAGGCGGGGCAGGGCCCACCGAAGAAAGGCGCCGGCACTCGCCGGCGGCGCAAAGCCGTGCGGCGTTTAAGCAGCCTCCGTGCCATCTGGGCTACCTTCCCCAAAGAAGCCAATGATTCCGAGACTTGGAACAAGCTTCACGGAGGTGCCAAAGGTCTTACCTCGTCCTACCCCTGGCGGGCCTGTCAGAGTGAGCCAGAGCCCCTGAAATCTTTGCGACAGGTGGCCGCCCCCCGGCGAAGGGCCTATCCAGTCGCGGTCTCGAGCGCCGCGTTCATGACCTCGAGCGGCGCTGGCTGCCCCGTGTAGAGCTCGAACTGGCGACACGCCTGATGCAGCAGCATGCGGCGCCCGTCGATGACACGAGCTCCGACTTCGCGCGCTGCCTTCACGAGCTCGGTTTCCACGGGCTTGTAGACGATATCCATGACGACCAGGTTCGGCCGAAGAAAGCCGACCGGGACGGGACTCGCCGCGCCGTATTCCGCCATGCCGGCTGAGCTGCAGTTGACGAGGGCATCGAACCCGCCGAGCTCGGTAAGCTCGGCCAGCGCGCCCGCGTGCGCATTCATCGGCACGCCGCTGACCGGTGCGAGGTCGGCATTGGCCTTCGCCATCGCCGCGCGGCGCAGATCGTGGACGAGGAGCGCTGCCTTCTCTGGCGTCCGATTGACGATGTAAAGGCGCGCACCCTCGTCACACAACGCGTGCGATACGGCCCGCGCCGCGCCTCCAGCGCCGATCACGATGATGCGGCGATTGCGGAGTTCCATCACTTCGCCGAGTGCGCGGGCCGCTCCCCAGGCGTCGGTGTTGTATCCCGTCAGGACGCCAGCATCGTTGACGATGGTGTTGACGGCGCCGATCCGGGCGGCCTGATCCTCGACGTGATCGAGCCACTTGATCACGTCGATCTTGTACGGCATCGACACGCCGAAGCCGCGGATCCCGAGCGCCCGCATGCCGCGCAGTGCGCCCTCCAGATCGTCGACCGCGAAAGGCACGTAGGTGAACGGCAGCCCCAGTGCCGCATAGCCCGCCCGATGCAGGGCGGCCCCGAGCCCCACCGGGTGCTTCGACAATGAACCGCACAGCGTGATCGGCCCGCGCTCGCTCATGGCGTCTTTTGCCATCGCCCGTCGAGGCTGCCAAGAACCCCGGGGCCAATCCCAGGCCCGAGCGAGATTTTGCGCCCATTTACGCGCTCTCGGAGTTGACAGAGCCCTGTGCGCGGGTATTACTTCCGCCCTCACGCGCCCGTAGCTCAGCTGGATAGAGCGTCGGTCTACGGAACCGAAAGTCGGTGGTTCGAATCCTCCCGGGCGCGCCAGACGGCACGCGCTTGATGAACGACGACGCGTGGATGGACGCGGCACTGAACGAAGCCGACCGGGCTCCCGAGCACGGCGACGTTCCGATCGGCTGCGTCGTGGTGGACGCCTCCGGAAACGAGCTCAGCCGCGCTCACAATCGCCGCGAAGTCGACGCCGATCCCACGGCACACGCCGAGATCCTGGCGCTGCGCAGCGCCGCGCAGCGCCTCGGCCACTGGCGCGTCGAGGGAGCGACGGTGTTCGTCACGCTCGAGCCGTGCCCGATGTGCGCGGGCGCGCTGATCAGCGCGCGGATCGCCCGGCTGGTGTACGCCGCGACCGATCCCAAGGCGGGTGCCGTCGACACGTTGCTCGAGCTCGGAAAAGATTCCCGCTTCAATCACCGCTTCACGGTGACGTCCGGCATCCGGGCCGCCGAAGCCGTCGCGCGCCTGCAGCAGTTCTTCGCTCAGCTCCGGAACGGGACGCGCTAGGGGCTGGAGAACGACGTTTCTTCGTTCGGCCGCGGCGTGGCCGGGAAGCTCGCTTCGTCGTTGTCGGGCTCGCTGGCGGTGTCAATGTCTCCGGCTTCGCGCGGCGAGTACGGCACGCCGAACGTCACTTGCTCGCGCAGTCCGTCTTCGAGCTCCTGCTCGCCGATGCGTTTGATCTTGAGCGCGATGTGCATGAGCTTGCGGAGGTAGCTGGACCAGCCGGGCGTCACGGCTCCCCCGGCACCGAAGTGCTGGATCTTCGGATTGGGCAGGATCGACGCGAGATACAGCGCTTGCCCGAGCGAAAGCCGGCTCGCCGACGTGTTGAAATAGTGCTGCGCCGCGGGCCCGATTCCATAGATGCCGGGTCCGAGCTCGATCACGTTCAGATAGAGCTCGAGGATCTCCTGCTTCGTGAGCTCTTGCTCCAGAAGCAGCGTCAGCACCGCCTCCTGGAGCTTGCGAGAAAGCGTCTTCTCGCGCGACAGGTAGAGATTCTTTGCGAGCTGCATCGAGATCGTGCTCGCGCCGCGCACGAAGCGCCCGGAACGGACGTTCTCACGAAAGGAATTCCTGATCGCTTCCTGGTCGAAGCCCCCGTGATGATGGAAGCGGCCGTCCTCGCAAACCATGACCGCGGTTTCGACGTGCGGCGAAATCGCCTCGAACGGAACCCAGCCCGGCGTCCCGGGTCCGCTCTCGACCTGAACCGTCCTGCCGTCGCCCGCACGCACCTCGCGGGCCCAGGGCGCCTTGAAACGGCGCGGCGCGATCTCGGCAGGTGTCGCCGTGATCCGGCACTCGTTGGCGAGATTCCAACCGAAGCGCATCTGCTCGAGATGCTTGGTGTCGAGCTTCAGATTCGCGTCGAGTGCGAATGTCCCTTCCATGCGCATGCCCGTCAAAAGCGGCGCGAGGCCCTCTGGCAGCGCGTCGAGCATCGCCTGGCACGACGCGAGCGGCACCGTCACTTTGGTGTCGATGCGGCCGTCCTCGGCTCCGCGCTCGAGCTCGCCCTGCGCCTGGATCCGCACGCTGCCCAGTGCGAGCTCGCCCTGATCGAGGCGGAAGCGCGATCCGTCGAGCGCGGCCTCGCCACGACCGCGCCACGACAGCTTGATCCCTCGCACCGGTTGCGTAGCGAGCGCTTTGTGATTGATCGAGACCCCGGACAACGTGCCGCTACCGTTGAATGCGGCCACCTTGCCGTCCTCGGTAAGCAACAGCTTGCCCTTGGCCAAGACATTCGCATCGTCGACGTCGAGCAGACCGAAGTCGCCCTCTTTGACGCCGAGCGCACCCAGGCTGACCGGACCACCGTCGAGCTCGACCTGGACTGGACCCGTCTTGAGAGGCACATCGGCACGCAGCGTGAGGGCATGTTCGGCACCTTGACCGGGGACGAAACTGAGCGTCGCGCGATCGGTGCCGCGGCGCACGCGCAGTCGGCCCGGGCCTGCGTTCAACTCTTCTTTTCCGCGTCGGAGCTTCAGGCTCACGCCGGACAAATCGAGCTCGCCGTCGACCGGCAAGGCCTCTTCGATCATCCCCGCGAGTCGCGCGAAGGCGCGGCGCAACTTGGGACCGCGTTCGAGCGCGCTCGCGTCGGTGGTGAACGGGCGTTTCGCCGCGGGCGCGGCAGCGGCGCGGTCCTGAGAGCGACGGCTGGACGGCGCCGGCCCGTTTTTTTGTACTGGAGCGCGGGCTTCCACGGAGTCGGAAGCGTCCAGCAGGCGATCCAAACCCAGTGTCGCGCTCAGCGCTTCCGCGGCAAACCTCTCGACGACTCGACGCTCGCCGTCGCGGCGCAGCGCCGCTTCGGCGCCGCGAATTTCCAGCACGCCGTCACGCCAGGCCACCTGCGCTCTGTCCACGCCGAGCCGTTCACGACCATCGGCGCTTTTCGCGTAGCGCACTCCCCAAGCGACGCGCGCTCCTGACTCGGAGCCAGGGTCGTCCCATGTCACGCTGACGCCCTCGGCGCGGTAGGCGACGCCCCCACGCCCGGAGCCACTCGCGTCACCGCCGCCGCCGCGTTGCTTGCGCCATTGTGTGAGCTCGCGCTCCAGGTCGTCCTCTGAACCGCGCAGCCGCACGGCGCCGCCAAACGCGTCTATCTCCTTCACGCGCAAGCCGAACGAAAGATCGACGGCGATCGCATCGAGCCGCGCTTCGACGCCATTGACGCCGGACAGCCGCACCGCGACGTCACGCAGCCACACGCGACCCCAGCCCGGTCGCACGGCGCCGATTTCAATCTCGGCGCCTCGCGCTTCGGCGGCGGCGTGCGCGCGGCTGCGAACCAGCGGGGCAAACAGCACGGCCGCGGAAATCGCTGCCGCCGCGGCAATGCCGGCGCCGAAGCGATAACGGCGCGGAAGGCGGCGTAACCCGCTGGCCACCTTCTCCACGGCGCGCGTCAGGGCCCCCCCAAGACGCAACGCCAGGCGTCGAACCATGTCGCGCCCAAGCCTAGCGCCGTCGGCGGCTCGAAGCATGATTCTTGCCATTCGCTGACAAACGCCCCGCCGCGCCGCCCTCGTCCGTCCGCGGCACAAGCGCCGAAAAACTCGAGGGTTGTCGCCGACCGACCGCCTACATCCGCTCACTTCGGGATCGCCAGGCGCGCCCCCGATGAACGCACGTCGTGTAACAAACCTGGAGCAGCAGCGAACGCTATCGTCCGGTCCAAGGACGCGCCGCAAAGCCCGTGGCTATCACCCAGATGACCAGCGCCGGAACCGCGGAGTCGGTTGGCCCGATTCGCGAGCGGCTGCTCCAGGCCGGCTGGAGCCTCGGGGCGACTGGCCGAAGGTCGAAGCGGACCAACCTCGTCCTCCAAACGCGCCGCGCGATACTCGAGATCGACCACATGCGCGATTCGTGGATGGTGGTCCTGTGTCTGGCAAGCGGCGACGAGCGGCGCCGTATCGAGATCGAAGCCAACCCCCAACTCGAGCGGTTCCTGGAGCTCCTGATCGCTCACCAGCGCGACCTGTCGCCGGAAACGTGGCCGTCGTTCACGGAAGCGCTGCGCAGCGCCGGCTGCATCCCGGGAGCCTTCAGCACGTACTTGCTGGAGCTCGCCGACGGCGCCGGCGGCCCATTCGATCTCGCCTTCGCCGCGACCGAGCCGGACACCATAGCGGAGATGATCGACGACGTGCTGAGCTTCAACGACTTGGAGGGGCTCACATCCGGCTTCCGCATCTGGATCGTGCAGCGGGGCCTCGTCACGCGTAGCGTCGACGTCTACCCGATGCTGACTGCGCATTTCAGAGACGGCAGCCAGCGTCGCTTCATCGCCGAACATCACGAAAGTATCCACGCCGCGGCCGACGAGCTCAGCGATCTGAGCTTCGATCGGACGGCGCTGAGCCGAGCACTGGGCGCGCCGCTGTTGCCACCCCTGCTCGAGGGGACGCGGCTCGCCTGCCTACGCTTCGAGGGACCGCACCCCGACCCCGACGTGTGCTCCAACCTCGTGGCCGGCCAGCGACTGCATCGCGGATATCAGGACCTGTCCAGCCGGGTCGAGGTCGAAGATATCCGCCGTCAGGACGCCGGACTGATCTCGCGCTCGCTCCACGGGCTCCCCGTGGGCCTCGACGAGCTCGACGGCGATTTCAGCCCGGCTGAGCTTCGCGCCCGGGGCTGGGAGCTCTGAGGTAGAAATGACCGACCACGTGCGGACAATCTGCGAGCGCCTGATCGACGCCGGCTGGACGCACACCGAAAATGGCCAGCAGTTCAACTGGGCGAATCTCGTACTAGACACACCGCACGCCAAGCTCGAGGTCGAGCACATGCGCGACTGGTGGATGGTGAACTTGATCCTTCGCGGCGGCGCGGAGACTCGCCGCCTGGAGGTCGAAGCGGGCGATCAGCTGCCGCGCTTCCTCGCGTTGCTCGAGCTTCGCCAGCGCGACCTTTCGACCGCCAACTGGGACGCCTTCGCCGATGAGCTCGGCCGCGCGTCGTGTTTTCCCGGCGCGTTCAGCGCCTACGTCTTGGAGTTCGGCACCGGTCACCATAGCCCGCTCGATAACGACTTCGTCTCGAGCAAACTGGAGTCGATCCTCGACGGAGTGAACGACTGGCTCGGGCTCGGGCTCCACTCGCTCACCATGACGTTCCAGGTCTGGATCATTCACCACGGCGTTCTCGTGCGCGCCGTCGACGTGTATCCGACGCTAACCGCCCATCTCAAAGACGGCACGAGCGTTTCTCTTCGAGACGAAGCGACTCGAGAGCGCCTGTCCCGCCAGGATTCGAAGCTCGAGCTGACACTCGATCG
>Ga0111538_10007655_pt1 | contig 14541 bp, 8 predicted proteins | sample SoiMethybrSBSTD1_FD_79669 | JGI IMG/M metagenome (GOLD analysis project Ga0111538, IMG submission 79669) | Bulk soil microbial communities from a Populus tree surrounding site in Tennessee, USA - Soil MetaG P. TD hybrid SBSTD1 (version 2)... | ecosystem: Environmental > Terrestrial > Soil > Tree... | reverse complement strand
GCTTTCAGCACGCACGCGAGAGCGCGGGGCGGGATTCGCGTCTTCGCGCACGTGCGAATCCATTCGTCGCGACGCACGACCCAGCGGGCGACGTTGGCGACGAGGAAGTCGTCGCGCTCCACGCCCATCGGCGAAGGGTCGTTGGCGCACGCCTCGTCGAGGATCGCGAGCTTCACGGTCTGGAGCCGGATCGTCTCGCAGTCGCCCGGCGCCGCCGCTCGCGCCGCGCGCGGGCAGGTTCGCAGATCGGACGCGGCCACCGCGCGCGCCACGCAGCCGCGAGCGGCCGCGGCGGTCGATCGATCCGCGCAGCTCGCGATCACCACGTCGCGAACGTCCTCCATGAGCGGGATGTCGCCGCGCGCGATCTTCGCGCGGCAGAGGAGCCGGCGGACCTCTGCGATCGCGTCCTCGCACGGGCCGCGCGGCGGAGGCGCCGGCAGCCCCGGAATCGTTCCCGGGTCGGACCCGACCAGTCCGCCGTGGACCCCGCCATCGGACGGGGTCATGGTGAGGACGCCGGCGTTTCGCGGCGCAGCCGCATCCGACGGCGCGGCGGCGGGCGCGGGTGCAGCCGCGGTGGGGGGATCGCCCTCGGCCGGCGGCGAGTTCCCGCACGCCGAGAGGCCGATCGCCATCGCGAGAGAGATCGCCGGCCCGGCGCGCCTCGTCATCGCCTCAAGTCTAGCTTCGACCGACCGACCGATCGAGCAGGAGCCTCAGGTCGCGCGGCGGAGCGCGCGCAGCGCCTCGCTGATGCGCTCCTTCGGATACGGAATGCGCTCGACGCGGAGCGCTTCCTCGAGCGCGCTCTCCGCCTCGGTCGCCCGCAGCGCGCCCAGCGACCAGGCGGCGGCGCCGCGCTGGCTGGGATCGGGGTTGCCGAGCCAGCGGATGAGCATCGGGATGGCCGGCCGATGGCCGACCGCCCCCAGCGCGGAGAGCAGCATGCGGCGGACGCCGAGATCCGGATCGGGGAGCTCGAAGCGCGCCATCAGCGCCTCGCCGGCGCTCGGGTCGGCGATCTTGGCGAGCGCGTCCGCCGCCGCCGAGCGCACGCGCGGCGACTCGTCCTCGAGACAGGCGACGAGGTCGGCGACCGCGCCCGCTTCGTGGCGGAAGCCGAGCGCGTCGCACAGGATCATCCGCGCGCGCTCCTGCTCGGCGGCGCGCAGCGCCTCGAGCAAGGTGGCACCCGCCACCGCCTCGAGCTGGCGCTGCAGGCCGGGCTCGCGCCGCGCGATCAGTTCCAGGACTTCCTGCGCTGTCTCCATCGCGCCGTCCCCGGTCAGAAGTTGTCCGCGCCCTGATGCACCATGCCATCAGGATAGACGTTGGTGTGCGTGCCGTCAGGGTGCTGGACGTCCCAGTGCGGGCCGGCGTGCTGGTCGCGTGCCCACTCCCACCGGTTGCCGAAGCGATCGAGGAAGCCATTGCCCTCCGGGTGCGCCACCACCTCGGGGCTGCCGGCCTGGGCCGGCGGCTCGTAGGGATGGGTACCGCCGGTCGGCAGGTGGTTGCGCGGGTAGCGCAGATGCGGGCGCGGCTCCGTGGCCCCTTCGGCCGCCTCGGGCTGCAGCTGCCTGACGCTCTCCTCGAGGTCGCGCGCGCGCCGCTCGATCGACTCGATCTCGTTCTGCAGGTCGGCCGGGTTCTCGGCGTCCTCCATCAGGTCGCGGGCGGTCTGGGCCTCCTCTCCCAGCTCCTGCGCCTTCTGCCGCAGCTCCCACTTGCTCGGCTCGCTGTCGGGAAGGTTGTCGATCTGGGCGCGCAGGTCGAAGATGCGCTGCGGGAGATCGAACGAGCGGCCCGGCAGGCTGGCGACGTCGACCGCCTCCTCGAGGCGGACCAGGTTCTCCTCGAGATCGGCGATGCGCCCCTCGTGCGGCTGCAGGGTCGCCTCGGTGGCGCCGCGCGCCTCGGCGCGTCCGGTGAGATCGCTCGCGTCCGGTTGCAGCGCCTGGACGTCGCGCAGGAGGTCGACGCAGCCCGGCGCGTTGGCCGGCAGCCCCTGGACCTCGGCGAGCAGCGCCTGGGCGCGCGGGCGCAGGGACGCCGCGCGGTCGGTCAGCATCCAGCGCATCGCCTTGTTGTGGACCAGGATCTGCGCGGCCGAGACCAGATAGGTGTGGAGCCCGCCGACCTCCATGTTGTAGACGGTGGCGCCGCCCGCGATCCGCCGGATGGCCGCGACCTCCACCGCCGCGCCGCTCGCGGTCATCAGCGGCGTGCCGGGCCGGAGATCGCTCGCGGTCGACCAGCCGGCGCCGGGAACCCAGAACGGGTGGCCCCCGGTGCAGCGGATGGTCTCGCCGGCCACCTCGAGCTCGAGCACCCGCTGGGCGGCGCTCGCCATGCAGCCGAGCACGGTCGCGCTGACCACTCGCCCGCCGTCGAGGTCGCGGGTGAGGATCTCCTGGCCGGGCCGCACGCTCTCGATGGCGACCGGTCCGCCCGGGGTCGCCACCAGCGTGCCGGCGACGAAGCACTCGGAACCGAGCGGCGCAGCGTCGGAGGCGCCCGGCGCGTTGGGCCGGCTGCCCTGCTCCATCCGCGCATCGCCGAGCTTCTCGCTGATGCGGAACGAGCTGCCGTCCTTCATCTCGACCGTGAAGCTGCGCGACTGGGTCTGGTTGTCGGTCGAGATCTCGCTCACCGACTTGACCCCCTCGCCGGCCGCCTGCGACTCGGCGTCCTCGTGGCCGATCTGCGCCTCGAAGTCGGCGCGTGCCCGCGTGATGGCGCCGTCCCGCGCGATCAGGAACGAGGTGTTGCTGACCGGCTCGAGGCTGGCGAACAGCCGCGCCAGTGCGACCTGCCGCCGGCTGTCGGCCAGCCGGCCGCGCGCCTCCTGGATCTTGGCGATCTGGTCGCCGGTCAGGTGGTGCTCGTTGGCCGCCGCCGGGTTGTCGGCGATGCGGATGAGCTCGTCGAGCAGGGTGCCTTCCTTCTCGAGCAGCTCGGCCTGCCTGTCGAGCAGCTGCTGGGCGGCGGCCCTGTCCTTGCCGTGACTCGACTGCACCCGGTCGGCCAGCCGGCTCACGTTGCGGCCCAGGGTCTCGACCGCCGTGACGCGCCGGCCGATCTCGCCGCGCAGGGCGAGCCGGCTCATCCAGGGCTGGACCAGCGAGCCGGCGATCGAGACCCCGACCATGAACATGAGGTTCTCGAGGCTGATGTCGAGGATCTCGCCGGCCGACAGGGCGCCGCGGCCGGCCCGCACCTTGGCCTGGTTGGCGTCGTAGAGCGCGATGCCGTTGATGGCGGCGTACTGCGCGGTGATCTCGGCCATGCCGCCCGCGGCGCCGGCCAGCTTGAAGGCACCCGCGATGCCGCGCAGGACCAGGAAGATGCCGAGGTTCTTCTTCCACTGGCTCCAGAAGCCGCTGAGCGAGTGTTCCTTCTCGATGAGGCCGTGTGACAGCGCGGTGAAGACCGTCACCTCGGTGGCCAGCCCGACCACGAAGCCGAGCACACCGCCGCCCACCAGACCGGCGGCGAAGGTGCCGGCACCCATCGAGACGATGGCGATGCCGATCATCGCCATGAAGATCATCAGGCGGTCCCACTCCGCCTGGTCCTTGATCTCCTGCGACACCCGCTCGAAGAACGACTTCCACTTCGGCGAGGTCGACAGCGCCGCCAGCGCGTCGGTCGCCTCCTTGCGCTTGCCGGCCCGCCAGTCGGCCAGCATCTTGGCCCAGGCGGCGTCGAACTCGTTGGCCTCGCCCTGCAGGTTCTCCAGCCGCTCGTTGCCGTGGTCGCCGGGGGCCAGGCCGCGGATCCAGCCCATCGTCGACCTGCCGCCCTTGAGGTTGGACCAGGCCTCGTCGCAGGCGTCGATGTTGCGGACCAGCGCCACCTCGACCGACAGGTCGTTGAGCTTCTGGTAGATGGCGTCGATGCGGGCCTGGGCGGCCTCCGGGTTGGTCAAGAGGATCTCGCGCAGCGCTTGCAGCTCGTTGCGGATCTCGGTCTCGCGCCGGTCGAGCTCGGGCACCGCCAGCGACGGATCCTGCGCGCCGCCGGTGCGCCGATTGACCCGCGAGTTGATGATGGCGCCGCGCAGCCAGCGGAACACGTCGTCGAGCCAGTCGACCACGAACGTCTTGATGTCCCGCTCGCACTAGACCATCATCGCGCGGGCGGTCGACACCATGTCCGAGATGCTGGCGGCGCGCGAGTAGCGGCGCGCGATGTGGTCGTGGAGCAGTGTGGCCTCGAACTGCCCCTGTGGCTGGTCCTTGACCGAGGCGTGGACCCGGTCGGCGAGATCGACCCCGTCGATGCACTTGACCAGGACGTCGAGCTGCTCGCGCGCCTGGCCGCTCCAGGCCTGGATCTCGCTGGGCTGGCCGCCGGTGATGCGGCGCTTGCGCTCGACCACCCGCTGCTTGGCCGCCTCGAGCTTGTCGGTCTCCTCGCCGATGCGGCCGACCTTGCCCTGCAGGTTGCCGAAGTGGACGACGATCTGATCGAACTGCTGGGTCAGGGCGGAGGCGTCGGCGGCGCCGGGCGAGAAGCCCTTGGCCTGGGCGAGGGCCGCCTCGTCGGCCAGGGGGCCGCTCAGGAGCTGCTGCGGCAGCGTCTGCGGGCCACCGCCCGGCCGGTCGCTGCTGGTGCCGCCGCCGTTGGCGCTGAGCACCCGGTAGTGCTCGGGCTTGAGCCCCATCGGCTCCAGTCCGAACAGCGGCGCGGCCGGCGTGATCTTCCACGACATCGTCTCGGCGCCGTACATCTCGAGGGCGACGTCCTCGACGGCGGCGTCGGCCGGATCGGTCACCCGGATCCAGTTGGCCGCGCCCTGCTGGTTGAGCCAGGTGAAGGCGCGGATGGGCTTCGGCTCCTGCCGGTCGGTGACCTGCGCCTCGGCGGGGAAGTCTTTCCGGTAGCGCAGGAAGTTGGCGATCAGCTTCCCGCTGTTGGGGCCGCTCAACGCCTGCAGCACGTACCAGTCGATCGGGTGACTCTGGCGCACCGCGGTGCCGGGGTTGTTGTCCTCCGGGTTCTCCGCCGCGCTGCGCCGCCCGCTGGTCGACCGGCGCTGGCGATCCTCGATGGTGCGGCGGTTCCACTCGTTCACGTAGCGCGGCACCATGCGGGCCAGCGATTCGATGACCCGCTCGCGCAGCGTGTTGACGATGCTCATGGTGACCGACAGGTGGTATTCGTCGGCCTGCTCCGGGTGATCGAGCGCGTCGTCCTCGCGCGCGGTGTTGACGATCTCCCACAGGTTGGCCGGCGCCACCGCCGGGGTGAGGACCTCCTCCGCCTTGGCCGCGAGGATCTTCTGCATCAACTCCTCGCCCACCGCGCGGGCGAACGTGCTCGAGTCGCCGCTCTTCCAGGTCACGTAGGGGCTCGGCAGCGAGAAGCTGACCCGCCCCATGTTGGGCGGCAGCTCCTCGCCGTGCCGGCGGCCGTGGGTCTGCAGGTAGCCGCCGGCGTTCGTCCGCGGGTGCGGACCCATGCTGGGCACCTGCACCGGACCGCTCGGGCTCACGATGATGCCGCCGGCGCGGCGGAAGGGGAAATCGGGGAGCCAGTCGCCGGCGACCATCGGCCCGCCTGCGCTGATCGCCGGGGCCCGCCGCCCGGCGGCGACGGCGTCGGCGGCCGCGTGCGCCGCCCGTTCCGCCCCATCGCCCGGCTGGCTGGCCGGCAGCGCGCCGCCGGTCGGCACCGAGCTCGGCTGCTGCAGCGTGTGGGCCAGCTCGTGGGCCATGAGGTGCTGCCCGGACGCGCTCGACGGGTCGTAGGCACCCTGGCCGAAGTAGATCGTCTTGCCGACGGTGAACGCGCGCGCGCCGATGTCGGCGGCGGCCGACTCGGCAGCCCCGCCGGTCACCACCCGCGCCCCCGAGACGTCGGCGCCCATGCGCGACGACCAGCTGTCGGCGTCGGGCAGAGCCTGCCCCGCTCCGCTCGGCAGCGCCATGGTGAGCGTGCGCTTGCCGGGCGAGACCGCGTAGGACAGCCGGTCGGGGTTCGCCACCCGCGAGGTCGAGGTCACCTTGCCGGGTGCGGGGCGGTCAGCGACCTCCGGGTGGACGCTGCGCTCGGGATCTCGATCGCGCCCACTCCGCCCGTCCCGCGCCAACGGAACTCATCGTATCACCCGCGTATCGCGGCCCGCCCGTGAGACTTTTTGCCCGCCTGCGCACCGCTGGCCGTGAGATCTCCCGCACGCGTTCGGCTCGCTTGTAGCTGAACATACGTTCAGATATGCTGACCAGGTCGCATGACGACCGCGTCGGAGCTCGCCGCCGTCGGGCCGCTGCCGCGGCCGCGGATCTGCTGCCTCGATCTCGACACCTTCTTCGTGTCGGTCGAGCGCGTTCTCGATCCTTCCCTCGAGGGCAAACCGGTCGTGGTCGGCGGCCGCCCGGGCAGCCGCGGTGTGGTGACCGCCGCGAGCTACGAGGTGCGCCGGCTCGGCGTGAAGTCGGGGATGTCGCTGGTCGAGGCCGGGCGGCTCGCGCCCGACGCGATCTATCTGCCGACCCGCGGCGACACCTACGGCGACTACGCCGAGCGGGTCCGCGCGATCGCGCGGCGCTACGCGCCGACCGTGGTGGTGGCCAGCATCGACGAGATGTTCCTCGATCTGTCCGGCTGCGAGCGCCTGTACGGCCGGCCCGGCGACGAGAGCGGCGACGTCGCCATCGAGCGCGCCGTCCTCGAGCTGACCTGCGCCATCGACGACGAGCTCGGTCTGCCCGCGAGCGCCGGCCTGGCCACCAGCATCGTCATGGCGAAGGTGGCATCCGGCCTGGCCAAGCCGCGCGGCGTGATGCTGGTCCCCGCCGGAGTCGAGCGCGCCGTCCTGGCCCCGCTGCCGGTGCGGAGCTTTCCCGGGATCGGCCCGGTCGCGGAGCAGAAGCTCCTGGCCGCCGGCTACGCCACCCTCGGGGCGGTCGCCGATGCGCCGCTCGGCGAGCTCGAGGCGATCTTCGGCGCCTGGGCGCCGTCGATCGCGCGCGGCGTCCAGGGCCGCGGCTCGGGCGCGCTCGGCCGCGAGCGCCCGGCGTTCTCCGAGCACGACCCGGAGGGCGAGACCGCCGGCAGCATCTCCAACGAGCGGACGTTCCGCAAGGACGTCTCCGACCCGGCCTCGATCGCGTCGGTCCTGTGCGGGCTGTGCGAGCGGGTCTGCTGGCGCGCCCGCAAGCGCGGGGTCAAGGCGCGCACCGTGACGCTGAAGCTGCGCTACGCCGACTTCCACACGCTCACCCGCTCGCGCACGCTGGCCCCCACCAGCTCGGAGCTGGAGCTCTATCCCGTCCTGCTGGAGATGCTGGCCCTGGCGCGGACCCGCGCTCTCGCGGTGCGCCTGCTCGGCGTCCAGCTGTCGAACCTGGGCGTGTTCCAGCAGCTGCCCTTGTTCGACGATCACGACCGGATCGGCGCCGTCGTCGACCACCTCCGCGAGCGCTACGGCTTCTCCATCGTCGGCCTCGGCACCCAGCTGGGCGGCGAGGGGCGGACGCTGGTCGGCCGAAGCTCGGTCGGCCGCAGTCGATGACGCCCGGCGCGGCGCGCCGGCTCAATCGGGCGCCAACTGTCGTGGGCAGCGGAGCACGCGGCCGCCGGCACCACCTCGCCCTGCGCGCGCGTTTTCCGCCGCTTGTGCGCCGGCCGGGCAGGGCACGACAGCTGCACCGCACCGGCGGCGTGCGTCCCACGCCACGGCGCGCCGATCGCGCGGGCAGCGCCCTCGGGCGCCTGCTGGGACCCGCAGCGATGGCCGCGCTGGCGGCCGGCTGCGGCCACGGCGGCCCGACCGGATCGGAGGACAGCGGGGCGCTCGACGACGCGCACGGCGGCGGCGCCGACGACGCCGGCCTCGAGCTCGATCCGCCCGGCTTGCCGCACATCCACAACTACAGCGGCGCGCCCGCCGAGCGCGTGGTGGCGCTGGTCGAGCGGGCCATCGACGGCCTCGGCTTCGACCCGGCGTCCGGCGAGGGGCCCAACCCGGGCGATCGCTTCTTCGCCGGCCGGCGTTACCTGGCCTGGATCGACCAGACCGGGTTCGCCGGCAAGATGAACGGCCTGTGGCTCCTCGACGGCGCCGCCGGCGACGAGCTCGACTTCTCGCTGGCCGATCCGGACGGCCGCCCGGTGAACTTCTTCATCCCGGGGGAGGACGGCGACGGACGCTGGGCCGGCGGCTACAAGGGCGCCGAGCACATCGAGTTCCCCAGCGGGGTGCCGGAGCCCGGCGATCCGACCGGCTGCGACGGCGAGGTGTGCAACTGGTACGGCGTCAACGAGGCGCCGCCGATCCGCAACCCGAAGATCCCGTGGTGGTCGTCGTGCAACCCCGGCTCGCCCGACTTCGCCGACGCCACCGAGCCGCTCACCGTCGAGGAGCTACCGGACCGAGCCGGCCTGAAGCTGGTCTACGAGGCGCCGCTCGTCAAGCAGGCCGACGGCGACGGCACCTACGACGGCGACGCCTGCCACGCCGACGAGCTGTTCCCCGACGGCGTCAGGCGGCCGGTCTTCCTCCGGCTCGGCTACGAGCTCCTGGCGGACGGGGATCACTTCGATCGGACGATGCAGATCCGGAATCCGGCCGGCAACCCGAGCTTCACCGGAACCATGAGCCTCATCGGCGGGTTCGTGATGACCGCCTGGCCCGACGCGCACTACCTCAAGCGGCTCCACCGCACCTGGCGGCCCGAGTCGGCCGACGTCGCGCTCGACTGGGACGGCCAGGAGGTGACGCTGGCGGCCGGCAGCTGGAACGATCTCTCGAGCATGTCGCCCTCCACCCGGGACGTCCTGGTGGCGTGGATCGACCAGCCGATCACGCTGAGCGCCACCGACGGTTACGCGGAGGGGCGGTCCGCCACGCTCTCCCACGTCGGGCCGAGCGACAACCGCGACGTCGGCGCCTGCCTGTGCGCGGTCCACGGGGCGATCGAGATGGGCGGAGGCCTCCTGCACGGCGGCATCTCGCTGCCGATCGACGGCGGGGCCACGACGATCGAGGCGCGCCGCCGCCTCAGCCTGCCGTCGGCGGTGGCCGCCCCGCGCCCGACCGGTCGGGTCTATTCGATGTCCGGCGATCTCTCCCACGCGATCGGCCGGGCCGACGGCGACGGCTGGTCGGCCAGCACGGCGGACGATCAGGCCGGCGCGCTGGTCTACGGGCCCTACGCCACCGACTGGGGCGGCGGCTCCGCCCAGGCCGTCTTCGCGCTGCAGATCGACGACGTCGGCGCCGACGACCGGGTGGTCGCCACCATCGACATCAACGACGCCACGGCCGATCGCGTGCTGGCCGCGCGCGAGCTGCGCCGGCGCGACTTCCGCCGCCCGCTCGAGTCCGAGCGCTTCGCCCTCGACGCCGACCTCGCCGGCCGCGACGGCCACCGCATGGAGGCCCGCCTGTGGTGGAAGGACGTCGCGTTCCTCCGGGTCGAGTCGCTGGCAGTCCAGACCAGCGAATACTGAGCCGGTGTCGGCGCCCTCCGGCGCGCGCGTCTGTCGATCGGCCGCGACTGCTCGCGCGTGTCGAGGGCGAACCACAGCACGAACCTGGGGCCCTTCCGCGCCTTCAACATCGCCGGGCCGAGGAACAGCTGCGGCTCGATCTGCCGCAGCTCGTCGTGGATCGCCCGGATGGCGGCCGGATTGGCCGGCAGGTCGTAGTCGAGGACGATGCAGGGCGCGCCGTCGATCACCGAGTCCCGGATGGAGGTCTGGAAGGGAAACCAGTTGCGGCGGCCCAGCAGGCTGATGCGGTTGATGCCGGTGCCGGTCGCGCCGCGGCCGGAGAACGACTTGCCCTCCCAGGGAAACGAGCCCGCGCCCGAGAAGCGGCGCAGCGAGCGGCTGCGCGCGCCCCGGTCGAGGCCGCGGATGGCGAGCATGCGTCCGCTCGGGTGCCCCTCGAGCGCCTCGAGCCCCGGCGGCACGGTGCCGGCGGCGTAGAGCTCGCCGAGCTCGGCGACGTTCATCGTCGCCAGCGAGCGGAGGTCGTTGTCCCGGCTCACCGTCCGGGTTGCCCGCGGAGCGCCGGGCGCCGCCGTCGCCGCCGTCGCCGCCGTCGTCGTTGTCGTCGTCGTGCCGTTGGTGGTCCCGTTCATCATGACGCCTTGCCTTTCGTTGCCACGCGCGGCTCCTGCCTCGCGACCGGCCGGAAGCTCTCGAGGTGCTGTGCGATGTGCATGGCCTGGACGCGGCCGTAGCGCGCCTTGTCGACCGGGCCGTAGGCGAAGTGGGGGGCCATCGGCTCCTCGCGCGCCTCGAACTTGCCGATCGCGGCGAGCAGCCGGTCGAGCGCCGCGCGCGCGTCGGCGTCGTGGGGCGGCGGCGCGCCCGGGATCGACGCCGTCACGTCGTGGCTCATGAAGCCCTGGCGGAGGAACTTGCGCAGCACCAGCTTGCCGATCGTGGCCTGGAACCAGGCCGGCTTTGGCAGCGGGAAGCCGATGAGCGAGTACTCGATGCTCTGCGCGCAGTGGGAGAACACCTGGGCGACCGACCACGGCCCGTCCACCGAGTACAGGGTCGGGTCGAGCACCGCGAGCTCGTCCCGGACTTCTTGCAGCGACTGGATCTGTCGTCTCGCCATGGCGTGCTCCTAGCTCACCGCGTCGTCGAGCTGGCCCTCGTCCTGCAGCACCTTCTCGTACTGGCGCAGCGGGTGGCGCTCGGGGGTCAGGGCGCCGACGTCCCACGGTTCGAACGCGTTCTCGACGTTGGCCAGCCCGGTCCGGGCGAGCTCCGGGTGGTGGCGCAGGAGGACCTGCTTGAAGTCGACGGTGTCGAGGTAGGCCAGCCCGGCCGGCGTGTAGATCTCCTCGCGGTAGTCGTCGGTGAAGAAGCGATCGGCCTGCAGGCGGCGGGTCGCGTTCAGGATGAAGACCTGGAACATGGTCTCGCCGAAGCCGAAGTAGGCCGGCCGGGTCGCCTCGGCCAGGTTGCCGACCAGGAGGTCGATCTGCTCGATGTCGTCGTTATAGACCTCGCGCAGCTTGGCGACCTCGTCCGGGTTGTCGGTCAGATCCTCGAACCGCTTGATCGGGTTGAGGCCGATGAGCCGGCGGAACTGGTTGTAGCGCGGCGTGCCGCGCTCGCGGTCGCGCAGGATGTCGACCGCGCCGAGGTCGTAGAAGCCGAAGCCCGGGATGCTGAGGTTCTGCAGGGTGCGCGGGTAGTTGTTGAGCACCAGCTGCCCGGGGTTCTCGATGCCGAACGAGTAGAGGAGGTCGCCCATCGGGATGGCGTCGCTCACCTTGTGCGAGCCCTGCTGGCGCAGCTTGGCCAGCCGGAAGGTCTTCGCCGGGCGCGCGCCGTCGATCGACTCGACGGTGATCTCGTCGGGCAGGAGCGAGTGCAGCCGGTAGACCGAGAGGAACTCGCGCGACAGCGAGTAGGGGACGCCGAAGTTCTCGGTCGCGCTCCCCACCACGCCGCCGAGGATGGGATCGGCGACGTCGAAGGTGGCGACCGCGCGGCGGTGGTCCTTGCTGCGGAACAGCTTGGTGAGGGCGCCGAACCAGTTCGAGTGCATCGCGGTGTTGAGGACGCGGTTCGGCAGGATGGCCGGCGTCCACTCGACCGTGTGGATCTTCGCCATCGCCGCGGCGTTGATGAGGCGAGCGGTGTCGAACAGCTGCTGGTCGCTCCACGACGGGTACTTGACCTTCAGCATGTCGCAGATCGCGTTGTGCTCCTTGCTGAACAGGGTGTGGAGGATGCTCAGCCCGAGCCACCAGTTGCGGCGGAAGCCGGTCTCTTCCTGGCCGTCCCGGGCGAGCGGCAGGTTGCCGGTCTTCGGGTCGAGCCGGAGCTTGCCGTCGATGCCGGAGCGGACGCGCCGCTGGGTCGGCTCGTCGCTGCCGTAGATCTGCGAGCCGTCCCACCAGCTGGTGACCTCGTTGATGTGGCCGACCGTCGGATCGCCCGGGTCGGCGGTGGGATCCGCCTGGGTCGCGCCGACGAACATGTGCGACTGGTGCAGCCGCTTGCGCGCCGGATCATCGGGCGCCAGCGGGATCTGATAGAGCTTGTCGGTCGACGGATCGCCGTAGCTGACCCAGTCGTGGTTCATGAACTGGATCCACGCGCCGGCCAGGAGGTTGAGGAAGGGAACCCGCTTGTACCCGTCGGGCCCCTCGGCACGGGTGAAGAGGACGCGGCTCACGGTGCGCGGGTTCGGCACCAGGAGCGTCCCGCTCTCGGTCTCCTTGGCCGTCTTCGTGGGGTCGGTGTTGTAGCCGAAGCGAGTGCCGGCGGCGCCCGCCATCGGGTCGCCGAGATCGTTCCACGAGCCGTCGGCGGTGCGGGCGGTGAGCGCGCGGGCCGGCGGCGCCTGCCCCGGCTTGACGAAACCGACCAGCTTGCCCTCGGGATAGGCGCTGTAGAGGTTCTCGTGGTTGAGCCGCTCGCGGCGCCGGGCGAGCATCAGGATGGCGCGCGCGCCGTTGTGCCGCGACCAGGTGGTCCACACCTCGCGCTTCGAGTCGCTGCCCGCCACGCGCGCCAGCGAGCCGAGCGTCCGGCCCAGCACCACGCCGGTGGTGCGCGCCGCCAGCCCGAGGCCTCGCTCGAGCACGGTGCCCTTGCGCTTGCGCAGGAGGCGGGTGCCCGGCGCGTAGGGCTCGACCGGGGCCGGTCCGGCCAGGAGCTTGTCGCGCTCGAACTCGTAGCGCTCCGGTACTGGCTCGGCGATGGCGGTGAAGGCGTTGGCCGAGGCGATGGCGTGAAGCTCCGCGATCTGGCCGTCGGCGACCCCCATGTCGATCGCCTGCTGGAGCTCCGACTCGGCCAGGTCGTACTGCTCCTTGCGGAACCGGGCGATTCCCAGGAGGGCATGCACCTTGCCCGTCCGCCGGGTCCCCTCGAGCACCTCGATCGCGCGATCGATCGCGCCCTGCTCGAGGAGCTTGTCGGCCTCGCGACAGCGCCGGTCTACCAGGTCGGTGTCGAGTGGTTGCGGGGTTTCAGTGATCGTCTGCATATCGGAGGCCTCGCTGGAGGTGGCAGGTCTGGAGCGCTGCTGGCTGGGACAGCAAGGCCCGCGCCGATCCGGCGGATCCATCGTTTCGCAACCTTGAGTCCGCAGTTCGCCGGCGAATGGCAGGTCGACTGGCCGGGTTTGGAAGCTCCGGCTGGAAGAACCACGGGTTGACCGACCGGTCATCAAGGCGCCCGCCGCGCGGTGTAACGTCGCCCGATGCAGCGGGGTGAGGTGGTGGCCAACGGGGTCCGCTACGCGTATCTCGCGGAGGGTTCGGGGCCGCTGGTGCTCCTGCTCCACGGCTACCCCGACAACGCCCACAGCTGGGACCATCAAATGGGCGCTCTGGCCGCCGCCGGCTATCGCGCGGTCGCCCCGTTCATGCGCGGCTACCCGCCGACCGAGGTGCCGGCCGGCGGTTTCTATGACCGGGCGACCCTGGCGCGCGACGTCGCGGGTCTCATCGACGCACTGGGCGGCGGCGAGCCCTGCTACCTGGTCGGCCAGGACTGGGGCGCGGCGGTGAGCTACGGCGTGCTCGGCGCCTTCGGCGATCGGGTGCGGCGCGCCGTCATCCTGGCGGTGCCTCACCCGGTCGTCATCCGGCGCACGCTCAGACGATCGCCGGCGCAGGTCATCCGCTCCTTCCACTGGTTCCTGTTCCAGCTGCCGTGGCTACCGGAGCGCCTGGTGCGTGCCCGCAACGCCGCCTTCCTCGAGTTCCTCTGGTGGCTGTGGTCGCCGGTCTATCGCGACCGCGAGCACGTCGCGGCGATCCGCCGGACCATGTCCGACCCGCGGGTCGCCGAGGCGACGCTGGCGTATTACCGCGCCGCGCTGCAGTCCTCGTATCAGGACCCGGCGCTGGTCGATCTGCGCGCCGAGCTCGATCGACCGATCGAGGTCCCGACCCGCGTCCTGTGCGGCTCGAAGGACATGCGCGGCCGCATGCTCGAGGACCAGCGCGCACTGCACCGCGGCCCCTACGAGTGGCACCTGGTCGACGGCGCCGGCCACTTCCTCCACCGGGAACGGCCGGACGAGGTGAACCGCCACATCCTCGAGTGGCTGGCTCAGTCCTGCGCCACCTGATCGGCCCAGCTGGTCGCGCCGCGCTTGCCGTCGAGGAACGGCAGCACCGTCGGCACCAGCGCCGGCGACAGGAACATGTCGTAGTGGGTCACGTCGGGAAGGATCGCCAGCCGGTTCTGCGACATGTGCTCGCGCTGCCAGCCGGCGTCCTTCAGGCCGCCGCCCAGCAGGTGGTAGAACTCCACCGCGTGCTCGAGGCGGAACATGTCGCTGTCGCCGTAGACCAGGATGACCGGCATGCGCAGCTTCACCACGTCCTCCCGCCAGTCGTAGGGCTGGCGCATCAGCGCGCCCATGCGATCGAGGAGGATGGGGAACTCGTCCGGGTTGGGTGCGACTGCCACGTAGGACTTGTACATCGGCGTGTCCTTCATCATCGGCGCCATCGCGGCGCCGACCTGCGCCTGCATCGGCAGCATCTCCGGGTAGAAGCCGTCCTGCGCGAAGCCGGTCGACACCAGCGCGAGCCG
>Ga0111538_10007653_pt1 | contig 14543 bp, 9 predicted proteins | sample SoiMethybrSBSTD1_FD_79669 | JGI IMG/M metagenome (GOLD analysis project Ga0111538, IMG submission 79669) | Bulk soil microbial communities from a Populus tree surrounding site in Tennessee, USA - Soil MetaG P. TD hybrid SBSTD1 (version 2)... | ecosystem: Environmental > Terrestrial > Soil > Tree... | reverse complement strand
GTTCGGCTTCGTTCCGAACGTCGTGTCGGTCAGCGTTCCGATCGAGATCGACGTGCCGGCGACGCTGACGCTGACGCAGTTGCCGGCCGCCGACGTCATGGTCGGGGACGTCACGGCGCGCGTCGCGTTCGGCAGCCTGGTGGTGTTCGACGATCGCGACGACTCGGGCACGCTGTGGCTGGCGGGGCCGTTCCGAGGGCCCTTCAACGACGGGCGCGGTGGCCCGCCCGAACCGTCCCGGGCCCCGTCGCGCGACATCATCTACGGCGCCAGCTTCGTCACGATGACCGCGCCGGATCAGCGCATCGCCTACCGCGAGGGCGCGTTCGATGCGCGGAGCGCCTTCTACCCGCGTGCGGGCTGTCCACCGCCGCCGCCCGGCTTCTCCGTGCTGGCAGCCGGCGGTTTCTCGGCCGAGGCCGCCCTGGCGGCGCTGCTGTCCGGCGGGCTTCCGCCGGAGGATCCGTCGACGTGCGCCGTGTCCGCGCCCGCCGACACGACGATCGCGATCGCCGCGCGCGCGCCGGCGGAGGTGCAGGAGGTCGGGTGCGACGTACGGACCGAGGACAGCAGCGTTCGCTACCGCGAGCCACCGTCGTCCTTTGACTACGCCTCGGAGCGCGTTTGGGCGTGCGCGCACCTGCCGTCGTTCGATACAGGGGGCGGAAGCGCGGCTTCGGATCTGATCCAGCTCGTCGTCTCGGGGCGCCTCGGCGACCGCTGCAAGGGGCTGTCGCACTACACGCTCCGCGGGTGCTTCGAAGACGTGAACTGCGCGATGCCCGAGTGGGACCTCACGGCCAACCCGCCCGACTGGTGGCCGTGCGGGCCGTGAGGCGCCGCCAGCGGAAACAGCAGACGCGCAGAACGCCGGCCGCGGTGGTGTTGCTCGCGCTCGCGCTCGCGGCGCCGTCGCGGGCGGTCGCCCAGCACGAGACGCCGCCCGCACCGGAGCCCGCGACGCCGCCCGCTCTTCCATCCGCACCCGCGCCGGCGCCCCCGGCCGCGCCCGTCGACGCCGCCGCGCCCGCCGCCGCCGCGTCCAAGGACGACGAGGGTCCGCCGCGCCTCTCGCTGCCCACGCAGAGCGATCGCGACGCCTGGCTGCGCGGCGGCTTCCGTCTGAGCCTGGGCCTGACGTACGGCCGCTTCATCGGCCTGGAAGGCGCGCCCAGCGGCCGACTGCTCGGCTCGACGATACGCCTCGGCCTGCGCCTCGACGCCGACTGGTCCCTGCTCGCGTCGTTTCAGTACAACGGCGCGGATGCCCCCGGAGGTCTTTCGGCGCTCAGGTTCGCGGGCACGATCGATCCCACCTGGCACGCCACGCGGAACCTGTCGTTCGCGCTGGGCCTCGGCTTCGGCGGCATCGTCGAGGGGTTCTCCGGCCGGCCCGACGTCGACCCGCTGCCCGACGCGATCGAGACGTCGTACACGTTCCCCAGCGCCTCGCCGCCGCTGCCGAGCTGCAACGGCGTGGGCGTGGCGGGTCTGGCGCGCGCGGAGTGGACGTTCGTGCTCGGACCGCGCACCGCGACCGGCCTCGGCCTGGAGGTGCTCGGGCAGTGGACCGCTTGCGTGGCGGAGACCGGGCGCGTCGAGCCCGACAGCGGGCAAGCGATCGTGCGCCGCCAGTACTGGCCGCACGCCGGCGTCACCGGCACCTGGAGCTTCACGTGGCGCTGAAGCGCGCGGCGCTGGCGCTCGCGACGATCGCGCTGCTGGCAGAACGCGCGCGCGCTAGCGACGCCGGCGCGCCTGACGCACTCCCAGACGCCGCCGCGGACGCCGGTGATGCCGGAAAGCGCCCGCCGCCCCGCAGCGACGGCGGCGCCGCGACGGCCGACGCGCTCGCCGTCTTCGAGCCGCCGCGCGCGCTCACCACCACGCAGGTCCCCTACCCGGCCGACGCCCCTCCGATCGACGCGCCCGTTTCGGTGACGGTCAAGCTGATGATCGACGGGACCGGCGCGGTGACGAAGACCGAGCTGGTGACGCCGCCCGCGCCGCCGTTCGACGAGGCGGTGATCGCCGCGGCGCGCGGCTTCCGCTTCGACCCGGGCCGGTACGGCGGCAAGCCGGTCCCGGTCACGATCACCTTCACGCAGAAGTTCCTGCCCCGCGCGCGTCCGCCGGCGCCGGGAACGCCGGGCGCGCCGCCCGCGAACGCCCCGGCGCTGACGGCGTCGCTTCGCGGGCGGCTCGTCGAGCTCGGCACGCGCCGCCCGCTCGCGGCCGCGGCCGTCATCGCCCAAATCGGCGACCAGTACTACCGGACCGAGTCTGACGCCCGCGGGAACTTTCGCCTGCCGCTGCCGCCCGGCGCCGCGCGCGTGTCGGTCTTCGGCCCGGAGCACCGCAACTTCGTCCAGAAGGAGACGATCGCGGCCGGGCAAGAGGTGGTCGTGAAGTACCTGATCGAACGCGAGCGCTACAACCTCAACGAGACCGTCGTGGTCGCGGAGCGGCGGCGCGATGAGGTCTCGCGCGTCACGCTGCGCGGCGATGAGATCCAGAAGATCCCGGGCACGTTCGGGGATCCGTTCCGGGTGATCCAGACGCTTCCCGGCGTGTCGTCGGTCGTGTCGCTGCTGCCGTTCCCGGTCGTGCGCGGGTCCAGCCCCAGCTCGACGGGCTTCATGCTCGACGGCACGCGCATCCCGCTGCTGTTCCATTTGCTGGCCGGGCCCAGCGTCGTCCACCCGGTGTTCATCGACGAGATCCAGTTCTTTCCCGGCGGCGCGCCCGCGCCGTACGGCGGCTACGTGGGCGGCATCGTCGACGGCCGTACGCGGCGCGCCCGCCCGGACGAACGCCTCCTGGACTTCGACCTCAACCTGCTGCAAGCGGGCGGCTTCGTCCGCGCGCCGATCGCACCGCTCGGCGCGACGGTGACGGCGGCCGGACGCTACGGCTACCCAGGGCTCCTGCTGAGCCTCGCCACCAACGAGGTGTCGCTCTCGTACTGGGACTACCAGCTGCGCGTCGACGGCGGCACGGCGGCGAACAACTGGACGGTGTTCGTCTTCGGCGCCAACGACCAGCTGGACACGCCGGCGCCCAACGCGCCGCCGAACGATCCCGACCCCGAGCTGCAGCCGTCGCTGATCCTCGGTTTTCATCGCGTCGATCTGCGGCTCAACCTCACGCAGGGACGGCTGGCCGAGACGTTCCGCGCCGTGCTCGGCTACGACCGCACGCTCTCCAACGGCACCGACTTCTGGGTGTGGACCGCCGAACCACAGGTCGCGGCGACGTGGACCCAGAGCAACAAGCTGCGCATCGCCGGCGGCCTGCTGGGCACGTTCCGCCGCCTCCGGCAGGGCGCAACCGCGCTGCCCACCGCGAATCCGTTCTCCATGGTCACGTCGTCGCTCGGGACGATCAACGTCGGGTCGTCATACCTGGAGGCGATCTGGCGGCCGACGCCCGACGTGCTGATCCGGCCGGGCGTACGCGCCGACGTCTATTCGGACGAGACCGCCACCAAGCCCGCCGTCGATCCCCGGTTGACGCTGCGCTACCGATTGTTCGAGCGGAACCTGCCCGAGGGCGAGCCCGCCGGAGACGCGCGCGCCGTCTGGCTGAAGGCGAGCGCCGGCATCTACCACCAGCCCCCGCGCTTCGTCGTTCCGCTGCCGGGCCTGGACGTGATGCCGCTGAAGTACGGACTCTTGCGCTCTTACCAGACCAGCGCCGGCACCGAGATCCCGCTGCGCGAGAAGACGTCGCTCTCGCTCGAGGGCTTCTTCAATTACATGGACCCCACGATCTTCGATCTGTCCGTCAACCAGGGGTCGGTGGTGATCGATCCCAACCAGACGATCGTGCCGACGAACATCGTCATGCCCACCGACGACGCGCAGGAGATCATCGATCGCCTCACCGCGCCGCAGATCGGCCGCGCCTACGGACTGGAGGTGCTGTTGCGCCGGCAGTCGAAGACGGGGCCCTTCGGCTGGATCTCGTACACGCTGTCGCGCTCCGAGCGGTACCGCAACGGCGACTGGGTGCCGTACGACTTCGATCGCCCGCATCTCTTCAACCTGGTCGCGGGGTTGCCGCTGCCGCGCAACTGGGATCTCGGCCTGCGCCTGCAGTACCAGAGCGGCCGCCCGACCACGACGACCGCCGGTTACAACGCCGCGTACGGCGCGGGCTTCTTTCGTTTCGACTTTCGCGTCGACAAGCGCGTCGTCTGGCGCAACTGGCTGCTCGACTTCTACGTCGACGTCACCAACGCCGCGCTCCTCCCCGAGGAGGTCCAGCCCGGCGCGGTCCTGCGCTACGTCCTGCCCACCGCCGGCGTGCGCGGCCGGTTCTGACCGTGTGTGAGATTTGGCAGCGAGCCACTGCAACTGTTTGCCCTCGCCCCGCGTAGCGGGGAGAGGGAAAGGGTGAGGGGCCGGGCGAGGTAGATCGAAGTCGGTGTCGCGCCGCCGTCTCCGTCCAGAGCGGTTACCGAGACAGCGCTTCGCGTCGCCCGCGCAACCTTTGTTGTCGTCGTTGAGTCGTGTTTGCAACGTTGATCACAATCATCGTCGTCAACGTTATTTGCCTGAACCGGTTTTCGCTTCTCGCGACCACTGAGGCGCGGACCCGATCTGGTGCGCGCGGCACTTCGCTGCAGTTCCTGGGTGGCCGGAAAAGGAAGGTGACGGAATGAAAGCTGGAACTCTGTATACGGGCTTCGCCTGTCTCATGCTGTTGGTCGCGGGTTGCCAGGACGGAATCGACGAATCCGCTGACGACACGGTCAGGCGGAGCAACCTGGAGACGCCGCTCACCGAAGTTGACGGCGGGGGCCAGGATCCGCTGACGACGTATGCGGCGCGGTGCGAGGCGGCCACGGGAATTCACGTTCCCACCATCAACTGCCTGGCCGGCGTGGAGATCCCGCAGGGCAGCTCCTTCGACGCCGTGGAGGTCGACGTCGCCATCCCGTCGACGACAACCGGCGCGCGCACGGTGAAACCGCCCCTGCCGGTCCCGCCCAACGCGCCCACCAACCTGGTGCAGAACGTCCAGGCGCGCGGCGCGATCGGCGGCACATCCGATTCGTTCTTCTATTCGTATGCGGCCCACTCCGGCAACACCAAGACCGAGGCGGGGAGCGGCACCATCGAGGTCAAGGTCAACTCGCTGACCAACACGAACGCCAACGCCAAGGCCGGCCTGATGCTCCGCCATACCACGGCGCCTGACTCGGCCTTCGTCATGATCGCGGTGACCCCCGGAAGAAGCGTCGTCTTCCAGAGTCGAACGACGACGGGCGGCACGACGACCACCCACGCGACGACTCAGATGGCCGCCTTCCCGATCTGGATTCGCTTGATGTGGGACGGGGGAAGCGCCCCCGACTCGGCGCGGGCAGCCGGGGCCGTCTCATCGAACGGCGTCACCTGGACGTCCTTCGGCGACATCACGTTCACCAATGTGGTGGGCGGCAGCGGCGTCCCCTTCCCGTTCGAGGGCCTGATGGGTCTGGCGGTGGCGTCGCACAACACGACTCAGACCGCGACGGCCGCGTTCGACAAGTTCGTGACGTCCAAGTATTGCGACCGGCCCAACGTCCTCGAAGGCCGGTGTGACCCACGAAGCAGGTTCCAGGTCGCGGCGGAGACGTCCGACGCGATCGTCGTCGCCAACTGCCGGAAAGGCGGTTCGATTGACGCCGCCAACTTCAAGGACATGGCCGTCATCCAGTACAACCGGCAGAATGGCGCGCTCTGCTTCTACCAATCGCCGCCGGGGATACAGAACGGCACGGCCCTCACGACGCCGGGCCTCGGCAACGGAGCGGGGCAGTTTCCCTGGCTGACGCCGACAGCGACCCGCGCCGTCGGGTGCACCAACTGCCACGACAACGGTGCGTTCATCCGGTCGCTGTACCTCTACCAGATGCCCAATTTCCCCATCGAGGGCTACGGCAACACCGGCAACAAGTTGCGCTATGTCGGGCGCGATTTCTTCAACGATCGGTCCTGGTGGATCTCGGCCAAACCGGCGTTCGATTCCCTGCAGGACCCGAGCGACGAGGGGAACCCCTGCACCAGCTGCCACACGCTTTCCACCAACAACGTTCCCATTGGCGGCGCGGGGCGGGGGGGAGGAAGCGCAGCCGATCTGGCCCAGATCGCCACCGCACCGAGCTGGACGAGCAAGAACCCGAACAGCGTCGAATCGCCGATCTGGATGCGCCCGGACCAAAACACGTTCTACCCGCCGGCGCAGTCGAGCGCGGCCAACTGGGGCAACTGTGCAACCGTCCTCGAGGCCGCCGGCTACAACCCCAACGGGCCCGGCGTGGCGGAGAGCAACTGCGCGTTCACGCCGAACGGCGTTCCGTACCAGCCGACGCTGGTGAGCACGAACGACTCCAACATCGGCGTCACGGGCGGCACCGCCACCGGATCGCTGGAGTTCTCGACGCTGACCGCGCCCAAGGACACCGACGTGTTCGGCACCTCGGACAAGTTCTTCTGGACGTACGCGGTGCAGGGCGGCGACGGGGCCGCCGTCGTCAAGGTGACCAGACTGGACCCCTCCGATCCGTACGCCAAGGCGGGGATCATGGTCCGCAACGGCACGGGCGCGAACGCGGTCAACGCCATGATCGCGGTGACGGCGAGCCAGGGCGCCACGTTCCAGTATCGGCCGACCGCCGGGGCGGCTACCACCACCGCGTACGTGACGCCCAGGACCGTCCCGATCTGGTTGAAGCTGGCCCGGTCGGGTCGGACCTGGGTCGGATCCGTTTCGACGGACGCCGGCAACAGCTGGACGCAGGTGGGCCAGCCCGTGACGCTGGTCGACCTCGTCACCGACTTCGTCGGTCTGGTCGCCACGTCGCACAACGTGAACGCGACGAACCGGGCGGACTTCGAGTCGTTCGAGTGGACCCCCGCGACGGGGTGGACGCAGTTCGAGGACCCGCACATCCTCGTCGACGGCAGCATCGGCGCCTCCACCGGAAGCCGCGCGGAGCGACGAGGCGAGGAGACGATCGTCTCCAGCGGGGGTGACATCTACGGGACGTCGGACGCGTTCCAGTACGGGTTCAAGACCTTCGGGGGCGACGGCGTCCTCATCACCCGGGTCACCAGTCAGACCCCGAACACGGGCACGATCGATCCGTACGCCAAGGCCGGGATCATGTTCCGCGAGACCGCCGCGGCCAACTCGGCGAACGTGTTCCTCGGCAAGACGCCGTCGGGCGCGACCGTCCAGCAACGCACGACCGCGGGCGGCTCGACCACCGTCGCGAACGTGAGCGCGCCCGCCCTGCCCGTCTGGTTCCGGCTGATCCGGACGCGCAACACGTTCATCGGGTCCATGTCCACGAACGGGACGACCTGGACGCAGGTGGGCGATCCCGTCGTCTTCACCAACTTCCTCTCGTCGCCGCTGGTCGGTCTGGCCGTCAGCTCCCACTCGGCGAACGCCGTCACGGCGAAGCTGGACACCGGCGGCGCCCTGGAACCGCCGGGAATGTTCTGGACCTACGGCACACCGGCGGGATGGCTCGATGCGACCATGGGCATGACCGGGGGATCGCACACGCACACCTTCGGAGGGCCCGAGGTCATCACCGCCTCGGGCGCCGACATCTACGGCAACGCCGACCAGTTCTTCTTCGCGTTCCAGAACGTGACGGGGAACGCGCAGATCACGGCGCGGGTGGACTCGCTGGCGCTGGTCACGCCGCCGGCGGGCACCATCAATCCGTACGCGAAGGCCGGGATCATGTTCCGCGACTCCGCGACCGGCGGTTCACCGAATGCGTTCATGGCGATCACCGCCGCGCAGGGGGCCACCTTCCAGTACCGGTCCACGGCCGGCGGCACCACCCCCGCCCCGGTCTTCGCGACGGGCGTTGCCGCGCCGTATTGGGTCCGGGTGACCCGCACCGGCGCCTCCAACAACGTCTACACCGGGTACCGGTCGTCGAACGGCACCACCTGGACCCAGGTCGGCTCGGTCACCATGAGCACCATCGGGCAGACGGCTCTGGTCGGGATGGCGGTCACCTCGCACGACGCGGCCCGGTCGGTGACCGCCGCCTTCTCGAACGTGCTGATCGAGCCGCTGTAAGCGCGGCTGGATATGGATCCCGGGTTTCGCGCGGCCTACTCGGCGAGCGCGGTGGTGGCGAACGACAGCAGGTCCGCGTCGCCCGGGGCCACCGTCGTGCCGCCCGGGACGCGCCGCAGCTTCCAGCGCACCGTCCACGTCAATCCACCGCCCGGGGGGATCGCCGCCAGCGCGCCCTGCTGCTCCACCTCCACGTAGCTGCCGTTCGTGAACAGCTCGATCTCCGCCTCGCCGGGCGCCGCGTCGGCCGGCTGGAAGTCAGGATACGACACGAGGTAAAGCAGCCGCTCCGGCGTGACCTGCGCGAGCCAACCGGTGCCGTCGGCAAACGCCTTCGAGTCGTGCGTGACGGGCCCGGAGGCGTACCAGAGCGCGCCCGCCATCTCGTCCACGGTGAAGGTGGAAGATGTGTTGGGCGCGTACGTCACGGCGCCGCTTCCCTGGCCGAAGAACGCGAGCCCGTCCGTCGCCACGCGGCTCACCTGCCAGGGGGCCAGCGAGACGCTGACGGTCGCCGAGATATTGAACAGCGCGTACGTGACGTCGATGGCGCCGCTTCCGGGCACCGGCGTGAACACCTTCGTCACGGTGATCGCGGAGTCGGGAATGCCGGCGATCGACTGCACGCCGCTCGCGAGCCCGATCGAATCCGCAGCGTCGGCGTCGGCCGTGTAAGGCCCGCTGTCGATCGCGGCGGGCGGGGGCCAGCAGCCGCCGCCCAGCGCGCACCAGCTGGCCTGTGGGCTCGGCCAGTAGGTGCTGCCGTAGTTGTCGTGCTGGACGTCGCTGGTCACCAGCACGTTGGTCCCCTGCAGCGAAAACTCCGTGATACGCGCGCCCTTCGCCCCGTCGACGACCATCTTCAAGTCGCCGAGCGTCAGCGTGTGGATGCTTCCGTCGCTGGTCACCGATACCGGCGTGAAGACCGGGGGCCTGTCGCCTTCCCCGCCGCCGCAGCCACCCGCACACAGCAACACCAGCGCCCCGATCCGACCCGCTCGGCGGCCTGACCCGCTCCGTCTCATCGCCCCCGGTTACCACATTTCGATCAGTTCGTCCCCGGCGGCCGAGTCGATGGGACGGATCGAAGTGGCGTGTGAGAAGATGACACTCACGTTGCGGTCGTCGGAAATCACGAAAATCATGGCTCGTCGCGTCTCCGCGCTGACGGTCGCGGCCCTGTTGGCCGCGTCGTGCGGCTCGTCATCGGGCGGCGCCGACGGTGGCGGCGGAAGCGGAGGCGGATCGGCGGGAGGTGGCGGAGCGGGCGGAGCCGCGGCTGGATCGGGCGGCGCTGGAGGCGCTGCGGGCGCGAACGGAGGAGCTGGCGCGGCCGGCGCCGGTGGAGCGAGTGGCGCCAGTGGAACCGCGGGCACGGGCGCTGCGGGAACGGGCGGGCGAGGTGGCGCCGCGGTCACGGGCGCCGGCGGCCAGGGCGTCGTCTGCGGCGGCGTCCGGTGCAACCCGGGCGACATGTGCTGCTACGACATCATGGGGAACGGCGCGTGCGCGGCGCCGCCGGCGGTTTGCATCGGCGGCCCGACGATCTGCAACAACAACCAAGTCTGCCCGTCTGGGCTGACGTGCGATTACAACCAGCCCGGCCGCTGTTTCGCCAGCGCCGTCGGTGGAATCTGCATCGAAACCCCCTCCGCGTGCACGCGCATCTACCAGCCGGTCTGTGGTTGCGATGGCGTCACCTACGGCAACGACTGCGACCGCCGGCGGGCGCGTGTCCAGCTCGATCACGGCGGCGAATGCTGACGCGCAGTCGGCGGCCGGCGCGGCTGAACAGCCGCCCGCCCCGCTGATCAGGTCAGCCCCAGGAGCGGCCCCATCCCCGACGCGAGCCGCGAGTCGCCGAACGACGTCACGTCCGAAAAGCCCATGTACTGGTGGCAGGTGGCGAGCATGTCCGAGAACGACTGCTTGTTCGCGAAGTCGATGTAGCGCCCGCGCCGGAAGGCGTTGTCGGCCTTGCCGGCGAAGACGACGAGGCTGTTGTTGATGGCGTGGGTGTCGCCCTGGGCCAGCTCGTTCCAGTGGACGACCAGCGTCTTGTCCCACAGCGTGCCGTCGCCGTCGGGCATCGCCTTCAGCGCTTCGTAGAGCTTCAGGTTCTGCGTCCACAGGTGCTTGTTGACGGCCCGGATCTTCTGGAACGCCTCGGTCGCGTTCTGGTGGCTGATGTCGTGGTGGCCCTCGGTCAGCCCCAGGTTCGCGTAGATGCGGTTGCTGGTGTTGCCGCTCCAGTTGAACTGGATGACGCGCGTCAGATCGCACGCGAACGCCAGCGCCGAGATCTTGAAGAACAGCTCGCCCATGACGACGTGATTCGCGTCGGCGTAGGGGTCGATGGCCGTGCCCAGGCTGGCGGGCTTGCAGCCCATCGCCGGGACCGGCGTGCCGGTCGTGCCCTGCAGCGTGCGCTCGATGTCGCGCAGCGAGGTCATGTGCAGATCCAGCTTCTCCTTGTCCCTGGTGCCGACCTTGCTCGACAGCGTGTTCGCCTCGGCGAGCACCAGGTCCAGCGCCGACTGCTTCTTGAGCAGCCGCTTCGCGATCGCCGCCTGCGCGGCCGCATCCGTCGGAGCGAACATGAAGATGCGCGCGTACGCGGCGTACGGATCCGTTTCGGGGGGGATGGGATTCTGGGTCCCCACGGGCCCCGCGTGCGAATGCAGGTTCCAGATGTCGTTCCGCTTGCCGCCCACCCGGTAGACGAGGTGCCGCTGGGGGACGCTGGGGTTCGCGGCCAGCACCATGTCGCCGATCGACCGGTCGGCGCTGGGGCCCATGACGAAGCCGATGGTCGTGTCGGCACCGCCGATCGGGTACGAGCCCGTACCCGACGGCCACGGCGCGAGGGCGCTGCCGCCCTGCTCGTGGTTGTCGGCCACGGAGCCCGCGGGCAACTTGCCGAACCTCTTGTCGAGCTTGTTGAGAATCAGCAGGTCCTGCCGGTACGGCTCGAGCGGCGCGAGGAACTCGCCGAACACGAAGTTGGTCTCGCCCACCGTCGTGAAGCGGGTCGCGACCTCGTCGCCGTTCGCCTGGAAGCAGAACAGGATGCGCCGGGGCGTCATCGCCGCCTGGGCGCGAACCGCGCGCGGCCGCATCGCGTCCAGGAACGGCAGCGCCAGCGCGACGCCCGTGGTGCCGCGCAGCAGGGTGCGCCGGGAGAGGCGTTTCGGTGCCGGTGTGTTGATGGGCTTCATGGCGTCACCCCCCGGTAGAGGAAGGCGTCTGTTCTCGTCAGCGAGACGAGGAGCTCGGTGAGGTTGTAATCGGAGGTCTTGAAGTCGACGAGCAGGCGCGCGAGCGAGCACGCGTCCGCCTGCTCGACTTCATGCCCGTAGAAGAAGCGGAAGTTGTTGGTGACGTAGCACTCGCGCACCTGCTGGCTCTGCGCCAGCTTCTGCCCGAGCTCCGTCGGGTTGGTCATCGGCCCGTCGGCGTCGCGCGTCCCTGACAGCTCGCTCTCGAGCACGACCGGCAAGCCCATCTCGTCCACCGTGCGGGCGCGGCCCACGGCATCGAAGCCTTCGAAGACGACGCCGATCGGATCCATGAGGACGTGGCAGTTCGCGCACGACGCCACCGTGCGGTGTTGCTCGAGGCGCTCGCGCTGCGAGACGCCGGTGGCGGTCTTGTCGAGGCTGGAGAGGTCGACGTCGGGCGGCGGCGCCGGAACGATCTGGCACAGCACGTCCGTCCGGATCTTGAGACCGCGCCGCACGACCGAGGTCCTGGTGGCCTTGTCGTGCGCCAGCAGCATCCCCTGCGTCAGCACGCCCGCGCGCCCCGGGGCATCGACCTTCTCGTACGTCGACCCGGTCGGCCCGGTGAGGCCGTAGTGCCGGGCGAGCGCCGCGTTGGCGAACGTGTACGGCGCGGTGAACAGCGCCTCGAACGTGCCCGTCGGCGACGCGAGGAGATCGGCGGCGAACGCGCGCGTCTCGCCGGCGAGCAGCGCGGGCAGCGTCGAGTCGAGGTTCGGGTAGACCGTCCCGTCCCGCACGATGTCGGGCAGCGTGTCGATGTCCAGCCATTGCTCGAAGTAGTCGAGGAGGCGCCCCGCCTTGGGATCGGCCAGCAGGCGCCGCGCCTGGGCCTCGATCTGCGCCGGCGTCGCCAGCTCGCCCGCGTCGGCGGCCGCGAACAGCGCCGCGTCCGGCATGCTCTGCAGGTAGATGAAGGAGAGGCGGGACGCGATCTCGTGTTGCGTGGGCTTGGCGTAGTTGCCCGCGGGCGTCGCGCCCAGCTCGAACCGGTAAAGGAACGGCTGCGATTGCAGCATCGCGAAGACGATCCACTCGATGCCGGTCTTGAAGTCGTAGCCGCTGGAGATCGCCTTGTCGTAGAGGCCCCGATAGCGGGCGGTGTCGTCGGCGGTGAGGGGACGGCGGTAGGCCTGCTTGCCGAAGGAATTGATGAAGTTGGTCGCGCAGGCGGCGTCCTGCGTGCCGTTCGCGCAGGTCACGAAGTTGCTGGCGTTTGCCGCCGTCTCTGCGATCTGCTCGGCGGCGTCGAGGAACTTCTGCGCGGCGAGCGACGGCACGGTGAGGTAGTCGCCGCTGTTGCGAAAGCCGAGCGACTCGGGCTCTGAGGGGAACCCGCTGGTGGCGGCCGGAATGATCGCGACCACCGCCGGCACGTTCGCGAACAGATCGCCGATCGTGTTGCGGTACTCCGTGTTGCTGAGACGGCGCAGCGGCGAACGGCCGGGGCTCGGCGCCGTGCACGAGGCCAGCACCTCTTCGGGCGACTTGCCGCCCAGCACGCCGGGACCGACGATCATGCCCGTGCCGGCGGTGCCGGTCGTTGATGCATGGTTGCCGATCGCGCCGTTGCAGGCGACGACCGGGATCGCGAGTCCGGCCAGTGCGGCCGCGAAGCCAAACTGGCTGACCCGAAACTGGCGAACGGAGTCCGACATGCTGGCCCTCCTTGCCTCGGAGCGGCGGCTCACGGCGCTACCCGTGCGTCGTCAATTACCAGAGACGATCTTGCGCCTCTCACCGTCGGTGCCGCAAGTGTTAAGACGCTGACGCGTCGTGCGCGCGTCGCACACGCGCCGACACGAGCCACAGCGTCCGTGTTGCGCAACTTCACCGCAACCGTTTGCCCTCGCCCCGCGCACGCGGTGATAGCCTCGACACATGCGGAGCGGGACGGTCGGACTGACGATATTTTTTGTACTCGCTGCGCCGTTCTTCTCGAGCCGAGCGCGCGCGTGTTCGATCGCACTGCGGAGTGAGCACACCATCGATCCGGCGCAGGTCGGCGTGGATCAGACGCCGCCACAGCTCGAGCAACCCGCCGTCGCGGAGCTGCACACCAACGAGAGCGTCGGGGGAGGCTGCCAGCCCAAGTGCGGCCATGACCACAGCGCCAGGCTCACGAACCTGGCCACCGACGACAGGACCCCCGTCGACCGAATCGGATACCGCGTGACCCTGGTGGCGGGAGAGGCGCCCGATCTGGGCACCGGGCGCACGGGAGCGGTTCTCGCTGGAACCGACGGCCTCGCGTTGTTCTGGGACGGCGACGACGACTTCGACTTCACCGTCGTCGTGATCGCCATCGACGAGGCCGGCAACGAGAGCGCACCCCGGACCGTGCACATCACCAACGGAGCCGGCGGCTGCAGCGTCGGCCACCGACGCGCGAGCGATGGCTTCGCGCTCGCCGTCCTGGCGCTCGCGCTCGCCCGGGGCTGGCGAGCGTCCCGTAGGGCGCGAACGTAAAGCGAGTCTCTCGGGCGGGTCGACACTCCCCGACGTGTCCGCGAATGCGCACACATCCGAAGCTTCAAACCATTCGGAGGTGCATCGTGGCTCAGACAAGTTCGACACAACCAGGAACCGCGCAGGCGGCCGGCAAGGCCGCCATTCGCCCGTTTCAAGTTCCCGCCGTTCCGGAAGCGGAGCTCGCCGATTTGCGGAAGCGAATCGAAGCGACGCGGTGGCCTGAACGGGAGACGGTCGCGGACGCATCGCAAGGCGTGCAGCTCGCGACGATGCAGAAGCTCGCACGCCACTGGGCGAAGGACTACGACTGGCGCAAGTGCGAGGCGAAGCTGAAGGCCCTGCCGCACTTCATCACGGAGATCGACGGGTTGGACATTCACTTCATCCACGTCCGTTCAAAACATCAAGGGGCGTTGCCGATCATCATCACGCACGGCTGGCCCGGCTCGATCATCGAGGAGCTGAAGGTCATCGATCCCCTGACGAATCCGACGGCACACGGCGCGAGCGCATCGGACGCTTTCGATGTCGTGATTCCGTCGATGCCCGGCTACGGGTATTCCGGCAAGCCGAGCCCGACCAACGACGGCTGGGACCCGACCAAGATCGCGCGCGCCTGGGTCGTGCTGATGAAGCGTCTCGGATACACGAAGTTCGTCGCGGCGGGCGGCGACTGGGGCGCGATCATCAACGATG
>Ga0111538_10007651_pt1 | contig 14548 bp, 13 predicted proteins | sample SoiMethybrSBSTD1_FD_79669 | JGI IMG/M metagenome (GOLD analysis project Ga0111538, IMG submission 79669) | Bulk soil microbial communities from a Populus tree surrounding site in Tennessee, USA - Soil MetaG P. TD hybrid SBSTD1 (version 2)... | ecosystem: Environmental > Terrestrial > Soil >... | reverse complement strand
TTACCCATGTCTCCGGAATGACGTGTTACCTATGTCTCCGGAATGGACCGTGAGGAAAATGGCGGGGCCGACGAGACTCGAACTCGCGACCTCTGGCGTGACAGGCCAGCGTTCTAACCAACTGAACTACGACCCCGCATCAAACAAACTCAGAAGTTCGAAGCCAGAACCCAGAAGTGAAACCCAAGCCCCGGCGCTTCGACGTTCTCACAACTCAGAAGTTCGAAGCCGAAGCCTCACTTCTGGCTTCTGTCTTCGAAGTTCCAACTTCCCCGTGGTGGGCGGTACAGGATTCGAACCTGTGACAGCCGGCGTGTAAGGCCGGTGCTCTACCGCTGAGCTAACCGCCCTCTCCGGCAACACGCGATTATGGCATCGGCCGCCGCGGCCGTGCAAGGATGGTGGTCCAGCCGATGCCGTTCGCCTCGATTTTCGGGCACGCGCAGCTCGTGGCCCTGCTTCGGCAGGCCGTCTCGCGCCGACGCGTGCCGCAGAGCCTCATTTTTGCCGGCCCCGAAGGCGTCGGGAAGCGTGCGATCGCGATGGCGCTCGCGCAGGCGGTGAACTGCCCGCGCGCCAAGGACGGCGACGCCTGCGGTGAGTGTCCGACCTGCCTTCGCATCGCCCGCGGACAACACAGCGACGTGACAGTCGTCGATCAGGGCGACGAGCCGTCCATCAAGATCCAGGTGATCCGCGATCGCATCCTCGCCACGATCGGTTACCGGCCCTTCGAGGCCTCGCGCCGCGTGTACATCGTCGATCCGGCGGACGCGATGACGGATGGCGCGCAGGACGCGCTCCTCAAGACGCTGGAGGAGCCGCCGGCGGCGGCGATGATCGTCCTGGTGACGGCGTATCCGGACTCACTGGCGGCGACGATTCGATCGCGCTGCCGGCGCCTGCGCTTCGGACCGCTCTCGGACGCCGACGTCGCGCGCGTCTTGGTGGAGCGCGCCGGCGTCGCGGCGCTGCCGGCGCGCACGCTCGCCTCGGCGGCGGGCGGCAGCGTCAGCCGCGCGCTGGCGGAGCAGGCCGGCGAGCTGGAAGACGATCGCGACGCCGCGCTCGGTCTGCTGGCCGCCGCGCGCCAGCCGCGCGTGGGGCCGCGCCTCAAGGCCAGCGCCGCGCTCGCGCGCAACGACTCCGATCGGCGCGATCGCGATGCGCTCGCCACGCGGCTGACGCTCGTCGCGGCCCTGCTGCGCGATCTCGCCGCGATTCGCGCCGGCGCCGACATCCCGCTGGCCAACGCCGACCTCGCCGACACCTTGCGCGATCTGTCGCCCGCGTTCGATCTGCCGCGCGTCGCCGACGCGAGCGACGCGATCGACACGTGCCTCAACGCGCTCGGCCGCAACGCCAGCCCGAAGATCGTCTCGGACTGGATCGCATTGGCGATCTGAGTTCCGGCTTCGGGCTTCGGGCGGCTGCCAGTGTGCCGCCGATCGAGGAAGCGATTGTGGCGGACGTCCTCCACCGGACATGGCGCGAGAAACCGCCGCCTTCATCCGCGCGGATTTCCGTCCTGCGTCCATCGGGCCGCTTCGCTGCGGCGGGCCACGGATTTCGCGCGTGGGAGAGCGACGCGCGAAATCCTGGCCCGCCTGCGCGAAGGTCGGCCCTCGGAAATCCGCGCTGCTTACGGCGCGGTTTCGTGCATTCGCGTCGCGCCAGTCCGAGTCGGACGTCCCCCACAATCGCGTCCTCGCTCGACAGGGCCAGACGGCACCCGGCCCTTCGCACGCCGCACGGCTTGCATCACGGCGTACGGGTCACGGCCTCCTCCACCCTGCGACGATGCTCGGGTTGGCTAAGAAATCGAAACCCATTCGCGCGGATATCGCTCAGCGCTCATCGGGCCGCTGACGATGCGGCGAGCGCGGCGCTCGTGAGTGGCCGACTCGGCGTGACGTGAGGGCGAAGGGGGAAATCGCGCCGAAAGCAGCGCACAGTTCGAGCGCCCCGCTACATTGATTTGTTCCACGCGTGGCGCGATTCGCCCGCGGGTCGATAGCTCCGGCGGGCTCATGAACTGTGCGCGGATGGAGGCTCGCGATTTCCACGGCACGCCGGTGGAGGCCGCTCACGAGCGGCGCGCTCGCCGCGTCGATCAGCCGTAAGCCGTAAGCCGTAAGCCGGAAGCCCGAAGCCGTAAGCCCTGAGCCGTCTATCTCAACGTCCCCGTCTGCGCCAGCGTCGGCGCCTTGCGATGGTGCGTCGCCTGTTCGAAGGCGTACGCGTATTTGATGAGCGACGCTTCGGACCAGGCGGCGCCGAAGAAGCTGATGCCGACTGGCAGGCCGAACACCTGGCCTGCTGGGACGGTGATGCTGGGATAGCCGGCCACGGCGGCCGGTGTCGTGCTCGAGCCCAGGTAGTGATCGCCGTTCACGAGGTCCGTCGTCCACGCCGGTCCGCCGGTGAGGGCGACGAGCGCGGCCAGTTTGTTCTTCGAAAGCGCGGCGTCGATGCCTTCGGCGCGCGAGAGCCGTTGATCCTTGGCGAGGGCCGTCTTGTACGCCGCGTCGGTCAGCGGTCCTTTCTTCTGCGACGCTTCGAACAGCTCCTGTCCGAAGTACGGCATCTCATCGCTGCGGTGCGCCTCGTTGAACGCGATCACGTCGGCCAGCGTCTTCACCGGCAGGCCGCGCCGCGTCGCGAGGTACGCGTTCAGATCGGCCTTGAACTCGTACTGGAGCACGTCCAGCTCGCTCGCGTCGTACTTGCCCGCGTTCGGCAGCTCCACGTGATCGACGACCTCGGCGCCGAGCGCTTTCAGTTTTTCGATCGCCGTTTCGATCACGCGATCGGATGCCGGGCTGTACCCCGCGAACGGTCCGCGCAGAATGCCCAGACGCACGCCCTTCAGCGCGTCGGTGCTGAGACCGGTGACGAAATCCTTCGGCACCTTGCCGGCGCCGCCCGACGTGGCGGCGTCGCGCGGATCGACGCCGGTCATCGCCGCCAGCAGCAGCGCGGCGTCGCGCACCGTCCGTGTCATCGGGCCGGGTGTGTCCTGGCTGTGCGAGATCGGCACGATGCCCGATCGGCTCGCGAGGCCGACCGTGGGCTTGATCCCGACGAGCCCGTTTGTTGACGACGGACAGGTAATGGAGCCGTCGGTCTCGGTGCCGACGCCGACCACGGCGAGATTGGCGGCGATCGCTGCGCCGGTTCCCGAGCTGGACCCGCAAGCGTTGCGATCGAGCGCGTACGGATTCTTCACCAGGCCGCCGCGGGCGCTCCAGCCGCTCGCAGACTTGGTCGATCGGAAGTTCGCCCACTCGCTCAGGTTGGTCTTGCCGAGGATCAGGGCGCCCGCCGCGCGCAGCCGTTCGACAATGAAGGCATCGCGATCGGGCGGCGGCCCTTCAAGCGCGCGCGATCCCGCCGTCGTCATCATGCGATCGGCGGTGTCGATGTTGTCTTTGATCAGCACCGGGATGCCATGCAGCGGACCGCGCGGGCCCTTGTCGCGGCGCTCTTTGTCCAGTGCGTCGGCAATCGCCAGCGCGTCAGGATTGACCTCGATCACGCTCGCCAGCCGCGGACCCGAGCGGTCGATCGCCTCGATGCGCGCGAGGTACGCGTCGGCCAGTTGCCGCGACGTCAGCCGCCCGGCCTGCATCGCTTCCTGCAGCGAATCGATCGTCGCCTCTTCGTACGCGAACGCCGCCGGTGCGGCGTTGGGCGGCGGCGGTGGAGCGGCGCGCTCGCAGCTCGCGCTCATGCCCGCGATCACGACCGCTGCCAGCACGAACCGTCGGTGTCCTTGTACACGCATCCGCGGATTCTCGACCCCGCGGGCACCGCTGTCAACGCGCGCTTGTCGTAGCATTGCGTCGTGCCCCTTCCCGTCGTCGCCGTCACCGTCGGCGATCCTTCCGGCATCGGTCCCGAAATCTCGGTCAAGGCCGTGCGCGATCCGCGCGTCATTGCGGCGTGCCGGCCAGTCATTTACGGGCCAACGAGCGACGCCGATCTCGCCGGATTCCCATGCGGTCAGGTCAGCGCCGCGTCCGGCCAGTCCGCCTACGACACGGTCCTGAAGGCCACCGCTGACGCGCTCGCGCATCGCGTGGACGCGATCGCGACGGCGCCGCTGAACAAGGCCGCATTTGCGGCGGCCGGGCTGGCGTGGCGGGGACACACGGATCTACTTGCGCACCTCTGTCAGGTGCGCGAAGTGGCGATGATGTTCTGGTCCGAGCGGCTGCGTGTGGTGCTCGCGACCGTGCACATTCCGCTGGCGAGCGTGCCGGCGTCGCTCACAACCGATGGGCTCGTGGGGACGATCACCTTAGCGGCGGCCGCCCTGCCGCGATTCGGCATTCCGACACCGCGGCTCGCGGTGGCGGGCCTGAATCCGCACGCAGGCGAGAACGGCCTGCTGGGCCGCGAGGATCTCGACGTGATGGCGCCGGCCATTGCCCGCGCACGCGAGTCCGGCATCGACGTGTCGGGCCCGTTTCCCGCAGACACGCTCTTCGTGCGCGCCACGCGCGGCGAGTTCGACGCTGTCATCGCCGCGTATCACGATCAGGGCCTGGTGCCGGTGAAGCTGCTCGCCTTCGGCCGTGCCGTGAACGTCACGCTGGGATTGCCGATCGTGCGCACATCTGTCGATCACGGCACCGCGTTCGACATCGCCCGCCAGGGCGTGGCAGACGAGGGGAGTCTGGTGGAAGCGATCCTCCTCGCGGCGCTACTTGTCAAAAAGCCTTCCACCACGTAGACCACGTCGAGCACGTAGAACATCTTGGGAAGATCAAGAGACTGCTTGCCACCAAGGTTTTCAAAAAAGAATCCTACGTGCCCCACGTGTTCTACGTGGTGTAAAGCTTTTAAGACAATCGTTCCAGGTCCGCGTCCACCATCATCCGGACGAGCCCGGCGAAGTCGATGCTCGGTTCCCACCCGAAGCGGCTCTTGGCTTTTGACGCGTCGCCGATGAGGTGATCGACCTCGGCGGGACGAAGCAGCGCGGGATCTTCCTTCACGTACTTTTGCCACTCGAGTCCGGCGTGGTCGAAGGCAATCTCGACGAGATCCTGCACCGAGTGGCTTTCGCCCGTCGCGATGACGTAGTCGTCCGCCTCGTCTTGTTGCAGCATGGACCACATCGCGCGCACGTAGTCGCCGGCATAGCCCCAGTCGCGGTGCGCGTTGAGGTTGCCAAGGCGCAGCTCGTTCGCCTTGCCGAGCTTGATCCGCGCGACGCCGTCGGTGACCTTGCGGGTGACGAATTCGAGCCCGCGCCGGGGTGATTCGTGGTTGAACAGAATGCCGGAGACCGCGAACAGGCCATAACTCTCGCGGTAGTTCACCGTGATGTAGTGCGCGAACACCTTCGAGACCCCGTACGGGCTGCGCGGATAGAACGGCGTCGTCTCGCGCTGGGGCACCTCGCGCACCTTGCCGAACATCTCGGACGACGAGGCCTGATACAGGCGGATCCCGGGATCGACGACGCGAATCGCTTCGAGCACGCGGGTGACGCCCTGCGAGTTGAACTCGCCGGTGAGCATCGGCTGATCCCACGAGGCCGGCACGAATGACATCGCGGCCAGGTTGTACAGCTCGTGCGGGCGCACGCGTTCGAGCACGCGGATGAGCGAGAGCTGATCGAGCAGGTCGCCGGGGAGAATCGTCAGCCGATCGAGCAGGTGCTCGATCCGCCAGTAGTTCGTCGCCGAGAGCCGGCGCGTCAGTCCAAAAACTTCATAGCCCTTCGAAAGGAGCCATTCGGCCAGATACGATCCGTCCTGTCCGGTGATGCCTGTGATCAGTGCCCGTCGAGATGCCATCGGCACCACACATTACCAGCACTTGTGCCTAGAATACGAACGTTGCCCGTCGCCGTTCTGATCGTCAACTTCCGCGTCTACGATGATCTCGACCGCGCGCTGGCCAGCCTCGCAACCCTGCTCGAGGCCGGAGACGAGATCGCGGTGGTCGATCAGGCGAGCGATCGCGCGGCGCTGGCGCGCATCGGCGAGCGACATCCCCGCGCGCGGTTCTACGCGAACGACGCCAACACGGGTTTTGCCGCGGGCGTCAATCAGGCCGCGCGCCTCACGTCACAGGCCCAGCTGTTCCTGCTCAACCCTGATGCGATCCTCGAGAACGACGCGCCGCGGATCCTCGCGGAGTATCTGGCGCGGCATCCCGACGTGGGCGTCGCCGGACCGCGCGTGCTCGAGGCCGATGGCTCCATCCAAGCGTCGGCCCGGCGGTTTCCGGGCCCGACCACAGCCCTGGCGGGCCGATCGACGTGGCTCACGCGGCGGTTTCCGGGCAACCCGCTCTCGCAACGCAATCTGCCGGGACGCGAGGCTACCGATGCGGTGGACGTGGACTGGCTGGCCGGATCGTGTTTCATGACGCCGCGTGCGGTGTTCGAGCGGGCGGGCGGATTCGACGAGCAGTTCTTCATGTACTGGGAAGACGCGGATTACTGCGCGCGTGTCGCGCGCCTGGGCCTCCGGCGGACGTACGTGCCCGCTGCACGCGTCCGGCACGTGGCCGGCCGATCGGCGGCGCTCGATGCGCCGCGCGCGATTCGCGCCTTTCACGCGAGCGCGTACCGGATGTACCGCAAGCACGGCGGCATGATGGCGCGTGTCTTCGGGCCGGCCGTCCATGCCGGACTCTGGCTGCGCGGTGAAGTGCGCGCGCGTCGCGCGGCTCGCGTGCACGCGCACTCGGGGACCTCGTCATGATCGTCGTCATCGGCGGCGGCCTGGTCGGACTCGCGGCGGCGCGGGCGGTCGCGCTTGGTGGCCGAGCGGTGTGCGTGATCGAACGCCACGCGCGCATCGGTCAGGAAACGTCCACGCACAACAGCGGCGTGATCCACGCCGGCCTGTACTATCCGGCCGGGTCACTCAAAGCACGGCTGTGTGTCGAGGGCCGCGACCTGCTGTACGCGTTCTGCCGCGAGCACGACGTGCCGCACGTCCGCTGCGGCAAGCTCATCGTCGCCCAGGACGGCGAAGAGGCGGCGCTCGAGAAAGTGCGGGCGAGTGCCACCGCCGCGGGCGCAACCGTCGAGCCGGTCGATCGCGATTTCATCCGCGCGCGCGAGCCGCACGTGGCCGCGGTGGCCGCCCTGTGGTCGCCCGACACGGGGTGGGTCGAGGCCGAGGCGCTGCTGCGCGCGCTCGATCAGGATCTGCGACGGCACGATGGCGTGGTCCTGGTCGGCACCGACGTCGAGGGCATCGAACCGCGCGCCGGCGGAGGCCTGACGGTGGTCACGGCGCACGAGCGCATCGACGCAGACGCCGTCGTCAATGCCGCCGGTCTCGACGCCGACCGCGTGTCGGCGATGGCCGGCGGCGAGCCGTTCACGATCTATCCGTGCCGCGGCGAGTACGCCGAGCTGGCGCCGCGCGCCCGCCACCTCGTGAACGGGCTCGTCTATCCGGTGCCGCACGCCTCGGGCCACGGGCTCGGCGTGCACTTCACGAAAACGATGAGCGGCGCGGTGTGGATTGGGCCGACGATCCACTATCAGGCCGACAAGGACGACTACGAACGGGATCGTCTGCCGCTCGACGCGTTCCTGGAACCGACACGCGCGCTCGTACCGTCGGTGACGATAAACGATTTGCGCCTCGGCGGCAGCGGCATCCGGGCCAAGCTCTGCCCGCCGACGGAGCGGTTTGCAGACTTCATGATCAAGCGGGACGACCGCAATCCGCACCTGATCCAGGCGGCCGGGATCGAGTCTCCGGGCCTGACGGCGGCGCTCGCCATTGGAGAGATGGTAGCCAGCCTTGCGAAAGTTAGAAGTTAGAAGACAGAAGCCAGAAGTAAGTTTGAAGTTCTGTCTGCGGTCCTTCTGGCTTCTGGCTTCGAACTTCTAACTTTCCTCCACGTATCTTCGCAACGCGTCCTGCCACGTCGGCATCTCGACGCCGGCGCCGGCGAGTTTTTCGTTCGAGAGCGCGGCGAACATGGGACGGTCGGCGATCATGCGGACGTCGGCCATCTTGATCGGCGTGATGGGCGCGCCGGGCTTGCCGAGCAGCTCGGCGGCGTGGCGTGCCACCTCGAGCCACGTCGCAAAGCCGCTGTTCACGCAGTGATACAAGCCGTACGGGCTCTCGCCCGCGATGAGTGACGACGTCGCGTCCACCACGTCGTCGACGAACGACGGCGATACGGTCCGGTCGCTGAACGCGCGGACGTCGGTGCCGGCGCGGAGGCCTTCGAGGATGCGATCGACGCTGCTGCGCGCGCGCGGGCCGCCGAAGAGGCTCTCGACGCGCAGCACGTAGTGCCTGGGCGCGTCGGCGGCGAGCCACTCGCCGAGCAGCTTCGACGTCGCGTACGCGCTACGGGGATTGGGCGCGTCCGTCTCGACGTAAGGACGATCGGCGCGCCCGTCAAACACGAAGTCCGTGCTGTAGTGCACCAGAATCGCGTCCACGCGGCGCGCTTCACGCGCGAGCATGCGCACGGCCCACGCGTTGGTCGCAAACGCCTGCTGTGGATCGCCTTCGGCGCCGTCCACGTTCGTGTACGCCGCGCAATTGACGATGATGTCGGGGCAGATCGCCGCCACCGTATCGTGCACGGTCGAGGCGTCCGCCAGATCCAGCTCGTCGCGCGTGCGGGACACGACGGTGTGACGCGCGGCGAACTGTGTCGCCATCGCTTCGCCAAGCTGACCGCCGGCGCCGACCACGAGGGCCAGGAGCTTCATCGCGAGGCGCCGTAGAACCCGGCGATCGTGCGCACGACGTGGCGCTGCTGATCGATCGTCAGCTCGCCGTAGATGGGCAGCGCCAGCGAGGTCGCGGCGGCGCGATCGGCCACCGGAAACGCGTCCCCCTCGCGCACGACCGGCGCGAAGCAGTCCTGGCGGTGAAACGGAATCGGGTAGTAGATCTCGGTGCCGACGTGATGCGTCGTGAGGTGCGTGCGCAAGTCGTCGCGCCGCGGGCCGCGGATCACGAACTGGTTGTAGATGTGCGTGTGCCCCGCCGGCTCCACCGGCAGCTCGACGGCGCGGTCCAGGCCGTGCTCGTGGATGAGCGCGCGGTACCGATCGGCGTTGCGCCGCCGCGCGTCGGACCACCCCGCCACGTGCGGCAGCTTCACGCGCAGAATCGCGGCCTGCAGCGCGTCGAGCCGGAAGTTGCCGCCGATGCGGTGATGCACGTACTTCGGCTCGGCGCCGTGATTCCGCAGCAGCCGCACCTCGTGCGCCAGCGCAGCGTCGTTCGACGTGACCAGCCCGCCGTCACCGAATGCGCCGAGGTTCTTGGACGGGAAGAACGAGAAGCACGCGGCCGTGCCGAACTGTCCGGCCTGCCGGCCGTGATAGCGCGCGCCGATCGCCTGCGCGGCATCCTCGACAATCGGGATGTTCTTCTCACGCGCCAGCGCCACCAGCGGATCCATGTCGGCCACCAGGCCGAACAGGTGCACGGGCACGATCGCGCGGGTGCGGGGCGTGATCGCCCGGCGCACTGCCTCGACGTCGATGTTGAACGTGACCGGATCGATGTCCACGAACACCGGCGTCGCGCCCAGCCGGCTGACGCACCCGGCCGATGCAAAAAACGAATACGTCGGCGTGATGACCTCGGCGTCCGGACCGATGCCGAGCGCCATCATCGCGACGAGCAGCGCGTCCGTGCCGGACGAGACGGCCACGGCATGCGCCACCTCGAGCCGATCGGCCAGCTCCTGCTCGAGCGCGTCGACTTCCGGTCCGAGAATGAAACGTTGGCTGTCGGCGACGCGCGTGATCGCCGCGAGGATCGCGTCGCGTATCGGCCCGTACTGCGCCGTCAGATCGAGTAGCGGAACTCGGACGTCCGCTGACGGCCCGGGGGTCATGCCGTCGGCGCCGCGCGTCTAGCGCCCGACAATGCGCGGCTGCGCCCAGACCGGGAAATCGCCATTACGGTCATCCTTCGGCGGACGCTGCGGGGGGCTCGCGTTCGTGTTGAAAAGCAAATCGACCGTCTCGCCGGCGTACTCGGAGAGGTCGATCGTCAGATCGTGCCAGCCGCGATCGGCCGGATTCCCGAACGGGTTGAAATCGAGGACGAGCAGCTCATTCGAACCCTGCCGGTCGTTGACCAGCACGCGGAACCGCACCCCGTCTCCGGGTACCGTCCAGCCCTGCTCGAGGATGCCGACGCTCAGCTTCAGCTCGGCGTCGTTCGGCACCGTCACGGAATAGGTGAGGCGGCTCGGCTCGTTGGCGAGAATGGCCTTCTTGGTCTGGCCGCTGATCGTCGCATCCACGATCGAGAACGTCTCGGGCCGCGGCCGTTTTTCCTTCGCCTGCGGAAACTGCTCGATGAGATCCACGGCCACCCGCTCGCCGCCGGACCTCAGGAAATACCACGCCAGCCCGAGGGCGACGATGATGCCTGCAAGGACGAACCATCCCGTTCGTTTCATCCGGGCAATTATAGGCCAGCAAGCTTGTCTCAAAGCCTTTCACCACGTAGACCACGTGGGGCACGTAGGTTTTTGGCGCGGATCATTTGCCGCGAGGCTTGCCCTTCCCCAATGGCTACGTGCCCTACGTGGTGAAAGCTCTCATGACGGGCGCTCTCAGCCTCTCCGCGTCTTGACCGCGGCGCGGGTTTCGCGGTCGGCCTCGCGGCGTTTGATCGTCTCGCGCTTGTCGAACAGCTTCTTGCCCTTGGCCAGCGCGATCGCGAGCTTGATGCGTCCCTTCTTGAAGTACATCCGCAGCGGCACGATCGTCAGGCCTTTTTCCGTCGTCTTGCCCAGGAGCTTGTTGAGCTCGGCCCGGTTGAGGAGCAGCTTGCGCCGCCGCGTCGGATCGTGCGTGGAATAGCCGCCGTGGCTGTACTGGCCAATGTGCGCCGCCAGCAGGAACGCCTCGGCGCCTTCCATGCGGACATACGCCTCGCGGAGGTTGACCCGTCCCTCGCGAATCGCCTTGACCTCGGTACCGGCCAGCGCGATGCCGGCCTCGAACGTCTCGAGCAGGTGGTACTCGTGGCCGGCCTTGCGATTGTCGGCGACGATCTTGTCTTCCCGGGTGACGTCCTTCGCCATGCGGGTTCCATCATAATCACACGGTCATGCGGGTCGTCGTGTTCGGCGGATCGGGAATGCTCGGGTCGATGGCGGTGCGGGTGCTCTCGGCCGACGCCGCGCTCGAGGTCGTGGCCGTGGGCCGGCCGGCGGTGGATGCGGAAACGGCCAGCGCCGAAGAGCTGGCGCGGGCGCTTGACGGCGCTGCCTGGGTCATCAATGCCATCGGCGTCATCAAGACGCACATTCGTGATGCGATCTCGGGCGACGTGACGCGCGCCGTGCGCGTGAACGCGCTCTTTCCGCACGCGCTCGCCGAGGCCGCCCGCCGCACCGGCACGCGCGTGATTCAGATTGCCACCGACTGCGTGTACTCGGGCGAGCGCGGCCGCTACGTCGAAGCCGATCTGCACGACGCGCGTGACGTCTACGGCAAGACCAAGAGCCTGGGCGAAGTGCGCGCGCCGCACGTTACGCACCTGCGCAGCTCCATCGTCGGTCCCGAGCGTCGCTCACATACGTCGCTGCTCGACTGGTTCCGGCAGCAGCCCCCGCGGGCGGCCATTCAGGGCTACACGAATCACCACTGGAACGGCGTCACGACGCTGCACTTCGCCAAGCTGTGCCTGGCGCTGATCCGCGAGGCCGTGCCCGCGCCGGCCCTTCAGCACGTCGTGCCTGCCGACGCCGTGACGAAAGATCATCTGCTGCACGTGTTCGCGAGCGCGTACGGGCGCACGGACGTGACGATCGCGCCCACCGGCGCGCCGCAGGCGATCGATCGCACGATTGCCACGTCGGCGCCGGCCGTCAATCACGCACTGTGGCGGGCGGCCGGCTACGCGTCGCCGCCAACCATCGAGGCCATGGTTCAGGAGATGGCCGAGGAAACCCGCGGCCTCTGACTCATGAAAAAACTTGCGTTCGTCCTCGGTATCCGCCCCGACGTTATCCGCGCCGCCCTCATCATCAAAGAGCTGCGGCAGCATCGCGACGTGGACCTGACGTTCATCTGGTCCGGCCAGCACTACTCGGACAACCTGAAGGACGTGTTCTTCCGCGAGCTCGACGTCGCGCCGGCGGAGATCGATCTGGGCTGCGCCGGTGATTCCGACGGCGCGGTGGTCGGCTCGCTCGTCGCGAAGCTGTATCTCACGCTGGAACACCTGCGGCCGGAAGCGGCCGTGTTTCTGGGTGACACGAACACGACCACCGGCGCGATGGCGGCCGCGCAGCTCAACATTCCCATCGTGCACATCGAGGGCTGCATGCGCTCGTACGACTGGCGCATGCCGGAAGAGAAGTACCGCACGACGGTCGATCACCTCTCGGACGTGATCTACGTGTACTTCGACGAGTACCGCGAGCAGGGCATCCGCGAGGGCCTCAATCCCGACAACATCCTCGTCGTCGGCAACCCGATTGTGGACATCCTCGAGCACTACTACTACTCGAAGCGCGCCAAGTTCGAGGCGATGGCGACGCCGGAGTTCTTCCACGCGCGCGGCCTCGAGCGATCCGAGTACTACCTGATGACGTGTCATCGCCGCGAGAACGTGCACAGCCGCGAGGCGCTGTCGGCGATTCTCGCGCTGGTGGGGCAGGCGGGCCGGCCTGTGTACTTTCCCGCCAGCTACCGCACGCAGCGCGTGCTGCGCGCGGAGGGTCTCGAGGTGCCGCCGAACGTCCGCATGGTCGACCCGATCGGCTACGACGAGATCCTGTGCCTGCTCGTCAACGCGCGCGGCACGATTACCGATTCGGGGACACTGGTCGAGGAAGCCTGCGTGCTGCAGGTGCCGTCGGTGCAGATGCGGCACTCGACGGAACGGCCGCAGGTGTACGACGCGCGCGCCAGCGTCAAATTCGACCCATCCTCACCGGCGAACTACCCGGCGGGCGATGTGCTGCGCAAGCTCGAATCGCTCGTCGGCACGACATGGGAACACAAACTCGGCGACGGCAAGGCCTCGCAGCGCATCGCCGCGGATCTCTATCGCCGGCTCAGAGACGACGACTTCAGACGCCACAAACCGGACCTGTACCACCTGCCGATCGCGCGGTCGTATCGCGGCGACGGGCTGTAGGTCACAAGATTTCCACCACGTCGAGCACGTCGGGCACGTAGAAAACACACTTGGAAACACTGACCAGAGCATGCCACGCGGGTGCGTCGCTGGCGGGCGAAGCCCGCCAGCGGCCGCGCGGCCGCGTGCTGGAGGACCCGCACAACTGACGCAAGAGAGACTGCTGGATCTTTTCAGACCGTCTCTCTTGCGTCAGTTGTGCGAGTCCTCCAGCCGCGACGCACCCGCGCTCGTGGATCGGATCCTCAGCGTCCCACGTGTCCTATGTGTCCTACGTGGTGAAAGCTTTGTTGACAAGATTCGTCGGCACGTAATCGGGGAAGGTCGCGTCGCGTTCGTTGATCATCGTCGGGTCGCCGAGCGGCCAGACGATCGCGAAGGCGGGGTCGTTCCAGCGCACGCCGCGCTGGTGCGAGGGCGCGAAGGGGGCCGAGAGGAAATACAGCACCTCCGCGTTGTCGGTCAGCGTCTGGTAGCCGTGCGCGACGCCTTTCGGGATGTAGAGCGTGCGCTTGTTGGCGTCGCTGAGCTCGACGCCGACGGATCGGCAGTAGGTCGGCGAGTCGGGCCGAAGGTCGAGCGCCACGTCCCAGATCGTGCCTCGGATGACGCGCACGAGCTTGGTTTCGTCGAACGGCGGCGCCTGGTAATGCATGCCGCGGAGGGTGCCGCGACGATGGTTCGACGCCATCGTGCACTGCTCGATGCCGGTCTCGAGGCCGCGCGTGGCGAACTCCTCGCGGATCCAGGCGCGGACGAACGACCCGCGTTCGTCGGTGAACGTGTCGGCCTCGACGAGCCAGACACCGGGAATCGTGAGCTGCGTGAACGTCATGCGGTGAAGGGGAGGGACGACGGGCCGCGCATGCCGCTAGGCGCCCGGGAATCGAACGACGCCGGTCCGTTCCGTGCGCCGCACGTCCTCGAGGTCCACGCGCATGCGTCGCACCGCGATGCCGCGCGCCGCGCAGATCTCGCAGATGCGGTCGAAGCGCTCACGCGGCAGTTCGCTGATGCTGACGACGACGGCCGAGACGCGTCCAGGCCGGCGGTCGAGCAGCGCCGCCAGATCGTCAATCGATCCCAGCACCGGCAAGCCGTCGATTCTCCATCGGCGCTTCTTCGGGTCGTCGTCGATGAACCCGAGCGGCATGAGTTCGAGCGCGCTGTTCTGGAGTACCTCGCGCATGGCGAGCGCGCCGCCGCGACCGGCGCCGTAGATGATCGCGGTACGGCCGCGGCTGCGGCGCAGCCGGAGGTACTGATCGACGCCGCTCAGCGCGACGCGCGCGCTGACGATCAGCATCGGCGCCAGAATCGCGTCAAAGGCGAACACCCATCGGGAGTAGCCCTCGAAGCGGTCGATGTACAGCACAGCGATCACCGACGCAGCGACGCCGAGCACCGCTCCACGCGAGAGC
>Ga0111538_10007648_pt1 | contig 14552 bp, 10 predicted proteins | sample SoiMethybrSBSTD1_FD_79669 | JGI IMG/M metagenome (GOLD analysis project Ga0111538, IMG submission 79669) | Bulk soil microbial communities from a Populus tree surrounding site in Tennessee, USA - Soil MetaG P. TD hybrid SBSTD1 (version 2)... | ecosystem: Environmental > Terrestrial > Soil >... | reverse complement strand
GGCGGACAGGGACAGGATCAGGCAGCTGCCGGAAACAACGGCCAAGGCCAGCAGGCCGGCAACAATGGCCGAGGCGGACGCGGAGGCAACAACGGTCGTGGTGGTGCCGGTGGTGGATTCGGCGGAGGTCAACAAGGTCGAGGCGGGCAGGGTCGCGGTGCAGCAGCCGGTGCGGCAGGCGCCGATAACGCAGACGCCGCAAATACGGATGAGGAAGACCAGGCAGCACCCGAGGCCGGCCTTCAGGGAGCCGGTGGTGGTGGTCTGACAGCCCTTGTTTTCGCAGCGCGTCAGGGCGACATTCAGTCCGCCAGGTACCTGCTGGATGCCGGAGCCGACGTGAATCAGATAACAGCAGGCGGCTGGACAGCCTTGCTGACGGCGACCAACAATCGGCACTATCAACTCGGAAAGCTTCTCGTCGAGCGAGGTGCGAACGTCAACCTTGCCAACGGCAAGAACTTCACTCCGCTGTATCTTGCGACCGATAACCGCAACATCGAAGGCGGTGACTACCCCGTACCGAAGCCGGACATGGACCACCTGGATTACATCAAGGTCCTGCTGGATCATGGCGCCAATCCAAACCTGAAGGTCACGGACAACACGGAAACGCGGACGATCTTCACGAATCAATGGTTCTTCGAACCGGGCACAACACCCTTTGTCCGTGCGGCGCAGTCCGGAGACCTGGCTCTTCTAAAGCTTCTGCTTGCTTACGGCGCGGATCCGAAAATCGCCAATGACTTCGGGGATACGGCACTTTCGGCCGTTTCGGGCATCGGCTGGGTCGAAGGCGTGACCTACGAACATTCGCCGGAGGAAAGTCTGGAAGTTGCGAAAATGTTGCTCGACCTTGGCCTGAGTCCCAACTCTCAGAACAAGGATTTGAGAACTCCGCTTATGGGCGCAGCCCATAAGGGTCGGAACGAAATGATCCAGCTGTTTGTGGATCGTGGTGGCATGCTCGATATGCGCGACAAGGGCAGCCGCGATACCCACAACGCCAACAACGTGATTGCCGGACATCAGTGGATTGCACTCGACTACGCCGACGGGCTTGTACGCGTGGGTGTCCAGTCCGCAAATCCGCATCCGGAAACGGCGAAGTTGATTCGCAAACTGATGGGCGAACGCGGCATGTTTGTGCCACCCGCAAACCGCGACTTCAACTCGATTTGTATCGTAGATATCTGTCAGGAACGCCAGCTGGACTTCCTGAATAAGTAAGAAAACAAAAAAACGGGGTCAGACTACTCTGGCACCAAAATTAGTCGAGGAAAGTTGATTAATTTTGGTGTCAGAGTAGTCTGACCCCGTTTTTTTTACTGCGGTCGGAAGTTTCTCGCCAGATAGTTCAATAGAATCGGAAAGTCGTCGTCGGAAAGCGGGGCTCCTTCGTTAATCATATGGACGAGGACGTCTTCCCACTCGTCCCGAGATCCCCCGGTTTCACGAATCTTGTGCAGGTTGTGGCACATGGTACAAACCTCCAGCATGATCCGCTTTCCTGCACCTTCAGGTAAGGGGCCATGTTCCGCGGTGAGGTACTCTACCAACACCGGGATATCGTCTTTCTTCACGTCAGCGCCCTTCTGAACCATGCTGTTGACGAGTTTGGTCCACCCTGCTTCATCCAGCGCCTGGGTTTCGATGGTCCTGTATTCGTGACAACTCATACAGGAGTTGTTCATGATGATCTGGCCCTTGGGCTGGTCCTGCTGACCCGCCGAAAAGGCTATCGCAGCCGAACAGAGCGTCCCCGATACCCAGAGAAGTGATTTCACGCTCTTCCATTTCATGCGCATATTCCTCAATTCCATTGAGGCGATTTTAACAGAATTCTTGGACGGCCAAATCCTTTAAGGGCATACTCCGAAACGTGTCCGACGACTCAAAATTCTTCCTTCCCAGACGAAGTTTCCTTTCGCTCGGATTGCTGCTTTTACCTCGTTTTCAGTTATCGCAGGACCGGATCAGATTCCTCCCTTACGACCGCGTCGCGCCTGTCCTTGCGAGCAACACCTTCGACCTTCCGACAGACCTGAAGGGCACCAATGACGCGCGTCGCGTCGCCTGGCCCCGCTGGATTCAGAATCACGACCGTGCGATCCGGGCTCGGCTTGTCCGCGGGGAGGAAGACACGCTGGTCAATTTCGTCCTCTTCGGCGTGTCCTTTACGGATCGTCCGCGAGTCGTGCTGGAACCTGAGGGGACAGCAGAAGGGAATCGGCTGATCGGTGAAAGGATCCAGCAGTTCATCGCCGCGCTCGACAAACCCGCAACCGATCGCCTGGTCTTGCTCAAGAATCTTGTTACTCGCCAGGGCCATAGCTTCGGCACAGCAGCGGAGAAGGATCGGTTGCGTCAATACGTTTCACAGCAAGTGACCCGCTACCTGGCGGAGTGGCGGGAATACCGTCTTGCGGTGGAGCGTTCTCGCGGCGGTATTGCAGCATCCGCCGCAAACACTACGGGTCTCTACAAAAATCGGGGCCTGTCGGTAGATACGGACTTCAGGCCGAACTATGCGATCGAACAGTCGCTGGCTGAGGCAAAACGGCGTGCACTCCTGAAATCCGTGAAGAACGTTGCAATTGTCGGCCCTGGCCTGGATTTCACGGACAAGGACTCGGGATTCGACTATTACCCACTTCAGACTCTCCAGCCATTCGCGTTGATCGACTCTCTGCTTCGACTGGAGCTTGCTCGACCTTCTGACTTGAAGGTGAGCGTATTCGACATCAGCTCTCAGGCGCTGGATCACGTTTCCCGCGCGGTCCGGCAGGGTCGCGGAAATCAGGCCTATCCGTTGCAACTGGTTTTGGATCGCGGCGCGCAGTGGACAACCGGCGCGGTGGAATACTGGCGCCGACTGGGAGATCGCATTGGCGTGGAAACGACTCCCATGTCGGCACCGCCTCAAATTCAGAATGTGGATCGACGGGCAGTTCAGATTCGTCCGGCAATCGTGACCCTGCTGGACCCACAGCCCTTGAACATTGTTTCGCAATACCTCGACGCCCCCGTGGCAGAGCGGTTTGATTTGATTGTGGCGACAAATGTCTTTCTGTATTACGACCGGTTTGAACTGGCGCTGGCAATGTTGAACGTCGAATCGATGCTGAACCCCGGCGGCGTGATGCTTTCAAACGATGTTATTGAGGGTTATTCCGGCATCAGACTGCGCAGCGTCCGCGATGTGACAGTTCAGTACACGCCCTCTGAAGCCGACCAGGTTCGCATCTACTCCATGCCGACGTTCCAGCCTCAGTTGGCGCCCGCTTGATGCGATTTCCAGGTTTCCTGAATCCAGGGAACAGCGTTGCGCAATCCTGGCACAAATCTGCTTGTCTCGGAGTGGGAGATGCCGCTGAGCACCACAAGTTCGGCGCGGATGCCGGTTTTGCGAAGTTCATTGATTCGCGCGACCGTCGGCTCGATGGGCATGACGTCGTCGTTGCGCGAGTGGACCGCGAAGACTGGCGTTCGCCACATTCCGGCAGACGCCGGTGGCATGCCTGCGACAGGAATGGCGACGCTGAATAAGTCTGGATATTTACCCGCAAAGAACCAGGTGCCCGATCCGCCCATACTAAAGCCTGTCACAGCGATTCTCTTCGCATCGATGCGATAACTGGCGCGGACAGCCTCCAGCAGAGCCAGCACGGTGCGCTCATTTGCAGCGCTATTCCATGCGCCTCCGAGCGACTCCGGTGCCACGATGACGGCTTCCAGCTCCGCCAGCGCGGGTTTTACCAGGGTCAACAGGACACCCTGGGCCGCCCCGTTCGGATTTCCTCCGTAATGAAGGGCCAGCACCAACGGCACGGACTTCGATGAGGCATAACGCTCTGGTACGGAGATCACGTAGCGGACTGAAAGATTATTGGCGCGAAACGTCTCAATGTGCGTGCCGGAATCGAAGACGCGCACGGCTGATGGTAGAGTCTGAGCGCCCGCAGGGTGAGATATTCCAATCACGAGCAGGGCCATTAAGGCGATCCCAGGCGGGGCTGTTTTCGACGCTAAATCTTTCATGGGAAACATACTCGGCGTATTCTCTATCAGGCTGTTTTTCAAGTAGCAAGAAGATGGTGGATCGATGAGGAAAAAAAGTCTTTTCGTCATGGTGGCAGGGCCTGTTTTCTGTCTGGCCGCAGTCGTCTTTGGGCAGACCGCAGGCCAGCGCGGACGCCCGTCTTCCACGGTCGCAGCCGGTCCACAGACGTATGCGACCCAGCGTGCAATTCTCGAAGACTACTGTGTCGATTGCCATAACGACCGTGCTCGCACCGGCAATCTTTCCCTCCAGGCTCTCGACGTCGCGAAAGTGGGGGAGCATCGCAAGGAATGGGAGAAGGTCGTCAGGAAACTGCGTGCCGGAATGATGCCGCCCCCTGGCATCGATCGCCCGGACAAGACAGCGTATGTGGGTTTCGTGACGTGGCTCGAAAACGAACTCGACCGTACAGCCACACCTTACATGCCGGCGCCTGGTCTTCACCGCCTTAACCGGACGGAATACGGCAACGCCATTCACGATTTGTTGGATCTGGATATCGACGTTGCGAAGTACCTTCCTTCCGACGACTCCAGTGGTTTCGACAACATGGCCGGCACCTTGTCGGTTTCGTCCACGCTCGTCGAGGCCTATGTGGGCGCTGCCCAGAAAATCAGCCGCCTCGCGATGGGCGAGCCTGTAACACCGAGCTTGTATGTGCATCGGACCCCTGAAGACAGTTCTCAGGACTATCACGTGGAGGGGCTGCCTTTTGGAACACGTGGCGGCGTGCTGCTGGATCACATCTTCCCATCGGAGGGGGAATACACGGTCACCATTACTCCGATTTTCGGAGACAACATGTCCCCGACTGGCTTTGGATCCGTCGAGTGCGAGAAAGTCGAAGTCTTGCTCGATGGGGAACGGGTTCAGCTACTGGATTGGCAAGGCGGCCGTGGTGGCGGTAGTGGTGGCAACTGTGGCGGCGGTGATACCGGCGGGACTCGTGGTGGTGGAAACCGTGGCGCCGGCGCGGGTGGCGGCGGGAATCGCGGCGCCGGAGCAGGAGCAGGCGGAGGTGCAGGCCGCGGTAATACACCGCCCATGCGTGTTCGATTCAAGACGACTGCCGGACATCACAAGCTTGGGGTGACCTACCTCGCAACGAACTTTGCGCCTCTTCTCGACTACAACCGGCACTTCATGCGGGACACTGTCCAGACCGGACCAACGCCGGGTTACACGTTCTTTCCGCACATCGGGACGGTTCGTATCGAAGGACCTTTCAACGCGGTGCAAGCCACCGACACACCCAGTCGCAGAAAGATCCTCGTCTGCAGACCGACATCGGCAGCCGACGAGGCAAGGTGCGCAGACAGAATTCTGCGGTCCCTTGCGACCCGAGCGTATCGTCGTCCTGTGACGGAGCAGGATGTGCGTGAGTTGATCCCGTTTTACGAGCGAGGCAGAAGCGAAGGCGATTTCGACCACGGCATTGAGACGGCCCTCGCCCGACTTCTTTCCGGATTCAAATTCGTTTACCGCGCGGAAACGCAACCGGCAACAGCAAAGCCGGGCGTTCCTTACTCCATCAGCGATCTGGAGCTGGCCTCTCGACTTTCGTTCTTCCTGTGGAGTACCGGCCCGGACTCTGAACTCGTCACGCTGGCGAGCCAGGGGCGCCTGCGACAACCCGAAGTCCTCAGAGCGCAGGTGCGGAGGATGTTGCGCGACGGACGTTCCTCGGCATTAACCGAGAATTTTGCCGGCCAATGGCTGAATCTTCGTGGCCTCGATGTCACCAGTCCGCTGCCGCTGATCTATCCCGATTTCGATGATCCGCTGCGCCAGGCCATGCGGCGCGAAGTGGAACTTCTTTTCGACAGCATCGTTCGTGAGGATCGCAGCATCATCAATCTTCTCGACGCGGACTACACGTTTGTCAACGAACGGCTCGCGAAGCACTACGGTATTCCCAACATTTACGGCAGCCAGTTTCGGCGCGTTACGCTCGGGCCGGAATTGGATGTTCGCAAGGGCCTCCTCGGCAAGGGTGCCGTGTTAGCCACGACAGCCAAGCCCGACCGCAATTCGCCAGTCACCAGGGGAAAGTGGGTGATGACGAACATTCTCGGTGTTCCTCCGCCGGATCCTCCGGTAGACGTGCCGCCGTTGCCGGCACGCGCCAACGACGCCAGAGGGAATGCCGCGGATCCATCCATGCGCACGAAGATGCTCGAGCATCGCAAAGCGGGTACGGCATGTGCGAATTGTCACCGTTTGATGGACCCTCTCGGGTTCACACTCGAAAACTTCGATGCGATCGCGCTGTGGCGTACTCAGGATGCCGGTGATCCGATCGTGGCCAGGGAGGTTGTGTACGACGGAACCGCTGTGGAGGGTCCGGCAGGATTGCGTCGCTGGCTGCTCAGCTACTCGGACCAGTTTGTGCGGGTCACGACCGAGAAAATGCTGACCTACGCGCTGGGGCGCCGGCTGGATCCGGAAGACATGCCTACGGTGCGGAAAATCTCGAAGACGACGATGTTGAACAACAGCAAGTTTTCGGCGCTGGTTCTTGCAATCGTCGAGAGTGACGTGTTTCGAAAGAACATGCTGCCGAGCGAGACGACGAATTTGAACGCGACGGGCTCGAAGGAGGCCAACTAAATGTTCATCACCAGGAGACACCTACCTCGGCGTACTTTCCTGAAAGGCGCGGGAGTCACCTTGGCGTTGCCCTTACTCGATGCAATGATCCCCGCTAGCACTGCGCTCGCACAGACCGCGGCGGTGCAGCCACCAAGATTCGTGGGAATCTTCTTCCCGCACGGGCTGGCCTATTCCCACTGGGAGATGGAGGAAGGCCCGTTTAAGGACAAGCTTTCCTACATCATGGAGCCCCTCACTCCGGTCAAGGACCACACCGTTGTGTTGGGCGGTCTCTGGTCCAAGTCGGCGGAACCTCCGGAGGGTACAACGGGCTCGGATCACTGGGTTGCAGCCGCCTTCATGACGGGTATAAAGCCACGCAAAACTGCGGGATCGGATGCCACGGTCGGAAGTCCCACAATCGATCAGATGATTGCGCAGCAGATCGGCAAGGAGTCTCTCTTGCCGTCGTTGCAACTTGCGGTCGAGGATCCAAACACCAGTTCCTCCAACTGCGGCGAGGGCTACAGCTGCTCTTATACGAACTCTCTTTCGTGGGTGGCCGTAGATACTCCTCCAAACGAACCTGTGTTGCGGACGAAGCCTCTGCCGATGGAACTCGATCCTCAAGTCGTTTTCGAGCGGTTGTTCGGCAGCGGCGCTACGCCCGAAGTTCGGCTCCAACGAAGAGTGCAGAGCCAAAGCATCCTGGACTCGATACGATCCGAATTGAACTCCGTGAAGAAGGACCTTGGCGCCAGTGATCGTCGGACGGTCGATGACTATGCAACGGAGGTTCATGAGATTGAACGGCGGATTCAGCTGTCGGCCAAGGCGTCTTCTGCGGTGCCATCGATTGATGAGCCTCAGGGCATACCCGACGATTTCGACTCGCACATCAAGATGCACTTCGACCTGACCCGGTTGGCTTTCAAGGCCGATATCACGCGTGTGGCAACGCTGCTGGGCGCGCGTGATCTGACCGGAGTCTCCTACGCACTTCCGAAGAACGAATGGTTTCCGGAAGGGGGCCGGACCGGTAGCTTCCATGGGTTATCGCATCATCAGGAGATTGCGCGAAATCTAGCCGACTACGCAAAGTTGAATCGCTATCACGTTTCAACATTGTCTTATTTCGCGCAGAAGCTGAAAGAAACTCCGGACGGCGACGGCACGCTGCTGGATCACTCCCTGATCCTTTATGGTTCGAACATGGGAAATTCGAATCAGCATCAGCACTTCGATGTGGGGCATACGCTGGTGGGCGGTGCCAACGGAAAACTCAAGGGTGGCCGTTTCCTGAACTACCCCACGAAGTCCGTCACGACAGGCAATCTCCTGTTGAGCATCCTTCAACTCTACGGCATTCCGGCGGAACGGCAGGGCGACAGCGCCGGCCCACTGGCAAAGTTATGGTGAAGGCGGGGAGGACGACAATGACAAGAAATCTGATCCTGATCTCGGTCGGCGTAGCCTTTTCCTGCATTGCGGGCATCGTCCTCGGCGCAGCGTCCAGCGACATTGCGAATGCGGCTGAAAAGGGCGACCGTGCCGCGGTGCGTGCGTTGATTACGAAGAAGGCCGACGTCAATGCGCCTCAGTCCGACGGAGCTACCGCGCTTCACTGGGCTGTTTATCGGAATGATCCTGAAATGGCCGATGCTCTGCTGCGCGCGGGCGCTAATGCGAAGGCCACGAATCGAACCGGCATCACGCCCCTGTACATGGCGTCCCTTTACGGAAGTCCTTCACTCATCGGTCAGCTTGTGAATGCCGGAGCCGATGCGAAAGCCAAGGGGCCCAATGGCGAAACGATGCTGATGCTCGCAGCGCGTAATGGAAATGCTGAAGCCGTGAAGGCTTTGGTCAATGCGGGTGCTGATGTGAACGCCAGGGAGCCTTTGCGTGGAACGACTGCACTGATGTGGGCGGTTGAACAGAAGCATCCTGGCGCTGTTAAGGTTTTGCTGGATGGCGGTGCGGACTTCAGTGCCCGGTCGGGAAATGCCGGCAATCCCCGAAACTACATCTCTACTTCGGTCGCAACCAGTAACGCTGGTGCTCAGACCGCGAAAATGCGGCTTTGCATTGCGGCTCGCGGAGGCCCTTCCGTTGAAGAACAGATCCGTCTTGGGCTGACCTCGTTGAATGACAAAGAAGGCCCATGTTCAGAATATGGACGCAACGCCGTGGGCCGTGGCGTTGGCGGCGCCAGTTCGCCTGGTTTTGGTGGCGGCGCCGGAGGAGGCCGAGGGAGTGGCAATCGCGGGACGGGAAATCGCGGTGGTGCACCAGCAGCGGAACAGCCCGATGCAGCCCCTGATGCAGCCGACAATAACGCGGAAGACGAAGGCCCGGTCGCGGGACTTGTGGGCACTGGTGGCGGCGGGTTGACGCCGCTGATTCTGGCTGCGCGGGAGAACGACATCGAGTCTGCCAGATTGCTGGTGGCCGCCGGCGCCGATGTGAACCAGACCTCGAATGCGGGCTGGAGTCCTCTCCTGATCGCGACGAACAACAGGAATTACCAGATTGGAAAGTTCCTGGTCGAGAAGGGGGCCGATGTCAATAAGGCCAATTCGACGGATTTCACTCCGCTCTATCTCGCGACCGACAACCGCAATATTGAAGGCGGAGACTATCCGGTGCCCAAGCCGGATATGGATCATCTCGAATTCATCAAGGTCCTTCTGAGCAATGGCGCTGATCCGAACGCGCGAGTCAACGGAAACACGGAAACGCGAACGATTTTCACCATGCAGTGGTTTTTCGAAGCGGGCGCGACACCTTTCATCCGCGCTGCGCAGTCTGGCGATACCGCGCTCATGAAGCTTCTTCTTGGACATGGTGCAGACCCAAAGGCCATCACCAGGAATGGAGACAATGCACTGACTGCGGCAGGTGGAATCGGCTGGGTCGAAGGTGTCACGTACGAGTGGTCCAGGGAAGAAAATGTCGACGCTATTCGGATGCTCCTCGAATTGGGTTTGGATGCGAACTACGCGAACCTCGAAGGACGTACTGCCCTGATGGGCGCTGCATTCAAAGGAAGGAATGAGGCAATTCGCGTCCTTGTCGAGCACGGCGCGGACCTGAACAAACGCGACAAAGGCAGTCGTGACACGACGAATGCAGATTCACAGCTTGCCGGACATACATGGAGAGCTGTCGATTATGCCGACGGGCTTGTACGTGTCGGCGTGCAATCGGCGAACGCCTACCCCGAAACAGGGCAGTACATCCGAAAGCTGATGGCAGAACGGGGAATGGAATACCCTGCGATCAACCGCCCGCTGGACTCGATTTGTGTCGTGGAAATCTGTGCGGAACGGCAGCCGGCGTTTCTCGAGCGGTAGGAGTTAGCCGCGAACAAAAACGGTTCAGAGAGGGGGAAATGTTCAATTAAATAGGGACGTACCCCAATTCAGGAAGAATTGGGGTACGTCCCTATTTAATTGAACATTTTCCCCTGTCTGAACCCGTTTTTTGATTACCGAAAGTTTCTTGCGAGGTAATTCAGCAGAATCGGATAGTCGTCATCCGACAGGGGTGCTCCTTCATTAAGCATGTGAGAAAGGAGTTCATTCCACTCTTGTCGAGTTCCGCCACGTAATTTCACCCGATCCAATCGATGACACTGAGTGCAGACATCCAGCAGGATTGCCTTGCCTGGACCGTCCGGCAAAGGACCGTAGTTGGCGACGAGGTACTTCACCAACACCGGCTCATCTTCCTTTTTTACCGGCGCGCCTTTCTCCACCATGGCCGCGACTACCTTTTGCCAGCCTTCGGAGTCCATGGCGCTGGTTTCGACCGGTCGGAGTTCATGACACGACGTGCAGGCAGTATTGAGAATCTTCTCCCCGGGATTAACTGGAGGAAGCTGGACAGAGAATGCCGCGGCGGTGCCGGTTAGAGTGAATGCCAGCCACGCCGCAAATTTCATTCGTTTCCTCATTTTTTAGCAACGCTCTTGAGAATTACCGGCTGTGCCGCATAGTTCTCAAGAGCAATAGACTTTGTCGCCGCCTCAAACGTCACTTTCGTCGTGAGAGAGGTCTTGCCCTCACCCTGACCGGCTTTGTTTAACCGCAGTTCAATGACACTGAAGGAATTCTCATCCGGTGAGCCTGCCGTCGTGGGTTTCCATGCATCGGGATTCCACGCCCCGAGTTTGCGGTCGGTCAGCAATATGATGCGTTGTCCGCCATCGGCGCCTGTAACGCGATAGGCGTAACGAATCGAATACCCCGCACTGGCGCTGGTCCAAAGGTATCCCACGGTCGGCATCGCGGTGGCGACCTCTTTTTCGCCATACCACGCCAGAACCGAAGCGAGTTTGTCGCGATCCGCGTCCGTCGAATAGCGCAGGAGTTCGATCGTTATAGGTTCTCCGGCTCCGTTGACGTTTGCCGTGGTTGCCGTGTAACGCTCGATAGGGCCTTTGACCTGCGCCTGAGACAGAGTGGCCGCCAGGATCAGGACGAGTGACAAGAAAAACTTGAATCGAATCACAACTACAACTCCTTATTGCCTGGGCACGGGCTTTCCATAAACTTCGAATTTCGCAACATCTGCCCATCCGCCCTGGCCGTGCCCGCTGCCGGGCATTAAATCGATAAAGCCGACTTCATCGACTTTGCCGAGGTCCGGATTCGCGACGAAGCTTCCAGTCGTGACCGCGCGCTCTGGATCGAGACGCAGCCAGCGCATCCCGGACAACGAGAATTCGCGCTCCATCCAGTCGACAGGCGATCCATCAGCAAAGTCTCCGACCAGCAGAGTTCCGTCGGCGAGTTTCACGATCGGTCGGATCTGATGAAAACCGGACATCTTGGTGACCCACTTGATCCGCGCCAGCCCGGTAAGGTCGACGAAGCGAGTCTTGTCGCGCAGCGTGAGACCGCAAGGAGAGGTGCACATTCCCGTCCACGGATGAGGCAGATTGGTTTCATTCGTGGGACTTCCATTGATCAGGATCTCTTTACCGCTCGGGCCGTAAAGCTTCAACTCCAGATTCGCATTCGCGACACCTTGTTGCGTGAGCGCTTGTTCCGCGCCGGTCGGATTCGACCACTCCTCCTTGAAGAAGAGCGGCACTCGGCCTGCCGGAGCTCCTCCTCCACGGGCTGCTCCCCCTGGCGCTGCCTGCCCACCACCGCCGCCTCGGCCTCCGCGCCCACCGCCCTGGCCAGCGGCGCCTGCCTGAGGCTCTCCTGCCGGCTGCTGGGCCAACAGAGCACTGACCGTACCGGTAAGAACTGCGAGTTTCAGGGCAGACAAAACGATTCGTGAATTCATAAAAGGGCCTCCGTATCGGATCCTGATTTGCGCGCAAGTATAAATGCATTGGACAGTTCACGTAAATAACCGACGCCGAGCCGGCGTGCTATATTGCTGGCCCGCATGAGCTTTCTAAACGCCTTTCCGGCAAACTTCGAGCGGCTTTTGGAGAATTCCTGATGCTGGCCATGTCCGGCATTACAAAGAAGTTCCCTGGCGTAACCGCGCTCAGTGACGTGAATTTCTCTGTTGGAAGCGGCGAGGTTGTCGCGCTCGTCGGCGAAAATGGAGCCGGGAAGTCCACGTTGATCAAGATTCTTGCCGGCATACACCGGCCGGACTCCGGGTCCGTCAATCTGCACGGCAAGAGCGTTTCGATTCACTCGCCGGGATACGCGGCGCAGCTTGGCATCGGCATCATCCACCAGGAACTCGAAGTCATCGATACCCTCGACGCGGCGGGGAATATCTTCCTCGGTCGTGAGCCCACCTGGGCTGGCCGCCTCCGGCTGATCGACCGTCGAAGGATTTATGCGGAAGCCCGAACACTGCTTGCGCGTGTTGGCCTGAACGTCGCTCCAGACATACCGTTACGCTTTTTTTCGACAGCGCAGAAGCAACTTGTCGAGATAGCCCGCGCTCTTTCTCAGAATGCTCAGCTGTTGATCATGGACGAACCGACCTCGAGTTTGACTCTCACGGAAACCGAACGGCTGATGCAGCTGGTCTCCGAACTGCGCTCGAGTGGCGTGAGCGTCATCTACATCTCACACCGGCTCGATGAAGTTATTCGTATTGCCGACCGCGTCGTTGTCCTGCGCGATGGGAAGAATGCCGGCGAGTTATCCCGCGAAGAATCCACCCACGATCGAATGGTGCAGTTGATGGTTGGACGCAGTCTGGATGCTTTTTATGCCGGACCCGCGAGTTCCGAGCGACGAGTCTGTCTTGAATTGAAACGCCTCCGGACCGCCCGCTATCCGGCAACTGAAGTTTCACTCTCGATTCACGCCGGAGAGATCCTGGGGCTTGCGGGTTTGATCGGTGCGGGACGCTCAGAACTCGCTCAGGCGGTCTTTGGAGTCGACGCCGTGCGTGGCGGGTCCGTGTGTCTGGACGGTGAGCCGATTGCGGTCCGTTCTCCTCGCGATGCGATCCGGCGGGGGATTTATCTGGTACCCGAAGATCGGCGCGCCTCCGGCTTGCTTACGGCCATGACCGTGCGGGAGAACATCACGCTTGCGGATCTTTCGCGCTTTTCCGTGTCGGGCTGGATACGCCGAGCCGAGGAGTCGAGAGCGGCGGCGGAATCGTGCGCGAGTCTCAAGATCAAGGCTCCTTCCGTTGAGACTGTGGCTTTCAATTTGAGCGGCGGGAACCAGCAGAAAGTAGTTTTGGCGAAGTGGTTGTTGCTGAAGCCACGGGTCATTCTGTTTGACGAGCCCACGCGAGGCATTGATGTCGGAGCAAAGGCAGAAATCTATCACCTGATGCGCCGGCTCGCTGCCCAGGGTGTCGCCATTCTGATGATCAGCAGCGATATGGAAGAGATTCTCGGGAATAGCGACCGCGTGGCCGTTATGCATGAAGGGCGGATCACCGGAGTTCTGAACGCGGCCGACTGCACACAGGAAGCGATTATGAAACTCGCTGTTGCTTAATGCGGAAAGAGCTTGGGATTCTCACACTCTTTGTTCTCCTCTGCGCCATCGTCGCGTTGCTGAACCCCCAGTTCCTCAGTACCGCGAACATTCAGAACACGAGCCGATTGATCGGCACGTACGGCATCTTCAGCATTGGTGTCGGCATCGTCATTATCACAGGCGGAATTGATTTGTCGGTGGGATCCATGTTTGCCCTTCTCGGGGTGCTGTTGTCGCTCATGCTGACGCAGTGGAACTGGCCTCCGCTGCTTGCTGTCGCCGCTGTGCTGTTAATTGGCGCGGCCCTGGGCGCTCTGCACGGGCTTCTGATCACCAGGCTTGGCCTGCAACCGTTTCTCGTTACCTTGTGCGGGCTGCTTCTCTACCGGGGGCTGGCCCGTTACATCGCGTCCGACGTCGTGCAGGGTTTTGGAACAGCGGCCGGATTTGAGTGGCTGCGAGATTTCGCGACCGGCAGCTTTATGCAGCTGCCGATGCCTTTTGTGCTCCTGCTTCTGGTTTCCCTCGTGATGTGGGTGTTGCTTCATCGCTCGGTTTACGGACGCTATCTGTTTGCCGTCGGGCGTAACGAGGAGGCCGCACGATATTCCGGCATCAATTCGCGGAACGTGATTGCGAGTGCGTATGTACTGTCAGGAGGTCTGGCTGCAATGGCTGCCATTCTTCTGGCGTTCTACACGAATTCGATTTCACCGTCGTCGCACGGGAATTTTTATGAACTGTACGCAATCGCTGCCGCCGTTCTTGGTGGCTGTAGCCTGCGTGGCGGAGAAGGATCGATCGTGGGAATCGTCACCGGAACTGCTTTGCTGCAAGTATTGAGAAATCTTGTAAACCTGCTCGACATACCAAGTTCACTCGACTTTGCCGTCATGGGCGCAGTCATTCTCATCGGCGTGATTGCCGACCAGGCGTTTCGCTCACGCAGGTTGGAAGGGAAGAAAAGCCAG
>Ga0111538_10007647_pt1 | contig 14552 bp, 14 predicted proteins | sample SoiMethybrSBSTD1_FD_79669 | JGI IMG/M metagenome (GOLD analysis project Ga0111538, IMG submission 79669) | Bulk soil microbial communities from a Populus tree surrounding site in Tennessee, USA - Soil MetaG P. TD hybrid SBSTD1 (version 2)... | ecosystem: Environmental > Terrestrial > Soil >... | reverse complement strand
CTTGCCGCCCGCGATCGCGACCGCTTGGGCCAACTCGGTCATTGAGGCCGTGTCGACCACCAGGTCGTTCGCCTCCGGAAAGACGACATCTGCGCCGACGTCGACCGCACGCTTGACCGGGTCGTTCGTGAAGTACCTCCAGAACTTCCAGCCGGGATCCGTGGGCTCGAAATTCGACTGGATCGCGAAGTACCCGGCCGGTGCGGCGGCGAGGCCCTGACGGAGGTGGCGCAGCTCGAAGTTGTTCTCCATGCGCGATTGGGCCGACAGGCCGGGGACCAGTGCGACCGCCGCATCGATCACCGGGGTCGCGGCCGCGATGCGGGTAGCCGAGCCGAGGAGACGCATCAGGCCCTGGATGATGCCGAGCAGGGGGACGGCCGTCGACGCGAGGCTGCTCACCTTGCTGATCGCGAACGCGACGTTGGTCACGACGAAGAGTCCCGCGATCACTGCCAGGACAAACCAGATCGCTTGGACCGCATCGATTTGGCCCAGCCTGAGCGGTCCGGAGCGTTGCGCCGCATGGCCCGCGAAGGCGAGTGCTGCGGCGATCGAGGCCCAGACCAGGGCGAGGAAGTCCGGATCAACGCGAGCCTGCTCCTCCTCGGCGCGAAGTCGTCGCTCGCCAGTCAGCTCTCGGGCGACGGCTCTCGCGATGGCCTCAGATTCTGCGTCACCTCGCCCCCCCGCGCGGGCCCTGGACCGGGATTCGCCGACTTCGAACAACAGTGATAACAGCTGCCAAAGCATCGTCACTCACCTTTCTTGGTGGAGGAATGATACCGGCCACTTTTTGCCCACCTGAGAACTCATGCACCTGCGAACCCGTGAACCTGAGAACCCGTGAACCCGTGAACCTGTGAACCTGTGAACCCTGTTTCGCCGATTTCGCATATTGAGGCTCTGCTCTGGAGGCGTAGTTTTAAGGCGGAGCTCGCAGGCACCGGACGCGTCCGCGCTGGCCAGCGAGGGCGAGGAAGGGCGATGGCGTATCAGCGGCCAGCACAGGCTGGTGACCCGATGGCGCGGTTGTTTGCCGGCGTTGCGCTCGACGCCCAGCGTGAGATTGCTGCGGGATCCCGGCGGCGTATCCTCCGGCCGGGCCAGGTTCTCTTCCGCACGGGTGAACCGGCGTATCACCTGTTCGTCCTGCGGAAGGGACGCATCGAGTTCACGCGGATAGCGAGCAACGGGCGGGAAGTCGTCATCGGCATCCTCGGGCCGGGTGACATCTTCGGCCTCGGCAGTCTGCTGGATGGCATCCCTTACATTGGCACCGCCCAGGCGCTGGAGGCCGGGGAGGTGGGGGTCTGGAGGCGTGAGGTGATTAAGGGCTTTGCGGAGAAGTGTCCGCAGCTCTCTTTGAACGCCCTGCAGGAGGCGCTCCGATACGTCGCCCTTTTCATCGAGCGGCACGAGCGGCTCATCAGTAGCTCGGCCGAGCAGCGCCTGGCGCGGGCGCTGACACGGCTCGGGGTTCAGACAGGCGCTCCGGCTCAGCGCGGCGTGGAGGTCAGGGTCAAAAACGAGCAGCTGGCGTCACTTGCAGACGTCAGCCCGTTTACCGCCAGCCGCACGCTCAAACACTGGGTGCGTAGCGGCGCCATTACCAAGGGGCGAGGCGTCGTCAATATCATGACCCCCGAGAAGCTCATGCTTGGCTGAGTCAGGGACTCTTCTTGCCCGTCGTTGCTCCAGCGCAACGACTCGGCGCGCACGGCAAGCGATGCTGGCCTGTGCGCAACTCAACAGAGGGTCCATTACGAGTCGTGGTCGCAGACGACTGCGATCGGGTGCGGGAGGCGTTGGTCGGGGTTCTCGAGGCGAGCTGCGAGGTCGTCGCCGCAGTCTCAACCGGCCGGGATCTCGTGACCGCGACGTTGGATCTCAACCCCGATGTGGTCGTCAGCGACGTGTCCATGCCATTGCTAACCGGACCTGGAGCCTTGAAGCAGATCCGCCGCGCCGGCAATGAAGTCCCGTTCGTGCTGGTGACCGCCGGCGTCCTCAACGCGCCGGCCTGGCTCGGGTTCGGCGCCCAGGCGATCGTCGACAAGCGCGACCTGCACTGCGATCTCGTGTTCGCCGTACACGCTGCCGCTGCGGGCAGGATTTATCTGTCGCGGCACGCCTCCGCCGATCGCTGGTAGGACGCCTACGGGCACGGCTGAGCGAGGCCGTGGACCGACTTCTTGACGGACGATCCGGCGGACTCGCTAGAATCGCCTCATGCTGAAGAAAGTCCTCGCCGTCTTGTTCGTGGCGATAGCTGCGCCCGCCGCCGGTCAGGTCGACGCGCGGATGTTCCGCTATCCCGCAATTTCAGCCGACAAGATCGCGTTCGTCTACGCCGGTGACATCTGGCTGGTGCCGAAGGCCGGTGGCACGGCCGTGCGGCTGAGTTCCCCAGCCGGGGAGGAGTCATTCCCGCGCTTTTCACCGGATGGCACCAAGCTCGCCTTCACCGCCGATTACGACGGCAACGCCGACGTCTACGTCATGCCCGTTGCCGGCGGCGTCCCGACGCGGCTCACCTATCACCCGATGCCGGATCGGGTGGTCGGCTGGCATCCCGACGGCAAGCGCGTGCTCTTTGCCTCCGCACGCGAGAGCGGACGCCAGCGCTACAACCAGTTCTTCCTGGTCGGTCTCGACGGCGGGCTGCCGGAGAAGCTGCGGGTGCCGTACGGCGAGTTCGGCGCGTTCTCTCCCGATGGTGAACGCTTCGTGTACATGCCGATGTCGCAGGACTTCCGGAACTGGAAGCGTTACCGCGGCGGCTGGGCGCCAGACCTCTGGTTGTTCAACGTGAAAGACCTCGAATCCAAGAACCTCACCAGCAACCCGGCGAACGATGCGCAGCCAATGTGGCGTGGCAACACGCTCTATTTCATCTCCGACCGCGGCGAGGCCGAACGCAACAATCTCTGGGCGATGGACGTTGGCAGTGGCGCCGCCCGTCAGGTGACCCATTTCACTGACTTCGACTTGACCTTCCCCTCAATCGGTCCCGACGCGATCGTCTTCCTCGCTGGCGGACGCCTTTACACACTGAGCTTGCCGGGTGAAAAGGTCACCGAAGTCAAGGTCGGCATCGTCACGGATTCGACGATGATGCGGGCGCGATCGGCGAAAGCGGATGACCTCTTGAGCGCGGCGTCGGTTTCGCCAACCGGCCGCCGCGTGGCGTTCGAAGCGCGAGGCGACGTGGTCACCGTGCCAGCCGAACGCGGGGCGGTCGTCGACGTGACCCGCAGCTCGGGCGTGGCAGAGCGATATCCGCGCTGGTCGCCCGATGGAAAGACGCTCGCCTACTGGAGCGATCGCAGCGGCGAGTACGAGCTGACGCTGCTGCCGGCCGAGAGCGCCGGCGCCGAGCGCAAGGTGACGTCGCTCGGCCCGGGGTTCCGCTACGCACCCCGATGGGCGCCCGACAGCAAGAAGCTCGCCTTCATCGACCACGCGACCCGGATTCGCATTTACGACGACGCGACCGGCAAGGTGACGGAGGTGGACAAGAGCCCGGACTTTCTGCAGCACGATCAGCTGGAGTCGTTCCGCTTTCAGTGGTCGCCCGACTCACGCTGGCTGACCTACGCGCGGCCGTCGGCGTCGAGCAACAACGCGATCTTTCTCTTCGACACCAGAGACGGAAAGCTGCATCAAGCGACGAGCGGCTATCTGAACGACACGCAGCCGACGTTCGATCCCGGCGGCAACTATCTGTATTACGCGTCCGACCGTTCCTTTCAGCCGATTTACGGAACGTTCGACAACTCGTGGACGTACGCCAACCCGACGCAAATCATCGCCGTGCCGCTGCGGGCGGACGTGAAATCGCCGCTCGCCGCGCGCAACGACGCCGAGTTGGCCGCGCTCAACACCAGTGAAAACCCGAAGGACGACAAGAAGGACGACAAGAGCGGTGCCGCCGATCAGAAACCGCCCGACAAGCCGGCGCCGGCCAATGTCGACATCGACCTCGATCGGTTCGAAGCGCGGTCCGTCGTGCTGCCGCCCAAGGCGGGCTCGTATGCGGAACTGCAGGCGGTCATGGGCAAAGTGCTGTACCGCCGTGCACCACGCGCGGGGTCGGGCGACGAGAAGAGCCCGATTGTGTACTTCGATCTCGACGAGCGGGAAGAGAAGACCATCCTGGACGATGCCCGCGGGTTCGAGGTCACGACTGACGGCAAGAAGCTGCTCGCCTGGAACAAGGACAAGCAGCATGCCGTCGTCGAGGTCAAGGAGAAGCAGAACTTCGACAAGCCGATGACGCTGTCGGACATCGAGGTGCCCGTCGACCCGCCGGCCGAATGGCGGCAGATGTTTCTCGACACGTTCCGGTTCGAGCGCGACTTCTTCTACGACCCGACCATGCACGGCGTCGACTGGGCCGGGCTGAAAGAGCGCTACAACGGGCTGTTGAAGGACGCCGTCTCGCGCTGGGATGTCAACTGGGTCATCGGCGAGTTCGTCGGCGAGCTGAACGCGTCGCATACCTACCACGGCGGCGGCGACGAGGAGCAGGGCGCCAAGCAGTCGGTCGGCATGCTGGGCGTCGACTGGGAGTTCGCGAACGGCGGCTATCGGATCAAGAAGATCGTCCGCGGCGCGCCGTGGGACAGCGTCGTGCGGTCGCCGCTCGACGAGCCAGGCGTGAACGTCAAGGAAGGCGAATACGTGCTCGCCGTCAACGGCGTGCCGGTCAGCGCCAGCGCGGATCCGTGGGCCAGCTTCCAAGGCCTCGGTGACAAGACCATCGTCTTGACCGTGGGCTCATCGCCGTCGATGGCAAATGCGCGCCAGGTTGTTGTCACTTGTCTCCGCGATGAGGTCGAGCTCCGCTTCCGCGCGTGGATTGAAGAGCGGCGGCAAATCGTGGACAAGGCGACCAATGGCAAGGTCGGCTACATCTACGTGCAGAGCACCGGTATCGATGCACAGAACGAGCTGATGCGGCAGTTCATGGCGCAGTGGAAGAAGGAAGGGCTCATCATCGACGAGCGATTCAACAGTGGCGGACAGATTCCCGATCGCTTCATCGAGTTGCTGAACCGGCCGATCGTGGCCTACTGGGCCGTTCGGGACGCCCCCAGCCAGCAGTGGCCGCCGATTGCCCATCGGGGCGCGCAGGTGATGCTGATCAACGGCTGGAGCGGCTCGGGCGGCGATGCGTTCCCGTTCTACTTCAGGCAGGCCGGGCTCGGTCCGCTCATCGGCACGCGCACCTGGGGTGGGCTCATCGGCCTCAGTGGGTCTCCGGGGTTGGTGGACGGCGGGAACGTGACCGTTCCGACCTTCCGGATGTACGACCCGAAAGGGCAGTGGTTCGCGGAGGGCCACGGCGTCGATCCGGACATCGTCGTACCCGAGGATCCGACGCAGCTGGCGAAGGACAACGATACGCAGTTGCACCGCGCGATCGCCGAAGTCCAGGCGCGGATGGCGCAGCAGCCTGCGGTGCCCTCGCGTCCGGCATACGAGAAGCGGATTCCGACCGGTTCGCGCTAATCACGATGCTGGAGCGATGACGTGGCCGGCTTAAGTCTCTTGTCTTAAGCCTGAAGCCCGAAGCCTGCTTGAGCCCCCAAGCCCCAGCTCCCAGTCCCCAGTCCGGTGAGCCGATTCGAGCGTCGTTTTCGCAGTCCCAGGGTGGGGGATAGTTTTGTGACAAGAGCTGTGAGTCCAATCCAACGCGCTACACCATTCCGCGAGGAGGACCAAACAGGACACCTACCTGTGGAAACTGTTGAGGTAAGGCGAGTTACGGCCGGTCTGACATCCTGGTTGGCCGTCGACTGGGCGCTGGCGCTGTATGCCGTTTTCGTCGCGCTGGTCGCCGTCATCTGGGCGGCGCAGATTCCGGAGTGGCGATTCATTGTCCTGGCTCACGGAGCGCTCCTTGTGTTCCTCCTCGCACTGCCTGGGCGCGGGGCCGCGTGGGAACGGATCCACCCAAAGGATTCCGCCTGGATGGCCCGGGTGAGAGCCGTCGCACGTTTCCTCCGATACACCTACCCGGCGCTTCTGCTGACGCCGTTTTTCGAGGAAGTGGCGTTGACGGTGAACGCGGCCGCCCCCTCGTCTCCCTACTGGTTCGAGCGCTTCCTCTACGCGGCGGACCGTGCGCTCTTCGGCGCCACTCCCGCCGTCGCGTTGTCGCAGGCCGGCGGCCCGCTGCTCGACGAGATCATGCACGCCTTCTACTTTGCGTACTTTCCGTTGATCATCGGCGGCATCGTCCTGGCCTGGCGCGGTCGCCGCCGCGTGGGCGAGACGCCGGCCCCCGGTTTTCACAGGGCATTCACGTGCATGATGCTGGGCTTCTTCCTGTCGTACGTGTGGTACCCGTTTCTTCCCGCGCGGGGACCATGGGAGAGTCCGGCAGTCATGGCAGGGCTGCGGCCGTTTGACGGCTGGTTGTTCACTGACGCGATCGCGCTGATCATCGGGAAAGCGGCGGTTTCAGGCGGATGCTTTCCGAGCGCTCACGTTTCAGGTGCGTGGGCGCTGACGTTCGGGCTGTATCCGAAACACCGGAAGGTGGCGCTCTGGTTCGGTCTCGTGGCCGTCGGACTCAGCGTCGCGTGCGTCTACACCAGGTACCACCATGCGGTCGACGTGGTTGCCGGCCTTGTCGTCTCGATGATCGCTGCGATGATTGGCTACTGGCTGACTCGCGATTCGGAGTAGGCGCGGACGCCCCTCTGAGGTGACCCCGCTGAAGCCGTTTTCCCCAACCGGACAAACGCGGGCCAGACCGGCGCGACACACGGCGCGCCTCACCGTGACTTACCTCACGGTGACAGCGCTGTTGATTGTGTTGTGGGGACGCGCGCTTGCTGGATGGCCAGCGGTGGTCGCGGCTCATGCAGGCGTGTCCGCGGTACTGATCATCCTGCTGCGACGCCGTTCGCTTTCAGGAGTGGTCCAGGCGCTGCTCGACTGGCATCCGCTCGTCCTCTTTCCGATCCTCTACAAGGAAGTCGAATGGCTGGCCGCGGCCATCGGCGACTGGCGCCTGACGAACAGCATTCCTGCGATCGAGGCGGCGCTGTTCCACGGCCAGCCAAGCCTTTATCTGAGTGAGCGTCTGAGCGTCGTGCCGCTGTCGGAGTACCTCCACTTCTGCTACCTGGCGTACCTCATCATCCTTCCGGCGGTGGCGGCCTACTGGTACACCTGCGGCCGGCGCACCGCATTTCACGAGCTGCTGCTTCTGCTCACCGCAGCAATGTTGGGGAGCTACCTGTTTTTCATCCTGTTCCCGGTCGACAGCCCCTACTACCGCTTTGAGCATCTCGGGCCTCCGCTCGCGGGACACTTCTTCTTCGATCTCGTACATCAGGTCTCGGCGCGTGGAGGAGCGCGTGGCGGAGCGTTTCCAAGCGCTCACGTTTCGGGAGCTGTGATTGTCTGGCTCGTGGTGTGGCGCCATCAGTCCCGCCTGGCGGTGTTGCTGTCGCCATTTGTTCTGGGCCTGATCGTTGCGACGGTGTACGGCCGTTTTCACTATCTTCTGGACGCGCTTGCTGGTCTCGCCCTGGCCCTCACCGTTGTCGCGATTGCGCATTCGACGCGGTCTATGCGAGCCCTCTCCTGATTGACGATGTCGACGATGGATGCCGACGGTTCGTCGCCCTGCGCGGCCGAGAATCGCTTCGTATATGCCTTGACAGGCATATGCCGTGCGGCGTATATCTAGAGTGTGGAATCTGTCTTCGAGATCATCGCCGAGCCGAACCGCCGCGCGATCTTGAGCCTGCTGGTCTCGTCCGAGCAGTCGGTAGGAGAGATCGAAAGTCAACTGCGCATGCCGCAGCCGACCGTGTCGAAGCACCTGCGGGTGCTGCGCGAGGCCGGTTTCGTCGAATCCACCGTGGACGCCCAGCGCCGTCTCTACCGGCTGAAACCTGAACCGCTTCAGGAGGTGGATGCCTGGCTGGCGCCGTTCCGCCGGTTCTGGTCGGCGCACCTGGACGCGCTCGAACGCCACCTCGATCGCATGGATCAGCCAACACGACGAAAAAGGAAGACAAGGAGAAGAAAGTGACTGCACGTCTGCAATACGCGCCAGGCCCTGCTTCCGGCGCTGAAATCCACAAGGATGGCGACAAGTGGACCCTCGTGCTCGTCCGCAGTCTGTCGCACCCACCTGCGAAGGTGTGGAAGGCGCTGACCGAACCCGAGCATCTCCGCGAATGGGCTCCGTTCGATGCTGACCGGAGCCTCGGTACCGTTGGGACTGCGACGCTCTCGACCGTGGGGGCGCCGACACCGCTCGTCTCCGAGACTCAGGTGAAGCGGGCCGACGCGCCGAAGGTGCTCGAATTCAGCTGGGGAGGACAGGACATCCGCTGGCAACTGGAGCCGCAGGCGGGGGGTACGCGCCTGACGCTGTGGCACAACATCGATCGCCGCTTCATCGCGATGGGCGCTGCCGGCTGGCACATCTGCCTCGATGTGCTGGATCATTTTCTCGGCGGGACCCCGCTCGGCCGCCTCGTCGGTCCTGACGCGATGAAGTTCACGGGCTGGCAGCGACTGCACGCCGAGTACGCGAAGCAGTTCGGCGTCGAGTCCCCTGGTTCGCCGACCAACCCCGCCGAACGTTGAGTGCAAGGAGAAACAACCATGGAATTGACCCTGCCGAAACCCACTGACCTGAGCATGCCGCGCACCAAAGCGTTAGTCTTTGGCTTCTGGATCGTCACCGCGCTCTTCTGCCTGCAGATCGGCTTCACCGCCTACGCGCAGCTGCGCTTGCCGCAGGTGGCTGAGGCGTTCACCCACCTCGGCTTCCCGGACTATTTCCGCGTGGAGCTCTCCTGGGCCAAGATCCTCGGTGTGATGCTGCTGCTCGCGCCGGTGCCGGCGCGGCTCAAGGAGTGGGCCTACGCCGGCTTTGCGATCACTCTCGGCTCTGCGCTCATCGCCCACTTCTCGGTCGGCGACGGCCCGGAGGCGTGGGGGTGGGCGGCAGTTACCGGCGTGCTCTGGGCGCTCTCGTACTTCTCCTGGCGCCGCGTTCAGGCGACGCCGCGAGCGAACGAAGTGAATTTCTAGGATGAGACCATGAAGAAGTCGGGCGCGAGCCAAGAACCATCGGCGTCAGAGCTCATCTCGAAGAGAGTCGCCGAGCTCGGGGACTGGCGCGGGAAAACGCTCAGCAGAATGCGTACGCTCATCAAGCAAGCCGACCCCGACATCGTCGAGGAGTGGAAGTGGGTGAAGCCAACCAAACCCGGCACGCCGGTGTGGTCGCACGACGGCATCATCTGCACGGGCGAGTCCTACAAGAGCGTCGTGAAGCTGACCTTCGCCAAAGGCGCCGCTCTGAAGGATCCCGCGCGTCTTTTCAATTCGAGTCTGGACGGAAACGTACGCCGCGCGATCGACATCCACGAAGGAGAAAACGTTGACGAGTCCGCGTTCAAGACGCTCGTTCGCCAAGCAGTCGCCCTCAACAAAACTGACCGGGCTGACAAGTCGAAGCGTTCGAAGTAAAGGGAAGCCGGCCCTCCTGGCAGGCCGCAACCCCATGCGCCGTACCGCTGCCTCGGTACACGGGCGGAGAGGTAGGAAGTTCCTTCATTGATCGGCTTCACTTCCCTTGCTGTCCTTTGATGATTGAATATGATCCTTCCGTTCCTCATCCTCCCTTTGGAGGCCCGTCGAGGCTTCCTCGCCGTCAGGCGGTGCCCCCGAATTCTGGCTACTAGCGGCGGCGTTCGTTTGTGTGTCGGAGACTCCCGCACCTGATGACCTCGTGAACGCCTGAAGCAGACTTTCTAGGAACGCAAAAAATACGTCAACTGCGTACCCTACCAGAAACGCGATCGCCAGCGGGGGGATAGTGGCCTCTTTCGTAATTGTGAGGTTGTTGAATAGTCCGACAACGCCTCCACCGATCCCGGCGATCAGAAAACGTGCCGAGTGGGCGACCGATGGGATGTAAGTTTTCGCGCTCCACTGTTGCTCGAAGGTACGTAAGAGATAGGCGCACGTTCCCAACAGCGCGTAGAGGACAGGAAGAATGCATGTGGTGATTGCGCCGTAGAACGTCAAGTCGTCGAGAACACTCTGAGCAAAATATCGTACATTTTGGTAGACGGCGAGTCGTTCGTCGAACGCGTCACTCAAGTGGTCGGGCAAGTTGACCGGCAGTTGGAATGTTTGATGAACCTTTTGTGGGTCGGGGCGCCGATCCGCGTACGGATCCGGTTCCAGTTTCAGCACGAAAGAGTTCAATCGCCGCGTACGGCCATCGATAGAACGAATGATGGACGCAAACTGTTGAAGATCGGTGATGACTTGGGTTAGCGAAACTCCGGGCGGTAGCTCACGCTCGGATTGCGCACGGGTAGCGGATGTCGTTCCAGGACCCTGCGGGCGCAACTTTCCAACGATTTGCACAGATAGTTCGTTCGCGGTCAAAATCTCCTGTCGGATCGCATCGGAAAGCGAAGAACTGACAAAGCTGGCGATAGAAAACGGAACGATCACGAGTGCGAGAATGATGGCCACCCACTTGTACCCACCGATGTCCGTCCGCCCGTCCATGCTGGTCGCCTTGAGACTCGCGGCGGTCACGGGCTTTAATTGTTTACTGAGCAGTGTGAGTGCCGTGAGCAGATCCGCGGTCGACTTCTCGGTTGTGGGGCTAATTCTGGCTCGCAGAATGTGAGTCCGAATGTCGCTTCGCACGTGCGTACCTGATTCAGCTGCATACTTCAACAGCCGTTCGGCATCGTGGAGAGCCTCATTGAAGTACGGTGCCGACTGCGCCGACGTTTCCGTTGACGGAGTCGAGCGTGGGTCGCCCGTCGGATCAGTCTGTTGCGCACCGCTAAAAGTCCTCGTTACAGAGCTTGCAGAAATCTGTTCCACCTCACACCTCCCATGCTGGTGTGTGCGACGATGAATGAGTCAGTCAATCGACAGAGACCGCAGTACCTTAAACGACGGCGAGGCCGTAAATCGAACAGCCAGATCGGTTGGTACTTGTTACTTCGCTTGCCCTGACCACCCTCAATCTACCCAATCTCCCAACTGTGAGCCTGATCGTGCCGGGCTGAAGTGTGGCACCGATCGCAGGGGGCATCTACGACTGAACTTGCCAGTCTTCTCAAGCCGCGCGCTGGCTCCGTTGGATCATTGGAGAAGGCCGCGGCGTTCGAGCGGGCCGTCTCGAAGTTCGCGACAATATCGCTAAGACAGGCCAAAGTACGGCACCGCGAACGACCTCGGACAAGCGAGGGTGAACACACGGTTCGAGTCCCGGAAGGACGAAAGCCCTCAAGTGCTGCCCTTGGCAGCAAAGACATCACGGAAAGGCCCGAGAAACTTCCTCTCCGGCGACCAATCTGTGATGGCAAAGACGATTTCGGAGAACGTCCCGCTGTAATCGTTTTCCAACGCCTGTAGAAAATCCGTGGCGGTACGGTGCGGGTCATTCTCAAAAGCGCCACAACCCCATGCACCCAGCACGAGCGTGGTATGCCCGAACGCCCGTGCAATGGCGAGCACGCGATGAATCCGCTTCTGTAAGAGATCTCCGGCCTGTGGCTGGCCAATCTCGGGAGCATACGGAGCGGCACATGTCAAAAGGCTCAGGAGCCATGGATGTGGCAGTTCCGTGCCGTCATCCAGGCGAAAGACCGGAACGTCAGGAGAATAGATTGCCCAATCCGTAGAGTCTGGCTGCGATCGTTTGCCGTGCTCCTCGTACATGGGATCGTCGATGAGTGTCTGATACAAAGCGCTGGAGCGACACAGTACCTCCTCTTGTGCCCTGGCTCCGCTCAGGAAGCCTCCACCGGGCTGAATACCATTGGCGAAATTGAGCGCAAGCGGACGTAGTCCGTACTCAACGAGGCGCCGTGACGCCCCCAACGTTGTTTCGTTGGTGACCTGAACCCGCGTTTGCATGAAAGGGCTGTGCTTAGAACGAGGTAGTACAGCGTTCGGACGAATGCTCCGCTTGGCATCACAGGCGGCTCGCACCGCGTCACGCCACGCGACTTCCTGACCGTCTTTGGTGACATAGAAACCGTTGCGGCTGGCTTTTACTGCGGACCGACCGAGTGCTGCCGCGACGTCTCTGGGGATGTTCAATTCCTGCTGTCGAGAGGCCGCCATCTGCTCGGAATCGAGGCAAGAAAGCACATGGAGCTTACTCATGTTGTGTCGGCCGGCGGCCTCGAGAGGCCTACCATCCCGGGTGCAGTACCGCTGAGGGAAGTCCCCGCAGGTCCGGGAGCGTGCAGGGCAGTGTCGCCAAAAAGGGAGGCGTCATGGAGACCGCCCGCGAGCACTGAGTCGGGAGGAGAGGCCGAACGTTCACGCCGTTCAGCGTCGGTTCAGAGATCCGCGATACGTAATGGTCTTGCTCGGGACGACCATCACGCCGATCGTCAGCGGGTCGTGGTCCGGCGTCACGAAGCTGATGACATGGAATCCGGCGGTGGTTTCGAGGTGCTGGAAATAGCCCTTGAAATCGTCGACCGTTCCGGCCAGCAGGCCATCGACGTACACCAGCGCGCGCCGCGGCTCGACGTCCAGTTGCAGACCGCCGGTGAGCGTTGCGCCAGGAGGTTGCATCGGCGGCGGAACGATCTCGAAACCGACCGGATCGAACCACCAATAGGGACTGTAATAGAGAAGTCCCAGAATCGACGACCGAATAGGCATGGGTCTGGGCGGACGAGGACCGCGAAACGGCGCGAACGGCCCGATCGGACGGAATGGCGGGCCGATCGTCGGCGGCGATGAGCGTGGTCCAGGGTAACCGGGTCGGCCGGCGTTCGTGCCGACCGGTCCACGACCTTGAGCACTCAACTGAACCGCCGATCCGAGGATGGCCAGCATCGCCACTGCGAGCGGCCAGCGGGCGCGCATGCGTCACTATAACGCCTGGACACGGCGCCGAGAAGGTCGAGGAGAAGGGCGAGAGTTCATGACAACCAGCTTCATCCGTCATCCCGGACGGTCCGGCCCTTTCGGCGCGCTGATGGACGAGTACGCGCGCGCCGCCGAGGACTTCTGCCGCGTCGTCGAGAGGTTCGATCTCGCGCGGTTCGACGCCGAGCGGCCGTCGAACGATCCAAATACCGTGTCGCCGCGCGCGATTTGCCTGCACGTGGTCGGCGCCGCGGCTCGATATGCGCACTACATCCGGAAGGCCCGCAAGCTCGATTTCGTCGAGCGATACGAGGCGGATCCGGCGCGGCTGCGCGCCCCGCAAGACATCCGCGAGTTGTTGGCGGAAGCCATCGTCTTGATGGAGGAGACAGTCGAGCCGCTGCTGACCGCAACCGAGGCAGACATTCAGGCGCTCTCGTTCACGGTGCGGTGGGGGCCGCGATACGACCCGGAAATGATCCTCGAGCATGCCGTCTGCCACGTGCTGCGGCATCGTCGGCAACTGGAGCGCTGGTAGAGCTTGTCCGCAAAGGCAGATATCATCTGGCGGATGAAGCGAGGAATTGAGTCGATCGTTGTCGCGGTCGCTCTCGCCGGGCAGGCCGTCCAGGCGCATCACTCGATCGCCGGCGTCTACGACACCAGCCGGCAGGTAACGGTCGAAGGCGTCGTCACCACATTTCACTTCGTCAACCCGCATCCGTTCCTGACGATGGAAGTCATGGATGCGGCGCGAAAGACAGAGGAGTGGCGGCTCGAGGTCGATAATCGGTATGAGCTTGCCGCCATTGGCGTGACGTTGGACACGTGGAAACCCGGCGATGCGGTCGTCGTCACAGGCTACCCAGGACGAACGCAACGACGCAGCCTGTACGTTCGTCGTATGGATCGGCCCGCGGATGGTTTTTGGTACGAACAGGTCGGCCCCAACCCACGGATTCACGCGCCATCGCGCTGACGAAGCTGAACGCAGCCGAGGCGGAAATTCAGGCGCTGTCGTTCACGGTGCGTTGGGGCCCGCGATACGACCCAAAAATGATCCTCGAGCACGCCGTCTGCCACGTGCTGCGGGATCGTCGACAACTGGAGCGCTGGTAGAGCCTGTCCGCTACGTATCACGTCCGTCACGACGACGCCGGCGAGGGCTATCGCGTTTTCCGGCCGCGCGTCATGCCCTCGGCGCACAGCCTGGCGCGAGCGAACCAGCTCCGTGGAAACTCCTCCCGGCAATCCGTCATGTACTTATCGCCGAAGATACCGACCGGCTCGGTACGCCCGTAGACGTAGCTGCGCTGCACGATCGGTGATGATGACTTTCTTCTTCATGGCCTTCGCACGTGGTTCCGCAACATCAGCTCGACTGGATGCGGCCGTAGATAGACCTGGTCGGCCAGGTACGGCACCCCGCAGCGCCGGATGTGATGGGCGAACAGCGTGAGCGGCACCACGAGCGGCACACGCCCGCCGCTGTAGTCCTGGATGAGAGCGAGCAGTTCGGCCCGGCTGTCGCGGTCGAGCGCCTGCTTGAAGTAGCCGAGCATGTGCTGCAACACGTTGGCCTGGCGGCGCGGCGTCGCGATGGCTTGAAGCGCCGTCATGAATTCAGACGAATAACGATCCTG
>Ga0111538_10007646_pt1 | contig 14554 bp, 15 predicted proteins | sample SoiMethybrSBSTD1_FD_79669 | JGI IMG/M metagenome (GOLD analysis project Ga0111538, IMG submission 79669) | Bulk soil microbial communities from a Populus tree surrounding site in Tennessee, USA - Soil MetaG P. TD hybrid SBSTD1 (version 2)... | ecosystem: Environmental > Terrestrial > Soil >... | reverse complement strand
GGCGTCCACTTGAAGTGTTTGACCACGTTGGTGACGTAGACGCCCGCGCGGTCGATGCCGGCTTCCTCCAGAGCGGCATCGAGCAGCGCGCCGGCCGGGCCCACGAAGGGACGGCCGCTCAGGTCTTCGTCGTTGCCGGGCTGCTCGCCCACCAGCACCAGGGGCGCGCGGTCCGGCCCGGCGCCGAACACCGTCTGGGTGGCGCGCCGGTAGAGGTCGCAGGCGGTGCAGTTCGCGGCCGCCGCGCGCAGGCGCGGCACCGTGGGGCGCTCGGGAATGAACGCGGCCGCCGTGGCTTCCGCGGCGACACGGGCCATGGATCCATTGTGCCGGCCCTGCCGGACCAGACGCGGCCGGGCCTTGAAAAAGGTGCAGCCGGCCCGCGTTCGACCATCGTGTGACTGGGGTTAAGGGCCGGCACGCCTCTTGCTCATACAGCAGGCAGCGGCGAATGGTCGCCGTGAGGTGGGAGGAGCAAACATGCTTTGGACCATAGTGGCGATCCTGTTCGTCCTCTGGCTGCTGGGCCTCATCGGCAACGTCGGTGGCGGACTGATCCACCTGCTGCTCGTGCTGGCCGTCATCGTGGTGCTGGTCAACCTGATCACTGGCCGCCGACCCGTCGTCTGACCGTTCCCCGTTCGTGTCGCGGGCGCCGCATCAACGACCTGATCTCCGAGGAAAGGCGCTCGCGCCAGGGCCCGGCGGCTAGCCCGGCCCCGGACCGGGCTTCGGCTCCAGCCGGCGGACCGCGGCGGCCAGGTCCACGCCGGTCGCCGCCTTGATCTGCTCGCTGGCCGTGATCGCCGCCCGGGCGATCGAGGAGCCGCTCCCGCCGTCGCTTCCCGGCAGCACCGTCACCTTGTTCACGGTGAGCTGCCGTCCCGCCCCCGAGACCTCGGCCAGGAGCGGCATCACCTGCTGCAGCGAGAGCACCTCGCGTGCCCCCGGCCCCGCCTCGGCGAAGGCCTTGAACACGCTCTGCAGGGCCAGGGCCTCGGCCCGCCCGCGCTCGATGACCACGGCGGCGGCGCCGCGGGCCTTCTCCTCGCGGGCCTGGCGGTCGGCCTCGGCCGGCCGCACCACGTCCGCCTCCAGCCGGCGCTTCACCTGCAGCACGCGCGCCTTCTGCTTCTCGATGTCGGCCGTGACCTGGGCCACCTGCGCCTTCACCTGGCCCTCCGACTCCGCGATGATGGCCGCGCGCCGCGTCTGCGCGTCGAGGATGCGCTTCTGCGTCTCCTGCTGGGCGATGGCCAGGTCGGCGTCCACCTTGGCGATCTGGGAGGCGCACCAGTTGAGCGACTGCTGGGCCTGGGCGTCGGCCACGGCCTGGGCCTCGGCCACCGCCGCCTCCATGCGCACGCGCGCGCCCTGGATGCGGCCGATGGAGTTGAGGTAGCCCACGTCGTCGGTGATGTTCTGGATCTTCAAGGTGTCGAGCACCAGGCCCATGCGGTGGAGGTCGTGCTCCGCCTCCTCCAGCAGCGTCTGCGCGAAGCGGGCCTTGTCCTGGTTCACCTCCTCCGGCGTGAGCAGGGCCAGCACGCCGCGCAGGTTGCCCTCCAGCGTCTCCTTGGCCACGCGCATGATCTCCGGCCGGGCGCGGCCCAGGAAGCGCTCGATGGCGTTGTTGAGCAGGGGCTCCTCGCCGGGCAGCTTCACGTTGGCCACCCCGTGCACGTTGAGCGGGATGCCGCCCTTCGAGTAGGCGGCCTTCACCTCGATGTCGATGGCGATGTTGGTGAGGTCGACGCTGTCCACCAGCTCGAAGAGGGGCATGCGCAGGCCGCGGCCGCCGCGCACCACGCGGTAGCCCAGCTCGCGCCGGCCGGCCTGGCGCACGCGGCCGGAGAAGATCAGCGCCTCGTTGGGCGCGCTCACGTAGAGCAGGCGGCGCACCACGATGGACAGCGTCACCATCACCACGAAGGCGGCGGCCAGGACGACCAGGATGGGGCCGGTCACCGCGGGCCTCCCGTGCCGGGCGTGCCCAGCAGCGAGCGCACGTCCACGCCCACCGCGTGGGCGGTCTCGGCCATGACCCGGGCCACCGCGGCCGGGAAGTTGGCCACGAAGGCGGCGTAGGCCTGGCCGTCGCCGCCGTCCACGATGTTCAGCTCGTCCACCTGCGTCTGGGCCACGCGGGCCACCGCCGCCTCCACGAAGGAGCGCAGCTGCTGCAGGAGGTAGACCTCGCGGCCGCTCTGCCCGGCCGCCTTCCACTCCGCGGCCACCACGCGCAGGGCCTCGGCCGCCGCCTTGCCGTTCTCCACCACCGGCGCCGCCTCCCCGCGGGCCCGGGCCTCCGCGGCCTGGCGCTCGGCCTCGGCCGGCAGCACCACGTCGCACTGCAGGCGCGCCGTCTCCAGCTCCGCGCGCAGGCGCTGCAGCTCCTGCTCGGCGCTGGCCCGCGCCGTCTCGGCCGCCACCGCCGCCTCGTTCTCCACCGCCTTGGCCTGCCCCTCCATGCGGGCCAGCTCGGCCCGCAGCATGTTCTGCTTCTGCAGCACGGTGGCCTCCGCCTTCTTCTGCGCCGACTGCGCGCGCTGGCGGGCCGCCGCCTCCTCTTCGGCGATGCGCTGGTTGGCCTCGTTCTCCGCGTTCTGCGCGTCGCGCAGCATGAGGGCGATGCGGGCCCGGCCCAGGTTCTGCAGGTACTGCTGCTCGTCGGAGACGTGCTGCACCTTGAGCACGTCCAGCTCCAGGCCCAGCTTGTCGAAGTCGTCCTGGGCGTTGTTGCGCAGGCTCTCCGCGAACTTCAGCCGGTCCTGGTTCACCTCCTCCGGCGTGAGCTGGGCCACCACCTCGCGCAGCACGCCCTCCAGCGTCTGCCGGGCCACGGCCGCGATCTGCTGGGGCTGCATGCCCAGGAAGCGCTCCACCGCGTTGCGCACGGCGGCCGAGGCGCTGGCCAGCTTGATGTTGGCGATGGCGTGCACGGAGAGCGGGATGCCGCCCTTCGAGTAGGCGTTGGTGACCTTCACCTCCACCATGAACAGGCGCATGTCCATGCGGGAGATGGTCTGCAGGAGGGGCACGCGCAGGGCCCAGCCCTGGCGCACCACGTTGTAGCCCGACATGGAGCCGTCGGCCAGCTGGTGCTTGCGGCCCGAGAAGATGAGGATCTCGTTGGGGCGGCAGATGTAGAGCAGCCGGCGCACGATGGCCAGCCCCATGGCCATGGCCACCACCAAGCCGGCGGTGGCCAGCAGCACCTTGAGGGCCGTGGCCGGGTCGACGTCCAGGATCGCGCTCATCGGTCGCTCCTCCGCGTGGCCACGTGCACGACCGCGTCGCGCACCTCCGCCACCACTACCTCCGCGCCGGCCGGGATGTTCTCTTCGTCCGTGGTGGCCAGCGCGTCCACCGTCTGCCCCTTGAGCGTGAGCCGCACCTTGCCCCGGCGGCCGCGCGCGCAGTCCACCAGCACCCGCGCCACCGCCCCCCCGGCCTCGTGCAGCCCGGCCTGGCCCGAGGCGTCGACGTCGGCCAGGCTGCGGAAGGTGGCGCCCACGAAGAGCAGCGTGGCCAGGCCGCTGCCCGCGGCCACCAGCAAGGCCACGGCCGGCGAGAGCATGCGCAGCACGTGCAGGGGGCCGCCCACGAAGCCGAAGGTGAACAGGCCGTAGCTGAGCGAGCGCAGCGAGAGCAGGCCGGGGCCGGCGTCCGCGTGATGGTCGCCGCCGCCGTCGCCGGCCAGGTCGTGGCTGACGTCATGACCGTGCCCGGAGAGCAGCTGCACGAGCAGGATGCCGCCCCCGAGCACGAGCGCCACCGCGTACACGAGCCACATCGAGCGCTCTTCCTTGGAAATGGGTGGCCGAGTATATCCCCGGGCGGCGGGGAACAGGGGGCCGCCGGCCCACGTAACTCCCCTGTAACGACGGTGATGCTAGAATTGGAGATTGTGTCCCAGCCGGTGATGACCACATGAGCGACCTGCGGAGCGACCTGGCCTCCCTGCGCATCGACGAGCGGTCCAAGCCGCGCTCGCCCTGGCGCTGGCCGCTCTTCCTCCTCCTGCCCGTGGTCGTGGTGCTGGCCGGGCTGTACGCCCTGCGCGCGCGCCAGGCCTTCTCGGCCGTCGAGGTGGAGATCGGGCAGACGGGGCTCAGCGCGCCCGCGGCCGGCGGACAGCCGGGCGCCGCCATCCTCACCGCCTCCGGCTACGTGGTGGCCCGGCGCAAGGCCGTCGTCTCGGCCAAGATCCAGGGCCGGCTCTCGGAGCTGAAGGTGGAGGAGGGCAGCCGGGTGCGCGAAGGCGACGTGCTGGCCCGCCTGGAGTCGGCCGACGCGGCGGCCCAGGTGGAGCGCGCGGCCGCCCAGGTGCAGCGCGCGCAGGCCGACCTGTCCGAGCAGGAGCGGCTGATGCGCCAGGCCGAGGGCCTCACGCGCGACCACATCCTCTCGCAGGACCAGCTGGAGGCCGCGCAGAGCCGGGTGAAGATGGCGCAGGCGGCGGTGCGCCAGGCCCAGGCCGAGCGCAACGTCCAAGCCGCGCTGCTGCAGAACACGGTCATCCGCGCGCCCTTCAGCGGCGTGGTGGTGAAGAAGATGGCGGAGGTGGGCGAAAGTGTGGCCCCCATCCCGCCGGGCGTGAACATCTCCACCTCCTCCGGGGCCATCGTGGCCCTGGCCGACCTGGAGACGCTGGAGGTGGAGGCCGACGTGGCCGAGGCCAACGTGGCCCGCCTGGGCGACGCCCAGCCGGCGGAGGTGGTGGCCGAGGCCTTCCCCGACCAGCGCTACAAGGCGGTGCTGCGCCAGGTGATCCCCACCGCCGACCGCACCAAGGCCACCGTGCAGGTGAAGGTCACCATCCTGGACAAGGCGCCCAACCTGAAGCCGGAGATGAGCGCCAAGGTGACGTTCCTGGAGCCGGCCAAGCCGTCCGCGGCCGCCAGCGCCCCGGCGGCGCCGGTGGTGACGGTGCCCAGGGACGCGGTGGCCAGCCGCGACGGGAAGACGGTGGTGTGGGTGGTGGGCGAGGACAACACCGTGCGCGCGCGCGAGGTCACCACGCGCGGCGAGGTGCAGGGCCAGGCGATGGTGCGGTCGGGGCTTTCCGGGGGCGAGCGCATCGTGCTGGCGCCGCCGGCCACGCTGCGCGACGGGACCTCCGTGCGCAGCAAGCGACAGTAGTCTCCGCTCCCAGGCGGCGGGCGCGGCAAGTGCCCTTTCAAATCACGACGCGAGACGGAGGTGTCCGATGAGCGCTGAATTCGCGCCCCAGGCGGCGGCGGGTGGGCCGATCGTCCAGGTGGGCAACGTGGTCAAGGTCTACCAGCGCGACGCCGAAGAGGTGCGCGTGCTCAACGGCGTCTCCCTGGAGGTGCCGGAGGGCGAGTTCGTGGCCCTCATGGGCCCCTCGGGCTCGGGCAAGACCACGCTGCTGAACCTGGTGGCCGGCATCGACCGGCCGACCTCGGGCCAGGTGGTGGTGAACGGGACCAACGTGGGCGCGCTCTCCGAGGGCGAGCTGGCCCGCTGGCGCAGCCGCAACGTGGGCTTCATCTTCCAGTTCTACAACCTGATCCCGGTGCTGCGGGCGGTGGAGAACGTGGAGCTGCCCCTGCTGCTCACCAGCCTGGGCAAGAGGGAGCGCCGCGAGCGCGCGCTGACCGCGCTCAAGATCGTGGGCCTGGCCGACCGCAGCGACCACTACCCGCGCCAGCTCTCCGGCGGCCAGGAGCAGCGGGTGGCCATCGCCCGGGCCATCGTGGCCGATCCCAAGGTGCTGGTGGCCGACGAGCCCACCGGCGACCTCGACGCCAAGAGCGCGGCCGACATCCTCGACCTGCTGGGCACGCTCAACCGCGAGTTCCGGAAGACGATCGTGATGGTGACCCACGACCCGCGCGCGGCCGAGCGGGCCCACGTGCAGCGCCACCTGGAGAAGGGCGTGCTGGTCGACAGCACCGTCAACGGAGCCCGGCGGTGAAGTACCTGCCCTTCGTCTTCAAGCACCTCCGCCGCAACTGGATCCGCACCACCAGCACGGTGGTGGCCATGTCCATCTGCATCTTCCTGTTCTGCACGCTGCGCAGCGTGCTGGCCGAGATCAACGGCCTCCTCGACAGCACCAGCGCCAGCCGCCTCGTCACCCGCCATGCGGTGAGCCTGGTCTTCAACCTGCCCCTGGCCTACGAGACGCGCATCCAGGCCGTCCCCGGGGTCAAAGGGGTGGCCACCACCTCCTGGTTCGGCGGCAGCCTGGCCGCCAAGAAGGAGGGCAAGGAGGAGCCCAAGGCGGAGGGGGAGGAGAACAGCGCCCAGATGGACTGGAGCAAGTTCTTCCCCAACATGGCCGTGGACGCCGAGAAGTACTTCCCCATGTACCCCGAGTTCCAGTTCAAGCCCGAGGAGTGGCGCGGCTTCCTGCAGAACCGCCAGGGCTGCGTGATCGGGCGCAAGCTGGCCACCAAGTTCAACTGGAAGGTGGGCGACCGCTTCTTCCTGGAGAGCTTCATCCCGCCCTACCGCAAGAAGGACGGGCCGTTCGAGTTCGTGGTGGAGGCCATCGGCGACGTGGACGCGGTGAAGTACCCCTCCACCGACACCAACATCATGTTCTTCCACTACAAGTACCTCTACGAGGGCACCGGCCAGCACATCGGGGCCGGTACCTACACGGTGGAGATCAACGACCCCGAGCAGGCGGGCGTGGTCAGCAAGGCCATCGACGCCACCTTCGAGAACAGCGACGCCCAGACCCACACCGAGACGGAGCGTGCCTTCGCGGCCGGCTTCATCGCCATGGCCGGCAACCTGGCCCTGCTCCTCAACGGCATCGGGCTGGCCGTGGCCTTCACCATCCTGCTGGTCACCGCCAACACCATGAGCATGGCCGTGCGCGAGCGGCGCACCGAGATCGCGGTGCTCAAGACGCTGGGCTTCACCAGCGGCAAGGTCATGGGCCTCATCGTGGCCGAGGCCGTGCTGCTGGGAGCGCTGGGCGGGGCCCTGGGCATCCTGGGCAGCAAGGCCATCATGGTGCTCCTCACCAGCGCCCCCGGCATCAAGGACATGCTGGCCGGCATCGGCCTCAGCAGCCTGAACCTCAAGCCGCTGGTGGCGGTGGTCGGGTTCGGGGTGGCCCTCTTCCTGGGCTTCGCGGCCGGCTTCGTACCGGCCTGGAACGCCTACCGCTCGAAGATCACCGACATGTTGAGGACGGTGTAGCCATGGCCCTGCCCATCTCGTACAACATCCGCAACGTGCGCGTGCGCTGGCAGGTGACGCTGCTGGCCGTGAGCGGCATCGCCCTGGTGGTGGCCGTGTTCGCCATCCTCATGTCGATGTCGGAGGGCTTCGCGGCCACGCTGCGCTCCACCGGCCGCGAGGACAACGCGATCATCGTGCAGCGCGGCTCGGCCTCCGAGCTCACCTCCGGCGTGCCCCTGGACCAGCGCAACATGATCGTGGTGGACGACCGCGTGGCCCGCGGGGCCGACGGCCAGCCGCTGGCCACGGGCGAGTGGGTCATCGTGCTGGCCCTGCCCAAGGCCGGCACCGGCCAGCCCACCAACGTCACCATGCGTGCGGTGCCGCCCAAGAGCTTCGAGGTGCGGGGCGGCATCAAGATCGTCGAGGGCCGCATGTTCCAGCCCGGCCTGGACGAGGTCATCGTGGGCAAGAAGCTGCTCACGCGCATCGAGGGGCTGCGCCTGGGCGGCACCGTGAAGTACCAGCGCAAGGAGTTCCAGGTGGTCGGGCTCTTCGAATCGGAGGGCGGCGCCTTCGAGAGCGAGATCTGGGGCGACTTCGACGTCTTCGGCGCCATCTTCCAGCGCGGCTCCGGCTCCAACTCGGTGGTGGTGCGCATGAAGAACGCGGGCGACATCCCCGCCCTCGACCGCTGGATCAAGAGCCAGCCGCAGATGCAGCTCACGGCCATGTCCGAGCGCAAGTACTACGCCGACCAGGCGGGCACGCTGGCCGGCATCCTGCGCGGCCTGGCCACTTTCGTGGCCATCATCATGGGCATCGGCGCGGTGTTCGGGGCCATGAACACCATGTACGCCATCGTCTCCGCGCGCACGAGGGAGATCGGCACCCTGCGCGCGCTGGGCTTCTCGCGCGGCTCCATCCTCTTCTCGTTCGTGGTGGAGTCGGTGTTCCTGGCCGCGGTGGCGGGGGCCATCGGCTGCCTGCTGGCCTTCCCCATGAACGGGTTCTCCAGCGGCACCGGCCAGACGCAGAGCTTCAGCGAGATCGCCTTCAACTTCCGCATCACGCCCGTGATCATGGGCGTGTCCATGGCCTTTGCGGTGTTCATGGGCTTCGTGGGCGGCCTGCTGCCCGCCTGGCGCGGGTCGCGGCTGCCGATCACTTCGGCGCTCCGCCAGTCGTAGAGGCGCTGCGATGCGGGCTGCGGCGACCACCGCGCTGTTCCTTCTCCTGCCCGGGGCCGTGCTGGAGCCGGCCGAGCGCGCGGCGCGCGCTCCCGACCTCGCCACCGCACGCCTGGTCGACCTGAGCCACGCGTTCGACGAGCACACGCTCTACTGGCCCACCGCGCCCTCGTCGTTCGAGCTGAAGCAGCTCTCCCGCGGGCCGACGCCCGGCGGCTGGTTCTACTCGGCCTATTCGTTCTGTACGCCCGAACACGGCGGCACACACCTCGATGCGCCCGTCCACTTCTTCGAGGGCCGGCGCACCCTGGCCGAGGTGCCGCTGGAGCAGCTGGTGGGGCCGGCGGTGGTGGTGGACGTCAGCGCCAAGGCGGCGGCCGACGCGGACTACCAGGCCGCGCGGGCCGACCTCGAGGCGTGGGAGAAGCGGCACGGGACCATTCCCCGGGGTGCGCTGGTGCTCCTGCGCACGGGATGGAGCGCCCGCTGGCCCGACCGCAAGCGCTACTTCGGCGACGACACGCCGGGAGACGCGTCGCACCTGCACTTCCCGTCCTACGGCCGCGACGCGGCGCAGTGGCTGGTGCAGACGCGGCAGGTGGGCGCGCTGGGCGTGGACACGGCCAGCATCGACATCGGCGCCTCGAAGGACTTCCTGGTGCACCAGATCGCCGCCGCCGCCAACGTGGTGGGCCTGGAGAACCTGACCCATCTCGACCAGCTCCCCGAGCAGGGCGCCTGGGTGATCGCGCTGCCCATGAAGGTCGCGGGGGGATCGGGCGGCCCGCTGCGCGCGATCGCGCTGCTGCCGCGCTGAAGAGCCCTAGGGCAGCTTCAGGAACTCGGCCAGCTTCCGCCGGTCCTCCGGGGTCCAGTCCGGGGGCGGATCCTTGAGGCCCGCCGCCTGCAGCTTCTGGGCGGCCTGCGTGATGTCCTCCAGCGTCTCCTTCACGTAGCCCTCCACCAGCGAGCGGAAGAGCGAGCCCTTCATCACCGCGTTGACGGCCGCGTTGGCCGGGCTGGAGACCACGCGCACGCGGTAGCCCACCCGGCGGCCCTCGGCGGCCGGCCACAGCGTGGCCTGGGCCAGGGCCAGCCCCTTGAGCTTCCAGACGCCCACCGAGGACTCGCCGCTGCCGAAGTACTCCACGCGGCCGGCCGCCGGGCTGCCCAGGATGGGCTCGGCCACGGCGCTGAGCACGCCCCCGCGGCTGCACTTGAAGCGGCGGCGCTCGGCGTCGAGGTATTCGGCGCTGTAGTGCGTCTTCTGGAAGTGCGTGAGCAGCTTCGCCGCCAGGGGCAGGTCGTCCACCAGGAAGGCCAGGCGGGCGGGCGAGAGGGCCAGCTCGCCCTCGCTGGCGAACACCACCTGGTAGCGCGCGCCCAGGAACTGGAACAGGCGGTAGCCGAGAGGGCTGCCGGTGTCGATGCCCTGGGCGTTGATGCGGCGCGCCTCCAGGCAGCGCTCGCTCTCGTAGGTCTGCTTGCGCAGGGCGCCGTCGCACACGCCGGTGGGCTCGGGCAGGCCGCAGTGCCGCAGCAGGCTGCAGAAGCGCTCGCGGTCGGGGCTCAGCTCGGCCGCGGCCGTGTGTGGCAGCAGCACCGCCGCTGCCAGGGCCAGGGCGAGACGCCGCGTCACGGCCCGGCCGTCCGCGGTGCGGCCGCGGTCTCCGGCTTGGGCTGCACGCGCTCCCCGCGCCGGCGCACGCGCACCTGCGTGAGCTCCGCGCCCAGCAGCAGGATCTGCGCGGAGTAGTAGACCCACAGCAGCACGATGGCCAGCGAGCCGGCGGCGCCGTAGGTCGAGGAGACGCTGCTGCGGCCGAGGTAGAGGCCGATCAGCAGCCGCCCGGCCGAGAAGAGGGCGGCGGTGATCAGCGCCTCCGTCCACACGTCGCGCCAGGCGAGCTTCACGTCCGGCAGCACCTTGTAGATGAGGGCGAAGACCACGGTGGTGAAGGCGAAGCCCAGCAGCACGTTGCCGCCCTGCAGCGCGATCTCCCAGCCCGGCAGGCGCCCGCCCGCGAACTTCGAGAAGGCGGCCACGCCGGCCGAGACCACCAGCGAGACGAGCAGCAGGAAGCCCAGGCCCACCACCATCGTGAACGACACGAAGCGCCGGCGCAGCATGCCCAGGAACCCGCCTTCGGTGCGTGGCTCCACGTCCCACACGATGTTGAGGGCGCCCTGCAGCTCGGCGAAGAGCCCGGAGGCGGCCAGGATCATGGTGGCCAGGCCTACCGCCACCGCCGCCAGCCCGCGGCCGGGCCGTCCGGCCGCCTCCAGCATCTCGCCCACCAGCGCGGCGCCGCCGCTGCCCAGCAGCTCCGCCACCTGCTCGATGATGGCCGCGCGCACCGCGCCCGAGTCGAAGGCCAGGCCGGCCACCGCGATCACGATGACCAGCACCGGGGCCAGGGCGAAGGCCGTGTAGTACGAGAGGGCGGCGGCCAGGCGGGGCACGTTGTCCACCTGGTATTCGGCGATCGTCTGCCCGAGCACGCTCCAGGCCTCGCGGCCCCAGCGGAGCGGCCCGCTCACGCTTCCACGTGCCGGCGCACGTCACGCAGCACGCGGTCCATGTCCTTCTCCGTGAGCTTGCCGGTGAAGGTGTTCTGCTGCGAGGGGTGGAACGAGGTGAAGAGCCGCAGCCCGCCGCCCAGGTCGTGGCGGAGGCCGTGGCCGAAGGCGAACGCCCCCCGCGGGGGCACGCGCCCCTCGCGGCGCAGGAGCGTGACCAGCCCGTCCATGGCCACCTTGCCCAGGGCCAGGAAGGCGCGCAGGCGCGGGAGCTGCTGCAGCTCGCGGCCCAGGTACTCGCGGCAGTTCAGGATCTCGCCCGGCAGCAGCTTGTTGGCCGGCGGCGCGCAGCGCGCGATGGCCGACACGTAGCAGTCGCGCAGGCGCAGCCCGTCGCCGCGCCCGGTGGAATGGGGCTGGTTGGCGAAGCCGCCCCGGTGGAGGGCGGCGAAGAGGAAGTCGCCCGAGCGGTCGCCGGTGAACACGCGCCCGGTGCGGTTGCCGCCGTGGGCGGCCGGGGCCAGGCCCACCACCCACAGCCGGGCCCGCGGGTCGCCGAAGCCGGGCACCGGGCGGCCCCAGTACACCTCTTCGCGGAAGCGCTTCACGCGCTCGCGGGCCACCGCCTCGCACCACGCGCGCAGGCGCGGGCAGCGCTCGCAGGCGACCACGTCGCTGGCGATCCGGTCCAGCGAGTCGAGGCGCGGGGTCACCCAGGTATCTTAGTATTCCCGTTTCCACATGAGCCCCCTCCAGCGCACTCTGCTTCTCGCCCTTGTCCTGGCCGCCGCCGCGCTGCGCGGCGTGGGCCTGGACCAGGACCTCCGCCGCGGCGCGCCCACGCCCGACGAGTGGACGAACTTCGTGGGGCCGGTGCTGCGCATGTGGGAGGCGCGCTCGCCCGACCCGGCCGTGAACGGCGGCTATCCCGGCCTCTTCAACTGGCTCACGTTCCTGCCCATGGGCCTGGGCGCGCGCCTGGGCGGCGAAGCCGGCGCCTGCCTGGCCGGGCGGGTGGTGGTGGCGGCGTTCTCCGTGCTCAACGTGCTGCTGGTCTTCCTGCTGGTGCGCCCCGACTTCGGCGCCGGGGCGGCGCTGCTGGGCACGGCGCTCCTCGCTTTCTCGCGCAGCGAGGTCAGCGAGGCCCACTTCCTCACCCCCGACGTGCTGGTGGTGACCGCCTTCCTGCTGATGCTGCTGGCCGCGCGGCGCGGCCTTGGGCGGCACGCGGACGCGGCCGGCCGGGGGCGCACCCTCGCGCGCGGACTGCTTCCCGGCCTGTGCGCCGGCCTGGCCATCGCCGTGAAGTACTCGGGCGTGCTCCTGCTGCCGGCGCTGGCGGCCGAATACGCGGCCCAGCGGCGGCTGAAGCGGCTGCTGCCGGCGGCGGCCGCGGTGGCGGCGGGATTTGCGCTGGCCGCGCCCTTCGCCCTCCTCTGGCGGAGCGGCCAGTCGCGCGGCCTGGCCGAGCTGCTCGCCTACTACTTCGGTCCGCTGCTCAGCGGCCGCCTGTTCTTCACCATGGCCCGCCAGGCCCGCGACGTCTGGGGCTGGATGTCCACCAACCTGGGCGGAGCGGCGCTGCTCCTGGCCGCGGCCAGCGCGCTGGCCCGGCCGCGGCGGCCGCTGGCCGCGCCCGCGGCCGCGCTCCTGGCCTCGCTGGCCGTGCTCGCGCTCACCGGCCTCGTGTACCCGCGCCACGTGCTGTTGGCCAGCACGGCGGCCACGCTGCTGGCGGCGGCCGGCTGGTCGGCGGTGATCGGTCTCGCGCGTGTGGGCCCCAGCCCGGCCGCGCAGGCCGTCCTGGCCGCCCTGGTGCTGGTGGTGCCCGCGGGACGGGCGCTGGCCGTGGCCCGCGGCTACGCGCGGGAGACCGACCTCGACCGTGCCGCCGCCTTCATCGAAGGGCAGGCGGAGCCGGCGCGGGTGGCCACCTCGCTGGGCCGCCTGCGCCTCTCGGGCGCGCGCGAGGTGCGGGCCGCGCTCTCGCTGTGGGACCTGCCGCCGGCGGCGCTGGCCGAGTTCGACTACATCCTGGCCCCGCGCGACGTCACCACCCGCCTGGCCGGGCTGCGCGTGGAGCGGAGCTTCGCGCCACCCGCCGATCCGGGGGCGGCGCTGGACGTCCTCCGTCCCGCGGCCCCGCTGCCCGCGCCCTGGCCCGCTCCTTCACGCGCGGAAGGCAACGCACCCGGCGCCGAGCAGGCCTGGGACGGCGCGGCCGCCACGGCCTGGAGCGCGCCCGAGGGCGCGGGCTGGATGGAGGCCGAGTGGCCCCAGGCGCGCGCGGTGCGGCTGATCGAAGTGCAGGTGCCGGATGGCGACGGGGCCTGGCCGCAGCGCCTCGCCCTCTTCGCCCGCCGCGCGGGCCAGCCGTGGACGCCGCTGCCGGTGGTCGCGCTGCGGCCCGGCCGCAGCCGCCTCCAGCAGGCGCCCCATGGCCAGGTGTACGCGGTGACGCAGCCGCTGGAGATCGACGGCCTGCGCGTCGAGCGCAAGCCGGGCCCCCCCTGGGCCCTGGCCGAGGTGCGTGTGCGCTAAGCTCACTGCGGGCCCGGCGTTCTCGCGGCCCACTGGAGGGTTTCATGCGGCGAACGGTGTGTGCGCTGCTCCTGGCCACGCTGGCCTTTCCCGCCGCCGGCCGCGCCGGCAAGCCGGAGAAGGACAAGCACAAGAAGGACAAGGGCGGAGAGGGCGCGCCGTCGGCCCAGGTCATCGTCACCTTCGACGCGCGCCAGCGCGAGGCGGCCTCGGCCTGGTTCGCCGAGACCCATGGCCGCGGCAAGTGCCCTCCCGGCCTGGCCAAGAAGCACAACGGCTGCCTGCCCCCGGGCCAGGCCAAGAAGCGCTACGCGGTCGGCCACCCCTGGCCCAAGGGCATCGTGCTCGAAGAGCCTCCCCGGGAGCTGATCGTGCGCATCGGGCCGCCGGCCAGCGGCTACCGCTACGCGATGCTCGACGGCGACCTGGTCAAGCTCGCGGTGGGAACGCTGCTGGTCGTGGACGCGATCGACGGCCTGGTGAACTGACCGGCGGGCGCGGAGGAGGGGGATGAGCGCCGCGCAAGGAGTCTACTACCGCCGCCAGGACTACCTGGGCGTGGGGCGCCGCCTGCTGATCGACGTCATCGACTTCCCGGTGGCCGTGCTGCTCTGGTACGAGGCCGGCCTGCTGGTCCGTCCCCTGGTCACGGACCCCGAAGGGCCGCTCCTGCTGCTGCTCTGCGCGGTGTGGTTCGCCTACTTCGTCCTGCTCAAGCGCTCGCGCTTCCGCACGCTGGGCTACGTGGCCGCGGGTGCGCGCATCGTGGCCCTGGAGGGCGGTCGGCCCGGCATCATGAGCCTGGTGGCGCGGCTCCTGTTCGCCCTGGCCGGTCCCCTGAACTTCGTCATCGACATCGCCTGGCTCACGGGCGAGCTGGACCGGCAGGCCTTCCGCGACAAGTTCGCCGGCACCTACGTGGTGCGCCGTCAGGCCGTGCCCGCCGGGTCGGGGCCGATCGTGCGGCGCACCGTCATGTTCTGGGGGATGACGTTCGTCTTCCGGGAAGTGGCGCGGGTCCCGGACGCGGCACCCGCGCGGGTGGCCTAGGCTAGCCGCGCCCGCGCCCGCCGGAGGCGGCGCGCGGCATGCGGGTCACCTTGCCGGCCTTGGCCTCGGCCTCCGCCGCGGGGGCG
>Ga0111538_10007642_pt1 | contig 14557 bp, 15 predicted proteins | sample SoiMethybrSBSTD1_FD_79669 | JGI IMG/M metagenome (GOLD analysis project Ga0111538, IMG submission 79669) | Bulk soil microbial communities from a Populus tree surrounding site in Tennessee, USA - Soil MetaG P. TD hybrid SBSTD1 (version 2)... | ecosystem: Environmental > Terrestrial > Soil >... | reverse complement strand
GCGGAGACGAAAGCGCAGTACGAAAAGTACAGACGCGAGTTCTCATAGGAGTTTTTCATGCCGTGTAACTGCGCCACGTGCGATGAAAATGTCGGAGGCGCTCTCCGAGCGGCGACCGGTCACCTCATCCAAAGGGACCTGAGATCGCCGCTGGGGACAGCGACTCCCACTTTCTGGTCTCAGTTTCAAGAGAGTTTTTCATGCCGCCTAGAGCGGCGCCACGTTCGATGAAAACAGCGTCCCCCCTTGGACAAGGGGGGACTTCAGGTGGGTGGGGGCGACAACCTGGTGTGGGTTGTTGATCCGGAAACCCACCCCGGCGCTTCGCACCACCCCTCCAAGGAGGGGATTTTCGGAGGAGAGGAACCATGCAAGCCAAAATGGTAAGAACTATGACGGCGGCCGACGAGATTCGAGCCATCGACACGATTGTCATGGCATTCGCCGCGGACCCTATCGCACGCTGGTGCTGGCCAGACTCTCATCAATACCTGACGAGCATGCCGGATTTCACCCGAGCCTTCGGTGGTAAAGCTTTCCTCCACAACGGAGCCCACAGCACCGACGATTACGCCGGCGCGGCGCTCTGGCTTCCCCCTAACGTGCATTCCGATGAAGAATCTCTCGGCGAGATCGTGGAGCGGACGGTCTCGGCATCCACGCGCGGCGATCTTTTCGGAATGCTCGAACAGATGGGGGCCTACCACCCCAAAGCCCCGCACTGGTACCTGCCGATGATCGGCGTGGATCCTCCGCATCAGGGAAAGGGCTACGGCGGTGCGCTTCTGAAGTACGGGCTTGAGCAGTGCGACCGTGACCATACGCCCGCATACTTGGAGTCCACCAACCCCAGAAATATTCCTTTGTATCAGCGTCACGGTTTTGAAGTTCTGGGCAAGATTCAAGTGGGTTCCTCGCCACCTCTGGTTCCGATGTTGCGAGCGCCTCGTTGACCCAGCAAGAGACTGGCATCGGTCTATCCACTTCGCTTTCCGACTTGGCCAGACAACCCCCGCGCCTTCGGCGCTTCCCCCTTTTCTAAGGGGGAATTGCTCGCAACCGGAGTTCCGAACGATGAGCCGTCGGGCCTGGTTTCTAGTTGCCTCACTGGGACTGCTGGCGTACGGCGCGCTGTGTTTCGTAAGATTTCCGATCGAACGGCGGCGTGCGCTGGCCGTTCCGCGCATGACGTGTGGACAACTGTTCCAGAAAGGGCCCATCGCGGAAGAGTATGTGACGCTCACCGACGTGCGGCTGTGTCGTGGCGGATTCGCCTTCTGGCGGGACGCCATGTCCCCCGGCGATGTGGACGTGTTCATCCCTGTTTATCCGGCGGCTCTCCAAGCGGAACCACCGCCCTCTGATCTCAGGTTGCTGCTGGAAGTCCAGGACGCCGATGACTGGCAGCGCATCCGCGACGCCGGAGTGGTCGAACTAACCTGCCAAGTTCACAATGGGTCCAGGCGCGTCGCGGACTGGGCGCAAAAACATCTAGAGACCAAGTATCCAGGTATACGATTTGCAAATCTGGTGGTATTGACGGTCGGGCTTCACGAGCCGACGATGGCAAAGGCCGGCAGCCTGCGGAGACATGGTATCCTCGCAAGCTCAGCCGGGGCCTTGTTGATGCTCTTGCTGTGGTGGCGAAGGAAAGTATCGATGGTGTCGTCCGGGCCTGACTCATCGGAGCCGATGTGAACGCCTAACCGGCCGCTCAATTTGGCCCCAGGCGCATTCTGTAGGCGTCCGAGCTGCCACCCGCTTCCAGCAGACTGGCATAGCCGAGTATGAAAAGTCATCCGCTGAGCGCTCCCTGTAGCGGCTGACGCTAGGCGCAGCAAACCCTGGTCGGCTGCCACTCGTTAACGGACGAGCTGAGATGGACCCTCAGGACTATCCGATCCACTTTCAAGAGATGGACCGGTTGGCAACCATGCTCAAGGGTCTCTCGGCCCAACTGCTCGACCATGACTACTCGTATGAGTCCGTCGGTTCATGGTCGATGACGATTCGGTGCAAGGGTTGTCCTCTGCGTGTGACCTTCGACGGCAAAGATCGCGAGTATCGTCTTGAGAAGTCGGCCACTCCCAGAGCACCCTACTCTTGGAGTTCAGTCTGGCACCGTACCGATCTCTCTGAGAATGTGGCTACCGCAGCGATCATCGATGCAATTCGGGCAGCAGGCATGGCCGGCTAACCGGACCTCAGATGTTCCCGTTGCCGCCCGTAAACCTATCCCTAGCCATGACCTTGGTTCGGCAAGAAATGCGTACAATGAAAGTTTCGAAAGTTGTCTTGATCACAAACAATGAAGAAGAGGTGTGTCAATATGAAGCAAGTTCAATTGGCCACGTTTCTGACCACGTTGGCTATTCTTCTATCATCAAAAGCGGCGTTCGGAGAGGGCTGGCCTCACTGGCGAGGGCCGACTGCAAACGGCGTCTCGCCTGAAACCGGGTTGCCTGTTAACTGGAGTCCAAGAGATAACATTGCCTGGAAGGTCAGGCTTCCGGGCCGCGGCATGTCCACTCCCATCGTCTGGGGCGACCGCATTTTCGTGACCTCACAAATCGGTTTCGGGAAAGTGGAGTCCCGCTCAGCGCGCTACGAAGGCCCGGTGATGAGCGATGACGGACCGGTAACCTTCGTGATCCAGTGCTTCCGGCGGGGAGACGGGAAGCCCCTCTGGGAGCACCGCCTTCCAACCGAGAAGCCTCTGCCTGCCGTTCATGCCTTCCACAACCTCTCGACACCAAGTCCGGTGACGGACGGCGAGCGCGTCTACGTCTGGTTCGGGACAGGCCAGATCATCGCGCTGACGCTGGATGGTCAAGTAGTCTGGAGTCGCAACCTGGGAAAAGAGTACTCGCCATTCCAACTGCAGTGGGGCCACGGCAGCTCACCGGTGCTGCACAAGGAAAACCTGTTTCTACTCTGCGATCACGCTCCAGCCGCTTACCTGCTCGCCCTGGATCGGCGCACCGGGAAAGAGGTGTGGAAAGTAGATCGGGGCAAGGACCTGCGGTCATACTCCACTCCATTTCTCGTGGCGGTCGGGGATCGGTTCGAACTGATTGTCAATTCCAATCCGCGGCTCGATGCCTACGATCCCGAAACCGGCAAGTTCCTTTGGCATGCTGACGACCACTGCAGGGTCCCTGTCCCGATGCCGGTAAGCGCGAACGGGGTTCTCTATACCAGTCGTGGTTACAATAGTGGCCCGTTCATGGCCATCCGTCCCGGCGGAAAGGGCGACGTGACCCAGTCTCATGTCCTGTGGCGCGTTCCGACCGGGGCGCCGTACGTCTCGTCTGTCCTGTACTACCAGGACCTGCTCTATATGGCGACTGAAGTGGGAATCGTGCGTTGCATCGATCCGAAAACTGGGGAGACGGTTTGGGTTGAAAGGATCGGCGGAAACTTTTCGGCTTCTCCTGTGGGTGCGGACGGCAAAGTCTATCTCTTGAATGAGGAGGGCGAGACGGTGGTGCTCGAGGCCGGTCGAAAATGTAAGGTCCTGGCCCGGAACGCGCTGAATGAGGTCTGCCGCGGCTCGCCCGCGGTGGCCCGAGGCCAGATCATCATCCGCTCTGACGTGCACCTATACTCGATTGGTACCCGAGCGGCGGCTCACCTTTCAGCCTCGCCCGGCGACAGACAATCTCCTTGAAACCCGGACGGGTTTGGCCATGCCGGGGGAATGAAGCGCAGTCCTTCCCCGTTCGGCCCGAGTGAGTTTGGGCGCTGGCACGCAGGAACCACCTCCTTCCAAATCAAACCAAGCCTCGGCTCACCCACAGTGGGATCGCCAGGTAGAGGATCGTGTCCCGGACCAGATAGTAGGCGACAATGCCTACCAGAAATTTCCAGCCCCTCTGCCGAACTAGTTCTCGAAATCCGGACCGCTTTAGGATGAGAGCGCTGTCAATGATGTAGTGCTTGTACAACCTGAACAGCATATTCTGTTGCACAACAGCGGCGACGGGAGTCAGGGCAGTCATGTTTAACCCTCTGGGCTTTAGGTTGAGTTGATTGAATCAAAGTGCGATGAGAGAGTCGGGTTAGACCGTGCGACGAAACGAGAATTTTGTTCTCGTTTTCTCAACTCGCGCCCCTCACCCCAACCCTTTCCCCCGCGCACGGGGAGAGGACGACGATTTCGAACAGGACCCCGAACCCAGGGTTCCGCTTGCACTCCATCCTGGGCTGCAAATATTTCGCCCCTAGCAGGGCTTGGTCAAAACAGTTAACCATTCTGATTCCTGGCTCTGACTCCTTGTCGCTGCCGGCGGGTCAATAGCGTGCGGAGACGGGAACATCAAGGCCGACAGCCAGTGGTTCGTTAGCCCAGCGCTTCCTGAGGAACATCCTTCTTTTTCCGGGATGGGATGAGCATTGGAACGCTTCGCCGGTAGTTCTCGTACACTTTTCCGTGCTCGTCGAGCAGGTCGCGCTCTTCCCACTGAATAGCCATGAGGATGTATGCCGTCGTGGTAAGGGCGAATACCAGGTGCGCCGCAGTCATCGTTGGAGTGGCCCAGAAGGAGAAGAACCAGCCCACGTACAGCGGGTGTCTCACGAATCTGTAGAGTCCGGGTGTCTTGAAGGGAAGTTGAGTGTACTCTTTGCCGAGCAAATAGAGAGTGACCTGGCGTAGCCCGAACAGGTCGAAGTGGTTAATCAGGAACGTGGCTGCAAGCACCAAAAGCCATCCAAAGGCATAGAGAGACAGCAAAAGCCCTTTGCCCACCGGGTCTTGAACATCCCAAACGATACCGCCCATCGGTTGCCATTGCCAGAACATCAGGATCAGGGCCAGGCTCGAGAAGAGGACGTACGTGCTCCGTTCGGCTGGCTTGGGCACAATTTTCGTCCAGGCTTGCTTGAAGAAGGGTCTGGCCATGAGACTGTGCTGAACGGCGAAGATCCCCAGCAGCAGCACGTTAACCAGCAGTGCCTGTAGCAATGGTACTTGTGGCGCCGAATCGATTGACTTTGGAACGAACAGGTTTCCAATGAAACCAACGGCGTAGAGGAACGTCCCGAAGAAGATCGCGTAACAGGCGAGCCCGTAAAGAAATATAGCGATACTCCGACCAAGTCCCTTCTCCTTGTTGCCTTCGGGAGGCGCTGCGACCTGCCGGCCCGGGGAAGCGTTGCGGTCAGATTTCACCCGTTCTTTTTCAAGATGGTTCATAAACCTCATTCTGACTTCTGAAGCTAGTTGCCGATCCATGGGTACAATCATGATGTTCTCCTTTGAAAGTGGTGTGGTCCTTGTACATGGTGCGAGTTAGAGGGGATGTGAGTTACAGTCCCTAAACCCCCCTGAAGTCCCCCTTATCCGAGGGGGACGCTGTTTTCATCGAACGTTGCGTCGCGAAACTCGGTTACCTGTGTTTGAACGTTTGTTGCGACTGTCCGTGAGTTCCATTGCTATAATTCCCGTTCCCCTGATGCTGGGCTCACTTCAATTGACGGGGCCGATTGTTTAGCCGGGAGGCTCAGGAAGTCCTTTAAGAATCCTGAAGTATTCCTGGTATTTTTCTGGACGGGCAATGTCTAAGCAGATCAACGGCATCTATGAGTTCGGCATTTTTCGCCTCGACACTGGCGAACGGCTGCTCCTGCGGAAAGGGCAGCCGGTGCGTTTGAGGTCCAAGATTTTTGAAACACTCTGCGTACTGGTCGGAAGCAGCGGACATTTGCTGGGGAAAGATGAACTTATCCAGGCCATCTGGCCCGATGCAATTGTGGAGGAGAACAACCTGGACCATAACATCTCCACGCTTCGCAGGACGCTTGGCGAAGGAATCAATGGGCAGAAGTACATCGAGACAGTCCCCAGGAAGGGGTATCGATTCGTGGCTGCTGTCAGTCGAGTGGCGAGGGAGGCTGGACCAGTTGCTGAGCTAGGCCCTTCGGAGCGAAAGGGTGAACCCGCGGACGGACAGGCTCCTCCCGATTGGAAGACTCAGTTGAGCCTGGCACGTGCTGAATGGGCCGGCAAAATAGAACGACGTATGTCAGCCGCTGGCAAGGCGAGTTCACCCCGACATAGTGTTGGCCGCCAAAAGGAATTAGCTGAACTGAGGAAGGCGTTTGAGTCGGCGGAAGCAGGAAACGGCAGCTTGGTCTGTGTTTCCGGAGAGTCAGGCATTGGCAAGACGACTCTGGTTGAACAGTTTCTTGAAGAACTGACGACAGGGAGAAAGGGTTGTACGGTGGCGTCGGGACGCTGCTCAGAACGCCTGGCCGGAAGTGAGGCATACCTGCCGATTCTTGAGGCCTTGGAAGGCTTGCTCCATGGGCTTGACGGGGGAGTGCTCGAACGACTGATGACGCTGGTCGCACCGACCTGGTATGTGCAGGTGGCTCCTCTTTGGGTCACTGAAGATCCGTCCTTTGCCCACGTGATGAAAGACGCCAAAACGGCATCGCGGGAACGCATGAAGCGGGAACTCAGTGCCTTGGTTGAGGAACTCTCCCGGCCTCGGCCGTTGGTACTTTTTTTGGACGATCTGCATTGGGCTGATGTGTCAACCATCGACATGTTGGCCTACGTCGCCAGGCGCCTGCTGTCCCATCCTGTTCTGATTGTGGTGACCTACCGTCCCACCGAGATGTGGCTGAGCCAGCATGCTTTTGTGGCTGTCCGGCAAGAGCTGCAGAGGCAACACATCGGTCGCGAACTGACCATCGAGTTGTTGACCCAGGAAGATGTTGCGCGCTATCTGGCTTTGGCTCTGCCGGGTCACCACCTTCCATCGGAGTTTACAACCTTCGTCTTTGGGAAGACCGAAGGCAATCCATTGTTCATGGCGGACCTCGTAAGGCACTTGCGAGATCATCGACTGTTGACTGACGCTTCAGGCTATTGGCAATTGGCGAAGCCGCTCGCGGCTGTGGAGCGGGAGCTTCCCGAATCGGTGCGCAGCATCATCCAAAGAAGGATCGATCAACTCAGCCAGGGCGACCAGGAACTGCTGGCAGTAGCCGGCATTCAAGGACAGGAGTTCGATTCGGCCATCTTGGCCGATGTGCTCGGGCTGGATGCTGCGATCGTTGAACGGAAACTGCGGGACCTGGAACAAGGACACTCTTTCGTAAAACTTCTTCAGGAGAAGGAGTTCCCGGATCAGACGCTTTCGCTAAAGTATGGCTTTGTTCATGTTCTCTATCAGAACGCACTCTACGATTCGTTGACGCCCGCTCGGAAAGCGGCTCTGGGTAGAGAGGTGGCCACCGCGTTGGAAGGTCACTTTCGAGAGAATCGTTTGCCGGTGGCCCTTCAAATTGCTCTCCTGTTTGAACTGGCAAGGGACTTTGATCGGGCTGCGGATCACTTCCTGTTGGCGGCTGAACATGCTGCCACGCTCTGCGCTAACGAAGAAGCCGTGACACTGGCCCGCCGTGCCATGACCTGCGCCGAGAAGCTGCCAACGGAGAGCCGGCTGGCCAGGATGCTGGCCGCGGCAAACCGTTTGGGCCAATTTCATCTGACACTCTCGCGAATGGAGGAGGCCATCTCGGATTTTGAGTTGGCGGAGGGGTTTGCTACTCAACTGGGTGACGTCGAAGCTCAAGTGAATGCGATTTGTGCAGCAGCTCTGGCGCGATTCAACCTGAGATGCGTTGAGGAAGCGCGACAGCAAGCCCATCGAGCCCTGGAAATCGCCCGGGCCGCCCGTTCGCCAGTGGGGGAGGCGTCGGCCGATTTGGTCTTAGGTCTAGAGCGGATGTGCTTCGGCGCGATTTCAGAGGCCGAGGCGAGCTTTGATCGAGCCGTTCCTGTCTTGAGGGAAGTGGGACCGCCGCTTCATGCTCTTGAAGCCGTCGGCTTCGCAGGGCTGCTCCACGCGTGGCAACTGGATTATGAAAAAGCAGACCACACAGTGGGCTGGACGCTTCAGCGAGCCCGCACCCTCGGAGTTCCCTACCACATCATTATGAACTTGTTTGTTCGCGGGATGTCGCTCTTTAATCAAGGCCGCCTTTCCGATGGCCTGAACGAACTGCGGGAGGGCATGCATTTGGCCGAGCTCAACAATGAGCGCTACTGGCTATCCCGATTTCCCAACACGCTAGGTTGGGCCTACCAGGAGTTGCAGGATGTGGAAACCGCCCTTCAGCTTAATCGCGAGGGGACACAAGTCGCTCATGAGAACAAGTACGGGAAGCCTGAAGCGAATTCTCATGTCAACCTGGCACACCTCTACCTGGACGTGGGTGAATCACAAGAGGCTTTGAAACATCTGCAGGAAGCAGAACGCATCTTCGAAGTCGATATCTGGTTCCGCTGGCGTTACAACATCCGTCTGAAGGCGGAGATGGCCCGATATTGGATGAAGCGGGGAGACACACGAAAAGCTGCAGCCTTGGCGGCCGAGTCTTTGGCTCTGGCCGAACCCCGCAATGCCCGCAAATACATGGCTTGGGCCCACAAACTGCAGGGTGACATCGCAGTCATGGAAGAACGCTTCGCGGAGGCCCGGCACGAGTACGAAGCAGCCCTGTCGGTGCTCCGACATCACCGCTGCCCCACAATCGAATGGAGGATTCTGCTGGCGGCGGCCGGCGTGGCCAGCAGCTACCGTGACACGCCTTTAGCGGAGCACTACCGTGGACGCTGCCAGACTGTGGTTCGATCCCTGGCGGATTCCATCACCGAAGAGAAACTGCGACAAAGCTTCCTCAAGTCTGAAGCTGTCATGTCAGCTTTGGCCTGTTGAGTCCCACGCGTCCACTGGATCCAGGTGGAACGCGCGCTCCCGCGCGCGTTTTCGGCTGTGCATGCTGGATACGGAACGATCGTGGTCCGGGAATGTTCCTGTTTTGGTGTCCTCATAGCTCAGGGGGCGTTTTTCTCACAGCTCCATAGAGAGGCCAGTGGGACATGGGGCAGCTTAGCCGTGAGTCGTCAAAGTGATGCGGGGTCGGATCGGCCTCGGGAGGAAACACGAAATGAAGCGTTGGCTAGCCGTGCTCTTGTTGTGCGCAGGCTCAATCGTGCTCGGAGACGATCTGGAGAAAGCGAAGCGGATCCATAGGGAAGCGATCGGGGTCGACAGCCACATCGATACACTTCAATGGGTGATGTACCAGGACGCCGACCTCTCGAAGCGGCATTCGGTGTATCACGTCGATTTCCCGCGCCTGCATGAAGGCGGAATGCTCGCTCCTTATTTTGCGCTCTACGTGCCCACGTACTACTCAGGGTCCGAGTCCGTGCGGCGCATCCTACAGCTCCGGGACGCGATGCAGCGTGTGCTGGACGCAAATCCGGACAAGATCGAACTGGCTTACAACGCGTCAGACGTCGTGCGAATCCACAAGGCAGGCAGGATCGCAGCTCTACTGACGATCGAGAGCGGCCACGCCATTGCGGACGATCTGGGCGTGCTCCGCATGTTCTATCGGCTTGGAGTTCGCTCCATGACGCTCGTCCATTTCCGCAACAACAATTGGGCGGACTCTTCCACCGACGAACCTCGCCACAACGGGTTGACCGACTTTGGCAAGGACGTGGTTCGAGAGATGAATCGACTCGGCATGATGGTCGACATTTCACACGTTTCCGACAAGACGTTTTACGACGCGCTGGCAGTAACGACCAAGCCGGTGATTGCCTCGCATTCTTCCTGCCGGGCCTTGTCAGATTTTCCCCGAAACATGAGTGACGACATGCTGCGCGCTGTGGCGCGCAATGGCGGTGTGATCGGGATCAACTTCGGTGGAGGTTTCCTGAGTCAGAAGGACGCCGATGGATACAAAAAGCGCATTACAGAGCGAGGCGCATTGCAACCGTCCGGTACCGGTTCACAGCTCGACAACTTTGCCAAAGAGGAGTTTGTTTCCGGCTACCTCAAGATGTCCCCGTCGGCCGCGACGCTAGAGGATGCGGTCGCGCACATCGACCATGTGGTCAAGGTCGCCGGCGTCGATCACGTGGGGATCGGTAGCGACTTCGATGGGATCTCGAGTGTCCCGGCGGGTCTGGAGGATGTGTCGAAGATGCCCTATCTGACGGCCGAGCTGCTAAAGAAAGGCTATAGCGAGGCTGATCTCAAGAAGATCTTGGGCGGCAACCACTTGCGGGTGTTGCGGGCAGTCACCGGCAAGTAGGGGTAGCTAGCACACAGTCTGGAATGTCTTGCGAATGTTCTGAGATCCTCATCCAGAGCTGAGTTGCGGGAGTTGAGTCAGCAGAGAGCTATCCCCCTCACCCCATGAAGGCTTCTCAAGCCTTCATCCTCTCCCGCGTTGGGGAGAGGGGAGTCGATCCACGCGATTGGTAGTTGCATAAGACCAGCTTGCAGAAGCGTCACGATAATTTACAGTCGTCGGTAGGAGGAACAACGTTGAAGACAGGCCACACTACAATCATGGTTGTGCTGTTGGCAGTGTCGATCGCGGGCGCTACTGTGCTCGCTCAGCAGAAACCCGACTATGATATGGGCAAGATGCAGATGCTGTTTCTAGACCAGTCGCCTGAATGGAAAACGGGCGATCATGCCGACGAGATTCGCAAGAAGCATCGCGCTTACATTGAAGGTTTGATCACGAATGGCAAGCTAGCCCTCTGGGGAGAAGTAGCCGGCGAAGGTGGCCTCCGGGAGATTGGAGTCGTTAAGACTGAGTCCATCGAAGAAGCGCGTGCGCTGGCTCAGTCGTTCCCGGCCGTCAAGGCTGGGATGCTGAAGGCGGAGGTGCTCTCCTGGTACGCAGGAAGGAACCTGATTAAGCCTCCCCAAGCGCCGTTGACCAGGTCGGGCTACGTATTCGGGCTTCTTGTTCGAGGCCCGAAATCGACCAGAGAGCAGACTGAAGAAACAAAGAAGATACAGGAAGGCCACATGGCAAATATCAACAGGTTGGCAGAAACTGGGAAGCTCGTTCTTGCCGGGCCTTTTGTGGATGGCGGCGACCGCCGTGGCGTTTTCATTTTCAAAGTCGATTCACTCGGCGAGGCGCAGGCGTTGACCGACACAGACCCAGCCGTCATCGCCGGCCGGCTGAAGATCGTCCTTTACCAATGGTCTGTGCCGAAGGGGATGCTTCCCTGAGCCGGGACAGCGCTAAAAGTAACTTCTTCGCTCCAGGGTGTTTCGCGGTGGAGATCGATTGCGGTATCTGTAAAGTCCGGTCGTGGAGGTTGGAGGATGCGGAGTCGATTGTTCGTCACGCAAACAATCGAAAGATCTGGCTGAATCTTAGAGACCGATTTCCTCATCCCTATTCGCACAGGGATGCTCAGATCTACTTGAAGCATGTTGTGTTGACTCAACCCGAAGTCAACTTCGCGATCGATCTGGCCGGCGAAGCAGTGGGTGGTGTTGGATTCGTTCCAGGCACCGACGTAGAGCGACATTCTGCTGAAGTTGGCTATTGGCTGGGCGAAAGCGTCTGGGGTCGAGGGATAGCTACCGCTGCTCTAAAAGGCAGCACTCGCTATGCAATCGGGGCGTATGATCTCTGGAGAGTCTTTGCGGTTCCATTCAGTGAGAACGCAGCATCCATACGGGTCCTTGAAAAGGCTGGCTTCGCGCGGGAAGGAGTGATGCGTCGGAGTGCGGTCAAGGATGGTCGCATCCTGGATCAGGTCCTGTACGCCTTCATCGCGGAATAGCCTTCGCCCCATCGATCGACGTAACGCCAATTTCGCGGAGACCCTGTGAATCCAATGAAACTTCGGTTCTGGTCGATTGCTGTCAGCGTCGCCGGTCTCGCGCTCTCCCTGAACGGTCACTGCCAAACAAGAAACGTCATTGTCCGTCCCAAGGAAATTCATGACATCCTGATGAATCCGGGAATGGGCATCACGACCTTTCAACGCTTCAAACGCCAAGCCATCTACCCTGGCTTGCGCTGGTCGGAAGTGGGGCCTGAAGGCCCTGTGGCGGACTCGCCGGCAAAACCTGAGTTTCCCGACACCTCCATCGCTTATATCCGCTGGTTCTGGCATCAGATCGAACCGGCGCAGGGTAAGTACCGCTGGGAGATCGTCGACTCTGCGTTGGAAGAAGCGCACCGCCACGGACAGCAACTCATGGTTCGCATCATGCCCTACGATCAGAAGGACCCTCTTCCAGAGTGGTATCGCAACTCCGGCGCTCGCCGCGCCAACAAAGACAGCGATGAGGACGGCAAAATCTGGTCGCCCGACTCGGATGATCCGTTCTACATCCGGAAATGGACAGCGCTGGTCCAGGAGTTCGGCAAGCGCTACGACGGACATCCGTCGCTTGACACAGTCGACATTTCAACGGTGGGCTATTGGGGTGAAGGCTGGGGCCCCTATCTTCCTGGCCGGGACGTGCAGAAAGCGCTCATTGATGTCTATTTCGACGCCTTCAAGCGAACCCGGCTGCTGATGAATTTCGATGTAATCGACATGCTGGCTTACGGCACACAGCGTGGCGCGGGCTGGCGGCTGGACTGCTGGGGCGATATGGGCCGGCCGGGTAAAAACTTTGCTCACATGCTCGACCGGTACCCGCAGGGAGTGGTGCAAGCTGGGGCGCAAGACGTCTGGAAGCGGAGCCCTGTTGCGCTCGAGACCTGTGGCACACCGGGCTCGTGGCACAAGGACCCGAAGTACGACCTTTCGTACGTGATGGACCAGGCGCTGCGCTGGCACGCCAGCACCATCAACATCAAATCAACCGCAATCCCACCGGAGTGGAAAGACGTGTTTGATGAGTTTCAGAAGAGGATCGGATATCGGTTTGTCCTGCGACGCATTGAGTACCCTCAATCGGTCAAGGCCGGACAAATGATGCCGCTCAGCAGTTGGTGGCTGAATGCCGGGGTATCCCCCGTTTACTATGAGTACAATCTGGCCTTCCAGCTTCATTCCGAAACCGGGCGCGCTGTTCTACCCACCAGCGTGGATGTGAGGCAATGGTTGCCCGGCGATGCCGTTTTTGATGGTACAATTTACGTGCCCGACACCCTCCAATCCGGGAAGTACCGCCTGCGAGTGGGAATTCTGGATCCGCGCACCCGGCAGCCAGCGATCCAGTTGGCTATCGAGGGAAAGCAATCTGACGGCTGGTATGACCTGGGGGAAATTCAGATCGAGTAGATCCTTTCCATGAAGGTTCGTCGGCTATAAAATTGAGTGGAAGAGCGCGTTTCGAAGGAAAGCAGTAACCTGCCTCGTGATGCGGATGATCGGAAGGCCAAGATGAAGATCGTCATGCTCGTCTTAGCCGGAGTTCTCGGCAGCTCCATCAATTTCGTCGGCCAGTCTTCTAATCAGCCCCTACTCCCCGCGGGGGTGTACGTCCAGTCGTTCGAGTTCAGGCCGCTATTCAAAGTGGGCGAACAGGAAGCGGAATGGAATCCGACCAGTCCCTTCGATCCTAAACCCCGTGAGGGTACGATCGGATCGAGGCCCATGCCGGGCAGCGATCCATCCATAGAGCAATTGAGAAGAGAGCCTTTACAAGAGCGACATGGGTTTGAAGTCTACTTGCAACTGAAAAACTCCAGCCCGCGAGTGATCAAGAAACTGGACTGGGATTTCCTCTTCCTGGACTCCGAATCCGGCAACGAATTGAAGAAGTTCTCCATTACCAGCAAGAGCAAAATCCGGTCAGGTGAAGTCAAATTCCTTACCAAGCAAGTCCTTCCCGGTTTGTTCCTGGGAGGCAGGACGAAGCCCGAATTTGCGAGAGGCAAGTCGGCCGTCGTGATTCGTTCCATCGAGTTTGCTGACGGTTCGAAATGGCAGGGCGCCCTCCGTAAGGAATAAGCAAGACCCCGAGGGTGCGTTGGCTGCCCACCCATTCCTGCCTCGCGTGTGAGCTTGAGTCCGTTGGGCCCCAACTCAGGAGGCAGCAGTGACCGTGCGGGTTGTAAGGCTCGGGAGCAAAAGAAGCGATGGCGAAGGCATTCGCATAGGGACGGTTCGTCTTCCGCCGCGAGGCGTCCCGAAAGCCGAGTTCTCGTCGCGGAACTGGTACGACGTTTGGTTCCCAAATGTGGCTCCGAGTAAGGAAACCATGAAGCTTGCGCAGAAGGCGGTAACCGCTCGGCAGTGGACCGCATTCACCAGAAAGTACCGAGCCGAAATGGCGGCACCGGAAAACCGCCACTCGCTTGCTCTACTCGCTGCGCTTTCACATCGCACCAACTTCTCGGTGGGTTGCTACTGCGAAGACGAAGCGCGCTGCCATCGATCGATATTGCGGATGCTCCTTGCGGAGAATGGCGCCAAAATCGAGTAGCGCGAATCAACAATGGTTTGTTTCAAGCACGCAATCACGAGCGAGCCATCAGGAGATCTTCGAAACTGAACTGGCTTGGCAATGCGCGTCGGAGTTGTGTCTTCAGGGACAAAAATGTTGACAAAAGTCCCCGTGGCCTTATAATTCCGCTCTACAACTGAATACGTAGTTCTTATCCAGAGTGGTTGAGGGACAGGCCCTTTGAAACCACGGCAACCCCCCTTCAGGGAAGGTGCCAACTCCGACAGAGCAGGTTTCTGGAAGATAAGAATGAGACGCTTGGACACCCCTCTTCTTATCGAAGAGGTTTTTTTTTGTTTTTT
>Ga0111538_10007641_pt1 | contig 14557 bp, 10 predicted proteins | sample SoiMethybrSBSTD1_FD_79669 | JGI IMG/M metagenome (GOLD analysis project Ga0111538, IMG submission 79669) | Bulk soil microbial communities from a Populus tree surrounding site in Tennessee, USA - Soil MetaG P. TD hybrid SBSTD1 (version 2)... | ecosystem: Environmental > Terrestrial > Soil >... | reverse complement strand
GCGCCCACTGCATCGACGTGCCGAAATAGATGGCATCCATCGTCGGCCCCGCCTCGTAATGGCGGCTGAGCTCACCGTTGCCGTAGTCGAAGCAGCAGCCGCTGCTCACGTGCTTGCCGCTCGTGACCATGTAGATGCCCTGCGGCTGGCTGCCGGTGGGCATGCCCGTCTTGGAGCCGTCGCGCCAGTACGCTTGCGAGCCTTTCATGTAGAGCGAGTAGACCTTGCGGCCGCCGACCATCAGCGATTCCGCGGTTGCGCTCGCCGCCGTCATGCCCGCGGCTCCGCCGACGGTGCTGGTCGACGTCTCCGCCTCGAGGAAGTTGCCGCGCCCCGACTGATCGTAGATGCGCCAGATGGTGCAGGTCGTGCCCATGCAGAAGCTGTCCTGCATGGAGGCGTCCGCGGCGCTTCCGGGGCTGAGGACGGGGATGTCCTTGGTCATGCCGTCGGCGCGCTTCACCTGGTAGAGCGCTCCGCTGAAAGCGCCGAAGAGCGCGCGAACGGTGCTGTGGGCCGCGACGCACGGCGTGTTGGCCGCCGCGTAGATGTCGCACGGCCGCTGGCCCGACGAGCCACCGGCCGCGCCACCGGTGCCCGCGCCCCCAGCGTTTCCGCCGCCGCCGGAGCCCGCCGAGCTCGCGCCACCGCTACCGCCCCCGCCGCCGCGACCGCCCCCGCCCGCGCCGCCGCGACCGCCCCCGCCCGCGCCTCCGGTAGCCGCCGCGCCACCGGTACCCGCCGCGCCACCGGTACCCGCCCGACCGCCGGTACCCGCCTGGCCACCGGTCCCCGCCGCGCCACTGGTACCCGCCGCCCCACCGGTACCCGCCGCGCCACCGGTACCCGCCGCGCCGCCGGTTCCGCCGCCCCCGGTACCCGAGGAGCCACCTGCGCCAGACGATCCCTGCTTTTCCAGCACCACCGCGCCTTTGATTGCCGGGAATTCGGGCGTGATCGTGAGCTTGTCACCGGTCACGCAGTACCCGTAATTGGCGTCCGTCATGAGCGTGTTGCCACTCGTGGAGTAATTGCCCGTCAGCGATATCGACTCCCTCGAGTAGCCGATCCCACCGTGCAGGTCGATGACTGCGGAGCAGTTGCACTGGGCCCCAGTGAGGGAGCAAGTGGCCGTCCAGCCGAGCGGCGCGAAGGCGAGCGCCGCCTTCTCGCAGGTCACGACGACTGACGAGACGGTGAGACAGTCGTTGCCCAGCGACATCTTCGCGGAACCGGTCGTCCTCGTGTCGTCGGTGTAGGTGCCGTCGGCGTTGGCGGTGAAGGTGCCGGTGGTGGTGAGGGTGCCGGTCACGGGGACCTTCTGACAGCCGAGGCTCAGGTACCAGCCGTCGAGGTCGCCCGCCAGGGCCAAGCAGGAGGACGAGGAGACGGTCCACGTCCCCACCACCGAGCCTCCGCACGGGGCGACGTCGGGGCAGGACGGGCCGGCGCCACCCGTTCCCCCGGTGCCGCTACCACCCGGGCCAGAGCCGGTGCAGGTGGCGGCAAAGGTCACGACGATGGCGAAAAGCCCTACGCCCCGGAATCCGAAGAGTGCATGTCTCACTCCAGCGACTTGTCCTCACGGCGCGTTTCTTGTTACGAATAAAGACAAGAACCCTTACTCGGACCCGCCGCGGCGGTCCGTGATTGGCCTCGCGGTGCCGTCATCCCCGGTCGGGTGTCAATGGTTCGAAGCGGGCGCCGTCGCCGTCGCGCTTTCGATCCGACGTTCCATCTGACGGGCAAGGTTCGCAAGGGCGTCGTCTTTGGTCGACGCGAGGAGCCGCTCGACGTGGCGACGCGCCTCCATCGGTCGTCCGGCCGCGAGAGCCAGCCGCGCCAGGTCCAGCAGTGCGAGCTCGGCGCGCGGATCGCCGGGGTGCGCCGCGACGACGTCGAGCAGCGCCTTGCGCGCCGCGGGCGCCGCGCCGGCGCGCATCAGCTCCTCGGCGGCCGCGTATTCGGCCTCGGCGTCTCCTGTGACGTGAGGCGGTTCGGGCCGGCGCCGCGCCCGAGCTCCGGTCGCGACGACCCGAGGCGGATCGGGGTTGGCGAGCTCGCCCCGGTCCGTGGCGGCTGGCGCGGCGCCGTCCTGCCCGGCGAGGTCGGCGGCCAGATCGCTCGGGATCGGCTCGGTCTCGGGCGCCTCGGCGAGCCAGCTCTGGCCGGCGAGGATCTGCCGGAGACGTGCGCCGGCGCCTTCGACGGCCACAACACCACGCGCGACCGCGACACGCGACGTCGACCCGCGCGCCTCCACCGCGAACAGCGTGCCCACGACGGTCGTCACCGCGCCGGGCGAACGAACACGCAGAGTCTCGCCGTCCTGTCCGTCGTAGTCGACCAGCAGACGCCCGCTCGTGAGATCGAGCTCCGCGCCGTCGGCCGCCGCGAACGCGGACACCTCACCCGGCCCCACCAGCGTGAAGCGCACCCGCTCTCCGATCCGACCCTGCTCGCGCCTTCCCGCGGGCACCACCAGGGGTCGTGGGCGCGGAAGGGCATTGTCGCCATCGCGCGCGATCGGCAACTGTTTCCTCGCGGGCCCGGCGGCGTCTGCCTGCGGCCGGTGGCGCAGCGACGGCGCTGCGAGCAGCGTGGCGATCGCGGCGACGGCGAGCGCGGCCCCGACGCCACCGACCAGCCGCGCGCGCCGCCCCGCCGTTCTCGGCGCGCGCGCGCTCGCCCGCGGCACGGCGGCATCGCGGAGAGCCGCGTCCAGCGTGGCACTGAGCCGCGCCAGCTGCAGATCGTCGGGCTCGAGGTTCGCCCTCCGGAGCGGAGCGATCACGCGCGCCTCGACCGCGTCCGCGGCGTCGGCGAAGACCTGGGGGCTTCCCTGTCGGCGGTCGTTCATCAGGCTCCCTCCCGCGGCTGCGTCCGGGCCGCGGCCCTGGCGATTCGGGCCGTGATCTCCTTGCGCGCGTGCAGCACGCGCTGCTTCACCGTCTCGGCGCTCGCGTCGAGCAGCTCGGCCGCCTCGTCCAGCGACAGCCCCTGGACGGCGACCAGCACGAAGGCGATCCGCTTCTTCGGGCGGATCGCCTCCAGGTGCGCGAACGCCTGCGCCAGGTCCTGGCGCTGGCTCGCCCGCGACTCCGGCGAAGCGCCGGGCGCCACGAGGCGATCGAGCTGTGCCTCATCGAGCGGCGCGTCGCGCGCGCCGCTCCGGCGCCGCGCTTGGAGGTGATCGCACGCGACGTTGATCGCGATGCGATGGAGGAACGTTCCGAAGCGCGCGTCGCCCCGGAACCGGGCCAGCGCTCGATACGCGTCGAGGAAGATCTGCTGGATCAGATCCTCGCGCTCGGGGCCGGGCCCCACCATCAGCGTCAGCCGCGCGTGGACGGTCGGGACGTGCCGGCGGTAAAGCTCGCGGAACGCGGCGGCGTCCCCCGTGGCTGCGGCCTCGACCAGCGCCCGGTCGTCCTGCACGTCGGCCGCAGGCGCAGGAGAAAGAAGACGTGGGCGCCGCGACTCCATCAGCTCCCCGGATCCCAGGCGATTCCGATCCCGACGGCCGCGGCCAGCCGCGGGCTGGCGAAGCTCGGCTCGAAGCCGGGCACCGAAACGCTGATGCGATTCGCGAACGCGTCGATGCGAAGCGATCCGAACACCTGGACCTTCGGCGCCGCCGCCAGCCTCCGCCCCACGCGCAGCATCGTGCCGCCACCCGCCAGCACCCCGGTGTTGTGGACGCCGCCTTCGAGACGATAGGGCGCCGCGAACGCGCCCAGCAAGAGCTGGACGGGCCCGGTCCGCCAGCCCGCGCCCGCGCGGACGACCAGCGCCACGAAAGAGGCCTCGTCGGGCTGGCCCGCGTGCTGGGTGGGCGTGTCCCAGACACCCAGGCCTGCCATCACCTCGAAGCGTCGCAGCGGGAACGCCGCGTCCGCCTCGCACGTCCAGGTCAACGGCTCGCTGGCGTCCATCCCCTTCGAGCCCCCGATCGCGACGGAGATCCGCACCGGCGGACCCGGTGGAAGGGACGCGGCGGGTGGGGTCGCCGGCGCAGCGATCGCCAGCGGCGCGGTCCGCGGTGCGGACTCGGGCGGCGGGCGGGCGGGCGCGGCGGGCGTGGCGGGCGTGGGTTGGGGCGTCGAGGCGGCGTCGGGCGCCTCCGCCACCAGCTCGGCGATCGCGAGCGCGACGATGCGTGCCGCCGCCAGTCCAGCGCGCGCGCCGACGTCGACGACGGCCTGCCGATCGCCCATCCGGATCTCGATGCCCGTCCCGTCGGCCGGCCCGACAACCACGACGGCGGCGCCGGGCTCGGTGCTCATCGTCAGCCGAGCGCCGGCCGCTTGCTCGAGCTCGTCCGCGGTGAACGGGAGCTCGCCGCCGATCTGAAGCCGGATCGGCGTCGCGCCGCGGGCGAGCGCCGGCGCGCCTGCCGCCAGCAAGGCGCAGCAGATGAGCGGGAGCCGCCGGCGGATGGACATGCGACCGCCTAATTGGTCGGGGGCAGGGCGGTCACGGGAAAATTTTTCTCGCACGGGCGGTCGGACGGACTGATTCCCCATGAGGAGGCCGAACATGCCATCATTCCCCCGTTCCCGGAGGCGACTCTTGCCGACTCGCTCTCTCCTGCTCGGATGCGCGCTCCTGTCGGGCGTCGCTTTCGGCGCCTGCTCGACGAAGGAACTGCACCCCGCCGACGCCCGCCCGAAAGGGTCGACCGGCACCTTCGCTTTGGCGCCGGGTCTCAAGGTCGACATGCTGTTCGTGATCGACGATTCGCCGGGCATGGCCTTGGCCCAGAACAACCTGATCCGGAATTTTCCCACGTTCATGACGACGTTGCAGAGCGCGCCGGAGGGGTTGCCCAACATCCACGTCGCCGTCATCTCGTCGGACATGGGCGCGGGCGACGGCTCGGTCCCCGGCTGCGACGCCTCGGGCGGCAAGCAGGGCATCTTCCAGTACACGCCGCGCGGCACCTGCACGGCGAGCGGCCTCGAGGCGGGCGCGACGTACATCTCGGACATCGGCGGCACCCGGAACTACACCGGGATGCTTCCGGAGGTGTTCACCTGCATCGCGGCCCTCGGTGAGACCGGCTGCGGCTTCGAGCACCAGTTCGCTTCCATCCTGCGCGCCCTCGGCGCCGACGGGCGCGCGGCGCCGCAGGAGAACCAGGGCTTCCTGCGCCCCGACGCGTACCTCGCGATCATCATGATCACCGACGAGGACGACTGCTCCGCGACGCCCGGCGTGCCGGTGTTCGACACGAGCTCGAACACCAACCTCATGTCGCAGCTCGGCCCCCCCGCGAACTTCCGCTGCAACGAGTTCGGCCACCTCTGCAACGGCGGGCACCCGAGCCGCTACGCCCCCAACAACGACATGACCCGGATGGTCAGCTACACCCGCTGCGCCTCCAACGACACGGAAGGCTACCTGCTCAGCGCCGCCGACACGGCCAACCGGATCAAGGGCCTCAAGGCCGATCCGGGCCAGATCATCGTCGCGTCGATCCAGGGCCCGGCGACGTCCTACACCGTGAACTGGAAGGCGCCGAGCACGGCCGACACGTCGTGCGGCGCGGCGTCCTGCCCGTGGCCGGTGATCGCGCACTCGTGCACGGCGAACGACGGCAGCTTCGGGGACCCGGGCGTTCGCACGGCCGAGTTCGTCGGCCAGTTCGGCGTCAACGGCGTCGTGCTGCCGATCTGCGCGGACAGCTTCGCGGCGCCGCTCGACCACATCGCGACGCTGATCAACGCGTCGCTGCAGCCGCCTTGCATCACCTCGCCGGTCGCCCGGAAGGCGAACTCGCAGGAATACGACTGCACGGTCGTCAGCCACACGTCGAACGGCGTCGGCGGCACCGTCGACGCCACCGTGGCCTCGTGCACGGCGAACGGCGGCTGGCCTCCCTGCTGGCAGCTCGAGTCGGCGGCGAGCTGCTCGGGTCAGGTCCTGAAGGTGTCGGCAGACCCGAACTTGCCGCCTTCCACGTGGATCACCGTGAGCTACGACTGCGCCAAGTAGGCGCAGCCCGCGAACAGCGCCGGGGGCATCCCATGGAGCCTGCGAGCACGACCACCCACGCGCAAGACATCGAGCGCGGCGAACGGTTCGAGTTCGGGAAGAACTGGACGCGGTTTCTTCACGTCCTCGACGACGAGCGGATCGACGAGGCGTGCAAGTCGTTGCGCCGAATGCTGGGCATGGAATCGCTCGCCCGCCGCACGTTTCTCGACGTCGGCAGCGGCAGCGGGCTGTTCTCGCTGGCGGCGATGAAGCTGGGCGCGGAGCGGGTGTTCTCGTTCGACTTCGACCCGCACAGCGTCGCCTGTACGCTCGAACTCAAGCGCCGCTATTTTTCCGGCGCCAGCAACTGGACCATCGAGCAGGGGAGCGTGCTCGATGACAAGTACCTCGAGCGTCTCGGTCCGTTCGAGGTGGTCTATGCGTGGGGCGTGCTCCATCACACCGGCAACCTCTGGCAGGCGCTGGCCAACGTCGCGGCGCCGGTCGCCCCCGGCGGTCGGCTGTTCATCGCGCTCTACCGCGATCAGGGCTGGCTGTCGGAGTTGTGGCTCCGGGTGAAGCAGCTCTACAACGTCGGGCTGGCGGGACGCGCCCTCGTGCTCGGCACCTTCATCCCCTTCGTCTGGATCCAGGGGTTGCTGGGCGACCTCTTCCGCCGCGAGAACCCCTTCACGCGCGGCAAGCGCTACAAGGGCAGCCGCGGGATGTCGCGCCTGCACGACTGGGTGGACTGGCTGGGCGGCCTGCCGTTCGAGGTCGCGTCCGCGCCCGCGGTGCTCGCGTTCTGCAAGCAGCGGCATTTCCGCCTGGAAAACCTCGGCCTGTCCGACGGCCACGGTTGCAACGAGTTCGTCTTTACGCGCAGCGGGACGATGCCGTCGGCGCTGCGCGAGCCCGCCCAGGCCCCGTCGTGTTGATGGCGCCGGCGCCGTCGGGGTGAGACCTCCGAGTCTGACTGATTGGCTTCGGGAAGTAAGGTTAACAAAATACGTCCCGCGCGGCCAACCATATACGTCACGATCGAATCGGCGAAGCGCCTCGTGTCGCGGTTCAGCTGCTCGGGGCGCATTTTCGTAAAAAAACCAGGGGCGGCCGACAGTAGCGGGTTGGAGACGACCTTTGCTGGCCTTTGGGGGTGGCGTCGATGCGTTACGGAACCCCGAGCGCCTAGGAGTAACCATGAGCCCGATTGCACGCGGACGTTCTTGGAGGACAGCTCCCCGAAGGTTCCTCGCGGGACCGCTTGCTGTCTTGCTGTCGTCGGGTTGCACCGGACAGATCGGACCGATATCCGGCAATCCGGGCCAGGGTTCCGGGGGTGGGTCGGTGGTTCCCACGGGAGGAGTCGGGGGCGGAACCACGCTCCCCTTGGATTGCACGCAGCCGCACCTGGAGGCTTCGCCCGTGCGCCGCCTGACGCGGCGCGAGTACAACACCGTCGTCAACCACCTGCTCGGCGATACCACCAGGCCCGCCGACCAGTTCGTATCGGAGACCGCGCAGTCGGGCTTTCTCAACGGCGCCGACAGCACGCCGCTGAGCCCGGTCGTCGTCGATGATTTCGAGCGCGCGGCGACCGCGCTCGCCAAGACTGCGACCGGCGCGGCCAATCTGAGGACCTTGCTCGGCTGCGACCCGAACGCGACCGCCGGGCAGGACACCTGCGCGACGAACTTCATTCGCAGCTTCGGGGCGCGGGCGTTCCGGCGGACCCTCGAAGAGGGGCAGGTCGCCGACTATCAGGCGCTATACATGAGCGGCAAGGCGGACGGGTTCGCGGTCGCGATCGAGCTCGTCATCCGCGCCATGCTGCAGTCGCCGTATTTCCTCTATCGACTCGAGTTCGGCGAAGCCAACCCGAGCGGCGCGCCAGTCGTGAAGTTGACGCCGGAAGAAACGGCGTCGCGGCTGTCGTTCCTGTTTTGGGGCAGCGTCCCCGACGCGGCGCTGACGCAGGCCGCGAAGGACGGAAAGCTGAGCACGGCCGCCGAGGTGCGGGCGCAAGCCATGCGTCTGTTGATGGATGATCGTGGCAGCGCCGTGTTCAGCGATTTTCATGTGCAGTGGGGACAGCTGGAAGGCGTACCGAACCTCACCAAGCCCGCGCCCTTCACCCCCGACATCGGCCGATTGCTGATCGAGGAGACGCGGCAATTCGTCGACCAGAACCTCCGCAAGGGTGATGGCCTGCTCACGACGCTGTTCACCAGCCCCGTCACGTACCTGAACCAACAGCTGGCGACGTACTACGGCGTCAGCGGCGTGACCGACAGCATGTTCGTGCCCGTGACCATGCCGGCGGGTCAGCGCGCGGGCTTGCTGACGCAGGGGAGCATCGCCGCGAACTTCGCCCACGGCACGGAGTCCTCGCCGGTGCTGCGGGGCAAGTTCATCCTCACGCAGGTGGCGTGCTCGCCGCCCGCGCCGCCGCCGGACGACGTCAACACCACTCTGCCCGCCCCCGACCCGGCGAAGAGCGCGCGGCAGCAGCTGATCGAGCTCACCGACCAGGGCATCTGCAAGAACTGCCACACGATCCTCAACCCGATCGGATTCGCCTTGGACCACTTCGACGGACTGGGCCGCTACCGCGCTACCGATCGCGGGATGGCGATCGACACCACCGCCGAGGTGGTGGGGCCGGGCGATTTGCAAGGCAGCTACACCGGTCACGATGATTTCCTTCGCGCGCTCGCCAACAGCAGCACGGTGCGGAGCTGCCTCACGTCGAAGTGGTTCATCTACGCCCATGGCCGCGTGCCGGGGGCAGAGGATGCGTGCTCACTGCAAGGGGGGCCGCTCACGGCCTTCAAGCAGAGCGGCAACGTGCGCGAGCTGTTGCTCGGCATGACAGAGACCCCAGCGTTTCTCTATTACCGAGGAGTCGCGCCGTGAAGCCGATCAGCAGACGGACCTTGTTGCGTACAGCCTCCGGCTTCGCCGTGGGCCTGCCGTTCCTGGAAGCGATGCGTCCGAGGGCGGCGCGCGCGCAGACGTCGACCCCGCCGAAGCGGTTCTTCGTCTGGTACACGCCGGTGGGCACCGTCTTGAGCGCATGGAAACCGACAGGGACCGGCACCAGCTGGACGGCAGGCCGAATCTTGAAGCCGCTCGACGTCCCCGCGATCCGAGAGCGCATGACGATCATGTCCGGGGTCCACGCGGCCGCCGCGGAGAAGCTCGCGGGTAATGGCCACGCCAAGGGCATGACCCACGTCCTCACGGCGCGTCCCTATGTCGAGGTCAAAGGGACGCAGTTTGGCAACGAGGGATGGGGCGGCGGCATCAGCATCGACCAGTTCCTCGGGGCGAAGATGGCGACCCCGGGTCGCCTCAACTCCGTCGAGGCCGGGGTGGTTTCCTTCTACTCGGGCGGCCCCAGCCGGTACATGAGCTACTCCGGCGCCGGCCAGGCCAACATCGTGCCGGTCGAATCGGATCCCCGGAAGCTGTTCGCGCGTTTGTTCACGGGCACGACGTCGGGAACGGGGGGGACCTCGGGCGCGGGTGGCACGTCGGGCATGATGCCCGTGCTGGACCGATTGGCGGTCCAGCGCAAGAGCGTGCTCGACACGGTGCTGAAGGATTTCGATCGTTTGAAACCCAAGCTGGGCGGCACCGACAAGCAACGCGTCGAAAAGCATCTGGATCTCGTGCGGCAGGTCGAGCAGACCATCCAGATCACCGGCGCCGGCGGCGGTGGTGGAGGCGGTGGCGCTGGCGGTGGCGGGGTGACGACACGCCCACCCGCGTGCACGACGCCGGCGTCGCCGAGCTACACCAACGATCAGGTCAGGGCCAACAATCAGCTCCCGATGCTCGGCAAGACGATGATGGATCTGATGGCGCTCGGCTTGGCGTGCGACACCATGCGCGTCGGGTCGCTGCTGTGGTCGGCGGGTGAGTCCGAATACAACTTCGCCGAGATCTTGCCGAGCGCGCCTTGGAAGGACCTGTCCTGTCCGCCCAACGTCGACACCTGCACGGACGGCAAGAACCTGCCCGCGACCTTCCTGCACGTGATGTCGCACTTTCCGCCCTCGACCGCCAACGGGGTGCCGACAAACTTGAACACGGTTCAGAAGGCGGCGCTCGAATGCCTCACGGTCGTCGAGGAGTGGTTCTCGCAACAACTCGCGTATTTCGCGCAGAAGCTCGCCGATCTCAAGGAAGCCGACGGCAGCAGCGTCCTCGATAACACGGTGCTCTTGTCGGTCAAGGACATCAGCGAAGGCGTCACGCACGGGTACCGGGACGTTCCGCACGTCATCCTCGGCGGCAAGGGTCTGTTCAAGCCCGGCCACTTCGCCCTGCAAAATCGCAAGACCTCCGGCGACCTCTACGCGACCATCGCGCAGGCGCTCGGCTACAACGACGTCACGAGCTTCGGTGATCCCGCGTATTTTACCGGCGCGATCACCGAGATCAGATCGTGACCAGGCTGGAGGGCCGTCTCCCGCCCGGCAGCTCCGCTCCCTTCGTGTTGGCGCTGTCGGCGGTTGGCGCATGCTTGTTCGCGAGCGCGTGTTTGCCCGCCGAGACCGCCGGCCCGGGCATTGATGGGGCGCGCGGGGGCACGAGCGGAAGCGCGGGAGCAGGCGGCAACGTCGCGGGGGCGGCGGGCGCGAGCGCGGGCGCCGGGGGAGAAGCCGGCAACGCCGTGGGGTCGGCAGGCGCAGACGCGGGCGCCGCCGGAGCTGGCGGCAACGCCGCGGGGTCGGCCGGCGCGGGCGCCGGCGCCGCGTCCGGTAGCGGCGGCGCGCAGGCGACCGGCGGGGCGTCGGCGGGCAGAGGGGGGGAAGGCGGCGGGGGCGGTGGCGGTGTCTCCGGGTCGGGCGGAGCGGTCGCCGGCGCCGGCGGTGGAACGGCTGGCGCCGGTGCCGCCGGGGCGACGGGCGGCGGAATGGCGGGAGGTCGGGGCGGGGTGGGGAACGCGGCCGGGGGCGGCGGCCAGGGCGGGAGCGCCAATCCCGATCCCGGCAACGAAGGCGACGGCGACTTCATGGTCGGGCCGAGCTACACGACGCAACCGGATCTGACGGATCGTGGCGCGCCCAAGGGCAAGAGCTTCCAGTTTTCGATGACGCTGGCGAGCAGCGCCATCTTCGACGGCAAGGACACGACCCTCGATCGGAGCAAGCCGGTCAACACGACGCGCTCCATCTCGGTGTACGTGCCGGCGCAATACAAGGACGGCACCGCGGCGCCCGTCCTCGTCATCCAGGACGGGCCGGGCGACATCGGCCTGGTGAAGAACGCGCTCGACAACTTGACCAACGCGCAAGATCCGGCCCGCCGGATTCCGCCGTTCGTCGCTGTGGCGGTGCAAAACGGCGGCAACGACAGCAAGGGCAGCGAGCGCGGCCTCGAATACGACACCATGTCCGACCGCTACGCGCGCTTCATCCACCAGGAAGTCCTCCCCGCCGTGGTGAGCAATTCGATGATCAAGGCGGCGTATCCGAACCTCAAGTTCACCGAAGATCCGCAGGGGCGCGCCACATTGGGCTGCAGCTCCGGCGCGGCCGCCGCCGTGACCATGGCCTGGTTTCGCCCGGACCTCTTCAGCCGGGTGCTTTCGTATTCGGGAACGCTCGTCGATCAGCAGGACGACGATGCGCCCGAAGAGGCGATGTTTCCCTTGGGGGCGTGGGAGTACCACTCGAGCAAGGCGCTGATCATGAACACGGCGAAGAAGGATCTGCGAATCTTCCTGAACGTCGCCGAGAACGATCTCGGCGCGAGCGACGCCGAGTCGACCCATCACAACTGGGTCACGGCCAATCAGCGCACGGCGGCGGCGCTGAAGGCGAAGGGCTACCACTATCGCTACGTGTTCGCGCGTGGCGTCGGCCACTGCGACAGCCGCGTGCGCTCGGCGACGTTGGCCGATGCGCTCATTTGGGTCTGGCGCGGCTATCAGCCGCCGGCATGAGGAGCTCGCCCCGTTCGGCAGCTCCGAAATCGTTGAGCGCGAACCGCAACTCGCGCCCTTCGATCGTCGCGTTGCGGGCACGGGCGCTCAGGAGATAGCGGTTCTGCGTCCAGCCCGGCGTGTGTAAATTTTCGTAAAGGGACCACGCCAGGTCGTCGACGTCGAACGTCCCACACCGATCACAGGTGACGCGATAGCGAAGGGCGTCCCGGTCTGGCGAGTCATGGCCTCAGTGTTCACGCGAGCTTACGAGTCGGAAGCGTTTCAAGATGCGGCGAAACGTCAGCAGTTTCGCACGCGCCCAGGGCGGCGGCGCAGATCCTGATACGGAAGCGGTGGTGGCCGCTGCTGCCCGGCTCCCTCAAGGCGCGATCCGATGGATCGGATTGCCGACAGCGCACGTAAACCAAAGTCCCCCGTCCGGCCCCGCGACGATCGCCCCAGGCCCGCTCAGCGTGGTGGGCGGCACCGTCGGCGGACCCGGGTTCGCCAGTGACGAGAACTGGGTCACGACGCCCGCGGGCGTGACGCGGCCGATGAGGTCCGGGATGTGGTTGGTGAACCAGATGTTGCCGTCGGGGCCCAGGGTGATGCCGAGCAGGGGCTGGCCGGGGCCCGAGACCGGGAAGGTGGTGACCTGGCCGGTCAGGGTGACCCGACCGATGACCGTGGGCGTGTTGTTGCTCGCGTACCAGAGTGCCCCGTCGGAGCCGGTGGTCAGCACCGATGGCCCGGGTACGGGGAGCTGCATCTCGGTGATGGCGCCGGCGGTGGTGATCCGCCCGAGCTTGTAGACGTAGGGCTCCGAGAACCAGAGCGCGCCGTCGGGGCCCGTCGTGATGTCGTTGAGACCGGCGTTGGGCGTCGGGATCGGGAACTCGGTGAACGTTCCGGTCGGCGTGATGCGACCGACCTTGTTGCTCATGCTCTCGACGAACCAGAGGTTGCCGTCGGGGCCAGCGGTTATCGCCGTGGGGTAGGGGGTCGCGGTGGGGATCGGGAATTCGGTGACCGTGCCGGTCGGGGTGATGCGGCCGATCTTGCCGGCGTTCGCTTCGGTGAACCAGAGGTTGCCATCGGCGCCGGCCGCGATGTCCGTCGGGCCGCCCCCCCCGGTGAGGATCGGGAACGTGGTGAGGATGCCCGTCACCGTCATCCGGCCGATGTTGCTGCTGTAGAAGCCGGTGAACCAGAGGTTGTGATCGGGCCCAACCGTGAGGCCGCCGGCGGTAGCGATGTCGGCGGCGGGGAACTCCGTGACCGGGTGGCCGCCGGCGACCGTTCCGCCGCTGCCGCTCGAACCGCCGGAGCCTGACGCTCCTCCCGACGCCCCGCCCCCCGCACCGCCGCCGCCCGAGCCAGCCGCGCCGCCTCCCGTTCCGATGGCGCCGCCTCGCGCGCCGCCCACGCCCGCAGCGCCGCTTCCCGACGCGGCGCCGCCACTCCCGGCTCCGCCGGTGCCGCCGGTTCCGTTTCCTGTGCCGCCGTCTGGCGATATCGACGAGCCCGCGTTGTGACAAGCCGCGAGACACATCAGCGGTGCGATCAACGCTGTTCTGGACGCCGTCGGGCGCACGACCCGAATCTTACGCCAGACGCGAACTCCGAGGAGAACCGCTTCGACGAGTGTTCTCGAACAGGCTCTACGTGATGTCGTCTCTGACGAGGTCAGACGAGTGTTGCACCGGAGGGGGAGGCCGACCTACTACCAGATGCGAAAGTTGCCGCTGACGTGGACCATGCCGAGCATGTAGAGCACCCCGCCCCAGTAGTCGCGGGATGGGACGCCGGTCGACCAGAGCTTGTCCACGAAGGCTTTGCCCGAGGATGACGGCAAACCGAAGCCCAGGGTGGAGTTGCACCCCACCGCCGGGGCGCCGTTGTTGCGGGAGCTGGAGTAGGCGGCGAACTTGGGCGCGTACGTGTCCCTCTGCCAGGGATCTTTGCCGAACAGATACCAGTCCATCATGAGGTTGGCGACGCATCGGGTCGAATCGGCATTGGCGGCCTGCGGGTTTGTGGCCGTGAAGCTGGCTTGGTAGGGACAGACGCCGTTGCTGTCCACCACCTTCTGCATGTAGGCGCGCCCCGCGGTCGCAGATTCCTTCCAGAAGTCCGCGTTCGCGGTGTCGAAGCAGGCCCACACCTCGTAGAAGGCCGGCAGGACGTACGACGGATCCACGTTGTTCGAGCTGGAGACGAACTTGACCAGGTGGTATTGCGAGTTGAAGTACTTGGTCCGTACCACGTCGAGAACCCACTTGGCCTCGGTCGAGTAGGCGATCTTGGCGGGGCCGGTCGAGTCGCCCCAGCGGTGCGAGGCGAAGATGAGGGCGGTCGCGAAGTACTCCTCGCCGTCCGGCGCTCCACCGCCGGCGCACCCCGAGCCCGAGGTCTGGCAGCGCCATCGAATCTCGCCGGTGCCTTGCGCCATGTGGGTCTTGACCCAGGTCCAAAGGCGGTCGAACTCGGTCTGATGGTCGAGCTGAACCGCGACCATCATGCCGTAGGACATGCCTTCGGAGCGCACGTCATTGTTCTAGATGTCCTGGACATACGATTCGTTCGAGCCGGGCCCGTTGAAGTAGATGGTCCCCGAGCCGCTGGGGTTGAAGAGCGTGG
>Ga0111538_10007640_pt1 | contig 14557 bp, 11 predicted proteins | sample SoiMethybrSBSTD1_FD_79669 | JGI IMG/M metagenome (GOLD analysis project Ga0111538, IMG submission 79669) | Bulk soil microbial communities from a Populus tree surrounding site in Tennessee, USA - Soil MetaG P. TD hybrid SBSTD1 (version 2)... | ecosystem: Environmental > Terrestrial > Soil >... | reverse complement strand
GGGCGGACCGGGGTTGGTTGGCACAAACTATCAGGCCGTTCTGCTGTATGGGGCGCCCGGTTCCAGTCTGAATCCGGCTTTGCCCCCGGCACGGTTTCGCGTGTCGACGACCTTGTCGCCAGGGACATGGCAGGGTGGTGATCGTACCCTGACCGGCATGGGCAACACGCCGGGAACGCAGGTGCAGATGCAAGTGGCGGTCTTCGATATTCTGCGATTTCCCACATATGCTGCTGCAGTGGCCAGCGGAGGTATTCTAGGAAGGTCATCGGTGTTTACGTATACCATCCCGGCGCCGCCTCTCGCGCCGGACGCAGCTGACCTGGTAAACTTTGATGGGAATGTTTTTATTCCGGAACCGACTGCGCTGGCTCTTGGTGCCGTGGGAGCGCTCGTCCTGTGGATGGCGAGGCGTCGACTACGAAGCGGGACCAAATGTTAAATGTGCCGCGCGCGGTAGCAGCACTAACTGTCCGGGCTTAGGCCGGGGCTCTCCATCACGGACGTTGCCGAAAGGGCCGCTTTTTTCTTGCCAAGGTGCCGAAGGGAATTTAGTTCTGAACTATTCCCGGGTTAATCGGATGAGGAGCCTATGAACGTAATTGCCCCATTGGTAGTTTCTCAACAAACCGGAAACGATGCGACTGCATCGCGATACGGATCCCCGTACAAAACGCTGACAGGTGCGAAGACCGCAGCGATCGCTGGAGACACGATCATTGTGGTCGACGGCACCTTTAATGAACGCGACCTGCTCAAAGACGGCGTCAATTGGTATTTCCTGGTGGGAACGAAAGTCCACCTGGCTCGGGGAGGTGACGGTCTGGATCGGGCGATTTTTGAAGACATCGCTGGAGCTGTGACGTGTCGCATCGACGGTTACGGCGAATTCATTTGGGAGGGCGATAACGTCAATCTTGAAACCCCGGGTGGTACATCCGGCGCGGTTGTTTGGCTGCAGAATGCGGCATCGAATGTTTCCGTTCGTGGCTACAGCGCAAGAATCGGAGCCAGGGGCAACATCGGGCAGGACACTTACGCAGTGTTTCTCGAGAACTGCGGGCAATTCTATGGCAGTTTTGAAACGCTGGAAAATATGGCAAATCCGGCAGCGCCGTTCGCCTGGTTCGACGGCAATTTCAATTTATATGTAAAGACTATTCTGGCCGGACCCTCGTCATATGGCGTTTGGGCGAAAGAGCCATCAGCTGGATCATTTAGCAATGGTTACATCGAGGCCGACCTCATAGACAGCCCGGGCTATGCAGCCGTACGGTTGGATAGTGAAGTTGCAAACTCCCAGTACAAGCTTTGGATAAGGGCAAAGGAGATACGTGGTCGATCCGGCGGCGCCTCGGTCGGCGCCATCCAGCAGAGCGGGGGTAAGCTCTACCTCGAAGCCGAGAAGATCGATAATACATCGCTGGGGGGGGCTGGAGCGTTTGTTCGGGAAAGTCCTGCGATCCTTATGACGGGTGGGGAGGGCTGGGTGCGCGCTCAAAAGATTTCGACCAATTTGAATGCCGATATGCTCACGCGGCACACGGCGCGGGCGGTGACGGCCAATTCGGCCACAGACCGAGTGACGCTTAACTCGCACGGGCTCACGTACTCAGACCAGGTGCGTTTTGGAGGGACGACGGTGCCGGGAGGCCTCACTGCCGGGCAATGGTATTATGTGACGAGTCCTACTGTGAACGATTTTCAGGTATCAACGAGTTTCGCGGGCCCGCCCATCGATTTAACGAGCAACGGGACGTCGGTGACGATCGACACCAGTCCGTGGGCCATGTATGTAACCATCACTGGAGGGAGGTTGTTTCTGGATTGTCAGCACTTCGAGCGGGCGGGCGACCATGCTGCGCCGGCGTTTGCCACAGCCGGTGGGGCGCTTCACGTACGGGGCCAGATGATGACCAAAGTGTACAATGGCAAAGGTATCGTGCATTCGGGAGGGACAAGCAGGTTTACTGGTCTGGTAGTAGACACTTCCACAACGAACAAGGCTGCGAACCGTCCGGTCGAGATCAGCAGCCCTGGATTGGTGCTCGAGCAGTGCAAGCTGATCGCGCCGGCACTCGCGAACAGCATCTTTGCTTCGTCACCGAAAGCGCTCACCTGCTATGGGGTGAAGGCGAACCGCTCGAAGAATTCCAAAGTAACGGTCAGGGTCGACCAAATTACCGTGAACGCGAATGTGGTGTAATTTGGGGGCCCGGCTTTGACTCGGCGTCGCCGCAGAAGCGGGGAACCAAACTCATTTGCCTTTGAGCCGGTGCATGGTGGCGCGTTTAAGTTCGCGGTCGGAGTCGCGTTTTTTGATGTCTTCGCGTTTATCGAACTGGACTTTGCCTTTGCCGACTGCGAGGGCGACTTTGACCTTGCCGTTTTTCCAGTAGAAGGAGAGAGGGAAGAGGGCGTTGCCTTTGACTGAGGCCTGGCCGAAGAGTTTGCGGATCTCGGATTTGTGGAGGAGGAGTTTGCGCGCGGCCTTGGGATCGTGGTTGAGGAGGTTGCCGTGGCTGTATTCGTCGATGTGCGCGTTGTAAAGGAAGACCTGGTCGTTGTCGACGCGAGCGAAGGCATCGCTGATCTGGCCTTTGCCGGCGCGCAAGGCTTTGACTTCGGTGCCTTTAAGGACGATTCCAGCCTCGTAGGTCTCGAGGATGTGATAATCGCGGCGAGCCTTAGAGTTCGAGAGGATTTCGGAATCGGCCATAAACGAATCAGCCAGAAGGTAACCCTTCTGGCTGGAAAGCCGAGTTTGTTTTGCGGTGTGTTAGCGGCGTTTGCGCTTCTTGGGCGCCTCGACGAGTTGGAGTTCCTCGGGGAGATCGGCTGCGATCTTGTCTTCGAGGATTTCCATGAGGGCAATGTCGGCCACGCCCTTGCCGACGGTGTCGGCGACGAGCGGGCGGCTCAGGGCGCCGCCGCCCGAGTTAAGTTGGCGCACGCGGCGCGATACCAGGTTGACGAGGACGTTAGGGTTGCCAACTTTCGCCAACGCTTGCCTGCACAATTCGCTATTCATCCCTCTTAAGTTCACGATTAAAGTCGAGCCGCATACACTACTGCGTTCGAAAGAGAACGCAACAGGAAAAACGGGCAATCTTTTTGGGCGCGAAATCATGGGAAATGCACAGCAAAGACGCTAAGACGCGGACGGCGGCGGAGTGTCCCTAACTTTATTTGCGGCGGAGGCGGAAGAGGCGGGAGTCGGTGGGAAGGGGGATTTGGTACGGGCTGAGGGCGTTGGTCAGGGTTTCCCAGGAACCGGTGGGGACAATCTGTTGTTCGAGGAACACGTCGTTGTCTTGCCATTGCAGGGTGATGCCGCCCGGTCCGTGCGTGGCGTTCAGGCTCGGAGGTTCGGGCGTGGCCGGCGGCCCGATGGCCGTCAAAGACATGTCGAAGCTCGCGTCACTGGGCCCGGCGGTTTGGTGAAGTTCAACCGCGAGGATATTCTCGCCCTCGACGAGCGCGGCGGGACTAAAGTTGGTGGGGAAGTAAAAGTTTTCATTGGTGAGGGTAACCTGCGAGGAGGCATAGGTGAAATGGTTGATGTCTCCATCCGGCATGTTCATACGAAAAACTTCGCGACCGTTGATGTAAACAACGACGCCGTCGTCGCGGAGCACTTCGGCAAGGAGGTTGGTGAAGGCCGCGGCGCGAGGGACATCAAATTTGCGGCGAAAGTAATGAGTAGTGATCGCGGGGGCTTCACCCTGGCGGATGCGAGTGAATTCGTCGCTTTCGCCGTAGCCGAATTGTGCCGCGCCGCGGCTCCAGTTTTCATCCGCAAAGCCCGGCGCGTTCCACAACGAATGAGGAGGATCGACGTTGTCCCAAAAGCGCCATGACGAACCGGAAGGAACGAGTGGGATGTGGATCGGTTCGGCGGCGATGGCCGCGAGAGTTGCGGCCATGGCGAGCACAACGAGGATTCGCGCCGTCATACAAGTTCAAGGCTGTGTCGCTTGGAAACGCCGCGACTATAAGCGGGCGAGAGAATTGGGCAACGGAGAATTATTCCGCGTGCACGGGCACTTCGAATTGGAGCGCGACCTTTTCGATGTTTAAATGATTTCGTCCGCTGTAAATGACGCGGATGGAATTGGTGTAATCGAGGACACGCACGAGGCCGAAGCAACCTTCACCGCGCGAGGGTTTGTAAATGCCCTGGCTGTAAGGACCGCCTTTGATCGACCCGGCCTGGTCGAGAGGGGCCGCGGCGATGACGGGAATGGGCGCTCCTCCGCCTGTGGCGTAATCGGCGTTGCTGCCGTTATCGGCGGCGAGCATGTGCGCATCACCATGAACGATGCAGAGGCCGGTAATGGCGTTGTCTTTGACGAAATCAGCGATTTCGCGTCGTTCGACGGAGTAGAGGCTCCAGTGATCTTCGGGAGGGGGAAGGCTCGCGCCGCCGAGATAGACGCGGCCTTGAGTGATGGGAACCGGGGGCAAGTTCCGGTGGTGGGCGTAGCCGCTGTAGTTGACTGGCACCGGATAGTAATTCGTGCCGTGGCCGCCGAGCCAGGGAACCGAGGTGACCCAGAAAATGAGCGGGTACTTGCCTTTGGCGGCGAGCAACTCGGACTTGAACCATTGCTTTTGCGCGCGGCCGAGCATCGTTTTGTCGGCGGTATCGGGAGCGGTGATCGGAACCCGGGAAGAGCGAAGGTCGGTGAGAATGAAGCGGACGCGGCCCACAGTAAACGCGTGATGAATCGGAACGTTGCCTGAGCCGGCGACCAGCGGGTAATGAGGCACGTATTCCTGGTAGGTGAGGCGCGCGGCCTGGTGAACATCGGCTTCAGCGTTGCTGTCGTTGCCGCCGAAGTCGTGATCATCCCACATGTAAACGAAGGGGACGTTGCGGTAGAGGGCCGATTGAGTGGGTGAACCGAGGACGAGGTCGTAACCGCGGCGGAAGGCGTCCAGGTTGTTTTGCTTGATGTCGAGATAGTGGAGGTCGCCGACGTGGAGAAAGAAAAGTGGGGTGTTTTGCAGAATTGTTTGAAAGACCGGATGTGCGGAAGCAGTGCGCGCGCAGGAGGCGAACGCGAAGTTAAAGGAAGTGATGCCGGTTGGGTAGGTGCGGAAGCGCCCACGGTGCTGTTGGTCGAGGCTGCCGGTAGATTCGACGGCATAATAATAATAGCGATTGGGCTCGAGGTCGCGCACTTCGAATGTCGCGATGGGGCTTTCGGTTGCGCGGGCGCGAACGTAAAAAGCGCGGCTGAGGTCGGTGTTTTTGCTCAGGGCGAGGCGAACGGTTGCGGCTGGCACGCTGAGCTTCGCTTTTACGACGGCGGAGGTCGGTGTGAGCGCTCCGGCCCATGGCCCCCGATCGACGAGGTTCGCTGCCGAGGCATGAAACGCCGTCACAAGGAACAAAGCAAGGGCGGCTTTCATGTGTGGCGATTACCTTATGCGGTCGGCCGCGCCAAGTGGAGCGGATAAAGCGCCAGGGTTGACGGATATCCTCCGGCGATACAGCAGACTGCCAGTCTGCGCTGCGATGGCGGGAAAATCGGCTTTGACCGGCTTTGGCGCGACCCTTAGTTTTGGGTGTGCAAAAAGGGTCTGTGAGCGGGGTCGAAGAGACTGACACGGGCTTCTTTTGGACGACGCGATTGCCGCGGTCGTACGTGACGTTTGTCGGTCGCAGGATCGTTCGTTTTCTTGGGGCGCTGCACGCGCTCGGGGCGTTTGCGCTGATTTCCTTCGGCGTGCTCATCAGCAAATTCGGCGTGGCGCGATCGGTCATTTATCCGGTGGCATTGTCGCAGATTGCGCGTTCGGGGCTGCTACTGCTGCCGATGATCCTGTTTCTGGCGATCGCGCTGGGGTTGGTAATTATCGGCCAAACGGTGTCGCTGCTCAGTCGAGTCGGGGCGACAGAGTTCCTCGGGACGGTCATGGCGGCAGTCGTGGTGCGTGAACTGGGACCGTTGCTGACCGCATTGATCGTGCTTTCGCGCGCGGGGACGGCGAACGTGGTTGAACTTGGGACGGCGCGCGCGCTCGGAGAAATCGAGGCGCTGGAAGTCATGGGCATCGACCCGATTCACTACCTGGTCGTGCCCCGCATGATCGGCATGGGCCTGGCCGTGTTCGCGTTGACGATTTATTTGATTCTGGGGGCGCTTATCAGCGGCTACGTGTGGGCGTTCCTGCAGGACGTGCCGCTGACACCCGGTGATTACGTGCGCCAGCTTGCGGCGGCAGTGCGATGGGTGGATTTCGTGGTGCTCGGGTTGAAGACGTTTCTGTTTGGCATCAGCATCGCCGTGGTGACGTGTTATCACGGGCTGGCGCGGATGCTTCGGCTGGAGGAGGTCTCGCGCGCGACGGTGCACGCGGTCGCGCAAACGGTGGTCGTGTGTGTGCTGCTCGACGCGTTGTTCATTCTGATCTATCTGGTTGCATGAGCGAGCAGGCTGAAGTGACGGGGGTGACGCCGACCATTGAAATGATCGATGCAACGCTGGCCTCGCTGACGGATGCGACGCGTGTGATCGCCGAGGAGGTGAATTGGACGGTGATGCCGGGGGATTACTGGGTAGTAGGTGGCCTTCACGGGGTTGGGAAGAGCGATTTCCTTGCGGCGGGCGCCGGTATCCTGTTGCCAACGCGCGGCACGTACCGGCTCTTTGGGAAAACGATCGAGTACGGTTTCGAACAGGAGCTGATCGAGACACGGCTTCGGCTGGGAGTGGTGTTCGATGGAGGGCGGTTGCTCAATCATCTCACAATCGCAGAGAATGTGGCGCTGCCGATGCAGTATCATTTGGCCTGTTCACATGATGAGTTGACGGCGCGCGTCTCTGAATTGCTGGAAGCTGTCGATCTTCTCAACCTGGCGAACGCATTTCCAGCGAGCATCAGCCGAAACCGGCAGCAACGCGTGGGTCTGGCGCGCGCGATGGCCCTCCGGCCCGAGGCGTTGCTGCTCGATGGACCGCTCACGGGTTTGGACCCAACCGATTCACACTGGTGGATCGAGATCATGGATCGTCTGGCTCAAGGGCATCCGGCGATGGGCGGCCGACCAGCGACGCTCGTCGCTACGGCACATGATTTTCGCCCGTGGCGGGGCCATGCGAGGCAATTTGCGGTGTTGCGCCAGAAACATCTGCGCTTGTTGCGGCACGTTGGCACGGATACAGAAGAACACCTCATGAGGGAAATGGTAAGCGAGGACTTCGACTGATGGCGCTGCAGGACTTAACGCCGCAACTGCGCACGCGCCTGAGCCGGTTGGAGCGGGTGGTCGGCATTTTCGTGGTGCTGGCGACCGTGCTGTTGCTGGCGGGCCTGGCTTACTATGTGTACTCCACGGCGGAACGAAAGGGCTGGTTCAAACGCAAGTTGCCGTATTTTACCTACGTTGGGAGCGGCACAGGTCTGCAGGTGGGCGATCCAATTCGACTCATGGGATTCCCGGCGGGGCGCGTTACCCAGATCGAAGCGATGCCGCCTTATCAGGACCAGTATGGCGATGTCTTCGTGCAATTCGAAATTGTTGAGCCATATGAAGGTTATATTTGGGAAGACTCAGTCGCGAGGGTGGAGCCGGCCAACTTTTTGGGGGGGCGGTATATCGAGATCACGAAGGGAACGAATTCTGCGCCAACATACATCTTTGATTCGTACGAGGATGTGAGCCTGCCGGAAGCCCAAAGTCGAACCGCACCTAATTTTGTCTTTAGCCAGGAGATATGGGACGACGCGATCACGAATTATGTCGTGCGCGTCGGCAACCGTGTTACTCCGGCAGTTCTCTCTCGCCTCCAGGCCATGGGGATTAACACGATCCAGATTTCGGACAAGTCGAAGAAGAGTCCGAAACCGAGCGGCATTTGGGACGAGAAGGCCGGGAAGTATGCGCGGGTCGAGGGCGAAAAGAAAAAGGGTTATTGGGTTCACGTGGACGAGACGCCGGCGGTGACGGAGCGGTTGCAAAAGATTGCCAACCAGGTCGAGGAGGCGTTGCCGAATTTCCTGGCGCTGACGAATACGCTCGTGCGTGCGCTGACGAACATCGATGCGGTCGCGCGGCACACGGATGAATTGCTCGTGAGCGCGAAACCGGTCGTGACAAATTTTGCGAAGATCAGCGAGAACCTCAGCGGGCCGCAGGGGACTCTGGGTGACTGGCTCATTCCGACGAACGTCAACGCGCAACTCACGATGACGCTCGCCTCGGCCAACACGAATGTGAATCTCATTTCGAGCAACCTCCTCGCCACCCTCGACAATGTGGCGAACCTGACCAGCAACCTGAACGCGCAGGTGCAGGCAAATGGGTTGATCCTGTCGGAGATTTCGAGATTGATCGCGAACGCGGACGACATGGTGCAGGGGTTGAAACGGAACTGGCTCTTGCGCGGGTCGTTTGGAGCGCAGACGAATGCGCCGGTGGAGAGCGTGATCAAGCCGAGGCTGGCGCCGAAATGAAACCTCAAATTCCAAACCTCAAGCACCAGAGAAGCACCCATCACCAGGGATGGTGTGGAGTGCCTGGAATTTGGAAATTCTTTGGAATTTGGATTTTGGCGTTTGGATTTTGTGGCTGCCGTTCCGCCAAGCCGCCTCCGGAACCGCCGGTGGCGGTCGCGCGCGCCGAGCGGTCGAGAGCGCAAGCGCGAGGTTTGTCCGAACAGCAGAACTGGGTGGGGGCGGCGGCGGAATGGCGAAACGCGGCGAAGGAAGCCAGCCTTTTGAATGATGGGGCGCGCGAGGCGGCGGCGCTGCACAATTTGGCGGACACGGAACGGCAACTTCAGCAGTACGAAACTGCCTTCAGCAACGCACTGGCGGCGGCACAGATCAATGAGGCGCTGGGTCGAAAGGAGGATTGGTGGCGCAATCAGATATTGCTGTTGCAGATCGAGGATCTTCAGACGAATGGATCGCCGGCAGAACGGTTGGATCGGCTGGTGCCGCGCATCGCGGAGTCAAATGATCCGGGCACGCGTGGGGCGTTCTGGAATGAGCTGGGACTTTGGCAACAGCGCGAGAAGAAATTGGACGAAGCGGCGGAAACCTTTCTGCGCGCGCAGAGCGAGTATGAGGGCGGAAAAGATCGCGCGGGAGTGGCAACGGTGATTGCCAATCGGGCCAAACTGCTCGAAGCGCAGGGAGAAAACGAACTGGCCGCCCGGATGTGGGCCGACGCGCTGCGCCGGTTCGAGGCGCTCGGCGAGCCAATTGCGATTGCCCACGCGCTTTTAGGCCAGGGCCGTGCATTGATGGCCGCGAAAAAGGACCTGCCCCAGGCTGACATGCACTTGCGCCGGGCAGCCCGAAACTTTCGTCACTTGCAATTGTTGGATGAGGCGGCGGAGGCTGATGAATTGGTAAGGCGTCTCAACGCTGGACAGTGAGCGGGCAAAGGATAAACATCGGCTCATGAAGACAGCCCTCGTGATCGCAGTGAGTTTGGCCTGTTGGACGTCTTTCGCGGGCGAAGCAAGATCGCTTTTCGACGGGAAGACTTTCAAGGGATGGGTTGGCGATACGAACAAGACGTGGAGGATCAAGGATGGCGCGTTTGTGGGTGGATCACTGGAGGGCGATAAGGTCCCGCAAAATGAGTTTCTTCGCACTGCGCAGCCTTACACGAATTTCGTGCTGCGGCTCAAAGTGAAGTTGCTTGGGAAATCGGGCTTCGTGAATGGGGGCGTGCAACTGCGCAGCAAACCAGCGACGAAGCCGCCGAATGAAATGATTGGTTACCAGGCTGACGCGGGCGAAGGATGGTGGGGTGCGCTCTACGATGAAACGCGGCGGAACAAGGTGCTGGTGAAGCCTGACCCGGAGGCGGTGAAAAAAGCGGTCAGGAAAGATGAATGGAACGAATACCAAATACGCTGTGAAGGGAAACACATCCAGACCTGGATTAATGGGACGCCAATGATCGATTACACGGAGCCGGACGATGCGATCGAGCAATTCGGGCAGATCGGGTTGCAGGTGCACGGTGGCGGAGTGACGGAAATCTATTACAAGGACATCACCATTGAGGTGTTGCCGTAGGGGCTTGGAGAGCTTGCCCCTCCAGGCCAATTTATTTTTACAATTGAAACCTTTCTTGGACTTTTTCGGTCACAGGATGTAGATAAGGACAAGCCCCGGGAAAGGGTATGATTGAAAGGCTCCTGAAGTCGAAGTTGGAGCCGGTTGCCCGTCGCGAGCGCCAGCTGCGTTTGTGGCGTTCGCTGGCGGTGTGTTGGTTTGCCTCCGCGCTGACGGGATTACTTTTCATTTGGCTTTCTTTCCGCTTTGGTCTTAACCGCAACATAGGTCTTGTCTGCCTCACGCTGATATTTTTGGCTGGCTTGATTGCCACCGTTGTCTCGCTCGCCAGGCGAAGGACTGATTACCGCGAAGTGGCGCGAAAGATTGAGCGCGAGCATCCCGATCTTCACGCGCTGCTCATCACCGCGGTGGAGCAGAAGCCCGACTCACAAACGGGCGAATACAATTATCTGCAGAACCGCGTGATGCACGAAGCACTGGCGGAAGTGCAGAAGCGCAAGCTGGTGTTGCAGCCGCCCGGCACGGGATTGAGATTGGCGCACGCGGCGCATTTGTGTGCGTTCGTTTTGGCGCTGTTGATCGCGGGCAAGCTCGCGACGCTGCCGTATTCAAGTTCGTTGGCGGAATTGAGCGATTCGACGCGGGTCAAAGTGGAACCGGGTGATGTCGCAGTGGAGAAGGGGACGCCATTGTTTGTGATGGCGCGGTTTTCGGGAAAAGTACCAGGGTCGGCGACCCTGGTGCTGATGGACAGCGATGGCGAAACGCGGCGACTCTCCCTCGAACGAACTCTGGCGGACCCTGTCTTCGGCGGAAGCATTCCTGAGGTGAACAGTGCCTTAAAATATTTTGTGGAATTCCCCGGCAGCCGGACGCGCGAGTTCAACGTCACCTTGTTTGAGTATCCGCGACTTGAACGCGCCGATGCCGAAATTGCTTACCCGGAATACACGGGGCTCGCGCAAAAGCGGATCGAGGATACGCGGCGCGTGACTGCGGTGGAAGGAGCGCAGGTCACGGTACAGTTGCAGTTGAACAAGCCGGTTCGCTCCGCACGGCTGATCGCCAGGGATAAATCATCGACGCCGTTGGTCGCCGAAACGAATCGAGCCGTGGCGACACTGGCAGGTTACAAGCTGGACGCGAGCCAGTCCTTCGCGCTGGAATTGATCGATACCGAGGGCCGCACCAACAAAGTGCCGGCGCAATTCGTGTTTGACGCCCTGAAGAACAAGCCACCGGAACTCAAGCTGGCGGCACCCCGGGGTGATCAGCGCGTCTCGCCCCTGGAGGAAATGGCATTCGCCGCGGAAGCGGCCGACGATTTCGGACTGCGGTCCGTCGGGCTGACGTACACGATGGCGGGACAGGAACCGGCTACGATCACGATGGACGGGCAAACTGCGCGGCACGAGAAGAAGCAATTCGGGCACATGGTGCGGTTAGAGCAGTTGCACGCCGCGCCGGACCAACTGCTTTCGTGGTTTGTGTGGGCTGAAGATGTTGGTCCTGACGGTCAGCTTCGCCGGACCGAGAGTGATATGTATTTCGCCGAGGTGCGGCCTTTCGACGAAATTTTTCGCGAAGGTTCGGGGGCGGAAGCTGGCGGTTCGGCTGAAATGGCCATGCAGATGGGCGGACAAACGCTCAAGCTTGCCGAGTTGCAGAAGCAGATCGTCAACGCGACGTGGAAACTGCAGCGGCAGTTCCCGTCCAATTCCGTCGCGCGCAAACCCTCACAGCAGTACACAAAGGACGCCGGCGTCGTGCGCGAATCCCAGGAGAAGGCGCTCGAACAGGCAGAGGGATTGAGCGCGCGCGTCGATGACCCTCGCTTCAAGGCGCTGTGGCAAAAGGTTGAGCAGAAGATGCAGACGGCGGTGGATCGTTTGAAAAGCGCCAGTGATTCTCCGGGCAAACTTCCAACGGCCTTAAATGCCGAGCAGGAGGCTTATCAGGCTTTGCTGACATTATCGGCGCGGGAATATCAGGTGACGCGAGGGCAACGCGGGGGAGGCGGTGGAGGAGGCGGCGAGCGGAACCAACGACAACTCGATAATCTGGAACTCAAGCAGGACAAGGACCGTTACGAAACGCAGCGGCAGGCTGCTCCACAGCAAAAGCCGGAGCAACGCGAGCAGTTGGCCGTGTTGAGCCGGTTGAAGGAACTTGCGCAGCGGCAACAGGACTTGAACGAGCGGCTGAAGGATTTGCAAACGGCGTTGCGGGAAGCCAAGACCGAACAGGAACGCAAGGATTTGGAGCGCGAATTGAAACGCCTTCGGGACGAACAGCGCGAATTGCTGGCGGACGTCGATGAGGTGCAGCAAACGATGGAGAAGTCGGAGAACCAGGCGCAAATGGCCGAGAGCCGGCAGCAGCTTGAGGAAACACGCTCGCAAGTGCAGAGCGCCGCTGAAGCGCTGGAGAAAGGCGCCGTAAGCCAGGCATTGAGCGCCGGCACGCGGGCGCAACGCGAATTGCAGGAATTGCGAGACGATTTTCGAAAGAAGAACTCGAACCAATTTTCCGAGGACATGCGCGAGATGCGCCGGGAAGCGCGCGAGTTGGCGCAGACCCAGGAGGAGATTTCATCCAAGCTTGAAAACGAAACCAACCAAAAACAGAAGACGCTCGCGCCGTCGGAGGATCTCAAGCAGTTGGCGACGAAATTCCAGGAACAGAAAACTGGTTTGACGAATTTGCTCCAGCAAATGCGGGAAGTGAGCGAGCAGGCCGAGCCGTCGGAGCCGATGTTGTCGCGCCAGCTTTATGACACAATGCGCAAGACGAGCCAGGGCAACGTGGAGAACAATCTTTCCGTGTCGGAGGAACTGTTGAAGCGCAGCTTCCTTTCGGAGGCGGCGCAGTTTTCGCGGCGCACAGGCGACGAGATGAACGAGTTGAAGCGCGGTGTGGAGGAAGCCGCCTCCGGCGTGCTGGGCGACGAAGCCGAGACGTTGAAATTTGCGAAGAGCGAGTTGGACGATTTGGTGAAAAAGCTCGAGCGGGAGATCGATCAATCTGCGGGTGGCGGAACGCGTCGAGGCGAAAGCACGAACTCAGCCTCGGCCAGGACTGGCGCTCAGCGAGACCAGGCGAGCGCAAACCGCGAGGCTGCGGAAGCTAATGAAGGTGGCCAGCAGGCAACGCAGTCTGGCGAAACGAATCCAAACGCAGAAAGAACGCCGGGAAATTCCGCGCAAGCTCAAGCGGGTGAGCGAGGTCGCCAGCCGGGAGAACAAGGGCAGCAGGGCAACCGTGGATCGCGCGGCCAGGAGGGCGAGCAGTCTGCCAACCAAAATGGCCAGCAACCTGCCAACCAAAATGGCCAGCAGGGCCAGCAATCTGGCAACCAGCAAGGGGAGGGGAGTGAGGGCGAACGTGGCGGGAACGACGGCCAAAATCGTAACACGCGGGGCGGACGATTTGATCCGAACCGCTGGGCGCAGAACCAGCGAGGGGGCGCTGACGGCGGCGATGGTTATGGAGGGCCCCTTACCGGCGGGGAGTTCCGTGAGTGGTCCGAGCGGCTTGGGCAAGTCGAAGAGTTGCTCGATCAACCCGACCTGCGCGGCGAAGTGGCGCGGATTCGCGATCGGGCGCGGGCGATGCGCGCCGAATTCAAGCGTCATAGCAAAGAACCACAGTGGGACCTCGTGCGCTCCCAGGTATTTCAGCCGTTGACGGAGTTGCGCAATCGCGTTGCTGAGGAATTGGCGCGCGTGCAGTCGACGGATTCGCTCGTGCCAATCGACCGCGACCCGGTGCCGAACAAATTTTCCGACCTGGTGCGCCGGTATTATGAAAAATTAGGGGAGGAATCGCCTCCTGCCGCTGTGCCGCGCTAGAAGTAACGCACTGGCCCATTGCGGCTGTCCGTGGCATGATTTTCAAGATGTCCTTCGCGACTGCATCGATCTCTGCGCCAAACTGGCTGCTGCCGGGCATCGTTGTCGTTGCGTTGGGCGTGGCATTAATGCTCTGGGGTTATCGCACTGCAATAGTGCGCCCATGGGAAAAGGTTCTCTTTGGGTTTATCAAATTGCTGGGAATCGCGGCCCTGGCGGTCTGCCTGATCGAACCATTGTGGACTGGTCAACGCGCCAAGCCGGGAGCGAATTTTTTTGTGGTGCTCGCCGACAACAGCCAGGGAATGCGTATCAAGGACGCGAACGCGACTTTGCCGCGCGACCAGATCATGACGGGTCTGCTGCGACCCGAGGCAGGCGGATGGCAGCAAGCGCTGGACGAGTTCTTCCAGGTGAGGCGGTATCAGTTCGATGCGCGAGTGCAGCCGACGAAAGACTTCGCGGAGTTGCGATTTGATGGCCGCAGCTCGAATCTGCGCACCGCGCTGCGCACAGTCGCCGATCGTTTCAAAGGCCAGCCAATCGCGGGCGTCCTGTTGCTGACGGATGGCAACGCCACGGACGTGGGCGGCGCCGTAGACACGAGCGGAATGCCGCCGATTTTTCCGGTGCTCATTGGGGGCGATGGACCCGCG
>Ga0111538_10007638_pt1 | contig 14558 bp, 10 predicted proteins | sample SoiMethybrSBSTD1_FD_79669 | JGI IMG/M metagenome (GOLD analysis project Ga0111538, IMG submission 79669) | Bulk soil microbial communities from a Populus tree surrounding site in Tennessee, USA - Soil MetaG P. TD hybrid SBSTD1 (version 2)... | ecosystem: Environmental > Terrestrial > Soil >... | reverse complement strand
TGTAATATTTATACTACGTAAGAGTATTATTTAGGCCCGAAAAGTTGGGTTGTTAAATCTTCCAGTCAATAATCTCATTAAAATAATCCTGGCGGAACGGCTTGGTAACTTTAATGTAATTATCAGTATAACCTTCCATCATTCCATTATCCTTTCCTGATTCGAATAAAACCTTCCTCGTCTGCCCTACATGTAATGAATGGAAATACTGGGTCTTCATGTATGAAAGATTGCGCAGTTTTTTATTCCTTTCATTGCGCACCTGTATGGGTACAACGGGATTCAGTGAAAGCGCATGAGTATTATCGCGTTCGGAGTATGTAAAAACGTGCAGATAAGAAACGTCAAGAGAATGAAGAAATGCAAAGGTTTCTTCGAAATATTCATCTGTTTCACCCGGAAATCCAACAATCACATCCACACCGATACTGCAGTGCGGTATAAACGTTTTAATGAGCGAAACTTTCTCAGCATATAATTCCCTTCGGTATCTGCGTCTCATCATGCCTAATATTTTATTGCTGCCACTTTGCAGGGGAATATGAAAATGAGGCATGAACCGGCTGCTGTTACTTACGAATTCAATTATCTCATTTGACAGCAGGTTTGGTTCAATGGAAGATATCCTGTATCGTGAAATGCCTTTCACTTTATCCAGTTCTTTTATAAGCCCGTAAAAGTTTTCAGTTCCTTTGCCGAAGTCCCCAAGGTTTACGCCTGTCAGCACAATTTCTTTCACTCCGTTTTCAGAAAGTTGGTGAACATTTTCAAGAACATGTTCAATACTATCGCTTCTGCTTTTACCACGTGCAAGAGGTATGGTACAGAATGAACAATTATAATCACATCCATCTTGCACTTTAAGAAATGAACGTGTTCGTCCCTTGCCGGAATAAGATGAATGAAAAGCCGTAACATTTTCTATGTCGCATGAACAGATCTTCGCAGAATCGCCTTTTGAAAGTTCTTTAAGATGGGAAACAATATTAAATTTTTCAGCAGCGCCAAGAACAAGATCAACTCCTGGAATGGAAGCAATTTCTTCAGGTTTAAGCTGCGCATAGCATCCTGTTATCACTACAAAGCTGGAAGGTGCCTGCCGCTGGATCCTTCTCACGAGGTGACGACATTCCTTGTCCGCATTATCAGTAACAGAGCATGTATTGATCACGTATATGTCGGCAACCTCTTCAAATTTTTTCTTCTGAAACCCCTCGTCTTCGAGTAACCGCGAAATGGCGGATGTTTCAGAATAATTTAATTTGCAGCCCAGTGTATGAAAAGCGACTGTTTTTTTATCTTCCATGGAAGCGCGAATTTACGACGATTTAACACTTATTTTGTAAGATGAAATTCCTGCTGGCGCCGATCAGGATACTCTATTGTCTTTATGCCTTTATCATATTTATGGCGCTGATGATCACCGCTATACCTGTAGTTTTCATTTCATTGTTTTTTGGCAAGATCAGGGGAGGAAATATAATTTTCCGCATTTGCAGCTATTGGGCAGATCTTTGGTTACCCCTGATCGGGATATATCATAAGAATGTTTACGAAACCCCACACGACAAAAAACGTCAGTATATATTCGTTGCTAATCATATTTCTTACTTCGATGCGCCGATCATTGTAAAAACGATCAGGCAGCCTGTAAGGATCCTTGGCAAGATCGAAATGTCGGAGATACCTCTATTTGGTTTTATATATAAAAATGCTGTGATTACAGTCGACAGGAGCGATGCAACAAAAAGAGCCAACAGTGTACGGATCCTTAAATCGGTTTTGAAAAGACACATCTCCATATTCATGTTCCCGGAAGGAACTTTCAATGAAACAAATGCTCCCCTCAAAGATTTTTATGATGGCGCATTCAGGATTGCCATTGAAACGAAAACCGCGGTCAAACCTGTTTTATTTCTTGATGCGTACAACCGCATGCATCATAAAAGTATTTTATCTCTTACTCCCGGTATTTCCCGATCTGTTTTCCTCGATGAGATAAGTGTTGAAGGACTAACATTGAAAGATGTCCAGAGGCTAAAAGAGAAAACTTTTACAATAATGGAGGAGGCCTTGCGCCGATACCGTGCAAGCTGGATCAAAGAAGAAGTGAAAGTCTCTTAAATTGCAAGCTGATGTATGCGGAAGTAATTATACCATTGGCGCTGCCAAAGAATTATACATGGTCGGTGCCCGAACAGTTCCGCACGCTTGTAAAGCCCGGCATAAGGGTAGAGGTGGTGCTGGGGAAGAATAAAAAATATTCAGGTATCATCAAGCAATTACTTAATGCGCAACCTCAGCCTTACGAAACAAAAGATATTCTGAATATTCTCGATACAGAGCCCATTGTTTTTCATGAACAATTGAAATTGTGGGAATGGGTCGCTTCATATTATATGTGCAGTGAAGGTGAAGTAATGGCGGCTGCCTTACCGGCACATTTCAAACTAAGCAGTGAAACGTTACTTGTGTTTAATGAAGAGCACGGCGATGATTTTTCCGACCTCGACAACGAAGAATTCGTGGTAGCTGAGGCGCTTCTCATGAAAAAAGAATTATCAATCAATGAGGTTCAACTACTACTCGACAATCCAAATGCTTACCCGGTCATAAAAAGACTGATCGAGAAAAAAGTTTGTTTCGTATGGGAATCCCTTAAAGAAACATATACAGCAAGAAAGGAAACCTATATCATTCTTCATCCTCAATATGCAAATGAAGAAAAACTCGAAGAGCTGCTGAACAATTGGTCAAGGGCGCCAAAACAAATGGAACTGCTGCTGGCTTACCTGCATTTGTCGAAAACACAAGGAGAAGTTACAAAGTCTGAGTTGCTGAAAAAAAGCGGCGCCAATGACGCTCAGCTGAAAGGACTGGTGGAAAAGCAAGTAGTCATTGCCGAAAGCAAAAGAGTTGACCGCATCCGTTATCTGCCCAAGGTGGTTAATATCGATTTTGTACTCAGCGAGGCCCAGAATGAAGCATTCGGCCAACTGAAGGTTCAGTTGAATGAACATGCAGTCTGTTTGTTGCATGGCATTACTTCGAGCGGGAAAACACAAGTGTATATCAGGCTGATCGAAGAATACGTCAACACAGGCAGGCAAGTATTGTACCTGTTACCCGAAATAGCGTTGACTTCGCAGATCATCAGGCGGCTTGAAAAACATTTTGGTGGATACATCGGAATTTACCATAGCAAATTCAGTCAGAATGAAAGAATTGAAATCTGGAACAAGATCAGGAATGGAGAGCTTAAAATAATCCTGGGAGCACGGTCGGCACTGTCTCTTCCTTTCAGTAACCTCGGAATGATCATTGTGGATGAGGAGCACGATACCTCCTATAAACAACAGGATCCCGCACCACGGTACAATGCCCGTGATGCCGCCATATATTACGGATCGCAGTTGAATGCAAAAATTGTATTGGGAAGTGCAACTCCTTCTGTTGAAACCTATTTTAATGCGGTAAATAACAAGTATGGATTAGTTGAATTAAAAGAGCGGTACGGCGGCATAGCTCTTCCGGAGATAGAGATAATCGATACTAAGAAATCCGCTCCATTTGCAAAAGAAAAAATTATTGTAACTGATTCATTACAAGAAGAAATTACGCAATCACTTAAACAAAAAAAACAAGTAATACTCTTTCAGAACCGAAGAGGTTATTCTCCCTACCAGATTTGCCAGGTTTGCGGCTGGATACCTCATTGCCGCAACTGTGATGTTACGCTCACTTTTCATAAGAAAACACACAAATTGCATTGTCATTATTGCGGACAACTTTATCCGCAGGTACATACCTGCGCCGCCTGCGGAAGCGATAAATTTATCCGGAGAAATTTTGGTACAGAGAAAATAGAAGAGCAACTCGAAGAGATATTTCCCGATGCAAGAATTGCAAGAATGGATGTTGACAGTATACGTGGGAAGAATGCGCATGACCATTTGATACAAAGTTTTGAACAGGGCAGGATAGATGTGCTGGTAGGCACACAAATGGTGGTGAAAGGACTTGACTTCGAAAATGTTCACCTTGTTGGAGTGCTGGATGCTGATAGCCTTTTGAACTTTGCGGATTTCAGGGTTAATGAACGTGCATTCCAGCTAATAGAGCAGGTGAGTGGAAGGGCAGGAAGAAAAGATAGGCAGGGAAAGGTTTCGATACAGGCAACCAATACGCGGCATCCATTACTTCAGCTGCTAAAAGAGCATGATTATAAGTTGTTCTTTGCACAGGAAATTGAAGGAAGAAAAAGGTTTTTCTATCCTCCATTTTCAAGGATCATTCTACTTACATTTAAACATAAAATGAAAGAAGTGGTAGATGGCGCTGCCACGTTTTTTACAGATGCTATGAAAACTAAATATGGACAGTTTCTTGTGGGGCCTGCTGAGCCGGTTGTGAACAGGATCAGGAATCAGTTTTTAATGGAACTGCTGATCAAATTACCAAAAGACACTGTTATGGTGAAGGCGTGTAAACAATTTATACTTGCAAAAACCGCAGAAATGCATGCAGACAAACGATTCCGGAGTGTAGTGATGATTCCGGATGTGGATAAATAACTCCGGCAAGATTCTTTCAGAATATCAACATTTTATGAAACTTAATCACTATTTCTCTTTAAAGGCTTATAACACCTTCAGCCTAGAGGCAATCGCAAAAGAATTCTCTGTGTTCAATACCCCTGAAGAGCTGGAGGAACTGATCATTGCTTCCGGAAAAAACCATTTCCTGGTATTAGGCGGAGGTAGCAACATCCTTCTCACAAAAAACTATGATGGATATGTGCTGAAAAATGAAATCAGCGGAATCGATATAATCAAGGAAGATGAACACCATGTTTATGTTAAAGCCGGGGCAGGGGAGAACTGGCACAGTTTCGTGATGTTCTGTATAGACCGCGATCTCGCCGGTGTTGAAAACCTTTCGCTGATCCCCGGTAACGTAGGTGCCTCACCTATGCAGAATATTGGCGCATACGGCGTGGAATTAAAAGATATTTTCCATGATCTTGAAGCCTACCATATCAAAAACAAAAAAATTGTCACGTTCACACATTCGGATTGTCGATTCGGATACAGGGAAAGTGTTTTCAAGAATAAATACAAAGATCAATATGTTATAATGAATGTTACATTCAGGCTCGATAAGGTTCCTCATTATAACACAAGTTATGGTGCAATAGAAGAAGAGTTAAAACGCATGGGCAAAGGCGCAAGTATACAAAACATATCGCAAGCTGTGATCAATATCCGTTCTTCTAAACTGCCGGATCCTGTTAAAATTGGCAATGCAGGAAGTTTCTTTAAAAATCCGACGATCCCGGAAAAGAAATATGATGGATTGAAAAAAGATCATCCCGGCGTACCAGCTTATCCGCAGGAAAATGGATCTGTAAAGATCGCTGCCGGATGGCTCATTGAACAATGCGGGTGGAAAGGTTACCGCAAAGGTGATGCTGGTGTTCATGAAAAGCAAGCACTTGTTTTAGTGAATTACGGTCATGCAACAGGTAAAGAAATTTATGACCTGAGTGAAGAGATTAAAAAATCTGTTGTAAAGAAGTTTAAGATAGATCTCGAAAGGGAAGTGAATGTGATATAACGCCTGCGGCGGGCGTGCCTACGACGTTTCTTCCTCTTCGTAAGAAGAAGTGCCCAGGTTCAACATCGATCCCATCAAATCCTTAAACTCTATCCTTCCTTCAACAATCTTCTTACTGATCAGCGAATACGCACTTAACCCATGCAGCACAAACTCCATCAGCAAAGCCGCTTCCCTGTCATTCGCACCCTTGAAATATTTTTTAACGAGCGCATGCAAGCCATCCACCTTAAACAGTTCCCGCATTTTCTCATCATCTCTTGTATTAAAAAACAGGTTAAGCGAATTGCCTTTATCGAACCATCCGGTGATTGACCGGTAAGGATTTTCAGTAGGTTGCTGTTGTGAAGTAGTTGTTCTTTTTTTCTTCAACGCATCAGGATTCGGAAAATAAGAAACAAACTGAGACCTGATCGCTTTCTCTACAAGGTTCATTGCCACCTGGAAAGGTCCTTCCTGCTCACCTTCATATACAAGCTCAATTTTACCGGTAATAGAAGGGATAATGCCAACAAGATCATTGATCCACACCTGTGTTTCAAGTTCGTTGTTGATGATAGCTCTTCTTTCTGCTGCACTATACGCATTCTCCAGTGCGGAAATGCTCAACCTTGCGGATACTCCACTCTTTTTATCAACGTATTCACTTGCCCTTGCTTCAAAAGATATCTGCTCGATCAGTCTCTTTACAAGATCGCTTATACGTACCCGTGAGCGCTGGTGATCGTGGATAAATGCTTCCTGTTCGGTGATCGACAATGCGATCTCAATAGATTTCGGATAATGGGTAAGTATCTGGCTCTGGATCCTGTCCTTTAATGGTGTAACGATAGAACCACGGTTCGTATAGTCTTCAGGGTTAGCTGTAAATATAAATAATATATCGAGCGGCATCCGCAGCTTGAATCCACGGATCTGTACATCACCTTCTTCAAGAATATTAAACAGCGCTACCTGTATCCTTGCCTGCAGGTCAGGAATTTCATTGATAACAAATATGCACCTGTTGCTGCGTGGAATGATGCCATAGTGAATCACCATCTCGTCACCAAAACTCAAACGAAGGTTTGCAGCTTTAATGGGATCGATGTCCCCTATAAGGTCGGCAACACTTACGTCCGGAGTCGCGAGCTTTTCTCCGTAGCGCTGACCCCTGTGTAACCATTCTATGGGAGTGCTGTCGCCATTTGCTTTTATAAGATCGCGTGCATACTTTGAAACAGGACGTAAAGGATCGTCATTGATCTCACTTCCTGAAACAACCGGAATATACTCATCGAGGAGTTGGGTCATCTGTCGTGCCATCCTGGTTTTAGCCTGCCCTCTCAATCCGAGAAATAAGATATTGTGACGAGATAATAATGCTCTTTCCACATCTGGTATAACGGTTTCTTCATAACCTATTATCCCCTCGAATGATGTTTGATTGCCCTGTAGTCTTCCTATCAGGTTATCGCGGATCTCGTCTTTTATCGATTTTGATTTATAACCACTGCTCTTCAGATCTCCTAATGTTTTTATCTTACTGATGTTCATTATTTTCCTCCGTAATAAATTAACTGGATCAATTATTAATACACTGTTTTTCTTTTCCCGCTTTCGAAGTCGCGGAAAATAAAGGCGCCGAGCCTGTCGAGTGAAGCAAAGAAAGCTTTCCCGTTATTTGTTTCTGTGAACTCCTGCACAAATCTTTGTAAATATGGATCTGTTGCAATCATGAAAGTAGTGATTGGAATTTTCAGCTTTTTACATTGTGCTGCAAGGTTCAGGCAACGAGTTGTGATCTTGCGGTCGAGGCCGAAGCTATTCTTATAGTATCGCTTTCCGATTTTCAGGCATGTTGGTTTTCCATCAGTGATCATGAACACCTGCTTATTCGGATTCTTTCTTCTCCTCAAAATATCCATGGCCATTTCTAATCCTGCAACAGTGTTTGTATGATATGGACCAACTTCGAGATAAGGAAGGTCTTTGATCTCAACAGGCCATGCGTCGTTACCGAATACAACAATGTCGAGTGTGTCTTTGGGATATTTTGTGGTGATGAGTTCACTGAGCGCCATGGCTACTTTCTTTGCAGGTGTAATGCGGTCTTCACCATAAAGGATCATGGAATGGGAAATGTCGATCATCAGCACTGTGGATGTTTGCGACTTATAATCCGATTCGCGTATAGCCAGGTCATCTTCATTCATGCTGAATGCATCGATACCATGATTGATCTGCGCGTTACGGATAGATGCTGTAAAATCGATCTGCTCAACAGTGTCACCAAACTGGAATGGCCTTGTTTCAGGATTCAGTTCATCACCCTGTCCCGGCTTGAAAGTCTGATGTTCTCCTTGCTTTGTTTTTTTGAGCTTGCCGAATATTTCTTCGAGAGATTTTTTGCGTATGCCCTGTTCCGTTTTCGATGTGATCCTAATAGTGCCGCGTTCGGGATTTTCCTGGATGTAACCTTTTTCTTTGAGATCTTCAATGAAGTCTCCCATTCCATAATCTTCGGTGGTAACCTGGTATTCTTTGTCGAGCTGGTTCATCCAGTTCAGCGCTTCTGCAACATCCCCGTTTGTGTAGGTAAGCAGTTGCATGAAGATATCCAGCAACTGCTCAAATTTCGATTTTCCTTCCGCACGCGGGTCGTATTTTGAAAAGTTATACCCCCTCATATTCTTGTAAGTTAAGGCAGAAATTTTGAATAAAAATGTTAGCAATTGTGGGGGAATAAGGGTGTTCTTTCATTACCCTCAGTATGAAATCCACCCCCGACCCTGCGGGTCACCCCCGCCAGCGGGGGATATTAATCTGCCGTCTGGTCAACTTCTGCTACTTCAACGTATCTCTCGGAACAGCGGCCGGTGTAACTTTATACTGCGTTTCCCACTGCTTTAGCTGCTCCAGTAACTGGTATGAGGAAAGTATATCGTAAGCAAACCTCTTCTGTTCATCAGAAATGCTGGACCCCTTATTATTCAGATGCCCTGCCGCCTGCATGGCAAGCTGCTCATTGTTCATGACCTCATCTCCAAGTGAACGGTAATAATTCATCTGCTGGTCAAGGTCCTTCTTCAGCGAATTGTTCACTTTTGCCGCCAACGCCATCTCTCCGCTGCTGTAAGCCGCATCGAGAAAATCGGCTGAAACACTGTTGTGAAAATTACCCCTGTTCGAAGTCATACCATAAGGCACATTGCTCTCAAGTACAGACTGATCATATTTTCTCAACACTTTCTGCGCTGAATCTTTTTTATCCTGGGTCACAAGTCCTTTTGCAAGAGTCGCATGTGCCAATCTGATGCTGTTGATGTGCCTCCTGTTCTCTTCATCAAAATACACACCTTTTTTGTCGGCATTTCCATACCTGAACTTCTCCATGATATTCTTGTAAGCTACTTCTGTTTCCACATAACTATTTTCTATTGGAACAAGCCTGTATGACATTCCTTCCGGTCTTACATATTTATCAAGACCCAGTGCTTTAAGTTCCTGTGTTGAAGTAAAATAAATCGGTCTCCTCCATTTATTTGCCGCCAGTACCGCAAGTACTGCGAGATCATTTTTCTGCAGATAGTTCCTGGTGATATCAATTTTGATCTCACTCACAATACTGTCGCCAGGATTGAACTTCATATGCTGCTTTACATATGCAGTATCTACAGGTATTGTCAATTTCCGGGCAGGTAGAACATTCGCCTGTTCACCACTCTGCATACCCACCTTATTCCTTTCATCTTCACTTGCCACAACAGTTCTCAATATTGTTTCCAGATCGTAATACTTATTCTGGTCGAAATTAGGTAACGGATAAACCGGGATAACACTCCTGTTATTTCCCTGTATCTGTTCAGTTGTAAAGATCACATCAGCGGAATCGCTCTGGTTTAATTTATATCTCAACTGGTTAATGTACCAATCGGTTCCCAGCAAACTATAGTTGATAACACGCAAATCTGGACGGATTCCTTCCACTTCCTGTGCATACCATAAGGGGTAAGTATCGTTATCGCCAAATGTTAGAAGGATCGCATTTTTCTCACAGCTTTCAAGATAGTCGTTACCGAGGTCGCGGGCGAGTGTTTTTTGGCTCCTGTCGTGATCATCCCATTCTTCCGAAGCCATCAGCACAGGTACTGCCAGTAAACAAATAATGAATGACGCGTACGCGGCACCATCTCCCTTAATATATTTAGATAACAATTCTTTAATATACAATACGCCAAGTCCAATCCATATCGCAAAGGCGTAAAAAGAACCTACATATGCATAATCACGTTCACGGGGCTGGTAGCCGGCCTGGTTCAAATAGATCACGATCGCAATACCGGTGAAAAAGAATAAAAGAAACGATACAAAGAAATCTTTCCTGTGCCTGCTATATTGAAATGCAATGCCAACAATTCCAAGTATCAATGGCAGAAAATATAATTTATTATTTGCTTTATTAGCTTTGCCTGCTGAATCGGGTAACTCTTTTGTAGTACTATGAAAAATTTTATCAACGGGTTTTATACCACTGTACCAGTTTCCATCCCGGATGTTGCCTAATCCCTGAAGATCATTTTGCTTTCCAGCAAAATTCCACATGAAGTACCTCCAGTACATCCACCTGACCTGGTAATCCATGAAATAAATTACTTCATTCTTCATGGTTGGACTTTCACCTTCATCAACACCGCCAAATTCCTGATAAACAAACCGCTGGCTGCGTTCGTTACCATTATCCCACATGCGAGGAAATGGATGCGCAGTTTCCATTTTTGAAAAATCCTGTTTCTGGATCTTCCCGGCTACGTCATACTTGTCTTTTCCTTTAACATAAAGATCTCCCGTATTCTCGAAATCCTCATTCTCGGTTTCTTCTGTATAAAATGGACCATATAATACCGGCCAGTCTCCGTACTGCTCACGGCTCAGGTATCCAACGAGGCTCACCGGATTGTCTACATTATACATATCCACTGAAGGATTTGCATTGGAACGTATAAGTGTAGTGAAATAAGTTGAATACCCTATGATGATGAATATGGTAGACCAGATAGCGATCCTCAGAAATGAATAAATAGATTTTTTAAACGTATTGCACACAACTATAAGCACTCCCAATATCAGCAAGAATATAACGAAGTTGCCGCCTGATTTCAGAAATGGAAAACAGAACAATAAAACAATGGCCGACAGCCAGACTGGAAAACTTTTGAATTTTTGAATATCATTTTCAGTGAATCTTAATCCAAGCACCAGCAATCCGGCTACAAGGATAAAATAAACCACGAATCCAACGAAAAACGGTGTGCCTATTTCGTTTACAAAAAATATGTCGAATGACCCGGCACCTTTGATCGACCATTGAATGATAGCCACCTGGATGATACCGGTAATGATACAACCCGATAGGAACGCAAAGAAAGTGCCCCAGCGGGTAACCTTGTATCTTTTGAAATAATACACCATTATGATGGCCGGAATCGTAAGCAGGTTCAGCAGGTGGACTCCGATGGATAGTCCCATCATGAAAAATATGAACACGAGCCAGCGGTCTGCCCGGGAAAAATGATGTCCGTCTGTTTTATTTTCATGGTCAACTTCATGCTCCCATTTTAATATTGCCCAGAACACTACAGCCGTAAAGAAAGAGGAGAGCGCATACACTTCACCTTCAACAGCACTGAACCAGAATGAATCAGAAAAAGTGTAGGCCAGTGCACCGATAACACCTGCAGACATTACGCTGATCAACTGGTTCCTCGTTAGTTCCTGTTGGCCTTTGATCATTATCTTTCTGGCGAAGTGGGTGATGGTCCAGAATAAAAACAATATGGTGAATCCGCTCGCGATGGCGCTCATAAAGTTTACGCCTTTTGCAGCAGTGGAAGGGTCCGCACCGAAAAGCACTATGAAAAATCTTGCGAGCAGTATGAACATGGGAGCTCCGGGAGGGTGGGGGATCTGCAGCTTAAAAGCACTTGAGATAAATTCTCCTGTATCCCAGAAGCTTCCGGTAGCTTCCATGGTTAACACATATACGGTACAGGCGATCAGGCACACTATCCAGCCAACCACGTTGTTCATTCTGTTGAATGTCATATAAAATGGCGTTTTTAAAACTTCGCAAACGTACGGCAAAAACGTGAAGCGTGAGGCGTGAAGTAAATAAATGTACGCCTCTCGACTCATGCCTGACGAGAACACTCATTTTGAGCAATAACTCACATAAACTGTATCCTCACCGTCTGGTAAAACAATCTTGTTTGCTGGCTGTCCGACTTTTCTGTAAAGCCCTGCAACCCAAAGAGGCCGGCGGCATTACCCTTATTTATGGCTATTTCAAGATATCCCGCAGAATTAAACAAAGCGAGCTTTTCTCCCTCCTTCACATTTGCGTAGGTCTCGGAGATCACATTGATCACTTCATCTCTTTTAAAAATGATCTTAAAACTGCGGCCGCGCCGTTGTTCCTCAAACTGATCATGGGTGATGTTCACTATTATATTTTCGAAATGGTCTATAAACAAGATCTGGCCCTCCATCCAGTTATCACCAAGCAGCGGTCGCAATGGCGTTCTGTCCATATACACCGCGTCGGGGGTGCCGATCTGTGAAAGAGAATCTCCGGCCTGTAGTTTTTCAACGGCTTTGGCCATTACGCGCGTGCAGTACAAAGTATTTTTAATGGCTGTTTTATCGAGTGGCAGGCTGATCACCATTTCAGGCGTTTCTTCAAGAATCATCGGCAACAGGCCATTATCAGCGCAAAGGATATACTGGTTGTTATGAAATGCGAGCAGCAGCTGTTCAGGCTTCAGCTCAAAGAGGTTAACAAGAATAAGATGAAATGTAAAAGCAGGAAAATTCTTTATTGCGTTGCGGCAGACATATGCCGCTTGTGAAATATTAAATGGAGCAAGATCGTGACTGATATCAACAAGGTTGAACGAAGGATTAACCTGGAGCAATTGACCCTTTACCGCTCCCACCAGGTAATCCTGCTGGCCGATATCCGAGGTAAGGGTGATTATAGGCATTCAATCGTATTACTTACTTAACCAGTTTTCCTTTGTCGAAATAGAATTTGTGCACCATCTTGTCGGTGAGCGATGGGAATAATTTATTCATGAGCACAGTTCGCTTACCCGTAAAGGTAAGGATGAGGGAGCGCTTTTTCTTTTCTATCGCTTCCAGGATAATTTGAGCGCATTCTTCAGCCGTCATCATTTTTGATTCATCCATGGGGCTTTCATTCTGTGGCATGCCTTCATGGTCGAGAGCGGCGAACCTGATATTAGAGGAAACGAAGTTCGGGCACACCCACATCACGTTCACGTCGTCGTCCATCATTTCTATTCTGAGTGCTTCTAGCCATCCCTGCAGGGCAAATTTCGATGCTGAGTATGCGCTGCGTCCGGGTAATCCACGATATCCAGCTATTGAAGAGATCCCAACAATAGATCCTTTTCTTTCGGTAATGGAAGGCAATGCGAATGTTGAGCAATACACGGCGCCGTAAAAATTCACGTCCATTACTTTTTTCATTACTTCCATGTCTACATCCTTAACAAGTGCGCGCATGCTGATGCCGGCATTGTTGATGAGAATATCTATTCCTCCGAAAACTTTAATGGTGGATTCAATGAAGCGTTTGCAATCCTGCTCTTTGCTCACGTCGCATGCAACGGCGTGGAAAAGGGTGCCCGCGTGGCGCATCTGCAGTTCGTAAAGCTTATCGTGATGCCTTCCGCAGGTGGCTATTTTAGCGCCGAGTGGAATGAGTGTTTCGATGAGGGCTTTTCCGATTCCTTCGGTGCCTCCGGTTACAACAACTACTTTATCCTTGAAGAATGACATGTTAATAAGTTGATGGGCAAAAATAACACGTCAAACAAACTGGTGCAAATCAAAAAGGTATATGCTCAGAATTTGGAAGAAAGTTTAGATACCACATCTTTTGCTACGCTTTTCAGCTGGTCGATGTCGTTACTGCCGTTGTTTTCAATATTTATATAAAACCTGTCGCCGGCGATCACTACGAGGTCGGCTTCCTGTCTTTGTTTGTAAACTGTTTCATAAGCTGCAACGTCTTTGATGCCGAGGTCAACGGAGCCTTGTCTTTTATCATCATCTTCTGATGAAATGTTGAGGCTATACAATGCAGTTGCGGCGGTGAAGGCCATTTGTGATGCGTTATAATCGGTGATGCTTATTTTAATTCTTTTATCGCCACTAACATAATTCTGTTCTGTCTGTGAATAGCTGCCCATGCCCGGCATGGTTGCCTGGTTACCTTTGGGATCGCCATCTTTTGTGTAGCCGCTCATATCGGGGAGGAAGGTTTCCAGTTCTTTATAAGGAAGTGCGATGGTATCGCCTTTTGCGTGACGGGCTTCCCAGCGGTCCTGTGCGTTGGTTACACCTTTGCTGAGTGCTTCTGCGGCTTCGATTGCATCAGATACACCGATTTTCCCGTCTTTTATTTCAACTTTATTATCACTTTTGCATGAGGAAAATGTGAAAAATGCGAGTGATAATGCGGGGATAATATAAAATTTCATAAACAGGTTTTGAGGTTGGGAGAAGTGAAATAAAGATAGAACATTTAAAGTTTGGTGCGCATTGTTTTTGCCTTATTTTTGCACCCCGTCCAAAAACAGGATAGTTGATGGAGGTATGATTCCGTAGCTCAGTTGGTAGAGCAATACACTTTTAATGTATGGGTCCTGGGTTCGAGTCCCAGCGGGATCACAAGGCCAGTTTTACTACACTTCATTTCCCCTCGTCAGAGCGATCTACGAGGGGATTTTTTTTGTTTTCCCCTCACTTCACCGCGTTATGACAATTGATCGGAGCAAAGAAATGAATGGAAAGCTAAAGAACGAGTAAGATGTCTATTGTTTTTTCCCAGTGCGTATCCCTTATTATGATCGTATGAAAATGTAGTAATCGAAGGT
>Ga0111538_10007637_pt1 | contig 14559 bp, 8 predicted proteins | sample SoiMethybrSBSTD1_FD_79669 | JGI IMG/M metagenome (GOLD analysis project Ga0111538, IMG submission 79669) | Bulk soil microbial communities from a Populus tree surrounding site in Tennessee, USA - Soil MetaG P. TD hybrid SBSTD1 (version 2)... | ecosystem: Environmental > Terrestrial > Soil > Tree... | reverse complement strand
TCCTCGTTGCGCGCCGTGTACTTCCACGTGACGCGATCTTCCTGTGACGAGACCAGGACGCCGTCCCGCGCGACCATCTTCAACACGCGTCCGCTCCCGGGCTGCGGCTCGCCCTTGACGAGGACGGCGAGGTCGGCGCCGTACGAAATCAGCCGCCGCTCGCCCGGCTTCAGCGAGTCCATCAGCCCTTCGCCGGCGAACGCGTTGGCGTCGATGACGCTGAAGGATCCGCCATCGAGCGTCAACGTGCTGGAGTTCGTCAACCAGACACCGCGTAGCGGACGGCCTGAACCGGCGCCTTTGGTCCAGAGGGATATCCGTTCAGCATCCACCTCCGCCTGCAGGATCGGGACGAGCGCCGACTGGTTGCGACGGATGGTCACCGGCTGGCGCATCTTGTACTCGAAGAGTTCGCCGAGTTCCTGCCCCTGCGCCGCCGGAGCGACCTCGGCCAGGTAGTCGATTCTCGGGGGTGGAGGAGGGGGAGGCGCCGCCACAGCGCTCCGCGCCGCATTCGCCGTCGGCAGACCGCCGACCATCCCGCCGACGACACCTCCGCGTCCACCGCCGCCGCGGCCGAACTGATCCACGCCGGAGGTGACGGTGACCGCCTCTGACACACCACCGACTCCCATCGTCATGTCGGCGCGCTGCTGTCCGCCGGCCGTCAGCGTGACCGTGCGTCGCACCTGTTGAAATCCGGCGAGCTGAGCGACCAGCGTATACACGCCCGGCGCCGCCGAAATCTCGAATGCGCCGTTGGCGTCACTGACGGCGCTGTCGATCGCACCGCCAGTCCCGTCGATCAGGTCGATTTTCACGCCCGGGAGTACGCCTCTCGCGGGGTCGCGGACCGTGCCGGCGATGCGCCCTTCTCCGCCAACCAGCGTACCGGCGTGCGCCTGCGGCTGCAGCAGGACGGCGGACGGCAGCGGGACGATGGGACGTTGCACGTAGTACGGCTGCGAGATCTGCTGTACGAAGGATTGCGGCGCGCCGGCGACCAGCGACAACTCCACATCCGACCAGTCCTGCGCCAGCGTGTTGTCGACGATGGCCCAGCCCTGGAGCATGGGTTTGCGACCCTGATCGGGCAGCACCAGGCGATACGTGGACTTCCAGATCGGGACCTCGCTGATGTAGCTGATGGCGAGCCGCCGCGTCCCCGCGCCCGACGTCGCCATGACCATGCGTCTCGCATCCTCTCCACGTGCCGACGCGGTGATGCCGAGATAGCTGGAGATGTCCTCGCGGACATCGCGCTCCGCGAGCTGCACCGTGGTCGCGGACGTCAGCTCGACGCTTCTGATCGCACCGTCGTCGCCGATCAACGTGAGGTGCGTGACTTCTTCCATGACGTCGCCGCGCGTGCGTGCCCGTTCTTCCACGTTGAAGATGCGGCCCGAGACCTCCCCCGTTCCGGACCGGACGATCACGCGGGCGCCGCGGAGCGATTGCAGCAACTGCTGCCGGTTGGCGTCGCCCGGCAGGCGCGTCCGCAAGGTCGACAGGCGCTGCTCGATGGGCGCGAGCGAGTTGTAGCTGATGCTGGCGATCGAGCCGCCGTCGAGATCGAGCGCGGTCAGGGACTGGAGGACGTCGTTCAACTGGGCGGACGTGAACTGGATCGTGACCGGCGTGTTGCCGGTGACCGATCCCTGGTGCTCGAAGAAACCGACGCCGCTCTTGTAGAGGATCACGCGCCTGACGGGCAGGTCGGCCCCATCCGGCACCTGGCTGCGCTGTGCCTCCAGGCCAGAGATGCCGAGGACGATCAGGACAAGGATCAGCAGGCGACGGCTCACGGGACACCTCCCGCTGTGGTCTATCGGCCGGAAGACCGGTCGCCTGCACGTCGCGTGCGGATGGATGTGCGAAAATGAACGCCTTGCGGAGAGATGGCCGAGTGGTCGATGGCGGTGGTCTTGAAAACCACTGAACCCGGAAGGGTTCCGGGGGTTCGAATCCCTCTCTCTCCGCCAGCCTTCGTCGCCTGCGGCGACTTCGGCTGGGCCAGCGCGTCGCGCTGGCCGTGCCGACAGCGCCGCTCAGCGAAGGCTGTCCCGACGAAGTCGCGAAGCGACGAAGTCGGACGCCGCTGATGTCCCAGGTCGCCTCCTGGCTCGCAGAACTCGAAAAGCGTCACCTCGCCAACCTCACGCGCGCCGAATTGACGCGGGCGCTCCGTGCGCTGTCTTCCGTCTACGTCGAACGCCGCGAGAAGATCGCGGGCGGCGCCGCGCTCGACAGCGCCGGCAAGCGCGCCGCGTTCGGTCTGTTCTACGGACCTCTGCACTTCCTGACCGTCGACGCGGTCGTCCGCGCGGTCGGCGCCAACAGACCATCCATCGCCACCATCGTCGACCTGGGATGCGGCACCGGCGTGGGCGGCGCGGCCTGGGCTCTGGCGTGCGAGCGGAGCCCCCGGCTCCGCGGTATCGATCGCAATGCCTGGGCGGTCGCCGAAGCGAACTGGACCTGGAGCCAACTCGGACTTCGCGGCCGTGCGACGACAGGCGACATCCGCAATCACCCGATCACCCGATCGCCCGATCACCCGATCCTTCTCGCCTACTGCGTCAACGAACTGCCCGAAGCGCAGCGCCCCGCGTTACTCGAGAAGATGGCTGCCGCCGCGGGTCACGGCGTGTCCTTCTTGATCGTCGAGTCGATCGCCAGGCGGGACAAGGCGTGGTGGCCGGAGTGGGCGGCGCGTCTGACCGGCCTGGGGGCGCGAGCCGACGAGTGGCGCTTTCCGGCGGATCTCCCCCCGATGCTGGCGCAAATCGCGCGCAGCGCAGGGCTCGATCCGCGCGAGCTGACCGCCCGCACGCTTTTCAAGCCTTAGCGCGGGGTAGAATCCCCCGATGTCTTCAGCCGCACCGGCGCAGCCCAGTACCAGGAAGGGCCTGACACTCACCCAGCAGATCTTCATCGGCCTCGCGCTCGGCATCGTCGCGGGCGCCCTCGTTCAGCATTTCAATCCGGCCTGGAGCGCCTACTTCCGGCCGTTCAGCCAGTTGTTCCTCCGCCTGATCAAGATGGTCATCGCGCCGCTGATTTTTGCCACGTTGGTGGCCGGGATCGCCGGCGCCGGCCACTTCAAAGTGGTCGGCCGCATGGGATTGCGCGCGATCATCTACTTCGAAGTCGTCACGACGCTCGCGCTGGTCATCGGCCTGGTTGCGGTGAACCTCACCCGGCCCGGCGTCGGCGTCAACCTGCCCATGGGCCAGGATTCAGGCATCACCGCCAAGCCTCAGACCTGGGATCAGATCCTCCTGCACGTCGTCCCGGAATCGGTGATCGATGCCATGGCAAAAGGAGACGTGCTGCAGATCGTCGTCTTCAGCATCTTCTTCGGCATCGCGCTGGGCATGCTCGGCGACAAGGGCAAGCCGGTCCTCGCCTGGTGTGAAGCGGTCGCCGAAACGATGTTCAAGTTCACGAACATGGTCATGCACTACGCGCCGATCGGCGTCGGCGCCGCCATCGCCTACACGGTCGGCCACGGCGGCCTCGGGATTCTGATCAACCTGGCGAAGCTGGTGCTGACGTTATACGCCGCGCTGGCCGTGCTGATCCTCGCGGTGTTCCTGCCGATCGCGATCATCTTCAAGATCCCGATACGGAAGTTCGTCCGCGCGGTCAAGGAACCCGCGATCATCGCGTTCTCGACGACGTCGAGCGAAGCGGCGCTGCCGAGGGCGATGGAAGTGCTCGAGCGCCTCGGTGTCCCGCGCCGCATCGTTTCGTTCGTCCTGCCGCTGGGGTACAGCTTCAATCTCGACGGCACGACCCTGTACTTGTCACTCGCGGCGGTGTTCGTCGCGCAGGCGGCGGGCGTGGAACTCACGATCGGCCAGCAGATTACGATGCTGCTGACGTTGATGCTGACGAGCAAGGGGGTCGCCGGCGTCCCGCGGGCGTCGCTCGTCATCCTCGCAGGGACCCTCGCGATGTACAAACTTCCCCTCGAGGGGATCACCATCATCCTCGGCGTCGACGAGCTCATGGATATGGCGCGGACGATGACCAACGTGATCGGTAACTGCCTTGCCACGGTCGTGATCGCGAAGTGGGAAGGGGAGTTCACCGAAGCCAGCGACCAGGAGCTGGCGCTGGCGGCAGAACGCGGGGAAATCTAGCCGGTGCACCGCGAACGCGGCAGGTTCCATCACTGGTTCTTCGAGGGGGCGCGCGAAGCGGCGGTCGTCGCGCCGCACCAGTCCTCGTGGTGGAACGTCATGTGTCTGACCGGCGTCGACTACTTCTCGACGCTCGGCTACCAGCCTGGCATCGCGTTCCTTGCCGCCGGCATCCTGTCGCCGATGGCGACGGTCGTCCTGGTGGCGCTGACGCTGGTTGGTGCGCTGCCGATGTACCACCGCGTCGCCGAACTCAGCCCTCACGGGCAGGGCAGCATCCAGATTCTCGAGGAGCTGCTGCCGCGCTGGCGCGGCAAGGCGCTGGTCCTGTGTCTGCTCGGCTTCGCCGCGACCGGCTTCATCATCACCATTACCCTTTCGGGTGCCGACGCCGCCGCGCACATCATCGAGAATCCGATGGCGCCGCGCTGGATGAATCATCCGATTCTGGTGACGCTGCTGCTGCTCACCGCGCTGGGCGGCATCTTTCTCAAAGGGTTTCGCGAGGCGGTCGGGCTGGCTGTGCCGATCGTCGCCATTTACCTGCTCCTGAATGTCATCCTGATCACCCACGAGCTGGTAGTGGTCTGGAACCAGCCGGATGCATTCGCACGCTGGTACACAGCCTCACAGCAGCAGCATGGAAGCGTCACCAACATGATGCTCGTGGCGCTGCTGCTGTTTCCGAAGCTCGCGCTCGGCTTGTCGGGCTTTGAAACCGGCGTCGCCGTAATGCCGCTCGTCCGCGGCGACACGGACGACACCGAACGCAATCCGCTCGGCCGCATCCGCAACACCAAGAAGCTCCTCACCGCTGCGGCGCTGATCATGAGCGTGCTGCTCGTCGGCAGCAGCATCGTGACGACGGTGCTCGTGCCGCCGTCGGCGTTCGCGGTGGGCGGGGAAGCGTACGGACGAGCCCTGGCCTATCTCGCTCACGAACATCTCGGCGAGACGTTCGGAACCATCTACGACGTGAGCACCGTCGCCATCCTCTGGTTCGCCGGCGCCTCGGCGATGGTCGGTCTCCTCAATCTCGTTCCACGCTACCTGCCGCGTTACGGGATGGCCCCCGACTGGGCGAAGGCCAACCGGCCGCTCGTCGTGATCTTCACCGCGGTGACGTTCACGGTGACGATCCTGTTCAAGGCTGACGTGATCGCGCAGGGCGGCGCGTACGCTACCGGAGTACTGGTCCTGATGGGATCCGCGGCACTGGCGGTCACGCTCGCGGCACGAAAGCAGGACCAGATCTACGGCGGCTACCTGGTGCTGACGCTCGTCTTCGGCTACACCACGCTCGTGAACATCGTCGAGCGGCCGGAAGGCATCAAGATCGCGTCGATCTTCATTGCCGGCATCGTCATATCGTCGCTGGTTTCACGGGTCATGCGTTCGACGGAGCTGCGAGTGCACAGCGTCGATCCGGATCAGCGCGCGCAGGCGTTCATCAAAGAAGCCGCGAAAGGCACGGTTCGCATCATCGCGAACCGGCCCGACCGCGGCGACGCGGCGGAATACGAACACAAGCTGAGGGAAGCGCGCGAATCGCATCACCTGCCGCCGGACGAGCAGCCGCTGTTCGTGGAAGTGCGCCCGGGCGACGTCTCTGCGTTCAGCGATCGTCTCCACGTACGTGGGGTGAACATCGACGGCCATCTGGTCCTGCGCTGCACCAGTCCCGCCATCCCGAACGCGATCGCGGCGCTGCTGCTGCATATCCGCGACGAGACCGGGAAGATCCCGCACGCCTACTTCGGCTGGACCGAAGGAAATCCGATCGCGTATCTGTTGAAATTCCTCGCGTTCGGCGAGGGGGACACCGCTCCGGTCGCGCGCGAGGTCCTCCGGCAGACCGAGCCTAATCCTCTTCGCCGCCCTCGGATTCACGTAGGGTGACCGCGGCTTCGTCGACGCCCCGGCCCTGGGTGGCGGTCACTTCGAGCTGCAGGCGGTCGTAGTCGACGCGGTCGCCGACACGCGGCGGACGCCCCAACAGCGTGAGAATCAGTCCGCTGACGCTGTCGACCTCCTCGTGCGTCAGGTCGAGGTCGAACAACTGCCCAACCTCGTCGAGCCGCATCGTCCCGGGCACGCGAAGCCGTCCGGACGCGTCCCGCCGCGCACCCGACCGCTGATCCGGGCTGTCGTCGATCCCGCCCACCACTTCCTCGAAGAGGTCCTCGAGCGTCACCACACCGGATGTCCCGCCATGTTCGTCGATGACGATCGCAAACTGCGCCCGATCGCGGCGCATCGCCGCCAGCACCGCGTCGAGCAGGGCGGTCTCCGGAACGACAGGCGCCGGTCTCGCGGCTTCCACCGTCACCGCCGTGTCGTTCAGCAGCAGTCGCAGGAGATCCTTGATGTGGTACGTGCCGACGATGTGATCGAGATCTCCCTCGTAGATGGGATAACGAGTGCGCGGATGCCGGCCGATGATCTGCCGCAGCTGGTCCGGGCCCGCGCCGACCGGGATCCCCGTGATGCGAACGCGCGGAACCATGACTTCACCTGCGGTCAGCTCACCGAACTCGAAGAGTTCCTGCATCACCTGGCCTGACTCGGATCGCAGCGCCCCCTGCTCCTCCGACTCCTCGACGATCAGCTGCAGCTCCTCGGGAGTGTAGTACTGCTCGGCGCCGTTCGCCGCCCGGTTGATGCCGATGAAGCGAAGCACCAGGTTGCCGAGTCCGTTGAGCGTCACCACGAACGGCAGGAGCAGGGTTTGGATCCACAGCATCACCGGGGTGATGACGAGCGCCATCCGCTCGGCCGACTGCAGCGCCAGTGACTTCGGGATCATCTCGCCCACGACGACGTGGAAGTAGGTGAGGATGGCCACGGCGAGAATGCTCGCGAATCCGTGCGCGACGAGCCAGGTGGCGACGCTGCCGTGGCCGAGACGCTCGCGGAACCAGTCGGCGACGACATGCTCGCCGTACATGCCCAGGCCGAGACTGGCCACGGTGATGCCGATTTGCGCGGTGGCAATGTAGCGATCCTGCCGCTTTGCGTCGCGCAGCACCGCCTGCACGAGCCGGGCGAGCGGTTGCCGCTGGGCGGCGCGATTGTCGATCGCCGCCCGCGGCGCACCCACGATCGCGAACTCTGCCGCGACGAACAGCGCGTTCAGAAGGAGTAGCAGGGCGATGATGATCAGCGCGGTCATACCGGCGGCTCGTCGTCCAGGTTGGGCGGCGCGACGATCGCCGACGTCAGGTGTTTGTCGTCCGCGCTCTCGATCTCCACATCGAGTCCGCAGACCATGACTTTTTCCAGGGGCGCCGGGAGACGCCCCAGCTCGCGCACGATGAATGCCTCGACCGTCAGGGCCTCGGCCGGCCACGCGCCGCCGACCCAGACGCGCGCGCGTTCGAGCGGCAGCTCGCCGGGCAGGCGCACCCGGCCGTCGGACAGCCGCAGCGGCAGAAGGCGCGGCGTCTTGAACTCGTCGGGCACGCTGCCGAGCAGCTCTCCGAGAACGTCTTCGAGCGTAATCAGTCCGACGATGCGGGTTGCATCGTCCACGACGAGTGCCTGGTGGCTGCGCCGTTCGCGGAGAAACGCGAGCAGCCGGTCGGCGCTCATCGTCTCGGGCACGCGTGGAACGGGCCTCACCAGGCTATTGAGCGCTCCGCTTTCACGGCGTTCGAGGAAGTGCATCACGACATCTTTCGTGTGAAGGATGCCGGCAATGTCATCCAGCGTGCCGCGATAGACCGGAAGCCTGCTGAACGGACTGGTGGCGACCATCCGGAGCACGTCGCGCCATCGGGTTCCCAGATCGAGCGCGGCGAGACGATCGCGCGGCACCATCAACTGCCGCGCGTTGCGCAGCCCGAGGCGCAGCGCCCGATGGAGGCGGACCTGTTCCTGCGGTTCGAGGAGCCCTCCATCGCGGCTTTCCGCGATCAGCAGCGCAATCTCCTCCGGCGAATGAACGTGACGGTGGCCCGTGCTCGCCAGGCCGAACGCGCGGAGCACGAGGTTGCCGCTGCCATTCAGGACCGCGATCAACCACGCATAGGCGCGAAGCGACCACTGCATCGGAACGACGGTGTAGATGAGCGTCTGCGTCGGATGGGCGAGCGCGACGGCCTTGGGCACCAGCTCGCCCAGAATGACCGACAGAACCGTGAGAAAGAGCAGGATGACGATCGCCGCGACCTGGAGGGCCGAATCGGGTTCAAACCCGGCCCAGCGGACGAGCAGCGGTGCGGCGGGAGGGGCAAGAACCGCCTGCGCGTAGGCGCCGGCGATCAGGCTCGAGAGCGTGATGCCGACCTGGGAGGCGGCGATGTAACGGTCGAGTTCGCGTGGATCTTCGACGACCGGCAAGGCCCGCGTTGCCAGTGGGTGGCCGTCCTCCGCGAGCCGGCGGATCCGGCTGCGGCGCGCCCCGACCGCGGCAAACTCGGCCGCGACGTACAGGGCGGTGAGCAGAACCAGCAGCAGGATGACTCCCGCCGGGACCAACATGCCGGCCGATCGTACCAGATCGGCCACCGCTGAGCTGGTTCGAGGCTATTCCGCCCGCAGCGCCACGACGGGATCGACGCGGGTTGCGCGCAGCCCGGGAATCGACGCGGCAAACGCCGCGACGAGAGCGAGACCGCCTGAAACGGCGAGGAACGTCACCGGGTCCGACGGCGTCACGCCGTACAGCAGTTTCTGCATCAATCGGGTCAGGAGCCAGGCTCCGACCGCGCCGGCGGCGAGGCCGATGGCGGCGAGCGTCATCGCCTGTCCGACGACCATCCGCATGACGGCGGCGCGCTGGGCCCCGAGCGCCATCCGGATTCCGATTTCCTGCGTTCGCTGCGTGACCGAATACGCGATCACACCGTAGATCCCGACCGCGGCGAGCACGAGCGCCAGACCCGCGAATGCGGCCAGCAGCAGCATCGTCAGCCGGCGCTGCGCCACCGCCGCATCGAGGACATCCTCCATCGTGCGCACGTCGGCGGCGGCGACGTTGGGATCCAGCTGGTGCAGCGCCGAGACGGCAGCCGCCACGACGGACCGTGGATCCCCGGCCGTTCTGATCGCGACGGTCGCGAACGGATACGTGAATCGCCCGGGCGGCCAGTAGATCGTCGCGCGCGCTTCGGTCTCCAGATCCAGCTGTCGCACGTCGCCGACGATCCCGACGATCTCGTCCGGCCCCTCGTCGTTCCAGCCGACGATGAGGCTCCTGCCGATTGGATCCTGTCCCGGAAAGTGCTTGTTGGCGAGCGCCTGATTGATGATGACGCGCCGCACGTTCGCGCCGTCGTCGCGCGTATCGAACCCGCGTCCGCGAATCAGCGGAACGCTCATCGCCTTGAAGTAGTCGTGCGTGACGACGCGGACGTCGGTGACGGGCGCCTGTCCGGGTGCCGGCTTGGGCTGGCCGACGACCTCGAACGACGTCGCAGATCCTAGTCCCGCCATCGGCAGGAAACTCGTGCCGCCGGCGGCGATCACTCCAGGGATGGCGTCGAGACGCTCGAAAAGCTGGTTGAAGAACGCCTGCTGCCTGGCCGCGTCAGGATATTTCGTCGCCGGAATCGAGACCTTCACGGTCATCGTCCGCGCCGGATCGAAGCCGGGATCGACGCGAAGCAGTGTCACGAACGAGCGGAGGAGAAGGCCGGCCCCGACGAGCAGGATCAACGCCAGCGCGATCTCGACCACGACGAAGGCGCTGCGGATGCGGGCGCCGCGCGCCGCCGATCCAGAGCGGCCGCCGTCCTTGAGCGTGTCGGTCAGCCGCGCTCCCGCAGAGGCGAACGCGGGTGCGATGCCAAACATGATTGCCGCCGCAACCGCGATACCGGCGGCGAACAGCAGCACGCTGCCGTTGATGCCGACCTGTTCGAGCCGGGCAACCGGCAGGCGTTCGGCAACGCTCGTGCGCAGCGCGACGAGCGCCCACCACGCGAGGCCGAGACCCGCCGCCGCACCGGCCAGCGACAACACGAGGCTCTCCGCCAGCATCTGGCGGATGAGGCGCGCGCGATCGGCGCCGAGCGCCGCGCGCACGGCCAGCTCCCGCTGCCGCGCCGTCGCCCGCGCGAGCACGAGATTGCCGACGTTCGCGCATGCGATCAACAGGACGAAACCGACCGCCGCGAGCATGACCCAGAGCGCCGGCCGCACGTCACCGGTCAGTTGCTGCTCGAGCGGAACGACGTTCGCCGTCCATCCACTGTTGGAATCGGGAAAGCGTTTCGTCAGCTCGGCGTGGACGCGGACCATGTCCGCGTGCGCCTGCGCCATCGTCACGCCGTCTTTCAGCCGCCCGATGACGCAGGTCCAGCGGCCGCGCGGGGTGCGCGCCGCCGGCGGAAGCCCGATCGTGGTCCAGATGTCGACGTTCTTGTCGAGGATCGAGAAGCCGGGCGCCATCACGCCGGCGACCAGGTTGGCCCTGCCGTTCAGCGTGATGTTGCGATTGACGATCGCCGGATCGGCGCCGAAGCGCTGACGCCAGAGGCGATCGCTGATCAGGACGACGCCGACGCCCGGAGCATCTTCCTGCGGCGTGAAATCGCGGCCGAGCGCCGGGCGCACCCCGAGGAGGCGCAGGAAGTTCCCCGACACCAATTGCATCGGCAGTTCCACGGCGTCTCCGGCGCCGGTGAGCGTGGTCCGGAATGTCATCGACACGGCCGCAAGCTCGCTGAACGACTGGTTCAGCTCCTGCCAGTGGATGAAGTTGCCTGGCGAGACGACGTTGTTCTTGCGGTCGCGCGGAATGTTGTGTTCCCAGACGACGGCGATGCGATCGGGATTCGCGTACGGCAGCGGTCGAAGCAGCAGCGTGTCGATCACGCTGAAGATCGCGGTGTTGGCGCCGATGCCGAGGGCGAGCGCCGCGACGGCGAGGAGCGTAAAGCCCGGCGAGCGCCGCAGCAGCCTGACGGCGAACCGGAAGTCCTGCAGGATGCTGTTCATGTTCGTGCTAGCTGCCGATCGAGCCCAGGGCCCAGGCCGCCTGTTTGCGGACGCCGGCGTCGGCGTCCTTCAATGCTTTCATCAGGCCTTGCACGGCGCGGCTGTCGCCGATGGAGCCGAGGGCCCAGGCGGCCTGCTTGCGGACTCCCGCGACCGCATCGCTCAGCGCGCCGATCAATCCATCGACCGCGCGGCGATCGCCGATCGCGCCAAGTGCCCACGCCACCTGTTCGCGGACTCCGGCGTCGCTGTCCTTGAGTGCTTCGATCAGCGCGGGAACGGCCTCGGATGCGTCGAGCGCGCCGAGCGCCCACGCGGCGTTCGCGCGGGCGATCCAGACGGGCGCAGTCAGAGCCTTGAGGAGCGGATTGAACGCGGGCGTCCCAATCGCGACGAGCGCCGATGCCGCCTGCTCACCGGGCGTCGTCATTCTCTGTGCGCCACGGAAGCGGCTGTTTCCCCAGGTCCGTTCGCCGCAGACGGCGGCGTCTATCGGAGAGCCGTCCTGGAGCAGCGCGACGAGGCGCGGGATCGCCGGGGCAGCCTGGCTTCCGAGCTCGCGAAGCTCGCACGCCGCGCGTGCTCTCGTCTCCGGATCGGCCGAGGCGAGTCCGGCGGCAGCGGCGGTGGCGTCCTTTTGCGGCGCGAGCGCCACGAGGGCGGCGACGATCAACCAGGGCTTCATCAGCGCACCACCGGGTTCGGCCGAGGGTTCGGGTTCGGGCGTGGGCGCGGATGCGGCCGAGGACCGTCACCGCCGGACAGTTCCGCGATCGCCGACGCGGCGCTTCTGCGCACCGAGGCGTCTTCGTCCTTGAGTGCGAGCATCAGCGTGTCCAGGGCGCGTTCGTCGCCAAGCTCGCCCAGCGCATTGATCACCCGCCGGCGGACGTCCGCGTTCTTGTCTTTCGCGGCGGCGATCAGCGCGTCCACCGCGCTGCGATCGCCGATCTCGCCGAGCGCGGATGCGGCGCGCACGCGGACGCTGACGTTCTCGTCCTTCAGCGCCTCACGCAACGCCGGCACCGCGCGCGCGTCGCTCAGTTCGCCGAGCGCGCCGATGACGAAGGCGCGCGTGTCGGCATCGGCGTCCTTCATGGCGCCGATCAGCGCCGGGACGGCACGCTGACTGTTCATCGACGCCAGGGCGCGGATCGCGTTCCGGCGCACGCCGGCGTCGGTGTCCTTCAGCGCTTCGATCAACGCGTCGACGATCCCTTCACGGCCGCCCTGGCGCGCGCCGACCGCGACCCCTTGCTGTGGAGCGCTGGCCGCCCGCCACTCGAGTTGCGGATGCAGAAAGATCGAGGTGACGCCGATGAAAATCGCGCTCGACTTCAGCAGCGTCCTGACGAAAACGGCGAGTGGGCTCATGACGTCTCCTGCTAGAAAAACAGCACCAAGCGATGCGCCCCGGGCCGCGCGGCTCTCAGCGAGCCGCCGGCGCGGGAGAAGCTGTTACCGGATCTGGCCGAGTGCGAACGCGGCCTGCTGACGAACCGACGGATTGGTATCCTTCAGCGCCACCATCAACCCGTCGATGGCGCGGGGATCGCCGATCTGTCCCAGCGCGAAGGCCGCCTGTTCGCGAACGCTGGGATTGCTGTCTTTCAGCGCGACGACGAGCGCTTCGATCGCGGCGGCCGACCGCATCTGCCCGAGCGCAAACGCCGCCTGCTCGCGCACGTCGGCGTTCTCGTCCTTCAACGACGAGATCAGCGGTTCGACCGCTTTCTTGTCTCGGATCTGCCCGAGCGCGAAGGCCGCCTGCTCGCGCACCGAGGCAGATGAATCGCGCAGCGCCAGGGCGATCGCGTCGGCGACATTCGCGGCGCGCAACTGACCCAGCGCGAAGACCGCCTGCTCGCGCACGTCGGCGTCGGCGTCCTTCAACGCCGCCGCGAGCGGCGTGACCGCGCGGGCGTCGCGCATTTGACCGAGCCCGAACGCGGCCTGCTCGCGGATGTCGGCGCTCGCATCCTTCAGCGCCGCCACCAGCGGCTCGAACATGCGCGGGTCGCGCATCTGCACGAGCGCGTGCATCGCGGTTTCGCGGACGTCCTTGTCGGTGTCCTTCAGTGCTTCCATCAGCGCGTTCGCCGTGCGCGGATCGCGGGCGCGGCCCTTGGCCTGGTCCTTGTCCTGATCCTGTTCGTGCTCAACTTCGCGCTCGATCTCCTGCGCGGTTTGCGCAACCGCATTGGCCACGCCGTTGACGACGCCCGCCGCGAGGCCCTCGCCGATGGCCGACGCGACGCTGCGGATCACGCCTCCGCTCACACCGCTCGCGACGCCACCGCTGACGCCACCGGCGATCCCGCCCTGGACCCCGCCCTGAATTCCGCCCTGAATGCCACCTTGAATGCCGGCTTGAATCGCGCCCTGCACGTTGTCCTGCGCGGTCTGCTGAATGGCGCTCTGCTGGATCGGGTTCGCACGATTGCCCTGAGCGGCCTGCTCCGCCATCGCATCGCCTACCGGAGCCGGAACAGCGGGACGCTCCTCGGCCCACGGCTGAACGGACGCAATCGCCACCATCACGGCGGTAAAGACCGCGGCGCTTGCGGCCGCCCGGGCGCGCGAGAGGCCGCGGCGCGGCACGCTCGGATCGAGGATCGCGATCAGGCGTCCCTCGAGCTGCGACCGCTGCGCCATCGCGAGGCTCGCGCCGGCGAACACCGCCGGGAACCGTCCCGCCTGCATCACGCGGGCGATGTCGAGCAACTGATCGGCGTAATCGGTTCCGCGCGTGCCCGCGGCGAGGACGAGATCGTCGCACGCGCGTTCGCGCTCGGTGCGCAGGCGGCGCGCCGCCATCCACACCAGCGGATTGAACCAGTACGCCGCGCACGCGAGCTGCGCCACGAGATGGGTCAGGCAATCGCGGCGCTTCACGTGCGCGAGCTCGTGAAGCAGCACGACGCGGACGCGATGCGCCGGCCAGGTGTCTGCATCGGCCGGCACGACCACCGACTGCCGCACGATCCCCCACGCCATCGGCATCGTCCCCGTGCGTCCGCGAAGGAACCGCACACGCGGGAGTTCGAGCGCGCGCGCGAGCGACTGCGCCTGCGAGAGCCATGGCGCATCGGCGACTTCAGGCGTCCGCCGGGACATCCATTGAACCGCGAGGACGCCAATCAGCATGCGAGCGACGATGACCGCGGCGCCGAGTGCCCAGATCGTGAACGCAATCACGGGCCACGACGGCAGCGCGGGCATGCTTGCATGCGATGTCGGCGCGGCGGCACTCGAGGTGTTGGTGCCGTTCGCAAGCGGCGCCGGCTGTGCCCGCCGTTCGCGAAGCGGTGCGGGCGCCGGCGTGGGCTCGGGGCTCGGGGTTGTGACGGCGATGATTTCCGAGGAGGCAATCGTCACGATCGGCAATTCCCAGCGCGGGAGCGCGACCGACAACGCGGGTGCGGCGAGCGCGCTGAGCAGTCCCAGCGTCCAGACGAAATGCCGCGCC
>Ga0111538_10007635_pt1 | contig 14559 bp, 13 predicted proteins | sample SoiMethybrSBSTD1_FD_79669 | JGI IMG/M metagenome (GOLD analysis project Ga0111538, IMG submission 79669) | Bulk soil microbial communities from a Populus tree surrounding site in Tennessee, USA - Soil MetaG P. TD hybrid SBSTD1 (version 2)... | ecosystem: Environmental > Terrestrial > Soil >... | reverse complement strand
TCGACCTCGTCATCGAAGGCCACGGCAACGTGAATACGTGGCGAGGCTTCCGCGCCTACACAGAGTTCAACCGCGCGCTGCTGACGGCGGCGCAAGCGGCGTTGAAGCGCGGCGAGACGCCGGAACAGGCCCTCGCGGTGCTCGAGAAGAATCCGAAGCTCGCCGTGTTCCTCAAGGAAGAACTGCTGAAGGATCTCGAGTACGGCGGGACGCCGAAGTCGCGCGCGCTGATCAACCTGAACGTGGCGTTTCAGGAGCTGAAAGGCGAGCCGGTGACCACGAACTTCGGTCCGCCTCGCGGCGGGGCGCCGCCCGCACCAGCGAAGTGATTTGGCTCACGACAAGACGTAGGGGCCGCCTTCAGGCGGCCCTGACGAGGCCGGCTGAAGCCGGCCTCTACAGTGGATCTGAATTATGGCCAGTGCCGCGCTGCTGTTCGCGACGTTGATCGGGGTGTTCATCACCCCTGACGGCATCGTGGTCGGCTCCGATACCGCGCTCAGCGATCGGTCAGGCCAGGTCGCGAGTCAACAGAAGTACTGCGTCACGGGACCACGTTCGGTGGCCACGCTCCAGGGGTCGTATGTCCTGCAGGACACCGAGACGAAGGCGACGACAGAACTCTACGCGCGATTCAGGGAGCTCTGCGCCGAGTTCAGTGGCGCGACGTCCCAGATGCCGCTTCGACGGCAAGCCGAGTACATCGCGGAGATGTTGAGAGCGGACCTCGTCTCGTTCCTCGGGCGGCTGCCGGCTGCCGAAGTGGTCCAGACCTATTCGTCGAGCCGTGTGGTGGCGAGGATCTCCGTCACCGGCTACGGCGACAACGGCCCCGAGAGCATCGTTGTCGGACTCGGAGTGGCCACCGACGCGGCGGCATCGAAGTGGGAAGCCCAGGTCCGTCCGCTGGCGCGCCTGACGTTTGCCGTGTGCGGAGTCAGGTTTCAAGGTCAGGACAGCGTGATGACCGTGCTGACCACCGACACCGGCGTTCGCATTGCTCCGGCGGAATTTCAGCAGCCGGACGTGGCCCGGCTGGCGGCGCTCTTGAAAGGCAACTGCTCGCAAACGTCGATTCAGTCGGCTCCGCCGATGTTCGTACAAGCCGTACGCCTCACGGCGACGTTGGGGCCGGGCTTTGGCATCCCGAAAGGCTCTGTCAGTGCGCCCATCGACGTCGTCGTGATTCCTCGCGAAGGATCGCTCTCCGTCACCCGCATCTCGTCCTGGTAGTCGTTTCCCTCCGAGGAGCCTTCGTCAGTTTTCAGTCGGCCGTTCCACGTGATCGATCACGTAATACTCGATTGGTGCACGCGCAGGCTCGAGGCGCAGCCCCAGCTGCTGGAGCGCCGCGAAAATCGATGGACCATCCGGATCGGGCTGAGGCTCGTCCGAATCTGGTCGCGGCGGCGCGGCGGTGCTCCATGGCGGCACCTCGATATCGAATCGGCCAGAGATGCCGGTGCGATCTACGATGGGCCGATCCATGAAGTTCGTCAGCCCCTGAGCGAGCGACGACAGTGGAGCGGAACTCAGTCGGAACCCTCGGGCAGGCCCCCCTCCTTGAAGCCCGCATGGCCCGATATTCGCCGCAATTTCATCGACGGTTTTCGGCGAACAGTCTTTGACGGCAGGCATGAGCGTGTGGCCCTTCGGGCCTGCGACGAGCGCGTAGATCGGGCTGTCGCGCGTCTCGACGTGAATCGCCAGCTTGAATCGCTCGGCTAACAACGTCTTCAGCATCTCTCGCAGGATGGGGCCTTCCGCGAGGAACGTCTGTTCGAGTGTGGCGCCTTTGGGCGGTAGCGCGCCGGCGCCCGCTCGGGCGTCAATCGCGAATCGCTCGTTGAGCAGGTCCGATTCGCCTTCGAGGTTTCTCAACTGAATGTTGTAGGCCCTGGTGATGACGAACCGCAGCGGTACTGCGGTTCCACGAACGGTGCCACCCGGAAGGAAGACAAGGGCAGCTGCCATGCCACCGACATTGCGGTTCTCCGGCGCTGCCGGTTTGATGGAGGCGACCTCGAATCGTCGACGCTCGGGCTGTGCATGGACGCTCGCAAACGTGATCGACACGAGCGCCCCCGCGATCGCGGCGATGCCGAACGCTGCAGAGCGCCGCGGCTCGTGGCCCCCGACACCGAGCAGACGTCGCACTCGCTCGCGGAGAGATCCACCGGACGCGCTCATTGCCATCTCGGGGTTCTGCTGCCGAGCCATCGTGACCAGCGCACGCGCGTACGCGGTGGGGTTCCCGCAAACCCTGACCGCTTCATCGTCGCAGCACAGCTCGCGCTCGACCCGCAGCCGCTTCGAGACCCACCACACGGCAGGGTGATAGAAGAGCAGTGTCTCGGCGACCATCTGCATGATGTTGACGAGATAGTCGTGTCGACGAATGTGCGCCAGCTCGTGAGCCAGCACCGCGTCGAGCTGCGCCGTGGTCAGCCCCATCGCCGTGGCCGGCGGCAGCAGGATGAGCGGACGCAGCCAGCCGATCGCACTCGGGCCGTCGGCCCGGACGGACGTGACGAGTTGCACCGGCCGATGAATGCCCATGCGCGCGGCCAGATGCGACAGGCGCTCACGGAGTTGGTCGTCCGCGCACTGGCCGCTTCGCCGCAGCGCGCGGACTTCAACGCTCCCGGCGATGAGACGCAGCGACAGCAGCAGCACTCCGAAGGTCCAGATCGGCAGAATCCAGGGCTGAAGCCTCGTCGCGCTGAGAGCGGAGCCGTGCCGTGGGTCGAACATCGTGCCGGGGCGAACTTCGTTGCCTTGGACGACGGAGAACTCGACTCCTGTCCAACCCGCCGGGCGGTTAGTCTCGGCGCCGTCGTAGCGGGATGCCGTCGTGACGACTGGCAGCGCAATGAGCGTCGCCAGCGCCATCGCGCTGAGCGTATACCGGACCTGCGCGGACCGTCGCCGCGACAGGTAGAGTCCGACTTGCAACGCCACGGCGATGAGCGTGCCCTGCCAGACGAAGTCGACGAGCGCAGACGTGAACGCGAGTTCGAAGGTCATACATCGCCTTTCTCGAAGCGGTCGAGCAGCGCCTCGAGCTCGTCCAGGTCCTTCCGCGACGGCTTCCGGGTGGACAACGCGTGCATGACCAGCGCTTTCACGGAGCCGCCGTAGGCACGGTCGATGAAGTCGCGCAGCAGGTGCTGCTGGGTCTTCTCCTGCTTGTGACGGGGCTTGTACACCTGCGGCCGGACGCGGTCGTCGCGCTCGAGCAGACCCTTGTCGGTCATGATCTGCATCAGCTTGAGCACCGTCGTATAGCCCGTCGGCTTGGCGGCGTCGAGCACCGATTGGACGGCGCGAACCGGCAAGGGCCCGCGCTCCCACAGTACGCGCAGGATTGCCAGCTCCGATTTCGTCGGACGCGGGGCCGCAGCCATGGCCGGGATCATTGACGAATTATTTCGTCATTGTCAACGAAAAAATTCGTCAATAGAGACGGCGGCGAAGCAGCTCGTAGCAGACGATGCCCGCGGCGGTGGCGACGTTCAGCGAGCGCTTCTGTCCGAGCATCGGGATGCGAATGACGCTGTGCACGGGAGCCGAGACGAGCGGTGACACGCCGTCGCGTTCGTGCCCGAAGACGAGGCACATCGGCCACACCGCCGTCCACTCGAACAGGTTGATCGCGTCCGGCGCGGTCTCCACCACGACGATGTGGTACCCCTCGGCGGCGAGCTGCTGGAGCGCCGCCGAGGCATCGGGCTGATACTCCCAGGTGACGCTGTGCTCGGCTCCAAGCGCCGTCTTCGCAATCGCACGCTGCTGCCGGCCACCCTGATCGGGCCGAGGCGTGATGCCACAGAGGACGACGCGCTCGATTCCCGATGCATCGGCCGTGCGCAGGATCGATCCGGTGTTGTAGAGACTGCGGATGTTATCGAGCAGGACGACGACGCGATGCGACATTTGTAATGGGGTCGGGAGTCATTTTACGAAACTCGAAAAAAATGACTCCCGACCCCCTTACGGTTCTGAAATGATTCGCGGATGGCTGTTTTCGTTGTGGCGCATGGCGCCTGGTCCTCGGGTTGGGCGTGGCGAAAGATGCGCACGCTGATGCGTGACGCCGGACACGACTTCTTCACACCCAGCTACACCGGGCTCGGCGAGCGCCGGCACCTCGCGTCGCGTTCGGTCAACTTGTCGCTGCACATCGAAGACGTCGTGAACGTGCTCGAATTCGAGGACCTGCACCAGGTGGTTGTCGTCGGGCACAGCTTTGGCGGAATGGTCGCGACCGGCGTTGCGGACCGCGTGCGCGATCGCGTCGCCCGCATCATCTATCTCGACGCGTTCGTGCCGGAGAGTGGCCAGTCGCTGCTGGATCTGCTGCCACCCGATGCTCGCGACGCCACGAAGGCCGCCTGCCTCGCCGGGGACGGCTGGCGTGTGCCATCCCGGGATCTGCCGCCAGATACCCCGCAGGAGGAGCGCGCGTGGGCCGCGCCGCGACGCGTGGCCCACCCGATTGCCGCATTCGAGGAACCGCTCCGGCTGTCTGGTGTTCCGTTACCGCCGCGGGCTTACGTGTACTGTCAGCGCACCGATCCCGACGATCGCTTTGGACCGTTCGCTGCCCGTGCGCGTCGCGAAGGGTGGCCATACGCCGAAATCGACGCGAGCCACAATCCGCACATCACCGCACCGCAGGCGTTGTGCGCGCTGCTCGCCCGGTTGGTCCTAGGGCCTTAGTGCTTGGTTCTTGGTCCGTGCTCGGTCCTAAGTCCGTCCTTGGTTCCAAGTCCTTCGTCCACCCGGGAGCCGGACCGTGGACCAAGGACCAGGACGGACTAAGAACTCAAGCACCAAGGCCGAAGGACTACGAGCGTTTTCTAAACGTAAGTTGTATGCCGCCCTGGGCGCTGTTGGTCACGCCGTTGATGCTGGTGCCATCGGCGGCGAGCTCACCCGCATAGTTCCACGACTGCGTATTGGGGAACTCCCAGGACATCTGGCGTCCGTTGATCCGGAAATTGCGAAACGCCTGATTGACCGGCTGTTCCTTGGGTAGCGTCGTGCGAATCAGCTTGCCGATGACCGTGCCATCGGCGTTGGCGCTGAACTCCACCTCGATGTCGTAGTCGATCGTCGCGAGCCGTGGTCTGCCGACCCAGCGTCCGGCCAGCGACTTCGCGACATCCGGCGCCAGGCGGACAACCTGGTCCTTGGCATCGGTGGCCGGATTGGCCGGTTCGGCCTCCGGGTTCTGCCGCTCGTGACGCGATGTCGTGGTGTAGTTCGGGACGATCGAGTTCCCCTCGTGGCACGCGTACTCCCACCACTCGTACTTCGGGTCGTAGCGCATCGGATAGCGTACGGTGAACGGAGCGGTGAGAATCACCGGGTCCTCCGTCCTGATCTCGTAGAGGAACATGTCGTCGTTGAGGCGCGTGATCCGCTCCGTCGTCTTCATCTGGTCGCTCTGCGGGAAGCGGTTGCCCGCCGGTGAACCGACGACGGCCAGGTTGATCAACGGCGCGTGGCCGCCCTTGTAGTTGGTGGTTTCGACGACGAGCGTATTGCCCTCCCAGCGGCCGCGCGACTCGCCCATGTACTCTTTGTGCGGCGTCTTCAGCGGCGGCCGCCCATCGGTGTAGATCACGCGCGCGTCGTGAATCATCTCGAGGTCGAACACGACCACGCCGGGTGCCTGCCAGATCTTGAAGCCGCCGTTATAGCGATACGGCATCATCGACGAGGGCATGCCGCGAGTCGTGCAGCGGTCCCAGCTGTCGAAGTCCTCGGGTGAGTCGTAGGACGGCGACTCGCCGGGCAGCGACCACCCGCTGCGCATCGCAAGCGCACGTTTTTTGCCTTCTGCTGTCAGCGCCGGAAGCAAACCATTTGGCGGATCGACGATGAGCGTCGTCTGCCGCTGCGGCGTCGCCAGATCGGTGACGCCCGCGAGCAAGGCGCGGCCGAACTCGCCCTTCTCGAGCAGTTGCTTGCCGAGGTCGCCGCGGCCGGCTGCCTGCGCGACACGCTGCTTGTACTCCTCTTCGGTCCACCACGCCTTGTTCATGTCGCACGGCGGGCCGCCGAACCGCACCGCGTTGGCACACCGCTCGAGCGGGATGCCGGCGGCCTGCATCATGTTCAACGTGGCCTGGATGTCTGGTTCACCCCACGGCGTCTTCGGGTGCACCCATCCTTTTGGCGTCTCGATGAAGTGATTGATCTCGCCCGCGGGCCCGCGAATCGAGTCGTTGATTTGGGCGTACGTCGTCGTGACGAAGATCGCGGCTGCGACGCTGCCGATGAGCACATTCCTCATCGTCTCTTTGATCCGCTGCATGGTCGCTCCTGGGGCAACGTGTCCACTGGCCCTTCCACTAAGGTACGCCTGTCGAGCCTCCACGTCCAACGATGTGCCACGACCGCAGAGGAAAGTTCGCGCTCCGAAAATCGGCAGAGTCGGTTGCGGCCGGAGGGGAGTAAAATCGGCTGATCCGAGAGGAGTCCGGACCGACGCCGGATCCGCTTTCATTCGAAAGGCAAGAGTGATGACCAGACGGTTAATCGCTGCATTGAGTGTGGGCTCGGCCATCGTCGCGTTGCTTGTCTACAGTGGCACGCCGCTGTCGGGCCAATCGCGGGCCACGCCGCCCGCTCTCGTCATCACCGCCTTCGGCGGCAAGGCGGTTGAGTACAAGGCGCCACGCACGCCGTGGGGCGATCCCGATTTGCAGGGCGTCTGGTCGAGCGACGACATGGAGAACATCCCGATGGCTGTCGGCGGAGGTCGAGGCGGTCCCGGACGCGGTGCCGCGCCGCAGGCGACGCCAGGACAGGTGCCACCGCTCTATCTGGACGAGGCGGGGCTGACGGCCCGAAAGAAGCAGGTCGAGAGCGGGGCCAAGCAGCGCGACACCAGCGCCGAGAGCAGCTTCCGGTTCGACTACGCGCGACGCGTCTTCCCGCAGACACGTTTGATCGTGGATCCGGCGGACGGTCGTCTACCGGCTATCAAGGTGAACCAGCAGGAACGTCAGATGCCGCGCGGCACGTACGGCCCGGGCCCGCTCAATTCCTGGGAAGACTTCTCGTTGTACGAGCGCTGCATCACGCGCGGTATCGCCGGTTCGATTCTTCGCGTCATCTACGGCAACGGCAACCGGATCGTGCAGGCGCCGGGTGTTGTGGCGTTCTCGACGGAGATGCTCCCCGACACGCGCATCTTCTACACCGATGGGCGTAAGCACATCGGCCAGTCGATCCGTCAGTACCTCGGGGATTCCACCGCGCGTTGGGAAGGCGAGGAACTGGTCGTCGAGACCACGAATCTGACCGACAAGACCGCGATCGGCGTGAACGGCAACGGCGTGCGCCACAGCAAGGAGATGGTGATCACCGAGCGCTTCCGCCGCGTCGCCGACAACATCATTCAGTATCAGGCGACCTACGACGACCCGGTCACGTATGAGAAGCCGTTCACGGTGTCGTTCCCGCTGACGCCACTCGACGGCGGCGTGCTGCTGCCGTACGACTGCCATCCAGGCAACACCGCGATCTCGATGTCGTTGTCGGCGGAACGGGCCGAAGATCGCGCGGTGGCTGCGGATGCCGCGAAAGGCATCGTGCGCCCACGGCGCACCGTGCAGGACGACGGCGCCGGCGTCGGCGCGGCGCTTCCGGCAGGACGTGGCGGCGGCCGCGGTCGCGGCGCTGGCCCCGGTCAGCCGCCGGGAGACGCGACCGGCGAGCGTGACGTCGAGCGATAAGGCGGTCTACTCCTCGTCCTCGTCCCGAAGAATCGGGTAGGGATTGATCGGCTCACCCTTCCACCATTGGCGTGCGGGGGTGAGCCGAAATATCGCAAAGTGCAGGTGCGGCGCGTCCGGGGATGCGTTGCCCGTGCTGCCGACGTACCCAATCACATCGCCCCGCTTGACGATTTGTCCTTCGCGAAGACCTTCCGCGTACCGGTCGAGGTGGGCGTAGTAATACGAGAACGTTTCCGTCGGATCGAACTCGTAGATCGTCAGGCCGCCGGCTTTGCTGGTGAAGAGTTTTGCGATTCGACCGTGTTCGACGGCACGCACCTTCGTGTTCCGGGGCGCCAGGATGTCGAGCGCCTCGTGCGAGCGCGATCCGCGCGCCTCTGAGTAGGTATCGCGAAGCTCCTCGGCATCGACGCCATCCACGGGAATCTTGAGATCGCGCTGCCGCAACGTCTGCACGACCGGCTCATGCGAGGGCGTAGGTGTCGACGCGACCGGCGCGGCGTCATCGCGTTGCGGCCGCGGCTGATCGCTGTCTTGCGGCGGCTGCTGGCCGTGCACTGGCGGCGCCTGCTCGACCTGCACTGGTGGCGACGGTGGTGGGTCCCTGCGAAGCTGATAGGCCACGATTGTCGTCACGATACCCATCAGGAAACTCAGCGCGACGATGAAGTGCGTCGGTGTGCGCCTCATCGGAAGATCACCACGGTTCCTCGCTTGACCCATGCGGCCACGCGCTGCACGTCCCAGTTCGTCATCCGAACGCACCCGTGTGATTGCACGTGACCGACGGTCGACGGTTCCGGCGTCCCGTGAATGCCGTAATGCGGTTTGTTGATATCGATCCAGGCGACGCCGACTGGGTTGTTCGGCCCGGGCGCGATTCGCGCTTTGGAGTGCGTCGGATTCGCGTCCCAGAACAGATCGGGGTTGTAGTGGAACGCGGGTGACTGCTGCACCGCTGTGACGCTCCAGCGGCCGAGCGGTAGTGGATCGTGTTGACTGCCGGTCGTGACCGGCGCAAAGAAGAGCACGCGTCCCTTCGCGTCTTCGACGGTCAGCGCACTCGTTTTCTTCGTCACGGCGATCCGCACGCCCTCCGCGCGACTAGGTGTTGCAGCCGATGACGAGACGTTCGGAACCAGAATCATTTCGCCCGCGCGTGCGAACGTCTGGCCTGCATTCAATGACTGAAGGAGTGCCGGACTCGCGTGAAACCGCTCCGCGAGCGCCTCGAGCGGGTTGCGATAGTCGAGCGACGCGAGCTTCGATTGCTCGACGAGGTCCTTGGGGATCTCTGGCTGAAACGCGCCGGCGACGTCGGCGTCGGTCACCGTGTACGACAGTAGTGGCGATTGCTGTTTGAACTCCTCTCGCAGCCGGTCCATGGTGGCCTGGTCGGGTCGACTCGCGACGCGGAGCCCGCGGCTTTGTTGAAATGCAGCCAGCGCTCGCGTGAAGTTCTGCCCCGGGCGGCCGTCGATTTCACCGGGTGAAAAGCCCGCTGCGTCGAGCATCACTTGAGCCGACAGAACCATGTCGGGGGCCCCAGTCACTCGGGGTGGCGCCTGCGCGAGCACTGCCACTCCGGTTATCGATACGGCAATGTAGAGATGCAGTCCAAGTCTCAGCATGACCGGTCGATCTGCAAAGCACGTCCCAACGTCTATTGGCGGGATCATGATGCGAGGGCCGAGTGGCGAACTTCAGCCGTTGTCGACGCGCGTGAAGCTTCGGAGGGAGCCTTCCTGATCAGTCGGGTGTAGGACGCTCGACGTTGGTAATCACGAGCACGTCGGTCTCGACTCGCACAGGCTCGAGCTTCAAGCCGAGCTGCTCGCGTACGGCGGTAAAGATCGAGAGTCCCATCGGACGCGTGGCGTCTGGACTCAACGGTTCAGGCGTCCACTGAAGATCCCAGTCGAACTTTCCCGTCAGCCCGGAACGATCCACGACAACACGATCGCTCCACGTCGCGAGGCTCGTGACGAGAGTAGAGAAGTCCAATGCGCGCGCCCCGACGTGGGCGGAACGTGAGAATCCAGAGGCGCATGGCATTTCCGGGCTCGCCTCAGCGGCACCGGGCGCTGCCGGGACTGATTTGGCTGGGCCGCCGCATTCGGCGTCATTCGACCGGCGGAGTTGTGGCCCGAATCGGCCTTCGTCCCTTGCGAGCACGAGCGCGTACACCTGGATCTCCCGGCGTTCGGGCCGAAGCGTCAATTTGAATCGGTCGGCCAAGGCCGCGCGCAGCATCAGGCGAGCCTGGTCGCGGAAGACGGAGGTGGGCGGGTTACCGACGGCCTTTGCGACGATATCGAACCGATCGGCGCGCGTCCAATCAGGGCCTCCGACGACCTGATCGTCGTGGACACCATAAGCAGTCTTCACCAGCATCTTCAGCGTCACGTTGGTCGCGGTGTAGCGGCCGCCGGGTTGGACCATGCTGGAGGTCCGCTCATCGACGGCGTTGCTTGGTTTGATCGATACGACTTCGAAGGTCTGTGGCGCTTGGGCCTGCCCCGAAACCGCGGACCAGAGCAGCAGCGCCAGGGAAGTCAGCGATGCGGGCGCTCGCTTTGACATCACCGCTTAGGTTACCCGACGATCACCCAGAGATCACTGAGGCGCTGAGTGAGACGAGGTAGACTTCCGCCATGGAGAGCCTGTCCGAACGCGAGGCGGCCGGCGTTGAATCCAAGGCCGAACGTCGACTTCGGAAGGAGGCCGAGCGAGCAGACGAGAACAAGCCGCTCGATCCCTGGGAGCGTTATCGTGCCTTGAACGACCTGGTCGACCACATGCTGGACGTGATCGAGATGGCGGATCGCCGTACTCGCTTCGCCCTGCTGCTGCTCGGTTCGCTCAACGCCGCCAACCTCCTGATCGCCGCGAGCGGTGAATCCTTCGGTGTGTCCCTCGTGAATCCGACTCTCGTCCGAGCGTACGTCGGGTGCTATCTGCTGATCTCCCTGTTCTTTCTCGTGCACGCCGTCAACGCGCTGAAACCACGCGCACGGCAGATGGGACTGGCGACTGAAGGCGCACCGGCCGCGGCCTTACGCGGTCTGCGGCTGGTCGACGATATCCTGAAGCATCGGTCCGACGCCTTCTACGAGGTGTGGCGCACGGCGTCGGCAGGCGACGTCAATCATGAACTGGCCCTGCAGGTCCATCTCCTGGCTCGCACTACGGCCGAGAAATACGCCGCCTTGCGGAAGGTCTACGCAGGAGTCATGCTCCTGCTCGGGCTGACGGCGGTCTTTCTCGCGTTTCTGGGCATCCACCTGTTTGCGCCGTCGGTTGTCTAGCTGCCAGACGCACGCCACTCTACTCGCGGAGGACCGGCGCGGGATCGAGCATCAGCACGCGCCGCGCCGGGACGTAACACGCGGTCATGGTGACGAGCACGAGACCGATCGCGACGGCAGCGAGCGTCAGCGGATCCCACGGCGTCACCTCGACCAGCAGGCCCTGGATAAGGCCGCCAGCCGCGTAGATTCCCGGAACCGCGATCAGCATCCCGACGCCGACGAGCAGCGCGCCTTCTCCGACCACAAGCCTGAGCACGCGGTGAGGGTTCGCGCCGAGTGCGAGGCGCACCGCCAGCTCACCGCGACGATGCGTCACCGAGCGAGCGACCATCCCAAAGAGTCCGACCGCGACCAGCAGCAGCGCACCGAGCGCGAAGCCGCCAATCAGCACGGCGCTGATACGCTGCTGGCGCAGCACGTCGGTCACGATTTCGTCCATCGTGCGCACGGCCGACACCGGAATACGCGGATCGATGGCTCGAATGACCCGACGGACGTCCACGATCAGCGACTGCGGATCTCGTGTAGTTTGGACCACGAACGACGGCGCGTACGGTGACCAGTCTCCGGCGCGGACGAAGATCTGCGGCCGTCCGTCTTGATGCAGGTCATACAGCCGCGTCTGGTCGACGACGCCAACGACGGTGAGCGACTGACCGCTGAATGGGATCACGGCGCCGAGGGCGTTGCCCGCTGGGAAGAACCGGGCTGCGACGTGGCGATCGATCACGGCTTCGCGCACATTCTCACGGCGCGCCGGGTCGAACGTACGTCCGGCGAGCAGCCGCATCCGCATCAGTTCGACGTAGTCGGTGCGAACGCCGATGACGTCGACGAGTACAGAGTCACGCTGTGGGTCTCCCGTGTTCCCAGGTGCGCCAGGAACCGAAATCGAGGTCTGCTGTGCCGCCGCCGACAACGGCAAAGAGGTCGTGGCGCTGACCCGACTCACACCCGGCACACTCGTCAGAGCGTCAGCGACGCGGTCCTGAAACGCCAACACGTCAGCGGCTTTCGGAAACAGCCGCGGCCCCATGGCGACCGTAAAGGTGAGGACGCTCGCAGATGTGAAGCCGGGATCGGCCGCGAGCAGCCGTTCGAAGCTGCGAGCCACCAGCCCACCGACGCTGAGCAGGACCAGCGTCAACGCGACCTGAGCCACGACGATGGTACGCCGAATCCGATGCGATCCGCCGGCACCGCGGATCGTCGTGGTGGCAATCACCGAGGCCAGCGAGACGCGAGCGGCCCATAACGAAGGCAGTACGGCGGCGATGCAGCCCACGATCAATCCCGCCGAGACCACCACAGTCGCGACTCGCCAGTCGAGCGAGATTTCGTCGCGACGTGGCAAGTCCAGCGGCGCGAGCGCGACCAGGAGTCGCGCCCCCCACGATCCGATCACGGCGCCGGTGACGCCGCCGGCCAGACCAAGCACGCCGCCCTCGACCGCCATCGCGCGGACCACGGCCGCGCCGTTCGCGCCGAGGGCACGCGAGACCGCGAACTCGCGCTCCCGTTCGGCCGCGCGTCCCAGCAGCAGCGAAGCAAAGTTCACCGTCAGCACCAGGAGCAGAACCAGACCGGCGACGCCGAGCGCGATCAGGATCGGCCGAACTGGGGCGACGAGGTCGTCCTGGAGCCGTACCGCCTGCAAGCTCACGGCGCGGTTCGGATTGCGTTCTGTCGCAACCCTGGCGACGGCAGCGATACTGGCGGCCGTTTGTTCGGGAGACGTGCCGCTTCGGACCCGGATCAGGGAGCCAAACGCCAGGGCGTTGGGATCCTGGTCGGCGAGATGAAAGCGGAACGGCACATACACGTCCGGTTCTTGCGGGGGGCCCAGCGTCGAGTGTCGAACGAACCGAAACGTCGGCCCCATGATTCCAACAACGGTATAAGTCGATCCACTCATCCACACCTGGGAGCCGACGATCGACGCGTCGCCTCCGATGCGTTGCCAGAGCGCGTGGCTGAGGATCACGACGGACGGCCGAGTGGGGCCGATTTCCTGAGCGGTGAAGCCGCGACCCAGCATCGGTGCGACGCCTAGAAGGTCGAACAGATTGGGCGAGGTGACGCCCAACTGAATCTGAAGCGGCTCCCCGTCGGACCGCAACGAGAGTGTCGGCGACGCAATCTGGAGGCCGATTGCCGCTTCGATCTCGCCGTGCGCGTTCTGCAAGTCGGCGACGTCGGGGCCAGCGAGCCACTCACGCTTCAGACCGCCAGAGGCGGACTGATCGCGCCAGACGAAGTACAGATCACGCGAGTCACGATACGGCAGCGGTTCGAGAAGGACCTTGTCGACCGCTGTGAAGACAACCGCGAACGCGCCCAATCCCATCGTCAACGTGGCGACGGTCGTCACGACGAACAGCGGCGATCGCATCAGGCGGCGACGGGCCAGTCCGAGGTCGCGTCCCCAGTTGCCGCTGCGGCGCCGCCAGGCGGCGGGGCGGACTCGCTCGGCGATTCCGTTCCAGACCGAATCTGCAAGCGCGCGTATCGCGAGCGCGCACAGGCCGATCGCGCCACGCCGGTTCACTGTGGCCAGCGCTGCGTCTCGATAGTCCTCGACGACGCTTCTTCCTATGGCATCGCGGAAGTCGGGTGGGTATAGGTGGAGGAGGAGCCGAACCCAGCGTTCCGAAAGGTCGATCAGGCGTTCACGTGTCATGGCGTCTTTTTCCCGAGCTGGCCGCCGATCTGCGCGGCTGACTGAGCTCGTCGCATCGATCCCGCACTCTATGCGTAGCGCATATATGCACCATACATGCCGCGGTCAAGTCAACACCAGGCAGGTTGAAGTCGAGCTCGAGTGTTCGGTTGTGGGATACGACTGTCCGCGCGTGCGCCGCCGCGGCCTGGCCGAGCGCTGATTACTCCGCGCGCATCGTCAGCGCCGGGTCGACGCTCGCAGCCTTGCGCGACGAGAGGAATGTGGCCTCGGGCGTGATCCGTGCTGACAGGATCGATTGTGGAGCGCCATCGCCCAGCACGTTGAAGTCGAGAATCGTATGGCCGGCGAGCGTGACGCCACGAAGACGCTCCTGCCAATCGCGCAGCGTCGGCACCGAAACGGAGATCGACTTGCCGCGTGCGTTGATCGGCAAGGCGCGATACAGCTGGTCTGGTTGGGCCAGCTGCGCGCGAGCTGCCGCATCGCGATCAGGCTATCGCTCCAGAGTTGCGTCATTGGCCGTGTGGATTTTGAACGCCTCTGCGGGCGAGGGGGTTCGAAGGGCACGTCCCGTCTGGGACGTGCCCTTCACTTGAGGAGTTTAGAAGTCGTACTGAACGGTGATCTTCGCCGTGCGAGCGGTCAGCACGCTGGTCGGCACCAGCCACGCGCCGGTCGGGCCCGGACTGAAGTTCTGGTTATAGGTCAGCACGGTGTCGGCGTTGAGTGCGTTGAACATGTCGACCGAGACGGTCGCGCGCTGCTGTCCGAAGCGCAGCACTTTGCCGACGCGCAGGTCGAGCTGATTCAC
>Ga0111538_10007634_pt1 | contig 14560 bp, 14 predicted proteins | sample SoiMethybrSBSTD1_FD_79669 | JGI IMG/M metagenome (GOLD analysis project Ga0111538, IMG submission 79669) | Bulk soil microbial communities from a Populus tree surrounding site in Tennessee, USA - Soil MetaG P. TD hybrid SBSTD1 (version 2)... | ecosystem: Environmental > Terrestrial > Soil >... | reverse complement strand
GCCGTCCACATCGGCAATGACGATATTGGAGGACTTGGGGCGCAGCGAGCGATCCACGATCAAGGTAGCGCCATCGAAGATGCCAGCCCCGATCATGGAATCACCCTTGACGGTAAAGAAGAACGTGGCCGGAGGATTGGCAATGAAGCGGTCATTCAGGTCAAGCGTTTTCTGCTCATAGTCCTGAGCAGGGGATGGAAAGCGGGACTGGCCCGCGAATATCTTGCCGCTACAGATGGGACGCGGAAGCGGCCGGGGATTGGAAACGGCCTGAGGAAACTCGGCGACGGTGCTATTGTTGTTCGGGCTTGATGCCTTGCGAAACGGCTCGAGATAAACCAGCACATCCGATTTGAGGCTGGCGGGCACCCGGATGACTGCGGTCTTCTCTCCATAGGGACTCATGGATTTCTTCGGACCCGAGCCTTCTCTTCTGCCGCCACGTGTAGCCATGCCTGATATCCTTAACTGAACAATGTAACAGTGTTCAGTCTAGCATGAAATCGTCCTTTCCAAATGCTGAGTCGGGCATCTTGGGCACGATGTGGATGCGATGCAACCCTGTTACTGTCCAACTTCCCATACTAGGCTACTTCCTATCTTTTTATACCAGCCTTGGCGATACGGACTAGCGATAGAGCGTACATTATATTGCGTCACATTCCAGACGTGACAACTCGACTAAATGATCAGCGGTAGAACCAACACCGCCACAGACGATAATCAATACCGTTTTATATCCTGATAACGCCGCAACTTTTTGTAAACTGCAGCAAGTGCAACGCCGCACGCAGGCTCAACCACAATCCCATGGTCTTGCAAAAACTGCAAAGAAGCAGAAATGGCCATCTTGTCCGGCAACACAACGCTCTGGATACGGTGCTCTCTTGAGTATGCCAATGCTTGCTCACAAACTATGCGCGCTCCTAGCGTCGTCGCAATACTCGATATATTTGCAAGCTCGATAAGGAATCCTGCGTTTAAGGATTTCCCATAGGAGTCTGCACCTTCAGTCTCAACAGCGATGACAGGTATATCGGCACCTCCATTCCGTTTCAATCCTTCTATAACACCACACAGGAGACCCCCTCCCCCAACTGACAGAACGATCGCATCAGGCTTTAGACCAGCACGGAATATTTCATCAATTAGACTGGCATGACCTCTCCAAATCAGCGGGTCATCGAAAGGATGTATATATGCATCGGTAGGTTGCATGAGTGACAATGCAAATCGGTGGGCTTCGTCCAACGACTTCCCCTGGACTATAACTTCCGCATTCTCTAAGCACATCAAATTTACCGCCCGCTTTGAAGCTGTCTCCGGCACGATGACGATTACAGGAACCGAAAGACGCCGCCCAGCAAAAGCGACCGCCAGCCCCGCGTTTCCGCCCGATGAGGCGATGAAGCGTTTTGCTCCTCGTTTTAAATATTCTTCGCACGCATAGCCGATTCCTCGGGTTTTGAAAGAGCCGGATGGCTGCGCGGACTCCATTTTCAGCCAAATGGATTGACCCACCTTATGGCTGATCAAATGGGATTCAATTAGTGGTGTTTCAATATGTAGCGGCATTCAAAAGAAATATAGTTAGTTGGCGACTACCGCAGGGAACTACGCAAAACCTGGAATCGCCCGCTCATTGATTCATTCCAAGCACTATTCAAATTTTGCTGAACCAGGGGGCCCATGTTAATGAGGAAGATGAAATTGGCAAGACGGCTCTGAACTACGCCTAGGGAAACCCGGAAGGAGAAAGCAAGGCTGACAACCGGTTCAAGCCAGGTTCACCGTTGAGCTCCTGGGGCAATCCAAATCAATGTAGCGCTCCCAAAGCGGCATAATTACGGTTCGCAGGTCTCGGCGCCATCTTGTGGTGAAAATGAGCTTGGGTGGCAGCTCTCTCTGCTTCCAGCCTGTATTTTTGCACCAAGGCGGCGGCATCCGATCTTGAATCCTGCCCATGTCTCCCGCGGGCGTCGCTTTTGTCCTCGTCATGCTGGAGGCGTTTCTCGCGTTCCGCTGCCATTGCCAGCAGTTTATTGGCCCTGTTTTCATACCGCCTGGCGAGCTCGTCGTGGTCTACAAAAGTTCTGATACTTTCTGTGGCCATGCTCGTATTGTCGTTCCTTGCTTCGAACGTACCGGTCTCGGCGCAAGAGGCCAGCAGGCCCAACACGGATATAGATGTTAAAAACTTCCTTATTTCTTTTTCCAAGATAGGTAGACTCCAATGAAATGGATGAAGTGAAAGCCGCTTCATCCTAATGCGGACTATGTTCAGAATTGTACTAAGTATTACTATAAATAAAAGTCATGTGTGTTGATTGTTATCATAATACTTTGTTTATATATTACGGATCTTAAGTCCTAACTGCAGCGACAGGTGCGCCAGCAACTGGGTCTGAGTCGAGTATGTCCATTGAGCAGCGCTTTGATTCAGATAGTGCCAGGATTGGATAAGCTGTCTCACTGCATCTAGTATTTCTCTCTTCTTATTGGGCCTCCCACCAGATTTGGATAGTAACTGATAATGATATATGATGCATATATCAGATACAGGAGGATGGCATGCGTACACTGGTGGATATACCGGACAGACAGATTGAGGAATTGATTCGGATTAGCAAAGCTGAGAAGGTATCTCGCGCTGAAATAATCCGGCAAGCGGTCGCTGCTTTCATCGGAATGAAGAAACCGGATACGGTTGAAGCATTCGGTCTTTGGAAAGAACATGAGGTAGACGGCTTGGCATATCAAGAGCAGCAACGCTCGGAATGGTAAGCGTGCTGTTTGATACCAATATCCTGATAGATTACCTAAACGGTGTTAAACAAGCCAGGACCGAATTAGAAAGGTATTCTGACAAGGCGATCAGCCTCATTACCTGGATGGAAGTAATGGTTGGAGCAGTACCTCAGACAGAGGAAGCAACACGGCGGTTTCTAAGCACCTTCATCAATCTACCAATTGACGATCAAGTAAGCCGCCTTGCTGTCAGCTTGCGAAAGAACCATAAGATCAAATTGCCCGATGCAATTGTATGGGCAACGGCTCAGGCAAATAAACGCATCTTCGTTACTCGTAACACCAGGGATTTTTTACCAAATGAGCCGGGAATACGTTTCCCATATCAGTTGTAGTACCTCAGATGTGAACAAATGCTGGAGCATAGAATCTCATAGCGCCCGTTAAGCCAGCGTGCAGAGGCTCGTATCCCTATATACAGGCTAAAGGTGAATGTGCCGAAGGCAGATGACGAATAGCAAGAGCGCTTGTTGCCGTTGTTCAAACGCTCATCCTGCTGAAGTGATGAGTTACTGCCCGCCCTTTCTTCTCGATGTATTTTTATGTCCTACACACTACGACCCAGTGTTTGCAACACTATTTAATAACATATTTTATCAATAATAACGGATGCGTTAGCTTTCCCCTGATTTAACCCCTCATAAAATATGTTATCAATTGTAGAAGATAAAACATGCTTCATTAAAAGACGCGGAATGACCACCCGATTGAGCGGTCATTCCGCGTCTGAACGTATTAGCGGTAACACTCTCTACACTACCCCTTGTTATTTTTGGAAGGTCGTCAAGTTGACAATTATCCAGACCGGTTTTGGCTTCCGGACCCTGGAACTCATCGCGCTTGAGCAGGGGGACTGCAGTCGCCAGGCTTTTATTCAGTTCGCGGCGGTATTCGAGGATTTGCCTTGCCTTGGCCGATTCGGAAATGGATGGGTCGCCGCGTAGAGCGGAACAGTAGGCGGAAAACATCATCTGTTCGAGATAAAGCCTATCCGCCCCGGGGAGCTTTCCCATCAAGCAATGGTCGCTGATTGCACGCGTGTTTCCAGTTGCGCTCCCGTCACTGTGTATCCCAGTCCTTGTTTGCCTGCACTGGTGGCGAGGCCATCCGCCTCCAGCCGGACCAAAGCCGACGCCTATTACAACCGGTGATCTTATGGGAGAGAAAGGGCACAGATCAGGACATATAGTCTTCGTAACCGACTACAGATCTCTCGGTGTAATCCCGTAAGACACGCTCCAGATCGCTTTCTATTTGAGTGTATAACCGCTTCTTTAGATAGCGGGCCGCACAGTCGAATCACTTGAGTATTTAAAAATATCAGCTACAGTAAATTGTGGTTTGTCCCACCTTGTACTTAGAACTGGATCCGCAGGAGAATCGATGAGCATTACTATCAAAGTGCTTATCGTTGCCGATGGCGATGGCAGCTTCACCAAAAAAATCATCGCTTCGGGCTGACGGAACTGCTCGACACCTTAAAGGCTGATGTGGGTGATGGAATAAGTTTTCAGGTAACGAGCACGCATCGTTATCCGAGCATAACCTACGAACAGGCCGCGGGGGCAGACCTGGACAACTTCCGCTTCGATGATCAGGCAAAATTCTCTCCGTCTGCTTATGACCAAATCTGGCTATTCGGCTTCGCCAGCGCAACTCAGGCTTACAACGACCCCTCGTGATTTCAACTCACTGATGAAGAGGCAGACATTCTGGCGTAATTCACCGACGTCGGAGGCGGTATTTCGCCATTGGCGATCATGACGATCTCGGACGCGATCTATGCGCGAAGCTGCCGCGCGTGCGCTCGATGCGTCGTTGGGATTTTAATTGCGCAGCGCTTGGCAATCCTGCCAGCCCCGACTATGACCTTTACAACGAAGCCAGCGGCGATTCGCCGCCAGTGGAAGACGGCCACCGCCAAAGTACAATTGTCAAAGGAGCGAATAATCGCTACGAGTTTGACAACCAATCCGGCGACATCCCGCAAACCATAGAGCCGGTAATCACCACCTTCGGTTCACGGCATCGCGGTGGACACAATGACTAGACGCGTTCCGGCGTTTCGGAGATTCATTTCAGGCTAAGCTAAATCGGAGGTTCAATGTCCATAGAAGTGCTAGTGCATGCGGGGGACACCGCCGCGGTCAGGGAAGAAGTGGCAGCCGTCGGTGGTCGACTGGCGCATGCCCTCACTCACCAGTTGCTCGTCATCTCCATCCCCGACTCTGTCAGCGTGAGTTCGATACGGGGCGCTTCAATGGCGGACCCCGAGAAACTCAGGGGAACAGAGCGCGCTTTGGCTGAGGCCTGGTTATCGAAATTCAAAAGTATCTCCCGGGCAACCGAACGACTAACGAAGGCGGTTACTCCGTCGATACCGTGGGATACCACGGGGTATACGCCTCCGAATCATTTGCCGGAGCAACCTGGACCCCCGCCGTTGCCGGCAGATCTGCGCTTGCGCTTGCTTTCGACGAATACTCCTACGAGCATTACACTCACGGGTTCGGTGGCAGTGGGCCTTGTCATGGTATCCGGCCCTTCAGATCCGCCCCCATGGACATCTGTCCATGGGGCTTTGAAATACGTGTCCGTTGGCGCAGACGGTACGGTCTGGGGCGTCAACAGTGGTGATGAGATTTTCCACTGGAACGATGTGAAGTGGAAGTGGACCGCGGTCTCAGGGAGTCTCAAGCAAATCTCTGTAGGCAACGCCGCCGCCATATGGGGCGTGAACGCCCGCGATGAGATCTATCGTTGGAATGGCGCTGCCTGGGAACGGGTATCGGGCAAACTCAAACACGTGGCCGTAGCCAATGACGGGACGACGTGGGGCGTTAACAGTGGCGATAAGATTTTCCGCTGGAATGGTAACGGCTGGGACCAGGTCTCCGGGCGGCTCAAGCAAATCTCAGTAGGCAACGCCGGCGTCATATGGGGCGTGAACGCGCGCGATCAGATCTATCGTTGGAATGGCGCTGCCTGGGAACGGGTATCTGGCAAACTCAAACACGTGGCTGTAGCCAATGACGGGACGACGTGGGGCGTTAACAGTGGCGATAAGATTTTCCGCTGGAATGGTAATGGCTGGGACCAGGTCTCCGGGCGGCTCAAGCAGATCTCAGTAGGCAATGCCGCCGCCGTATGGGGCGTGAATAGCGACGATCAGATTTATCGGCACCCGGCACTCGGGCTTGAGCTCAATGCGTCTGAAAAAGCACTCCTCATGCGGGAAGTCATTGAAGGTTTGAACTTTTTGCAATCAGCTGAGCCAAGCGCAAATGTATCGTTCATCCACGATTGGAAGGATATCTCAGTGGATGTGGCTCAAGGTGCAGGGGATGACTATGAAGATTTCGAGGCCCCATGGCGTAATGCGGCCTTGAAGGCGATGGGATTTGACTCTTCCAGAGGCGGTTCAGTTGATTACGCCAATGCGCTACGTAAGAGTCAGCAGACCGACTGGTCTTACGTTGCTTATTTCACGAAGTATCCACTTTATCACTTTGGATATGCTAGCGACGAGCGATTGGTGATGCACTATTACAATGGTGGGTGGGGCACCAAGGACATCAACAAAGTATTTGCTCACGAAACCTGCCACATCTTTGGCGCCGCCGATGAGTATCCCCCGTGCGATTGCGACGGCAGTGGTCACTTCGATGTGCCCAATAACAACTGCCGTGAATGTACCACCCCACAGCTCCCGTGCCTGATGAATGAAAATGACCTGTTGCTTTGCGCATGGAGTCGAGGACAGATCGGATGGTCATCTTGGGATACTATCGCTGGCGCGCTGAAGTACATCTCAGCCGCAAGCGACGGTACGGTCTGGGGCGTTAACAGTGACGATAAGATTTTCCGCTGGAATGGTAATGGCTGGGACCAGGTATCCGGGCGGCTCAAGCAGATCTCAGTAGGCAACGCGGCCGCCATATGGGGCGTAAACGCCCTAGATGAGATCTATCGTTGGAACGGCACTGCCTGGGAACGGGTATCTGGCAAACTCAAACACGTGGCTGTAGCCAATGACGGGACTACGTGGGGAGTTAACAGTGGCGATAAGATTTTCCGCTGGAATGGTAATGGCTGGGACCAGGTTCCTGGCGCGCTCAAGCAGATCTCAGTAGGCAACGCCGCCGCCATATGGGGCGTGAACGCCCTAGATGAGATCTATCGTTGGAATGGCGCCGCCTGGGAACGGGTATCTGGCAAACTCAAACACGTGGCTGTAGCCAATGATGGGGTTAGGTGGGGAGTTAACAGTGACGATAAGATTTTCAGCTGGAATGGTAATGGCTGGAATCAAGTTCCTGGTGCGCTCAAGCAAATCTCCGCGGGCGCATTTAGACTTGTCTGGGGAGTCAACGAGAGTGACGCTATCTTTAGGTTGCGATAATCGAAGCGATATCCTCACCGTCGTGTAAATCATCCGAGTAGGGGCTTTGCTCCACCCCTATCACTTATGAGGGCTCTGTTGCAAAAAAAGGACAAACCAGAAAACTATGCATGTGACCTGATTGATTATGTCTTGTAGATACCGAATTGCCTTTCAATGAGCCCGATTTCTCCTGTGAGGCCTTGGCCCAATTTCCAAATGCCCAGCTGTCCTTTCTTAAACATGCGCATGAGCTCGAAAAATGAACTGTTCTTGGCAAAACAAAGTTCACGAAATATTCCTACCACTTCGCTCTCTCATGCAAACACGATTTCCTGCTCGGCGAATCCTTTCTTTATCAGACCCTCTTTTCCTGGCATGAAACTCGTGCTCGAAATTTCACTTTAAGACCCATCTATTGAGCGTTCCTAAGCTTTTCCCCCCGGACCAGAGGCCTATTTGATTGTGCTATCCGGTTTGTTGACCAGCAGTTGGATTACCATTGTCCGTTGCAGGGCGAAACCGGTGCGGAACTCCATGTCGTACTCGCTCGATGCTTTTCTCGGGAGGGGCGTTGTAAAGCTCTGGGTGCAAGTAATTCCCGCGCTCCTTGACAGACTTTTCCTCTTCAACCTGAATACGCTTCGCGTTTGCCCATGCATCCTTCCGGATACCCGTCACTTGCCATGAAACTTTCATGGCAGGCGCGCACCTCCCGCAATTTTTAAACTGTTGCCCTGAACCTCCTGAGCGGCGCTATTAGCTATTAATTGATCGACCTCAACAATCCGTTTTTTAATGGATGGCTCCAGCGTTTGCAAGCTCCCTCGTGATCAACAGCGCTTTGCCCCTTCACAATACGCGTTTCCTGCATTACCGATTCCATACCTTGCATCGCTGCGCTCCCAGTTACCTCAGGTTTCCGTCGCTCTGACGCAAGGCCGTTTTCTTCGAGCACACGCGAGACCCCGCAAGGAAATCTTTCGGGGGGAATTGCACGCCTGAAACGTTCACCGCAACGCCAACATCAATTGGGTGGCCGGCCTCCACCGCTGTCCATGGCGCCTCTTTTTGGCGGGTCGTGTCGGAAGCCGAAAGGCTAGCCCGTCTTATCCCGCAACGATAATTCAGCTCACCGAAACACCTCCCAGGGGTCGTCTTGCGAACTCTGAGTTGTGCTGCTTTCGTTTGAGTAATGCTGGCTGCAGTATTAGGACTCTCGCAAACGGTCGTTTTTAGGAGATATCGACCGGGTAGAAAAACTTCTCCTTTTCCCCACTTTTTTTCCTCCTAAAACTATCTCTTGAAATGCTTTCTCCCGTAATGTATAGTTGAGATGAGTTTCAGGAGAATAACGTTTTGTAGAGGGAGTGAGATGAAGATTGGTTACGCCCGGGTCAGCACCCAGGAGCAGGATTTGGCGCTACAACTCGATGCCTTGGCTAAAGAGGGGTGCGAGAAGATTTTCCAGGAAAAAGCATCCGGTGCGCAGCGGGATAGGCCTGAGCTGCAAGCCGCCCTCGGCTACATGCGCAAGGGCGACACGTTGGTGGTGTGGAAAATTGACCGGCTTGCCCGTTCGATGAAGCAGCTCATCGAAACGATTGAATCATTCCAGGAACGAGGAATAGGGCTTAAATCGCTGCAGGACCCCATCGATACCAGCTCACCTAGCGGCAAGCTCGTCTTCCATATCTTTGCTGCGCTGGCCGAATTCGAGCGTGGCGTCATCCGTGAGCGGACTACCGCAGGCTTGAGAGCTGCGCGGGAACGTGGGCGTGTGGGCGGCAGGCCTCCGGCACTTTCAGCCAAGGACCTTCAGGCAGCCAAGGCAATGCTGAAGGATTCTGAGCTCACGGTGGCTGCCGTTGCCCGGCGATTGAACGTGGCCGCCTCCACGCTATACCGCCATATTCCGCATGCGAGAAGTGCGAGTCTCGAGACAGACTAGGGCGCGGATATACTGTCGACAAAACAATCTCTACTAATCCTGAGTGCTTGTGTCTTATCTGGCCGGATTCTAAATTACTCACGCTAAACCCAAGGCCGGTGGAGTCCAATAAATCGCGGAATTCAAGTATAGCTGGCACTTGAATATTGGAAAAAGATTATGGGGTGCCGGAAGGCGGGTTACAGCCGCGTTGCGTGAAGTTGCAGATCGAGTCTAACAAAGGTACGTTTTTTGCACCAACACCTGCCCACGTTTTGATCGCAATTATTACTGACTCAAACTCGTACTGGATGCAGGTCGGACCATTTCTAAGTGCAGGTTGTTACAGATAGCGACTGAGCTCGAGATGTTTCGTGCCCCGCATGCAAAGAATTAATAAAAAACGGGTGATTATTGAGTTAGAGCACGGTCAACGGAGAATGCCCGAGGGGTCCCATCCAAGGCAACTTCGCGGATGAATTGGCCCCCGAAAAGATTCCCGCCTGAAATACCCGTCACAGGAAGATACCGTATAGCCTTATCTGATGACAAGATAACGTGATTTGTCGTGCGATTCCAAGTTGCATGAATAGTCGTGGACCTGGCGTTGAGGCTTGCTGCTGTCTGGTCCCCAATCAGGTAATAAGGAAGATTCTTCACCGGAAGTGTCAGCAGCCGCTCATATTCGATAAAGACCGCGTTGAGCCAGTCAAATAGGAGTGTGTTTCCGTTCTCGTCGTATCTGTACAAGTTCGACTGGTGAAAAAAATGAGGCCACTTCTTAAAAGTGAGCATATGGCGCAATGCCGTGTCGGCTTCCGCCATGAGAATCTCCTCATAATTCCGTTGAGCGCAAATCCCCCGGAACATTCCACATGGGTTCTTGCCCGCATCCAGGAATTTCTGGTAAAGGAGGTAGTTGTACTCGTCTTGCAGCTGAGATGGACTAATCACGTTATAGAAAATATTGGTAGGCCACCGCGGCAACATAAGCCGATCATCCCGGCTACCATCAGCGTATTGCGTGATATATTGCTCAACATCTTGCGCCCGCTGCCATGCGTCCGAGCCGAGATACTTTACGCCCACGTTGGCAGCAGCTTTAAGGAATTGCGGATTAGCGCCGCCCTGATCAAATGCGACGTCGTCGTCGCGAACGTCGAACATTTGCGGATGCAACCGAGGATGAACGGTGCATTTGGGATCTTCGAGCCCGGAGTGCGCGCCACTTACCAGCACTCGGTTGTTTTGGCTTCTCTCAGGTAAATCCAGAAGCGCCCAAACAGTTCGGTTCCTGGTGATTTCCAATTGCATCGGTGCAACGGTAGTGAAGGTGGCGTAATCACAAGGGGCGTCAGCTGGAATCGGAACCTTGTTCATATCCGCGTGCGTGAAGGTGTGGTTGATGAAGCGGAAATTCGCTTTGTTCGCGACAACCGCTGCCACCAAATCGTCCGATAAGTTAGCAGCCAGCGTCATCGCTTTTGGATCCACCACCGCTCCGGCACCATTAAATGCAAAATCAAGCATGAAATTACCGGCCAAGGGATGTGCAGCACGAAAGGCAAGCTGCTTTCGCACTACATTATCGATGTCGGCCTTGTTTAATCGATAGGTATTTGCAGGGTTAGTCAATTTTAGAGCTGGATCCCAGAGTTTGGTAGGAAGGAACAAATCGTCGACTTGGGCACCCATATGCACATAGCGACCCCCTACGAATACGCCTTGCATAGCCCAGTTGATAAACTCATAGGCAAGAACTTTTGAATGGAGGAGGAAGTTGGCATTGGTGATTGTCGAGATCATCACTTCGCGTACCGGCATAGGTTGCGAAGGAATCATGTAACGTACAATCGATAACAGGGCTTCCCCATTCGGCGTTATGAGAATGGGCTCAACGTAGGTATGGAACCATCCCGCAGGCCCCCACGATCATTCCGCGGATGGGCCGCGAAGGCAAAACCCGTAACTGGAAGGGGATTAGACCGGTTGATATACTCAAACACTTCCTTGCTGTATGCAGCAGCCACCGTCCATAGAGCCTCGTAATTATCCCCTGCGGACGAGTAGACCAAGCCATAATCGAGGTAAATCCCGTAAGGAGCCTGCACATCCGAATAGGTTGCCGGCCATCCCGACAGCACGGCTTGACGGACTCCGAAGTTTTTCTGGTAATCGTGCAAGATGTCCCATTCGGACGGGGTGAAGCTTGGTACCAGGTCGGCGTCGGTGAGAATAAAACCGTTGTAGTTGCCGACACAATCTGCATCCTCCGCTTTGCAGCCGGCTCCGACCGGCGAGGAGGCGAGCGCCGCAGGGGTCAGATCGTGCGTTTCAGCGTTTAACACGTCATAGGGCACGCCCATCTCTTCCAGGACGGGCTTGATATACGCCAATCCCAAATCTTCCTCCGCCTCACCTGTCGCGATCACCAGTAATCTAAGCTTGACCGCATTATCAGCACCTGCCGGAGATACCGCGACAAACGCCAACCATATCGCCACCAAAACAATTAGCGAACTTTTTATGTCTAAATTCCTTTTCATGAACGAAATCTCTTTCTCGTAAACAAAAACCAAAAAAGATTCCATCAAAAGGTTCCATACGACAAAAGGCTGATTGAGTTATTGTGGCAAAAATTCGCTTATTAACCCACGTTTTACTTCGCGATATCGTTGCGGTACACCTTGCCGCCCTTCATGATGAAGGAGACATCTTCGAGGATAGTAATGTCTTCGAGAGGATTACCGTGGACGGCAACGATGTCGGCGTAGTAGCTTTTCTCAAGGACGCCCACTTTGCCGGCTTGGCCGAGTAGGTCGGCAGCATTGATAGTGGCAGCCCGAATGGCATCGACGGGCTTCATCCCCCACTCGACCATCTTTGCGAATTGCTTCGCGTTGTCACCGTGCGGGTAGACCCCCGAGTCCGTGCCAAACGCCATCCTGGCGCCGGCCTTAAATGCCTTTCGAAAGTTCTCTCGCTGCAAGCGGCCCACCTGGCGGTTTTTTTCAAGGGATTCGGGTAGAACACCATTCTTCTCGCCATGGGAGAGGATGTAGTCATCATTGTAGATATCGAATACGAGATAGGTATCGCGCTCCTTTGCTAGGCGGATGCCTTCGTCATCGATGAAGCTGCAATGTTCAACGGAGTCCACCCCGGCACGGATGGCATCCTTTATCGACTCCGTACCATGGGCGTGTGCCGCGACTTTCCGCCCCAGTCTGTGGGCTTCTGACACGATCGCCTGCATTTCTTCGAGCGTATATTGCTCGGCTCCAGGTTGACCACCCTTGCTCAAAACACCGCCAGAGGCGCAAACCTTTATTACATCCGCCCCAAATTTGATCACTTCACGAATCTTTTGGCGAACGGCCCAGGGCCCGTCTGCCACACCTTCCGCTTTAAAGTTGAATTCGCTTGGGAGCAGATTTTCATCGCAGTGACCCCCAGTAATGGTGAGCGGAGGCCCGGAAACCATCATCCGAGGACCCGGAATTTCTCCGGCATTGATGCCGTCGCGCACCGCAACATCGGTGTAGTGCCATGCGCCGACATTTCGTATGGAAGTGAATCCGGAAAGCAGCAGGAGACGAGCGTTCTTGACGCCGATCACAGCCTCGCGTGGGGCTGAGATGCCCAGCCCTTTATAGCCCGAGTTTTGAGGGTCGGATGTGACGTGTGTGTGGACGTCAATGAGACCGGGTAGGCAGGTTAAGTCTGAGAGATCGATGCGTGTAATACCCTTCGGAGCGGAGTTGGCGGGACCGACGAAAATGATGACCCCCTCCTTATCCCAAGTGATGACCTGGTCTTCGATGAGGTGCCCGGCACGGACATCCAGAAGGTTGCCGCAGTGAATGGCCTGCGGTGCAGCCTGGACTTCTGAAATCACCGTAACCTCCGCTACAGTCAAGATAAGGGATAAAACTAGTACGCTGCCCCTTTTCACTTCGCCCAACCGGTTACCAATTTTGCCCTTCCCCAACAGAAGAATTGCAAAGCTCAACCTGAAAACGGGGGTATGTAAAGGGAGCCATAAAGTTTTATAGCAGGTCAAAGATCTTTTTCCAGTCTCAATAGGGTTCGATACTTCCTTTTGAGGTCAGACGCCTGAACGCGCCCTCGCCAGCCATCGTCTCTGCGGTTCTCCTGGTAGAGGTCAAAGGTGGAGAAGTCGTCTGCTGTTCCGTGGTAGAAAACTCGGGGTCGTCCTTGGTTATCGCGGGTCCACGATCCGGCAGCTCCATTATCAGTGCGGTTATTTCCTCTGTCGCTTGCGCCTTGTCCATCCTTGCCAGCCACTCTTTTTGGTTGTACGCGCACCAGGTGGCCGCGCCAGGTCCGCCAAATGCCGCAGCGGGCCGTGGAACTGTCTACCAGACGGGGGAGCTTTCCGATGAATCACACAGCTAATGGAAGTTAGCCATGTAATCTGATATGCATTCCCGATGCGATTCCCCCTTTAGCCTTTCGGCGAACCCGCTCCCCATTTATCGGTTTTGTGTGAGGTATGACACCGGCTCCATATTCTGGCATTGCAAAGCGAGCTTCACGCCTTCATCAGCCTCCATTCGCGTACGATGTTTTTTCAGATTCGGATAATTATCGATGGATAGTGGGGTCTGTTCGATCCATCGCGTGAGTACATAGAGATAGGCATCGGCAAAACTCCGATCCTTCAGGTACCAGTCACCGGCGGCTGCTAGATTCCCCTCCATGCGAGCGTAATGCGTTGCCAGCTTTTCATACGTTTTGGCCTTGATTTCTTTTTGGGCCAAATCACTGTCTGCGAACGCCTGTGCTGCGAAATGGGGACCATACGTTGCGTGAACTTCGGAAGTCATGTAACTCAGCGCTTCGGCTTCCTTGCGCCCCAGCTTCTGATTGCGCGCATAGCCCTCTTTGCCGTATTCGGCGCCGAGATATGCCAGAATTGCCGCGGCTTCAGTTAATACGTCGCCGTCGTCAAATTGCAGGGCCGGCACCTTACCTTTTGGGTTGATAGACAGATACTCTTCTTTTTTTTGATCTCCATGTGCCATCGTTTTGATCGACACAGGGGCATTCAGCCAAGCGACGGCAATGTTGGGTGCCAGGGCACAGGTACCCGGCATAGTATAAAGAATAGCGTTACTCATCACGTGCTCCTAAAGTTCATTGACACCTCCTGAAAACGGTTTAATTTATCAAACTGCTAACCGAATTCGTCCTATTCATAGTTAATCTGTGTCGATTCATGTCACCCCCACTTGATATGGTTATTTATCATATTAGGTGAAATTTATCTTGGAGCTTGAAAAAGCCGTGCACAGCACCTTGTGCTGAGGCAGCGCGCCGATGCGCCGGTACTCGTTCTTGAGAAGCGCGTAGTCGAAACGGACGTTATGCGCGGCGAGCACCGACAAATACTCCGGACACTTTTTCCCTCTTTTTTT
>Ga0111538_10007633_pt1 | contig 14561 bp, 11 predicted proteins | sample SoiMethybrSBSTD1_FD_79669 | JGI IMG/M metagenome (GOLD analysis project Ga0111538, IMG submission 79669) | Bulk soil microbial communities from a Populus tree surrounding site in Tennessee, USA - Soil MetaG P. TD hybrid SBSTD1 (version 2)... | ecosystem: Environmental > Terrestrial > Soil >... | reverse complement strand
TCGTCGCGACTATCTGCAATCGGTCGGCGCCTTTGCGGTGGCACTGCTTCATCGAGTCTTTTGTTTAGTCGATTTACTTTGCCGTTAAGTTGATTGCTTTGACAGTTGACCCGATTCAGCGGAGTCTCTAGCGCAGCGTTTCGGGACGCGAGGATGCCTGGCTACAAAGGGGGCCCTTGCATTTTCTCGGCAGCTGCAACGTCGAGAGAAGGTGTTCCGCGGCGTGGGGTGCCTGTGCTCACAAGCGTCGAGCCCCGTTCCGTCACACATCCATCTCGTCAAACAACGAACAGGATCGATTCCAGACAGTGGGGAAGCCCCCTCGTCTACCGGTCGACTATTGCTCGTCAAGGAGAAGTCATGCAAAAGGCACATTCGACACCGATCCGTTTGCCTCGCCGTGCAGCTTCTACACGCACGGCTCTTTTGGCTGGCCTTTCGATGGCCGTCGTCGGAGGCTGTGCGGCCAACGCCGACTCGACCATCGACAGCACCATCGAGAAGACAGCCGGCGCGGGTGGCGCCGACAGCGAATCCGTTGGAGTCGCGGCGCAGGAGATCACGGCCCCCAGCAAGATCACCGTCGCGTACGGCGAGTGGTACTGGTACCAGGGTTGGGGACCCGTCAACATGTCCCCCTGGTCGACGCACATCTGCACCTTGTTTAAGGTGTCCGGAAGCTTCCGCGGTGCCGGCGAGTCCATTCGTATCTCCAAAGGCTCGAATGGACTCTGGCAGCTGAGCGGAAGCTCATATCAGCAGGGCGTCCTCGCTGCCGCACGCTGTTTTGCAAAGAGCCTATTTACCGCAAGTGGATCGATCGAGCGCTGGATTTCAGACGAATTCGCAGCGAGTGCCCAGGCGTGGGACGGCAACCCCTGCGGTTGGTTCGGTTGCACTCGCTATCAGGGCACCGCTCACACCGATATGTGGTTGCCCGACGCCATGACTTTTCTCACGGGGATCCAAGGTGCCTTGGATGGCGGGGGCGAAGGGGTTTGGACGGACAACGAAACCGCGCCATGGCCTGCACAAGTTCACGCCTACACGATGGCCGACATCACGAACTACCTGACGGCACGCGCGCATTCCTTCTTCGTCGGTGTACCGCACAGCGGCCACATAGCGAAGTTCTACGGACCGGGTTCGCCTTACAAGAACGATGTGTTGCAAACTCACGGTTATGGCGTGGGCGCTCTCGGAGGTGAATCTGGGGATACCTGGCTGGCGAGAAGCGACCTCGCCATGTGCTACTTGACATCCATCCATGGGGGTTTCTTCGGCAACGGAGAGCTTGTCGAATTGACTGAGGCATGGGACGGGCAGGCCTACCGCTGGAAGCTCCACGCTACCAACGGTGGCTCCTACCCCCAGTCTTTGGGCGCAGGCGCGTATTGCTACGCCTACAACCAGGACTGGTGAAGACGCAGCGGCTGGACGATCGAACGCGATGAGGGGCGGGCCCGACGTCGGGGCCCGCTCCCCTTTACGTGTCAGCGCTTTGTGCCTTTGGCGGCCAAACTGTTCGCGCCGCCGTAGACCCTCAACAAGTCGCTCCAGTGCGCGAGCGCCCGACTCTTCGCTCGGACCTGCCCAATCGCGTTGCGCAGCGTCTGCGAACTCAAGGGGGCGGCCATGGATCGCGAATCGATGGCCCGCCGAGCGAGATAATGCCTCGGTTCAGAGGGCGCCGATCGCCCAGTGCCTGAGATCTCGCACGATCCTTATGATGGGAACCTACGCCTTTCTAGGCTGTCAGAGTGAAGATGGCCCGCTGGAGCGCAGTCGCTGCACTTTCCTGCCTTCTGACCGCATCGACCGCCGAGGCAAAATTCTTGCCTTGCGACCCGCTGCCTTTGAGCGTGGAGGGACTGAAGCGCGTTTCGCCGAGCGTCATCGACGAGGTGCTCCCGCGCGCGATGCCGGCATGCTTGACCGACGAAGAGCTCGCCGAGCTCGAACGGCGCCTCTGGTCGCTCGGAATTTTCGACAGCGTTCAGGTGCGGCGTCACGATGACGCCGTCGCAATCAAGGTCCGTGAGAAATGGACGCTCATTCCCGGCGCTGATCTGTCGATCGGACGGAGCATCTCGGACAGCTTCGTCCTGCTCAGTCTCGCCGAAGCCAATCTGTTCGGTCGCGCGCAGGTGCTTTATGCGTACGGCGCGTACGTGCAACGTCAGCTCGGCGGCGAAATCAGTTGGTGGGAGCACGAAAGCGCCGCGCGCCGCGTCACCTTCGAAGCGGTGGGAACTTACCTCGGCTCCGACGTCTTCTTCGAGGACGATACTTACGCTTGGACTCGCCGCCGCGCCGGAGGCAAAGTCGGCGTCCGTTTGCCTTTTGCTTACGGTTCGCGCTGGCGGCTTGCTGTCCTGGGGCTCGGCTACCACGAGCGATCCACCGGTTCGATTCCGGCCGCGCTCCCGAACGACGGCGCGTACGTCGCGCTCGGGACGCGCATCGCTTGGGAGGGCTACGAGTGGCACGACCTCGCTCCGAAGGGCTTTCGCCTGTTGTCGGAGCTGCTCCCCGGTGGATTCATTGACGGCGACTCGAAGCTCCGGAACCGCTCGAGTGTGACGGTCCAGGGGCTTTCTGCGATTCGTCTCACCGACACGACCGGTATGCTCGTCAATACGGTCGTGGAAGGCGCAAATCCCGGCGACCCGAATCATTCGCACCTTCTTGGAACCATCCGAGGTGTGCGAGGGTTGCCGGACAACCTTTACCGCGACGCTGCGCACGCCTTTACGAACGTCGAGCTCCGCTTTGCCACCGAGCTCGTTCCGCGTTGGTATCTGCAAGGCGTTTTCTTCTCCGATGCCGCCGCATACGTGCGCATGAACGAAGTTGGCCGCCTTACACAACCAGGGGTGGCACTGGGCGCCGGCATCGGTGTGCGTATCGTTCCGACGGTGTTCGCCCTGGTGGTGCCGCGGCTCGACGTAGGTTCGCTTCTTTGGCCCGCCGGGATTCCCTTTTTCAATTTCGGCTTTTCGCAATATTTCTGATGCGCGGCGCCGAGCCCGCCGAACCGTCGGAGCGTCGTCGCTTCATCGTGCGAAATCGCCCGATGTTTTGTCACACGGCGAAGGCTCGCGCGTTGACCTTAGCAGCGCGGCACAGCAAGCGACGGTTACCGCACGCAAAGAGGAGTGACCGATGTTAGATTTGTTGCACGGATGGGGTTGGCTTGCGGTGGCGGCCACCGCAGCCGGCATCGTGGCGATGCTGACGGTCGGACGACGTACGGGAAAGCCCGCCAACGTGGCGACGGCTGCAGCGGCCGTCGCCTTGGCGGGCGGAATGATCGGAATGGCTCTAGAGCTGCGTAAGGTCGATCATGCCTTCCAATCCATGGCGAGCCTCGATGTCGCTGTGCGAGTCAAGATACTCAGCGTGGGTACACGCGAGGCGTCCGACAGCTTGCTCGTCGGTGGTGCATGTGCCGTTCTGCTCGTGCTCGCAGGTAGCTTCTTGGCAGCTTACAGCGCCAATGAGGCGTGACTGCACTGCCGGCGCGATACATCTCGACGGCTTCGCCCCTCACGTCACGACCGGGTCGGGGACTCGTCGAGCTTGCTGCGAATGCGACTCAGGAGCTCCTTCGGTCGGAACGGCTTGGCGACGACGTCCGCATTCGGCGGCAGGCGCTGCAAATTCTGTCTGTCCGCATACCCGCTCGTGAACAGCACGCGAAGGTCCTTGCGCAAGGATCGCAAACGTTCCCACGTTTCCGGTCCTCCGAGCTCGGGCATGACAACGTCGAGCACAACGAGATGAACGGGTTCTTCGTGCTCGCGCAGAAGTCGAATGGCATCGAGACCGTTCACCGCCGAAAGGACACGATAGCCGGCGCCTTCCAGAATGTGAACGACGGCTCGCCTGACCATTTCCTCGTCTTCAGCCAAGAGGATGGTTTCGGTTCCCCGTGGAGACGGCGATCGGCTCTCGTCCTCCACCGGTTTGACCACCCGCGTGTCGGCGCGGAGGTAGACCCGAAACGTACTTCCTTTGCCGACCTCGCTGTCGACGACGATCATTCCGTCATGCTGCTGCACGATGCCGTAGACGGTGGAAAGTCCAAGCCCCGATCCTTTGTGCGCGCTCTTGGTGGTGAAGAAGGGCTCGAAAGCGCGCTCGCGGACTGCGTCGGTCATCCCCAAGCCGGTGTCCGTCACGCAGAGGACCACGTAGCGTCCCGGCTTTGCCCAAGGGTGGCGTTCGCGATCTTGCTCTTTGAAAACGACGTTGCTGGTCTCCAGCGTGAGCCTGCCGCCGCCCTCCATGGCGTCGCGGGCGTTGACGCAGAGATTGACGATAACCTGCTCGAGTTGGGTGGGGTCCGCGCTGACGGAGGCCAACTCTGGTGCCGCGATCGAGTCGATAGCGATGTTTTCCGGCAGAAGACGGCGCAGCATCTTCATGAGATTTCGTACGAGTTCATTCAAATCGACGAGCATGAGGCGCAGGGGCTGACGTCGGCTGAATGCCAGTAGCTGCACCGTCAACTCGGAAGCGCGGCGCCCGGCGCGCTCGATTTCGTGTAGGTAATCTTCGAGGTCCGTGGAGTGGGGCAGTGCTTCCAGCGCCAGCGCCGTGTTGCCGAGGATGGCCTGGAGAAGATTGTTGAAGTCGTGCGCGATTCCGCCGGCGAGCTGACCCACTGCATCCATCTTCTGGGCTTGGTGCAGCTGAGCCTCCGTCGTCCGATGAACGGTGATGTCGCGCGCCACCGCGTACACGTCACCCGTGATGGGGTCGACGGTGGAGCGCCACGAGAACACGCGGTACTGGCCGTCCTTGCGGCGATAGCGGTTCTCGAAATCGGTGACTCGGTTGCCTCGAAGGACATTATTGAAGGCTTCGACCGTCGGTCCACGATCGTCGGGATGGACGAGATTGATGAAGGGCGTGTCGATGATCTCGCTCATCTCGTACCCGAGCGTCTCGCCGAAGGCAGGGTTGATCCGCTTCAAATGACCCGTCGCCGCGGCGACGACCAGCATGTCGAGTGAGAGCGAGAAGAAGCGATCGCGATCTGCCCCTGCGCGGCGTTGCGCTGTCACCTCGGTCGTGATCACGACCAGCCCGATGACCTCGCCCTCGAATCGGATGGGGCCCACGCGGACATCCCAGATGCGAAGGCCGGTGGCGTCGCTGTACATGGTCTCGAGGTGCGTGCCGATTCCGGTTCGGAGCACCTCGGTGTACGTCGCGCGGGCGGCATCTTGATAGCCGGGCGGCACGAGATTGAAGACGCTGTGACCAACGACGTCCTCGCGCGTCAAGCCGGGCACGGTCCAGTTGACGTAGCGAATGACCAAATCGCGATCCAAGACGCCGATGACGTCCAGCGCTCCCCCGGTAATCGCGTCGAGAGTGGCGTACCCGTCTCCGGTCAGCCACCGAAGGAGGACGTCGTCCTGCTCAGCTCCCCGCCTCATAGCACTTCATTATGCCGCACAACCCATCGACGGGCCCGATTGCCCCATCGGGGCGCATGTGTATGACACTCTCGCAGGGCGCAAGCGATTACGTGGTGTTGGAGACGAGCGGAGAGGCGATTGCGGCAACCATCCTGCTTTCGAACTTCAACGTCATCGCGGTATTCAGCCCGCGTTGCGCTCCCGCGCAACTGAACTTAGACACCGCCCTCCCTGGTTCATCTCGGAGGGCGTTGTCTTGCTGTCCGCGAGAAGCGCCAGGGGCATGAACTCGTCGCGGGCGAGGTACGAAGAGTCACGATCGACTAATTGCTCGGCGGTAGTGGGCCGTCGTGCAAGAAAGGCTCAAGCGCCTTGGCGCGCCACCTGCTCGTCGCCCGCCAAAAACTTCGCCTCGAGCGCGGCCATTTCCTCGGGCTTGACGTTCGGAGGAAGAAAGTCCTCCCTTCCTTGGCTCTGGGAACTTCCACTCGCCGCTTAGAATTTCTCCTGATTGGTGTCCTACTGGCGCGCCATGGCCACCTGGTGGCGTCCTTCGTGATCGGGGTGGCGCTCGCTGCCGAGGTCGATGCGCACCGAATGAATGATGCCGGTGAACTTCGAACCACGCGGGCCGTAGTCCTCGGTGACCGGTGCCCCGTCGTCGGTTCCGACGTCCATCATGTCGTCCGACGAAAACCCGAACGGTACGGTCTTGTCGACACGCGCCGACGCGACTTCCTTGCCGTCGACGAGGAGCTTGCCGTTGCCGCCCTTCCCCACGCCGCCTCCATCGTACGCGAACTCGTAACGTACGGTGTGCCTGCCGGGTGAGAGCTTTGCTTTACCGCGCATGTCGTAGCGCTCGAGCCCGACCCAGTTGTAGCAGTGGCAAGGCACGCCATCCTTGAGGAACAAGGAATATCCGCCGAAACGACCGCCTTGAACGATGATCGCGCCGTTGTCATTGCCCGACGAGGAAACTTCGATCTCCGCGGTGATCGAGTACGACTTGTTCTTGATGTTGACGACGGTCCCCTCCGTAAGATGCGTCATGCCCGGGTAGAGGGTCATCGAGGTACGCCCCGCGCTGAGGTTGGGGCGCCCGGCAATGTCGTCGTTGATGCGCTCGGCGAAGCGGTCGTCGAGCGGCAGTACGTGATGCTGAGCGGCCTCGATGAGGAAGAGCTGCTGTAGCTCGCGGAGCTTGTCCGGACGCTCCTTGGCGATGTTCTTCGACTGGCTGTAGTCCTCCGGCGCGTAGAGCTCCCAAACGTCGTCCCCCAGCGCCACGCTGCCCGTCACCAGCCACGGCGTGCGGTGCTTGGTGCAGGCCGTCCAACCCTCGTGGTAGATGCCACGATTCCCGAACATCTCGAAGTACTGCGTACTGTGGCGCTCCTTGGCGCTTGCGTCGTTGAACGCGTAGGCGAAGCTGATGCCCTCGATGGGTTGCTGGGGGACGCCATTCACCATGCTCGGCTCGGGTACCTTCGCGAGCTCGAGGACCGTCGGAAGCACGTCGATCACGTGGCAGAACTGCGAGCGCGTCTCGCCCTTGCTCGCGATGCCGGCGGGGTAGTGAACGATCATCCCGTTGCGCGTGCCGCCCCAGTGCGAGGCGACTTGCTTCGTCCATTGGTAGGGCGCGTTCATCGCGTGCGCCCAGCCTACGGGATAGTGGTTGTACGAAAGTGGGCTCCCGATTTCGTCGAGATGCTTCACGATGTTCGCAGTGTCGTCGACGATGCCGTTGAGCGCGGCGAGCTCGTTGAATGTGCCCTCGAGGCCTCCTTCTGCGCTCGCCCCGTTGTCGCCGAGGATGTAGAAGAGGACGGTGTTCTCGAGACATCCGATCTGCTCGAGCGCGTCGATGACGCGCCCCACCTGCGCATCGGTGTGTTCAGCGAAGCCCGCGTAAGTCTCCATGAGACGTGTGGCGACCTTCTTGGCATCGGGCGACAACGTGTCCCACGCCGGAATCTCTTCGTGTCGCTTGGTGAGAGCGCAGTCCTTCGGCACGACGCCGAGCTCGCGTTGCTTCTGCAGGGTGCGTTCGCGCAGCTTGTCCCAGCCCTCGTCGAAATTGCCCTTGTACTTGTCGATCCACGGTTTGGGCACGTGGTGCGGGGCATGGGTGGCACCGAATGAGAGATAGACGAAGAAGGGCTTCTCGGGCGTCATGACCCGCTGCTTGCGTATGAACTCGATGCACTTGTCGGCCAGATCCTCCGAAAGGTGATAGCCCTGTTCCGGGGTGCGCGGAGGATCGACGGGCGCCGTGCCGACGTAAAGCGAAGGGGTCCACTGGTTGTTCTCGCCGCCGAGGAAACCGTAGAACGCTTCGAATCCGTCGCCGGTGGGCCATCGGTCGAAGGGGCCCGACGAGCTGACCTCCCAGGTCGGTGTCTGGTGCAATTTGCCGAACGCGGCGGTGTTGTACCCATTGCCTTTCAAGATGTGCGCAATGGTTGCCGCGCTGTCGGGACGAACCGACGAGTACCCGCGCTGGGCCGTCGCCATTTCCGTGATTCCACCCATATTGACGGAATGGTGGTTGCGCCCCGTGAGGAGGGCCTGCCGTGACGGCGAGCAGAGCGCCGTCGTGTGGAATCGCGTGAACTTGAGGCCCTCTTTGGCAAGACGTTCGGCGTTCGGCATGCGACACGGGCCGCCGAAGGCACTCGAAGCTCCGAATCCCATGTCGTCAATCAAGATGATGAGAACGTTCGGCGCTCCGCCCGGCGGGGTCAGCATGCGTATCGGAGGAATTGGCGGCGCGTTTCGAGCATCGACCGGCGTAACCGTGTGATGCTCGATCGTCTGGATCGGCAAGATCGATCGGTCGAGCCGCGGTTTGCCGTCGCCCTTCGCGCCGCCATCGCCGTTCGTCCCCGCTCGCGTTGCGACGTCACCGGTCGGCTTTTTTCCGCTCATGATGCCTCCGTTGACCTTGCTCGTACGCGAGGTTCGCCGGCGGCGCGATCCGTTGAACGGCTTGCAAGCTTGACCGGAAACCTCAGGCCTCGTTGCGCCCCCGCGCAACCCAATGCTTTTGGCTCATCGTCGTTCTCTCGATGCGAACCGGCCTTTGGTTACCTCCGGCGTCCTTTGCCACAGGTCCACCATGGCTGACGCCCGCTGTTCGGGCCGAATGACCGGGCAGGCGTTAGAACGCGGGAACGATGCCCCGGACACGGCGGCCGTCCGACCCCCTACGACCATGGGTCGATGGATTCGCTGTAACGCGTAAGCGCGATCTAAAATCCCGCAACTGGTCCTCTCGGCGATCGACAGGTGGACGCGTGGCCTCGAACGCGGTGGCTCGCATGTCGATGGAGGACTTTCATGTGCGATCGAATCACTTGCGGCAGAGCCCTTCGATGGCTCCCTACCCTATCGCTTCTCCTTCTCGCTGGGTGTGGTCGCCCAGCGTTTCCGCAAAAGCTCTTCACCATCGAAGCCCCCGACGCCGACTACCCGGTCATGCTCTCGAAGACGCGCGCGGACTCGGAGGGGCGACCGATTCGAGCCGAAAGTCGACTCCGTGCGACTGCGGACAAAGAGTACGTTTCTCGTGGGGATGTCACCGTCGCGACGGTGCGTTTCACGTCGTCCCAGTCCGAGATGTCGGCTGCTGCAAAATTGACGGCCCAGGTCAAACGGGCGGAGAAATGGGTTCAAGTCGAGCGTGTCGAGTTCGGCGCCGAAGACATCGCCGTATACGGACATGGCTTGTCCGATCGCCGATTCAGCATCGAAGGGAGCGCTCACCAATGAACATGCGCGCCGCCATAATCGGTATTGGCAGGTTCGCGGCCGGAGCGTTGTTGGCATCGGCGACGTCCGCATGCGTTTACACAACGAAGAGCGTCGTATCCATGCATCCCTTGCCGGCGACCTATCCCGTCTCCGCCTCTTGGCAATACATCGACGACTCCGGGGAGACGGTGACCGAAAAGGACTACCGCGTACTGGCTCCATTCACGATCCGCCGAGTTGTCCAGGCAAAGACTCTTGCAACAACCGAGTCGACGCTCGAACTTGCTCCCCAACTGGACGAAGTCGTGAAGGCCGCCGAAGGAGATTCCATCACGAACATGAAGATTGCTGCCACCGAGTACGAGGTCGGCTCCCACCCTGCAGCGGCGGGTCTGAAGCTGATGGGCTGGACCCTGGGCGTCACCGGGGCGGGCTTCGCAGCGGTGGGGCTCGCCATAGACGACGAGAAGACCAAAGGTGCTGTTGCGGGGGGCGCCGTATGTGCGGGGCTCGGCCTGATTGTCTATCTTGTCGGCGCAGCGCAAAACGACCCCGCGAAGTGGCACATCGAAGCCAGCGGCCAAGTGACCAAGCGAATCCGCTGACTGGGGCGTGCGAGGTTCGCCGCGGCCGAGGCGAACCCTGGCTGCGAAACCAATTGCCAGTCTTACTTCAGCGAGTAATACTTCCGTCATGCGCATCACCACGAAAGGGCAGGTGACGATTCCGCAAGAGATCCGGGACGAGCTCGGACTCCTCCCCAACACCGAGGTCACGTTCGACATCGTGGATGGTGAAGCTCGGATCAGGAAAGCCACTCGCAAAAGCAAACGACTGTCGCGCGGCGATGGCGTGCTTGCGCATCTGCGCAGTGTTCGCCCGTCGAACAAGCTCACTACGAACGAAATCATGTCTCTGATGCGCGGTAAGCCGTGAGAACGCTGGTCGACACCAACGTCATTCTGGATGTCATTACACAAGATCCGAAGTGGTATGCCTGGTCGGCTGGTGCGCTTCGCGATGCCGCCGAGCAATCGGTATTGGCGATCAACCCCATCATCTTTGCCGAGGTCAGCATGAAGTTCGACCGCATCGAGGACGTCGATAGCGTGCTTGTTGATTTTGCGCGATGTGCCCTCACCTACGAGGCCGGCTTCCTCGCGGGCAAAGCGTTTCTGGCCTACCGTCGTCGAGGAGGGACGAAGAGCTCTCCCATGCCAGACTTCTACGTTGGCGCACATGCTCTCGTCGAACGAATGCGACTGCTCACGCGGGACGCGACGCGCTACCGAACGTATTTCCCCGCACTCGAAATCGTCGCGTCTTGATGCGGGCTGACCCTCGCCCGCGTTGCGCCCCCGCGCAGCCAACTTTCCGCGGTTTTTCTTTTGCGGCGCGACCACCGCCTTGGCGTGGCGCGCAGCGCCTCTGGTTCTCCTGATAGCAGGCAATCCGGTACTATTGGGTGCACCGTCCGGTGCAGTCTGAAATCGCCTCGATCGAGCAATGCTGAGAAGCCGCCGATCGTCCAGCCCGCCATCAGACGCGCGTCCGGCCGTAGAGCTTTACGCCTACTGCCGTGATCCATGCCGAAAAGACCACCTCGCACCCGAACGTCATCGCCGGACCAATTGCGTCGGGATAACTTGCTGCAATGTCGAGTGCGCTGCTCGCGAAGCCGAGCGCGGCGACGACCCCGCCATACGCGGCATGCCGCCACATCACAAGGCTCAGTACGACGGTGGCCCCGCTCAGCAGGAGCCAGACGGCGTGGAGCCCGCCGAAGTACAAAGCCACGACCAGCTCAGCTACCGCGGGCGTGTCGACGCGCAGGCCAAACACAGGATAAACGAGTCGACCGTGTACGACGAGCAGCATCGCCAGCAGGGGGATCACGACTGCGATGGTCCCGGTGCCCACTGCAGCCTTGGTTCGGTCCACCTCGGAGAGACTGCGATACAGGGCAAAGACCGCGGGTACTAGCGCCATCGTTGCGAAGAACGTTGCCTCGCTCACGAACGAGAGCACGACCTTGTTCACCGCGACCCACGTCAAAATCGCCGCACCAGTCGCCGGCGGCGGACCCGCGATCAGGTCGAGCACGTCGCGTGCGAGAAACAACGTACCGGCGGCAACGAACGCTGCGCCGCCGACCTTGCAAAGCCCTGCCTCCGCGTCTGGCATGATGAGCGCCCTCGGCACTGACGAACGCTCCACGGCATCGCAAAGACAATGCCAGCCGCGCCCACGCTGAGCTGGACGAAAGCCGGGTCGAAGCCATCAGTGAGATGCACGTCGTGCGTTCTGTGCGCACGCTTTGCGAGGGCACGCGCGCTTCCGGTACGGAATCCGTACTTCCCCCTGCTCCCTCTTCGAGTAGGTTGGGACCATGAAGAGCTACGGTCAATTTTGCTCTTTCGCGCGCGCCCTGGACCTCCTCGGCGAGCGCTGGACGCTCCTCGTCGTGCGCGAGCTCTTCAGTGGGAGCACGCGTTTCAACGAGATACGCCGCGGCATTCCGCGCATTTCGCGCACGATGCTGTCCGCCCGTTTGCGCGAGCTCCTCGACGCAGGCGTTATCCAACGCAGACCGAGTGACAGCGGTCCCGCGTACACTCTGACCGACGCAGGCCACGAGCTGGCGGGTACCGTTCGTGAGCTCGGCACCTGGGGCCAACGGTGGCTCCCGCGCACACTTCCCAGCGCAGAGCTCGATGCGGACACGTTGCTGTGGGACATGCGGCGCCGCATTCGTGTTGAGGACCTACCCTCGGCGCCGATCGTCACGCGCATCGAGGCGACGGGCGGCCGGGGGGCAGTCCGATTCCTTCTCCTCCGCCGTGGCGAGGTCTCCCTCTGCACGGAAAATCCTGGTTTCCCGGAAGAGCTGAGGATCAGCGGACCGCTGAGAGCGCTCACGGGCTGGTGGCGCGGCGATCTCTCGCTCGCCGACGCTCGTGCGGCGGGAATGCTCGTCGAGGGGCGCCGCGAGTGGGTGCGCGCTTTCCCGAGCTGGTTCGAGCGTTACCTCTTCGCGAACGTGATGCCGGCCGAGCGGTGAGCCAGGTACGGATTTCGCACCGCCGCGTGACGATCGCCAGGGTTAGGTTGCCTTCATCGCTCGCAGTCATGAGCGGCGAAGGAGATCACCATGAATGCTCATCTACTCATCATGTATCCGGCCCCCACAGATCCGAAGGCATTCGACCGCGCGTACCGCGACGAGCACTTGCCCTACGCGGGCCCACGCTTGAAAGGCGCCACCGGCGTCGTCACGAAGCGAGTCCTCAGTCCGCCGAGCACCACGTCGCCCTATCACACGATATCGGACGTGACCTTCCCGTCGATCGAAGCCCTTCAAGCGACCGCGTCGTCCCAGGGAGGCAAAGAAGCCTTGGCCCACGCAGCGTCGATCTCGACCGGAGGTGCCCCGCTGATCCTGGTCGTCAACGACGAGTAGCGCCGGAAGCTACTTCGCGGATTCGTTGATCCCTGCGCTTTTGTTCGAGGCCGCCAATGCGAAAGCCCCGGGCGGGTCACCGTCCGGGGCTTCGTCTATCGAAGGAGGCGTTTTTTGCGCAAGCCGCCCGCGTTGCACCCCCGGCGCAACCGGTTTTTCCCGTCACGGACGAGAACGACGAGCGGGTGAGCCGTTTTGCGAGCGTGCCGCTACTGCGTTCATGCAGGCGCCGATAGTTATCGTCATTCGAGGGCACGCTCTCGGAGGCGCGCGGGTGCTCAGTCCGCGCCGTGCGTGGCGGGCATAGGGTAACCGGGTTGCTTAGACGGAGGGTTGGACCGCCGGGATGCGTTGCGAAATATGGACCGAAATCGCGACGACGATACACCTTTACGGCGAACCAAGGGCCAGACAGTACGGCAATACGCGGCGTCGGTTCGGCGCAAAAATGGGGACCTGCGTGTATCTCCGCGACAGGAAGATTGGGGATTGGACATCATGAGCCTGCCGATTGTTCGCGCCATCGTGATCGTTTTCACCGTGACGGCGTGGGTGTCGTCGTCTCGGGCAGCGGTAAGCCCGGGCGACGCCGAAGCCCGCAAACTCATCGTGGCCGCGATGGAAATCGATTTCCTGAGTGAAAATTTCGATGCTGCGGAAACCAAGCTCAACCAGGCCGACGCACTCTGCCGACGCAAGGCATGCTCTCCGAGCGTCTTCGCCAGCATCTACGGCTATTTCGCGATCCTCTCCTGGGTCGCCAGCCATGACCAGGAAGAGGCCATCAACGACCTCAAATCCATGCTGAAAATCAATCCTCAACAAAAGCTGGATGAGCAATATGCGCCCAAGGAAATGGCACCGTTTTTCAGGAAGGCGCAGCAGGCCCGATCATCCGCGCCGCTCCAGGAGCCCAAGTCTTCGGCGCCGGAACCGGAAGCGCGCCCGTCGGCAGCCGAACAGCGCGCGGCGAATGCGCGCGCCGCCGCCGAAGAAGCGCGTGCGGCCAAGCTGGAACGCGAGGAAGCTGCCCGCAGGGCGACGGAAGAAAAGAAGGAGGCCGCCCGTAGCGCCGCGGACGAGGCGCGCCGAGCCGCGGAGGAAAAGAAAGAAGCCGCTCGCGTCGCCGCGGAAGAAAAGAAGGAGGCTCAGCGCCAAGCCGCGGAAGACGCACGGCGCGCCGCAGACGAAAAGAAGGAAGCCGCCCGCGCCGCTGCTGAAGAAAAGAAAGAAGCTGCCCGCGTTGCTGCCGAGGAGGCTCGCAAGGCCGCGGAGGAAAAGAAAGAAGCTGCCCGCGTCGCTGCCGAAGAAAAGAAAGAGGCGGCTCGTAAGGCTGCCGAGGAGAAGAAGGAAGCCGCTCTCAAGGCCGCTGAAGACGCTCGCATAGCTGCCGAGGAAAAGAAGGCTGAAGCAGCACGCAAGGCCGAGGAAGCACGCGTGGCCGAGATCGACAAGCGTATGAAAACGCCTCCGCCCGTTGGCAAGCTCCTCGAAGAACCGTGGAAGGGACAAGCGATCGGCTACCCGGTTCTCGTCCGCGTGAAGCTGCCTCCGCCGCCACCCAAGATCGAGCCGGAGCGCGTGGAGGTGGTCAAGGTCGTCACCGAATTTTCCGGTCCGGGCGTGCCGGCGCCTATCAGGATCGAGCTCAAGCCCAACAAAGAGGGAGCGTACGAAGGGGGTCTGCCTTGCGACGTCTCCAAGCAGGAAGGCGAGGTCACGTATTACACGACGGCGTACAACAAATACGACAACGTCGTGGCGAGCGGCGGCTCCAGCAACAAGCCCAATCTGGTGCAGATCAAAGCCGAGCTCGCGTCACGCCTCGCGCACATGCCGGGGGAGTTGCCTCCCCTTTCCTGCGAGGAGAGCGCACGCCGCGCCAAGGCCGCAGCCCCGAAATGTGAAGG
>Ga0111538_10007631_pt1 | contig 14563 bp, 7 predicted proteins | sample SoiMethybrSBSTD1_FD_79669 | JGI IMG/M metagenome (GOLD analysis project Ga0111538, IMG submission 79669) | Bulk soil microbial communities from a Populus tree surrounding site in Tennessee, USA - Soil MetaG P. TD hybrid SBSTD1 (version 2)... | ecosystem: Environmental > Terrestrial > Soil > Tree... | reverse complement strand
TCGACTCGTAGTGGTTCGGGTCGAGCGCGAGCTCGGCGCGGAAGGCCGCGGCCGCGCCCGACCAGTCGTTGCGCTCCTTCATCAGCGCCTCGCCGTACAGGAAGCTCACGAGCGGCAGCTTCGGGTTGGCGGCCCGCGCCTTGTCGTACTCCGCGATCGCGGCGGGCCATTGTCCCCGGCGCGCGTACATCGATCCGAGCAGCACGTGCGACTCCGGCGACTCGTCGCGGAAGACGCGCTCCATCACCCGCTGCGCCTCGTCCAGGCGGCCCTCGTCGAGCAGCGCCGTGCCCAGCAGGTAGGCGGTGGCCTTGTCGTCGGGCGCCGCCTCGGAGGCGGGCGCCAGCAGGTCGATCGCGGACTGCACGTGCCCGAGCCGCATCCGGCACTCGCCCAGCAGGCGTAGCGCGTCGCGGTCCGAAGGTGCGGCGACGAGCGCACGCTCCGCCTCGACCGCCGCCTCCTGGACTTCCCCCGTCTTCATGAGCGCGAGCGCGAGGTTGCGCCGCACCTCGGGGTCGTCTTCGCGCTGCAGCGCCTGGCGGTACTGGTCGATCGCGTCCTCGTAGCGTCCGAGCCCGGCCCACGCCGCCCCGAGGTTGGAGCGCACGCGCCAGGCGCTCGGCAGCCGGCGCAGGACCTCTACATAGAGGTCCGAGGCCCCGGCGAGGTCCCCCGCCTGGTGAAGCTCGACGGCCTTGCGCAGGAGGGCGTCCAGCTCGGTTGGATCGGGAGACTGGGCGGCGGCCTTCTGGACGTCCAACCAGGCGGCCAGAAGCAGACCGCAGGCCAGCGCTCGGAAGGTCGGGTGGACGAACAAGGAGCGATTATAGCCCTGAGTAGACACCATTTCCGCGGAGGGTCCCTGACGCCTTTACGAAGTCATGCCAAATCCATCACGTTGGATCAAAATCCAAGCTCTGGGGCCGGTCACTCCGATCCAAGTCCTCGTATTGGAGTGAGATCCGAAAATTGTAAAACCGAATCGTAAACCGTAAGACACGCGCTTTAAATATTCTTGACAGGTCTCTTGGATGCAACGAGAATCCCACAAATATTTGATCGGCCCAATCGGTGGCAAATTCACCCGTTGGGCAGGTTCGGTCAGGACAATGCGGGCCCGGGAGGCTCCGCAGGGGGGTTCTGGAAGATGCGGATCATGAGCCGGCTCGCACTAGTGGTTCTCGGAATGTTGGCGGCCAGCGCGGCGTTCGCGCAGGACACGGGCAGCATTCGCGGCGCCATTCGTGACACGACGGGAGCGACCGTTCCGGGCGCGACCGTCACGCTGCAGAACGAGGCGACGAAGTTCACGCGCAACGTCGTGAGCGACGCGCGCGGTGAGTACTACTTCGGCGCCGTTTCGCCGGGTGTCTACACGGTCACCGTCGACATCTCCGGGTTCAAGCGCGCTCAGCGGAAGAACTTCCGCATCAGCCAGCGCGAGTCGGCGGGCTACGACGTGACCCTCGAGGTCGGCGCGCAGACCGAGGTCGTCGAGGTGACCGCGCAGCGCGAGCTGATCCAGACGGAGACGGGCGCCCGCGAGGGCCTGATCACGTCGGATCAGATCGACAACCTGTCGATCGTGGGCCGCAGCCCGCTCGAGCTGCTGCGCATCCTGCCGGGCTCGGTGATGCCGGACGTGAGCTCGCTCGAGAGCGTCGGCAACCTGACCGGCGTCTCGAACACGAACCAGGACGCGCAGTACACCGTGAACGGCGTCCGCGGCTCGAACACCGTGATCACGCTCGACGGCTCGCGCCTCGCCGACTTCGGCTCGAACAACGGCGTGATCGTCGTTCCGAACAACGACATGGTGTCGGAGGTCAAGGTCCAGTCCTCGAACTACGCGGCCGAGTTCGGCTCCGCCGGCGTCCAGGTGAACGCGATCACCAAGGGCGGCAGCTCCGAGTTCCACGGCGCGCTCTACGACTACATCCGCGACTACCACTTCCAGGCGAACGATCGCTCGAACAGCTACACCAACACCGAGCGGCCGAAGAGCAAGTTCCAGTACCCGGGCGGCAACCTGAGCGGTCCGATCCTGATCCCGGGCACCGACTTCAACAAGAACCGCGACAAGGCCTTCTTCTTCCTCGGCGTCGAAGTCCAGCGCCAGCAGGTCGACTTCGGTTCCAACCTCGCCGTGACCCCCACCGCGGCGATGAGGAACGGCGACTTCTCGGAGCTGCTCGGGGCCAACGGCCAGAACCTGGCCTTCGGACCCACGGTCAGCATCCCCGGCGGCTTCCCCAACTCGGGCACGGCCGCGCCGAACAACAACCTGACGCCGTACGTGGATCCGTTCGGCAAGATGCTGCTGAACCTGTACCCCGCGGCGACCGGCAGCTACAACGACAACCGCTACAACTACGTGTTCAGCAAGCTCGAGCCGCAGAACCGCACCCAGGTCGTGCTGCGCCTCGACTACAACTTCTCGGAGAGCACGAAGGCGTACGTCCGCCTCGCCAACGACGGCGAGACGCTCGAGAAGGCCCGCGGCGTGTGGTGGAACTCCTCGAGCTACGACCTGCCGAGCTCGATCTCGCACAAGAACAAGGGACGGTCGGCCGCGATCAACCTGACGAGCGTCCTCAGCCCGACGACGACCAACGAGTTCCTGTTCACGTTCAGCAAGCTGAAGCTCGACATCTTCCACACCGACCCGTCGGCGGTCGGTCTCTCCGAGCTCGGCTTCCCGAACTTCAAGGGACCCTGGGGCCAGCAGTCGACGGTCGCGCCGGTCAACCTGATCAACACCTGGAGCCAGCCGGTCGGCGACCTCTGGGACCCGATGGGCCAGGATCTGTTCGCCTACAACTCCTCGCTGATGTTCACGGACACCTTCACCAAGGTGCTGAACACGCACGCGATCAAGGCCGGCCTCAGCGTCGAGCGCGGGCGCAAGGACCAGAACTTCCAGAACAACGAGACGGTCGAGTTCATCTACTCGAACTGGGGCAACGGAACGACCGGCAACGTGTTCGGCGATACGCTGACGGCGCGGCCGAGCCAGGCTCCGTCCGGCACCGCATCGGCGATCGGCAACTTCCAGCTCTGGAACATCGACTTCTTCCTCCAGGACTCCTGGAAGGTGAAGAAGAACTTCACGCTGGAGTACGGCGTGCGCCTCTCCAAGATGACGAACAACATCGAGCGCAACGGACGCGGCGCGCGCTTCGACGCTTCGCGCTACAACCCCGCGCTCGGCGCCTTCCGCGACGACAGCAAGACCTACATGAACGGCGTCTCGTACGCGGAGCTCGGTGAGGTTCCAGAGGGCCTGATCGACAACCGCCCGCTGTTCGCCATGCCGCGCGTCAACTTCGCCTGGGACCTCAAGTCAAACGGCGACCTGATCGTGCGCGGCGGCGCCGGCCTGTTCTACAACCGGCCGATGGGCAACGCCGAGTACGACGTCATCCACTACGCGCCGTACGCCTACGCGATGACGATGGACTCGTACTCCTCGAACTACCCGGGCGGCCGGCTCACCTACGACTCGATCGGCGGCGCCGATCCGTTCTCGTTCGTCGGCGGCATCGACATTCCGCAGTCGGTCGACCCCGGCTCGATCGACTATCCGCGCTACTTCACGACCAGCCTGTCGGTCGGCAAGCGGATGCCCTGGCAGCAGTTCCTCGAGGTCGGCTACGTCGGCACGTTCGGCCGCCACCTGCTGAACAGCCAGAACCAGAACGTCATCCCCGAGGGCGCGCTCACCACGGCGTTCCCGGACCCGGTGATCCGCGCGGCGCTCGACACCTCGGTGAAGACGGGCTACCGCAAGTACCCGACGCTCGGCGGCGTGGACTTCTGGCAGTACAACGCCACGTCGAACTACCACTCGCTGCAGGCGACCTTGAGCCGCCAGACGAGCGGCCGCTTCCAGTACTTCCTGACCTACACCTTCTCGAAGGTGCTGGGCCAGATCAACACGGAGTACGCCGAGGTCGATCCGTTCGACTCCAGGAACCGCAGCTACGGCATCCTCTCGAACGACCGCACCCACGTCGCGAACATGTCGTGGAACTGGATGGTGCCCGACCTCACCAAGAGCCAGAACGGCTTCCTGAAGGGCGTGCTGAACGGCTGGCAGTTCTCCGGGATCTCGACCTTCTCGAGCGGCATCCCGATCCGGCTCAGCCTGACCGGCGACCTCGTCTCCGACGGCATGCAGCAGGCCTGGTTCGGCACGCCCGACGTGATGGGCGAGACGCCGGGCTCGGCGCCGACCGTGGTCTACACCTGCAACCCGCAGACGACCAACGCGGACCTCGGCGGCAAGCTGCTCGACATCGGCTGCCTGTCGCCGCCCGCCTTCCCCACCACCGGGAACTGGGTGCCGCAGTACTACATGCGGACGCCGTCGCGGAACACCCACGACCTGACGATCTTCAAGAACTTCGGGATGGGCGGCAGCAAGAAGCTGCAGATCCGCGCGGGAGCGTTCAACATCTTCAACCAGGCGTTCCCGACCTACAACATCGGCTTCAACGACCTCGACCTGACGCTGCAGACGGAGTGCAACGTCCACGTCAACGGCGTCTCGAACAGCGCCGGCGGCACGGTCGACAACGTCTGCGATCCGCGCGGCGGCTTCCACTTCACCCAGTCGACGATCGACAACTTCGGCAAGGTGATCTCGAAGCGCGGACGCCGGATCATCGAGTTCGCCGTGAAGTTCTACTTCTAGAGCGAGCGGAGCTCCCCGGGCGGCAGGCGCCGTCCGGGGCTCTCGAGGGGTGGCGGGGCGACCCGTCACCCCTTTTCGTTTGTGGCACCCCTGGCGACGTTATAATCAGTGCCGCGGCCCGTAGCCGGACTCCATGCCTCTCCGCCGTCTCGCCCTCGCGCTCGTCGCCGCGGCCGCCCTCGCAGGTGCCCCCGCGCGGGCGCAGGTGTCGGCGGCGCCAGCGGCAGACGGCCTCCAGAGCTCCGACGAGGCCTTTGCGAAGGCCGTGACGCTCCACCAGGCGGGTGACATCATCGGGGCGATCGACTGGTACCAGCGGGCGCTCAAGATCACGCCGTGGCGACTCGACGCCCGCTCCAACCTGGGGGCGGCCTACGCCAAGCTCGGCCGTTTCGACGACGCCGTCGCCCAGTACAAGAGCGCGCTCGAGACGGACCCGGGCCAGGTCGGCATCCGCTTCAACCTCGGCCTCGCCCTCTACAAGACGGGATCGCTCGAGGAGGCGGCCGCCGAGTTCCGCGAGGTGCTGAAGCGCGACGCCTCCCAGCGCGCCGCGCTGCTGCTGCTCGCCGACTGCACGCTCCAGATGGGAGACGATGCCGCCGTCGTCGCCCTGCTCCAGCCGCACGAGGGAGAGCTCCTGGACGACCACCTGTTCGCCTACCTGCTCGGCACCGCGCTCATCCAGACGAACGACCTCGAGCGCGGCCAGGCCGTCATCGACCGCCTGTTCCGCGACGGCGAGAGTGCCGAGGGGCACCTGCTGATCGGCATCCAGCACATGCGTCGCGTCGACTCGCGCGAGGCCGTGACGCACCTTTCGAAGGCCGCCGAGCTCAACCCCGAGCTCCCGACGGTGCACTCGCTGCTGGGCGTGGCGCTGATGAACAACGGCGACCGGCCCGCCGCCATGGCCGCGTTCCGGCGGGAGCTCAAGACGAACCCCAACGACTTCCAGGCCAACATGCGGCTCGGCCTCCTGCTCCGGGACGAGGACCGGCTGGACGAGGCGCGGGATTACCTCGTGCGCGCGGCACGGCTGCGGCCGAAAGACCCGGACGTGCTCTACGGCTTCGCGCGGATCCAGCTCGGCAAGGACGAGCTCGCGGCCGCCCAGAAGACTCTCGAAGACCTGACTACCTCGGCTCCCGATTTCGAGGGCGGTCACGTGCTGCTCGCAACCGTGTACTACCGCACCGGACGCCGCGAGGACGGCGACCGCGAGCGCGCGATCGTCGAAAAGCTGAAGGCGGCGCGCGAGGCCAAGGGCCTGGCCGGCGACGCGCCGCCGAAGGCGCATCCTTGAGCACGCGCCGGTCCGCCTGGTCCGCCGTGCCCATGCTCGCCCTGCTGGCTGCCGCTTCCGCCGAGGCCGCCCAGGTGGCGCCGCAGGGCGCCGCCAGGCCCGCCGCGCAGAAGCCGGCCGGCAGCGGGGCGGCTCCCGCCGCGGCGTCGGCGTTCGACAGCCTCGCCAAGCGTGCCCAGGCCGCGCACGCTGCGAAGAAGCTCGACGAGGCGCTCGACCTCTACCAGAAGGCCCTGAAGCTGCGCCCGGGCTGGGCGGACGGCCGCTTCGCGCTCGGCACGATCCTCTACGACCTCGACCGCTATGCCGAAGCGCGCAGCGAGTTCCGCCAGGTGACCGTCCAGCAGCCCAAGAACGGCCCTGCCGCGGCGTTCCTCGGCATGTGCGAGTTCCAGCTGAAGGAGCACGAGCAGGCGCTCGCCCACCTGATCCAGGGCCGCCTGCTGGGACTCGGCGGCAACGCAACGCTCAAGTCGGTGACCGACTACCACACGGGCATCCTGCTCGTGCGCTTCGGCCAGTACGACTCCGCCCGCGAGATCCTCAGCAACTTCGCGCTCGTCGACCAGGACAGTCCCGGCGTGATCGAGGGCATCGGCCTCGCGGCGCTGCGGATGCCCTACCTGCCGTCGGAGCTGCCCGCCGACAAGCGCGAGATGGTCACGATGGCGGGCCGCGCGATGTTCCAGATCACGCGCAGCCGCTACTCGCCGACGGCCCGGCTCGCGTTCGACGAGCTGGTCACGCGCTTCCCGGAGGAGCCCAACACGCACTACGCCAAGGGCGTGTTCCTGATGACGATCGAGGAGACGCCGGCGGCGATCGCCTGCTTCCGCCGCGTGCTGGCGATGCAGCCCAACCACGTGTCGGCGATGCTCCAGATCGCCTTCCAGCTGATCAAGGAGGGTCGTTACGAGGAGGCGCTGCCCGAGGCCGAGAAGGCGGTGCAGGTCGAGCCCGAGTTCTTCGCGACCCACAACGCGCTCGGCCGCGTGCTCCTCGAGCTGGGCGAGACCGACCGCGCGATCGCCTCGCTCGAGAAGGCGGCGCAGCTGGCGCCCAACAGCGTCCAGACCTGGTTCGCGCTGACGCGCGCCTACCAGAAGGCCGGACGTCCCGACGACGTCAAGAAGGCCCGCGAGACGTTCGTGAAGCTCGACGCCGACCTGCGCGCCGAACGCGAGAAGACACGAGGAGTGGCCGTGCCGCCCTCTTCCCTGGAGCCGCCATCCCCGGAGTGAAGCCATGAAACTCGAACGACCGATCGCCCTCGTCCTCGTCGCGCTCGTCGCCGCCCCTCCGGGGTGGGCGGTCCAGGCCTCGCCCCAGGCGACCGAGCAGTCCCCGGCTATAGCCCCGCCGACGTTCGCCGTCGGCACGAGCGCGGTCGCGGTCGACGTCGTGGTGCGCGACAAGAAGGGGAACCTCGTCAAGAACCTGACGGCGGCCGACTTCGAGCTGGTCGAGGACGGCGCCAAGCAGGCGATCGAGTCCTTCACGGTCGTCGCGCGCGGGGTCGAGGCGCTGCCGGACCCGGCGGTCGAGCGGGCCGCCGCGAAGGCGAGCGAGCCGAATGCCCCCGCCGCGGCCGCCGCTCCCGAGGTGGCAACCAACGAGACCGCCGACTCGCCGGCCGTGCTGGCGCTCGTGTTCGATCGGATGTCCGGGGGCGGGCGGGACCTCGCGCACAAGGCGGCGCTCACCTACCTCTCGGCGCGGCGCGACGGCGACTTCGTGGCCGTATTCAGCATCGACCTCGCGCTGCACGTGATCCAGCCCTTCACCGACGACACCGAGCGCATCAAGGCCGCGATCGACGATGCCTCGACCCAGGCCGGAAGCTCATTCGTCGCCTCCGGCGAGAAGGTCAGGGACCTCCAATCGCTCGAGGCTCGCGCCGCGACCGCCGAGCAGGCGGCGATGGCCACCCCGACGGGCGGCGGCGCTGGCAGCCCGGTCTCGAACACCGCGACGAGCCAGATTGGCGCCGCTGCTGCCGAGCGCGACATCGCCCGCCTGCAGGCCGGCATGCTGCAGAGCTTCGAAGCGCTCGAGCGCGACCAGCAGGGCTTCGCGACCAGCAACGGCCTGCTCGCGGTGGTCCAGGGCCTCGCGCGTATTCCCGGGAGGAAGACGATCGTGTTCTTCTCGGAAGGCATGGCGATCCCGGACCGCGTGCTCGCCCAGTTCCAGGCCGTGATCGCCGCGGCCAACCGCGCGAACGTGGCGGTCTACACGATGGACGCCGCCGGCCTGCGCACCCACAGCCCGACCGAGGAGACGAGGGCCGCGCTCGAGGCGGCGGCCAACGCGCGCTACCAGAACCTCGGCCGCGAGGACAGCTCGGGCATGCTGATGAAGGAGGCGGAGCGCAACGAAGACATGCTGCGGCTCAACCCGCAGTCCGGTCTCGGTCAGCTCGCCGACCAGACCGGCGGCTTCCTGGTGCGCGACACCAACGACGCCCGCAACAGCTTCCGCCAGATCGCGCAGGACATGCGCTTCCACTACGTGCTCGGCTACACGCCGACCAACGACAGCTACGACGGCCGCTTCCGCAACGTGAGCATCAAGGTGAAGCGCGGCGGGATGGTGGTGCACGCGCGCCGTGGCTACTACGCGGTGCGCGGCCGGCCCGACAACCCGATGCTGCCCTACGAAGCCCCGGCCATCGCCGTGCTGGACCGCGCCGGCGGCAAGGAGAGCTTCCCGCTCAAGACGCTCGTGCTGACGTTCCCGCAGGCGGGCGCGCCCACGCTGAAGGTGCCGGTGCTGGTGCGGATCCCGGGCGGGGCGATCAAGTACACGGCGGCGACCAAGGAGAAGGACGTGATGGTCGCCGACCTGGCGGTCGTGGCGCGCATCCGCAACGAGTACCAGCAGGAGGTGGGGCGCGTCAGCCAGCACTTCCAGCTCTCGAGCCCGAGCGCGAAGCTCGAGGCAGCCCGCTCCGGAAGCATCCTCTTCTACCGCGAGGCCGAGCTGCCGCCCGGCCGCTACACGGTCGACACGATCGCCTACGACGCCGTCGCGACCGCCTCGAGCGTCAAGAGCTTCCCGCTCGAGGTGCCCGGCCCGGCCGCGTCGGGCGCAGAGCTCAGCAGCCTGGTGGTGATCGACCACGTCGAGCAGGTGCCGGCGTCCGAGCGCGACGCCAGGAACCCGCTCTACTATGGGGAGATGCTCGTCTACCCGAACCTCGGCGATCCGCTGCGCAAGTCGACCGCCAAGGCGCTCGGCTTCTTCTTCACGGCGCGCGGGCCCGCGACGGCCCGCAAGGGCCTGATCGAGGTCACGAAGGACGGCAGCGTCACGGCGCGGCTGTCGCTCGACCTGCCGGCGCCCGGCGCCAATGGCCTCATCCAGCACGCCGGCACGCTGGCGCTCGCGTCGTTCGCGCCGGGCTCCTACGAGCTCAAGATCACGATGCTCGACGGCACGAAGCCGATCGCCTCGCGCGCGACCAACTTGACCGTAGCGGAGTGAATAGCCACCACGGAAGACACGGCGCCATCAGGGACCCCTTGAATCCTCTTCAGAGATCGCGACCTAGCCGGACCACCCGCTCCACACGCTATTTGGCGTCGGCTGTGCTCTTGCTGCTCCTGCCGATTCGCCAGGCGGTGAGCCAGGAGCCCGCCGCCCCTGCTCCCGTCCCCGCTCAGGGCCAGGAGCAGCCGCCCACGTTCGCCCGCCAGGTGGAGGCCGTCACCGTGGACGTGGTGGTCGTCGACAAGAAGGGAAACCCGGTCACCGGCCTCACCAAGGGCGACTTCACTCTGCTCGACGAGGGCCAGCCGCAGACGCTCCTGAACTTCGACGTGGTCACCGTCGAGGAGCAGCAGGCCGTGCAGGCCAACGCCCCCCGCATCCGCATCGCCACGAACACGGCGCCGCGCCTGCCGGGACGCACCTTCGTCGTGGTGTTCGACAACCTGAACCTCACGCCGCTCAACGCGCAGCGCGCCAAGAGCGCGGTGCTCGCCCTGCTCGAGAAGGGCCTCCGCCCGGGCGACCGCGTGATGCTCGCGGCCACCGCGGGCGGCGCCTGGTGGACGGCGACGATGCCCGAAGGCCGGGCGGACCTGATCGCGCTGCTGAAGGGCCTCGACGGGCGGCGCTTCATCCCCTCGGGCTACGACCGCATGGCCGACTTCGAGGCGATGCGCATCTACCAGTACTCCGACCCGCAGATGGCGCGCCGGGTGCAGGAGCGCTTCGAGCGCTACGGCGTCAAGTCGAACGTCAAGGACCAGCGCCAGATCGAGACCGAGGACATCGCGATCCGCAACCGCATCGACCCGGTGGTCGACAACAAGGCCGCCGAGACCTACCTCGCCTCGCGCACGCGCAACCGCTCGACCTACGGGGCGATCGAGCGCGTGATGAAGCCGCTCGCCGACACCCGCGACCGCAAGGCCGTGCTGCTGGTCTCGGAAGGCTTCGTGTACGACCCGGCCGAGCCCGGCTACAAGCGGGTGGTCGAGGCGGCGCGGCGCGCCAACGCCGCGCTCTACTTCATCGACACGCGCGGGCTGTCGGAGCTCGCGCCCTTCTACAGCGTCGAGTTCGGCGAGCGCATCGACGAGAAGAACGTGCTGGCGGCGATCGCCGACATCAGCCAGGAGGCCGGCGGCTCGGAGAGCCTGGCGCGCGACACCGGCGGCTTCTCGGTGACCAAGAGCAACGAGCTCGAGCCGGGGATCCTGCGCATCGCGACCGAGTCGCGCAGCTACTACCTGCTCGGCTACAGCCCCGGCGCCATCCCGCGCGACGGGCGCTTCCGCAAGCTCGAGGTGCGCGTGAAGCGGTCGGGGGTGACCGTGCGCGCGCGGCGCGGCTACTACGCCCCCACCGACTTGCCCGAGCCCGCGAGCGCGGCCGGCCCGAAAGGCACCGACCCGCAGATCCAGTACGGCCTCGACGCGCCCACCCCGCTCGACGGCATCGCGCTGCGCATGACGACGTACGTCCTCGACCCGACGACCCTCGGGCGGGCGCGTGTGCTGCTGGCGGCGGACGCCGACATCTCCGCGGTGGAGTTCGTCCCCGCCGAGGGCAAGCTGCTCGGCACGCTCGACACCCTGGCGGTGGCAGCGCGGCGCGAGAACTCCGAGGCCTTTCGCAACGACCAGAAGGTCGACCTCGAGCGCAAGCCCGGCGCCTTCAAGGGGCCGAGCTGGTACACGATGGTGCGCGAGTTCGAGCTGCCGGCCGGCGGCTACCAGGCGAAGCTCGTGGTCCGCGACGCGAAGAGCAAGCGGCTCGGGACCGTCGTCTACGAGTTCGCGGTGCCGCCGCTCGACAAGCTGCGGCTGTCGAGCCCGATCCTGACCGACGAGGTGCAGGCCCCGCCGGGCGGCTCGCCGAGCGCGGTGCTCCTGGCGCGCCGGAGCTTCAGCGCGGCGAAGCCTTTCTACTGCCGCTTCGACGTCTACGGCGCGTCCGTCGATCCCGCGACGCTGATGCCGCGCGTGGCGGCGGGCCACGTGCTGCGGCGCGTCGGCGGAGCGACGGTGAGCCAGAGCCGGCCGACCGAAATCCTGCCGACGTCGATCGGCGGCGTCTCGCGCCTGCTGCAGATCCCGATCGCCGGCCTGACGCCCGGGGACTACGAGCTCGAGATCGTCGCCCGGGACGAGCGCGCGGGCGTCGAGACCCGGACCGTCGAGCCGTTCACGATCACCGGCTACTGAGTCAGGGCTTCTTCGCCTTCAGCGCCCCGAGCAGCTGCTTCGCCACCTCGACGTTGGGCGAAGCGGCGGGAGCCTCGGCGATGTACTTCTCGAGGTGCGCGATCGCGTTCGGTGTCTCGTTGCGGTTGAGCGCGAGCGTCGCCAGGAAGTACTGGATCTCCACGTTCGAGGGATCGAGCGCCGCCGCCTTCTGGAAGGCCGCCTCCGCGTCCTTCTCCATGCCCTGGTTCATCGCGGTGGCGCCGAGCGCGGTCTGGTACTTGGCGTTGGTCTCGAATGCACCGGCGCTGCCCTGCAGGAAGGCGACGGCCTCCTGGCCCTTACCCTGGGTCTCGTAGAGCGCGGCCATCGCGACGAACGCCTCGGGCTTCGTCGGCTCGAGCTCCGTCACCTTGCGGAACTCCGCTTCGGCTGACGCGTAGTCCTTCTTCTGCCGGTAGACGTGGCCGAGGTTGAAGTGCACGACCGGCTGGTCCGGGATCTTCGCCAGGACCTCCTTGAGCGCGGTCTCGGCGTCGGCCCACTGGCTGGTCTTGATCGCCTCGACGGCCCGGGCGTAGGAAGCGCCGAGCTGGGCCGCTTCCTCCGCGGTCGCCGTGGCCGCGTCCGTCGCGGCGTTGGGCGCGCCAGGCGCGCCGCCGCCGCCCTTCGCTGCGGCGCCCGGGTCGCCGATCGACAGCGAGACGAGGGCCTTCTTGAGCTTGATGTCCTCGCACGGCTGGTTGGGCCCGGGGTTGTTGCTGCACATGTCGGACAGCCCGCCGAGCGAGAGGTAGGTGTCGATGCCGCCCTTCTGGTAGCCCTCCTTGGTGAAGTAGATCTTGTACGGGCCCGGCGGCAGCCCCACGCGCACGAAGCCGCCCTTCTTGTTCGTCTTGACGTGGTAGACGCTCTTGGTCCCCTCGCCCGTGTACTGGAGCTCGACCTCGACGTCCGCCAGGCGGTTGCCCTCCTCGTCGGCGACGAATCCACGCACCTGCGACATCTGCGCGTGCGCCGTCCTGGGGGTGGCGAGCAGCACGAGTGCGACACCGGCGGTCGCGGCGAGGAGCGGCGCGGAGCTTCTCATGGTGTCCTCCGTGTCGTGGGACGGCCCGATTATAGCGTCAGCGGCCCGGCGCGGAGCCGGAAAGCTCGAGCACCACGATCGTGTCGAGCGGGTCGAGACTCTTCGGGTCGAGGCGCAGCAGCAGGGCGTCCTTCTCGGCCGTGAACTTCACGGGCTGCCCCGAGCCGAGCACCGACGCGCTCTTCACCGGCCGCGGCAGAGGCGCGAGCGCGAGCACTGAGTCCTTCCAGTCGAGCACGTGGACGTACACGCGGTTGCCCTTCTGGGTCGTGACGCCCCACGGCCGCGGCGGCAGCGGCCCGCCGCGCGTCCCGTAGATCGACTCTCCGTTCTTCTGGAGCCACTGCCCCACCTCGGCGAGGCGGCTCACGTGCTCGGGCTGGATCGTGCCGTCCGGACGCGGCCCGACGTTGAGCAGGAAGTTCGCGTCGTAGCCGGCGGCCTTCACCAGCAACTCGACGAGCTGCTTCGTGCTCTTGTGGCGGCCGTCGGTCTTGTTGTAGCCCCACGAGTTGTTGATCGTGTCGCACATCTCGAATGGCAGCGTGCCGAGCTCGGACTTCTCGTTGAAGCCGGCCGTGTTGTGGCCGGGCAGGTCCTTCTCGAACATCTGGAAGTCCTCGCCCGGGAACGGCTTCAGGTGGTGGTTCGCGCCGACGAGCGCCGCGGGCTGGAGCTTGTGGATCAGGCCGTAGGTCTTCGCGAGCCGCCACTCGGCTTCGGGCTTGTCCCAGAAGCCGTCGAACCAGATGCCGCCGATCTCTCCGTATCCGGTGAGCAGCTCGCTGAGCTGGGCGTCCATGTAGTCGAGGTACTTGAACCACTCGCCCTTGTCCTCGCGCGCCGCGAAGCGCCCGGTCCGCCCGCGCGGGAAGTAGTCCGGATGGTGCCAGTCGAGCTGCGAGTGGTAGAAGAAGAGCTTCACGCCCTGTTTGTGGCACTCGTCGGCGAGCGCCTTCAGCACGTCCTTGCCGTACGGCGTGCGCTCCACGATGTCGTAGTCGCTCACCTTCGAGTCCCACATCGCGAAGCCGTCGTGGTGCTTGGACGTGATCGTGATGTAGCGCATGCCGGCGGCCTTGACCATCGCGACCCAGGCGGCGGGATCGAACTTCACGGGGTTGAAGACGGGCGCGAAGTCGCGCTCGTACTCGGAGACCGTGATGCGCTTGTTCTGCATCACCCACTCGCCGTCTCCCGCCACCGAGTACACGCCCCAGTGGATGAACAGGCCGAAGCGCGCCTCCTGGAACCAGGCGCGCGCCTTCAGGTTCTCGGGGGCGGGGGTGTAGGCGTCCTGGGGTGAAGCGGCAGAGGCGAGAGTCAGCAGCGCATACGAGAACCAGCCAAGACGTCGCATCAGGATGACTCCTCGAGTTCGATAGAGAAACGAGTCCCGCCTACGGCTCTGGCTCGCTGCTCTCCAAGTTCCTTGGATAGGTGGATCGTGTCCACGCTTGCTTTTCTTGATCTAGGGGGCTTCGCCCCCTAGGACCCCCGTGAACGGTGGCTCGAAGGTCCTAGGGCGGGCGAGCTGCTCGCGCCGACGGCTATGTCACCTGTCCGGGGCGGGCGACGGGCGGCATGGGCATCGGGCCGAAGGCCAGGGCCGTCGGGACGATCGCCTCGGTCGAGGCGAGCGCCTCCTCCCAGGTCAGGGCCTTGCCGGTGTAGGCCGAGATCCGGCCCATGATCGCCGTGAGCGTGCTCTCGGCGACCTGCTTCAGCTCGTTGTAGGGCTTGCCCGCGCGGATGCTGGCGATCAGGTCGGTGTGCTCCTGGACGTACGGGTT
>Ga0111538_10007630_pt1 | contig 14564 bp, 12 predicted proteins | sample SoiMethybrSBSTD1_FD_79669 | JGI IMG/M metagenome (GOLD analysis project Ga0111538, IMG submission 79669) | Bulk soil microbial communities from a Populus tree surrounding site in Tennessee, USA - Soil MetaG P. TD hybrid SBSTD1 (version 2)... | ecosystem: Environmental > Terrestrial > Soil >... | reverse complement strand
CGGCCAGCGTTTACGGCATCCCGTATATTTTCGGAGACAAATAGAGAGTTGATTCGGAAACTGTCTTTATATTTTGCATCGGCAATGACAGCGTCGCCATATAAGCTAATGCTTACAATTTCAACATTCCATAACTCAGATGCCCTTTCGGATAACTTCTTTAGCAAATGGTGGGGTGTTGCAGCGCCCCCGTGCACGAAAACCCGTTGATTTGGTTTTATTGCTTTTAATGCTTCTTCAGCTGATGTATAAGTCATAGTCTTCCAATTTTAGTTCTAAGTATTCGCTTTGCTGCGATATCTACTGCCAGCGATGAAAAGCTTACAACACTGATGCTGCTTATTGGCATTAGGATCGCTGCAACGAGTGGAGTAAGGTGTCCGGTTACCGCGAAGGCTAGCGCTATCGCATTGTAAAAAAATGAGATAAGAAACCCCGTTTTTAAAATAACGTTAGCGACTCTCGCAAGTTCAAGGTACCTATCGAGGATTATCAGATTCTCTCCCATTAAAATTCCGTCGCATGCAGGCGTAAAAATTCCGCTATCATCCGTGATCGCCAAACCAACGTCACTTTGCTTGAGTGCACCTGCATCATTAAGGCCATCTCCCACCATCAGTACTTTCTTTCCAGCCTTTTGAAGTTGCGCGATATAATTTAATTTGTCATGAGGAGTTTGATTGAATAAGAGTTTTGCACCGCCTCCAAACAACTTTTGCATTGAATTTTTGTCGGATTCATTGTCTCCGGAAAGCAGGCATATATTTTTCGCGCCCAACGTAGTCAACAAGGAACCAATGTTTGGACGGATAGAAGTCTTGATGTTAAAATATCCATAAACCTCATCGTCGATCGACACAAAAACGTAAGTCGCTTGCGGATCATGCTGCGCATTTGAGGCTACGAATGAAGCAGAACCAATTTTTATCAGGTATCCATTTATCGTTCCTTGTACGCCTTTTCCCGAGATTTCTTTAAAGTCAGAAACAATGTCATTCGACCCTAAGGGAATTGACTGAAAAATTAAGTTGCTTAAGGGGTGAGTCGAATAGCTTGTTAGTTGTTTGACACGACTTAATTGTAGTGCATTTAAGTTTCCGGTAAACTCAATTTCAGGCGTACCACCATGCGTCACCGTCCCTGTTTTGTCAAACACCACGGTATCAACGCCGGCTAATTTTTCAACGATATCTGCATTTTTTAGGTAGAGTTTGTTTCTTCCGAACGCGCGAAGCATACTGCCAAAAGTAAAGGGCGCCGCCAATGCCAATGCGCATGGACAAGCGACCATCAGTACCGACGTTAAGACCAGCCACGTTTGTGAAGGTTCATTGACCCTCCAGTATAGGAACGTTGCAAATGCGATAAATAGAACTATCCATGTAAACCTGCGTGCAGCCCGGTCGATTCTTTTCTGGTATCTGCTCTCCGTAATTTTTTTGAATGCTTCATTGTTCCATAAACTCGTGAGGTGACTTCGAGACGTTTTCTTTTTAACAATCAGGGATACTGGAGTGCCTATAAGCCTTCCCCCAGCATAGACCAGTTTTCCTTTCGTTGCTTTTACGGGCTTGGCTTCACCTGTGACGAAACTGTAATCGATATAAGCATATTCATCGATCAACGTACTGTCCGCTGGAACGATTTCCATGTTCCGGATACGAATTTGATCTCCCTTTTTCAATTCGTAAATAACAACGGGAGTCCATTTATTTTTATCAAGCCGGTTGACAGCAAGGGGAAAATAGGATGTGAAATCACGATCGAACGCAAGGCTTTCGTAGGTCTTGCTTTGAAACCAGCGTCCGATCAACAAAAAGAAGACCAGTCCTGTAAAAGAATCTAAATAACCCGGACCGGTAGCGGTCAATACATCGTAGCTGCTACGAAAAAATAATGCAATTAATCCTGCGGCAATTGGAACATCAATGTTGATTTGTTTGCCTTTAAAACTTTGCCAGGCCGAACGGATATAGTCGAATCCGCTAAAGAAAAAAACTGGAATAGACAGGAGCAAATTTAGCCAGGAAAAAATACGCATCAGATTTCGATCGGAGTGATCCAGTCCCAGGTATTCCGGAAAGCTGAATAGCATTACATTTCCGAAACAAAACCCGGCAATGGCTAGCTTTAACACTAGCGTTTTATTGACGGGTCGGGTGGCACTTGCCTGACTATCGAGATTAATTTGAGGAGCGTATCCTACGTCATTTAACGTAGTTGCTATCCTACTGAGATGGATTTTACTGGGATCAAATTCAATGGAAATTATCTTTCTGGCAAAATGTATTTCAGACTTTAATATCCCAGGATTAATTTTGCCAAGATTCTCTAAGAGCCATACGCAGGAAATACAGTGAATGCCAGGAATGTGAAATTTTACTTTGGCAAAATTTTCCGATTCAAATTCCAATATTTTTTTTCGGATATCTTTCTCATCCAGGTAAGCAAAGGCATCTTTGTTCGAAGAGGTAATGCGATTTCCAGGATTTCTGTCTATTGAATAGTATTCGCAAAGGTCGTTCGTATCCAGGATCTCGTAAACAGTTTTGCACCCGTGACAACAAAACGCTTTCTCGTTTGACCATAATGTTTCGCCGCAATCCTGCCCGCAATGATAACACTTTGTGTTTCGGTTAACCTGAACATCAACCATAAGCTCTGTTTAGGATTCTACGGGTTCATTTTTCATTGTATAGGTCCAAATGACGCTATCAGTGTGGTTGGCTACATCCTCGGCTATACTTCCGTTAAGCAAATGAGTTATACCTTTCTTGCCATGGGTTCCCATCGCTATGATATCTCCCTGTACAAACTTAGTAAACTGGATAATGCCATCCTCTTCATTGTAATGATTAAAAATATTGATGCTGTAGTCTTTTAGCGCAAAGCGTTTTGCAAAAGTCTGCAGGCGTAGATGTGTTACAGCATCGGAACTAAAATTGAGGGGCGTGTTAATCCATACGAGGTGCAGATGCGCCTTGAAGAATTTTTGAAGGTCCTTTACCCTGGCAACGAGTTCTGCTTGATTTTCCTTGTCAAGAGAATTGGGAAATACAATATTCTTAATGGGCCCTTCGTAGTAGTCCTTAGTAACAAGTACGGGCACGGGAGATTTTCGAATAATTTTTTCAGCCTTTGAGCCTATAAAATATTCTCTGAGACCACTCGCCCCATGAGATCCCATTATAACAACGTCGACGGATTGAGCCGAGATCATCTCAAGAATTCTCCGTGAGATTGGTCCAAATTCAACGTGAGAAAATATTTTGACCCGTTCCCGCTTATTTTTTCCAATAATTTTTTTGAATTGTGCTACAGCATTTTCCTTAAGGTCCTTTAATAATTGCTCTTCAAAAGAAAGCACCGGCATCAGGGCTGTATCGTGCAAAACCGGCAGTTCGATGACATGCACGAGAATGACCGTCCCACCCGAGCGCTCAGCAACATCTAATGCATATTTGAACGCATTAATTGCTGGTTTTGAAAAATCGCAGGGAACAAGTATTTTTTTCATATTGTGTCACGATTAATTTACCAAAAGTAAAATACAGCTATTCGGGGTCTTTTGATGAGGATCAGTTGAAAAGATGATTTATATCAGGTGTTCTGGCTCTGATCCCGGGAAATTGAGGCGGGGTACATTTTCAAACACTTGATATTACTTAGAGGCAAGGATTGACGAAAATGGATGGGTGAAATGGAATGTGATGTCGCCCGAGTACTTGGAGACGGTTGAATTATTTAAAGGAATATAAAACACAATGGAAAACCCCGTTCTGGAAAACTGGCATTCGAAGAGCAGCTTGATGCTGAAATTTGAAAAATATCTGCCCGAAGTTGTCTATGGATCAATTGATGGAATTGTTACCACTTTTGCGGTAGTGGCAGGCTCAGTGGGGGCTGATCTCTCAATCAATATCATTTTGATTTTAGGAATGTCCAATCTCCTCGCCGATGGGCTTTCGATGTCGATAGGAAGTTATTTGTCAAGAAAAGCCGAACAGGACAATTACAAAAAGCACTTAAGGATCGAAGAATGGGAAATTGAAAATATGCCCGACACGGAACGGCAAGAAATAATTGAAATTTATAAAGCAAAGGGATTTAGCGGACAGGAATTGGAGATGGTTGTAAACAGAATTACGTCTGACAAACAGGTATGGCTCGATATCATGATGAAAGATGAACTTGGACTTACGCCGGAAAAGAAATCTCCATATCGGTCGGGGCTATCCACTTTTCTTTCATTTGTTGTTGCAGGGGCTATTCCATTAGTTGCTTATGTATTTGCATACTCCGGGGATCTTGGTATTAATCCTTTCTTTTTGTCTGTGGGGTTCACCCTTCTGGCATTTGTTTTCATAGGTTATATCAAGACGTATGTTACTAACATTGGATTTTTAAGAAGTATTCTGGAAACAGTGATTCTGGGTACTACCGCGGCGACAGCTGCCTATTTGTTAGGCGACTACCTTGAGAAAATGTTGATGTGACGAGGAGTCAACCTTTTGGTTTAATAAAATCGGTGTTGTCGTAACTGATATCTGTTACCTCCAGTTGTAGCCAGGTAAAATCTCCCTGTTTTAATTTCCACGTAACTTCACATTTATTTCCAATACGTATTCCGTTAAATTCTTTGTGTTCCAGCATTCGGACAAACCACGTTTCCAATGAAAAGTGTCCATTAAAATTTCCGTAGCGCTTTCCTTCAAATCCTACGATGTCGCCCTCGTAATCAAAGTAAAAAGTTCCTGAGACGGTCCGGTTTCCATTTGTCATCGTGGCGCGTGCAATGGTGTCGTTAATGTATGTCCAGTGTATGTAATCGTTTAACGCGGCGCTGGGCACCCATGCGACCTCAGCAAGGAATCGCATCATGGCACCCTGATCGATTTCTTCTCCGCTGCTATTACCAATGGGAATAGTAGACATCACCTTAATCAACATATTACCCTTTCCGTTAATATATTTATCCCGTCCGTTAATCGTGATAAAAGAATTCCCCATGGTTCCATTCCAGATAAACCCGGGCAAATTTGCGGTGATGTATTGTTCTGCTTCCATCGGCAGCCATTTTCCTTCAGGTTTCTGCCGCATCGTTCCCTTTTGTTTTAAATGAACGATGTTTGCCTTTACCATTCCAATCACGCCGGATTTTATCAACCACTTCTGAACAGGTGCGGGTAAATGCTCGATCGATTCTGGTGAAACAGTTGTGCCGCTTGTATTAATTTGTGAAGCCAGCAATGTTTTTGTCTCACTTCTTATTCGCGCGTTAAATCTTTGCTGATGATAGGAGATCAGGACTGCCAGTAAAATAATCACATTGACCAGCGTTCCATATTTTGCATCATGCCAATATAAGACGACCAGCGATTGCGAGAGAAGAAGTGAAACTGCTCCCACCATCCACCACCAATCCTTCTGCAAAAGAAAAATTATACAAGATGTTACCAGGCCGATGCAACACAGAAGCCACAACAGTCCTATCGTTTTCAATTCATTGGACGACAGCGTAATTAGCGCCCTTATATTGAAGTTTTTGGCAATTGGAAATCCCCATGCCTTTAGAAATCCCATTAGGTGGATCAGCCCGTGAACGAGTAACGCAATAGTGATAAAGATTCGTGGTGTCATGCCGTTCGATGTCGGGGCAGAAGAAAAATGAAATGCCAGAATTTTTCCGCTGCCTTTGTCATAAAGATTGGAGAGACAAATGTGAAAATGAATGAGGTTGATCAAATAGGAATCTGACATTTGTCAGTGCTCTCATTGACAAAATAATTACGGGATATGATAAGAATCATGTGCTTCTTTGACCAGCAACGTTAGATTGGCGTTATGAAAAGCAAAGCTTTCTACCTAAAACTTATCAAACGAGTTTGCATTCTTTCGTTGATGCTAATCGTATATCACTTTGCCATCCGTGCCTGGATGTTGGATTGGGGCGCTCCTAAGAGAATTCAGGAGTTAAATTTATCTGGTGACCACCTGACGAGTAAAAGATGGCATACGCGGGCTATCTTGATCCGGAGACCACCTGAAAAAATATGGCCTTGGATTGTTCAATTAGGTCAGGAGCGCGGCGGGTTCTATAGTTATACGTGGCTTGAGAATATTTTTTTCGCAGATATGCGTAACGTTTACGAAATCCAAAACACGCTTCAACTACCACGAATGCCCGGCGATACAATCTGGCTTGCAAATAAAAGAAACTACAATGGGAAAGGATTTCAGATAGTCGCTGAAATCAAACCCAACAATTCGTTTGTGATGGTTGGAGGTGATGACTTCAATCGCATCAAACGCGCGGATAAAGCTATTGGCTCCTGGAGTATTTGTCTTTATCCTGAGGATGCGGAGTCGACATGGCTAATCGCACGATCGTCCAGCGACGAGCCATTCGGGACACAAGTATTGCGTTACATCACTTTTGAAATCCCACATTTTATCATGGAGCAAAAAATGTTGAGGACAATCAAAGAACTTGCAGAGAAATAATTCGGATGACTAAATCACCTTTTCGATAAACTCAAACAGTTCTTCTTTATATTCTATAAAACTGAGATTGAATGACTCAAGTTCCTGCATGAGCGCGTCGTGTTCTTTGAAGTATTCGGTCTTAGTTTCATTTCTTGTCTTTAACATATCCGCAAGTCGATTTTCGTGATCACGGAGTTTTTTTCGAAGCGCTGGAATTAATTCACTATTGTAGTAAAGGATCAAATTTTGAAAATGATCGATTTTTTTCTTGTCTTCGACGGATGTCAACTTCGCGGCATTTTGATCCAATAATTTCTGGAAGAAGTTAAACTCACGCTGCCATAATAAGGTTGACGAAAGCCAATTGAGGGTTCTTCGATGTTTTTCCAGCAATGAGGGCTGAAGGATATAAGCATTAGTACCTGATGTAACCGAGATCATAGAAGTAGATTTTATGTAAAATTAAGTAATGAATATGTTTAAGCTTCGGTATTTTTTAAGCATCTCAACTCTGAGAAACGTTACCAAATTTATTTTCCAAACGCCGACTAAACTCTGATTTTAATCAGCCTGGCTTCTGATTGACATCATGCATGAATAGCAATTCCGGAAATAGATTTGGGAACAACAACGCCATTAGCCTTCTAGTTGATAGGATTTCTAACTGGCCACGTATCTCGATGAGAACTCAAAATTTGCTAACCAATTCTACGCGCGGCGTTTTGTCTGTTCTCCAGTACATTGTGTTTGGATCAATCATCCTGTTTTTTGGAAGAGAGGTATTCATTCCAATAAGTTTTGCGCTCCTTATTAGCTTTATTCTATATCCTGTTTGTGCTTGGTTGGAGAGAAGAGGAATGGGGAGGTTACTGGCTATTAGTATTTCGATCAGTCTAATGATCGTTGCCGGCCTTCTAATCGTAGCACTTTTGATACATCAGTTTATTAGTTTTTTGAATGAGTGGCCCTCCCTTCAAGAGAAGCTTGCGAAGTCGCTACAAGAAATAAGTAAACTTCTCATCAATGTGTTTGGAATTTCGCAGGAGCGTCAACAAGATTGGATTTCAAAGCTAGCAAGTCAATCGGGATCAGATCTATTATCCTTGGTTAGCAATGCCGTCTCGGCGTCCGTATCCTCGACAGTGTTGTTTGTCCTTGTTCCGGTCTATTCCGTCCTTGTCCTTTATTATCGCGAGCAATGGATGAAAATTATTCAACGCATCTTTCCGAGGGTGAACAGAGAAAGTCTCCGCGAAATTATATCCTTGACCGTGACAGCATATTACAACTTCATCAAGGGAATGGCCATCGTATACCTTGTCGTTGGCATTCTAAACAGCATCGGATTGCTCTTGCTTGGCATACCGCATGCCATCCTTTTCGGATTCATAGCAGCGGTGCTTACGTTTATCCCATATTTTGGCATCATGGTTGGTTCACTTCTGCCCATAACCGTCGCATGGGTTACTTACAATTCGATCTGGTATCCAATAGGAATCATTGCGATATTTGCAGTTGTTCAGTACCTGGAAGCGAATGTTATTTTTCCCCTGGCTGTCAGCAATCGCCTCAATGTGAATACATTTGTTATGCTCGTCGCTATCTTTGTCGGAGGTGTCCTTTGGGGACTCGCCGGCATGATTCTATTCGTGCCGTTTGTCGGGATAGCAAAACTTATTGCCGATCATAACCCGAAATGGAAAACAGTGTCGATGATTTTGGGTGTGAGTGAAAAATAGATGTCTTTGAACCAGAGGACCTTTAGCATAAGGACTCTTTATGAATTTACAATAAGGTCGAAGGTAGATAATTAGAACAATTAACTCACTGAAATATGTTAGGAGCATTAACGCGCGTACAGTGCGAGCATGTATTAAATTGTGAGCTCGTAGGAAGAATCGGTTGCGCTGCGGCAGATAAAGTTTACATTATTCCTGTAACCTACGTCTTCCATGACAAATTTATTTATGCTCACTCCAAAGAAGGATTGAAAGTAAGAATGATGCGAAAAAATCCAAAAGTGTGCTTCGAAGTCGAAAGCCGGGAAAGCATGAGAGACTGGAGAAGTGTGATTCTGTGGGGGAGGTATGAAGAACTCAAGTCGGTGTCAGAACAGAAAAAAGCGTTGAAAATTTTAAGCGATCACCTTCTTCCTTTTTTGCTCAGTGAGTCACTTCGCCCAGCGGGTTATGTGGATGCTCCGCGTCAGGTCGAGCGGGAACGCAAGCCTGTTATTTATCGGATATCCATAGATGAAATTACCGGAAGGTTCGAAAAGAGTGATTCATAGTTCTAAAGCGCGCGGTATTCTAGTTTTGCAAAATGAAAGCCCTGATCTTAAAAAAAACTTGCGATCTGCAGGTTGAGAAGTCACCATTGGCACTCGTTGAAGTTGACAACCCTATCGCTGTGGGCGATGAAATTCTTATTAAGACTTCATGTTGCGGAGTCTGTCACACGGAACTGGATGAAATTGAAGGACGAACACCGCCTTCAGAATTTCCCATGATTTTAGGTCATCAGGTGATAGGGTATGTTGACGCAACTGGAGAAAATGCTTTGAGATTTAAAAAAGGCGATCGGGTAGGAGTAGCCTGGATATTTTCCGCTTGTGGCCACTGTGAATTCTGCATAAAAGGAATGGAGAATCTCTGCCCGGAATTCAAAGGAACAGGAAGGGATGCGCGTGGCGGCTATGCAGCGTACATGAAAGTGCATGAAAAATTTGCCTATGCGATTCCTAAAATTTTTTCAGATGAAGAAGCTGCTCCCTTGTTGTGTGCGGGTGCTATCGGTTATCGATCCCTTATGTTAACTGATCTTCAGCGGGGAGAAACCTTGGCCCTCACGGGATTTGGCGCCTCAGGGCATTTGGTTTTGAAAATGAGCCGTCATTTGTTTCCAGATTCAAAAATTATTGTATTTGCCAGAAGCCCAGAAGAGCAGGGTTTTGCAAAATCGTTGGGTGCGATTTGGTCGGGCGATGTTACAGATGGGCCCCCCTACAAGGCCGATGCAATCATCGATACGACACCTGTGTGGTCGACGATTGTGGAATCCTTGAGACATTTGAAACCTGGCGGGCGACTCGTCATCAATGCGATACGAAAAGAAGATAAAGACAAGTCTGCTTTGCTCAATATGAATTATCAGGATCACCTGTGGATGGAAAAAGAAATAAAAAGCGTTGCTAACATAACGCGCTATGATGTGGAAGAATTTTTAGCGCTTGCTGCAAACATTCCCATTAAACCAGAAGTGGAGATTTATCCTTTTGAAATGGCCAATCAGGCACTTCTTGATCTTAAGCACAAGCACGTAAAAGGTGCCAAGGTTTTGAAATTTTAGATTTTAGATTGACGATTGTAGATTGGCAACACAAGTATCTGTGTGCGCTTCGAATGCATTTTACGCAAAGCCGCAAGGTGAGAATTCCGGAAGGCCACAAACTGCTAAGCAGTACGCCACCCTTGTGAACCTTTGGTCTTGGTGCCTTCGTGGCAAATACATTCCATTGTGTTTTAGTATTTCATCTTGTGCTCGTCCCGGGCACGCGTTGAACTAGCGCGGTCGACTGTTTTGCTTTTGGCTCCGTATTCCTTTCCCATCGGCGGACGAACAGAAATATTAGAATCAAGGCCGCTATAATAAGAAAGTAAATGAAAGCGCGGCTTATGCGTTTTAGCTTAATATCCCGTTCATGACGGGCCATAATATCTCCATAGTTCCGGTGTTGAGCAATTCTTCCCGAACTCATTCTTTGTCTTCGTAACCGTATTTCATTCCTTCCCATCGTACTTGATACGTAAATTAAAGTTTTTTCGTAAGCGATCTAAGGCACGATAAGTTCTCATTTTGGCGCCACTTTCAGTGATATCCAGAATAAAGGCGATTTCTTTAAAATCCTTATCTTCAAAGAAACGCAACTCCAGTACCTGGAGCATTTCTGTTGGAAGTTCTTTCAAATAATTCATCAATCGGTGAATTATTTCCTCGTTATACTCTTCGTCTGCCAGGTCCATTAACTCCCTGATCCGCCCCTCTTCAATACTGAATACTTTCGTCTGCTTTTGCTTTCGATAGTGTTTGTTGATTTCATTGCTCGCTATCTTATAGAGCCATGCTGAAAACGGTACACCCCTGAACTGATATCGGTCAACATTTTTTAATGCTATAAAAAAGGCCTGAGAAGTCAAGTCCGCTGTAAGGTCCTCATCATCGGTTTGGCGGTATACGAAATTAAAAATGCGATCGAAATACTTTTCGTAAAGCTCACCAAAAGCCTGAGGATTTCTCTTAGCTCGGTCTAGGATCGAATACTCTTGGAGTATTTCAGCTTCGGACATGCGGTAGAGTTACATTGCAATAATGCAAAGGAAGGATGAAAGTCACAATCAGGGTTGTGGTTATTCCCATATAGAACCAGTCCTGATCTAAAGTTGCGAACATTTTGATCTTTCTTAAATAATCACGTATTAAGGGGTATTACGTATCTTAGTAATAACCTCAAACTTTGTAGTGTGTATCGTATGACTCGCTTCCCAATTCTAGTATTTGCAATCAGCCTTTTTTCAACGCTTCTGGAGGCGCAAGACCATTTTTATTCTACTCGCAACTATACAATCAAAAATGGCCTCCCTCAATCCCAGGTTTCATGCCTGCTGGAAGATAAAAATGGCTACTTGTGGATTGGAACCCACGGCGGTGGGCTTGCCAGGTTCGATGGTCGTGAATTTAAAGTGTATACCACGTTAGATGGGTTGCTGAACAATCAGATCGTCGGTACCCAAATTGATCATCACGATAATTTATGGATACTCCATTTACGGGGGCTCACGAAATATAATGGAAGGAGTTTTAAGAAATTTGAAGCGCCGGCGAATGTTGTCTCATCAAAGCAGATGTGGAAGATGTATGAAGTCGGAGATACGCTGTTCGTTTTATCCGCCCGAAATAAGATCACAAAAATATACAACGACTCGATTTATTACTGGGAAAAACCTTTTGGAAAAGCATTTCGACGAATGCACGTCGGACCAAAAGGGGAGCCGTGCTTTTATTTAAGCGACAGCACGTTTCTTATAACACTTCCCAATGAAACGATCACGTTCAAGCCTGAAATAGCGCCGGGTATAATATTGAATGGGATGTTTAACTTCTTCAATTACAAGGACGAAATTCTTTTTCGTACCAAAGACGGAGGAGTTTATCAACTTGATATCGCTGAAAAAAAAGTTATCAAAAAACCATGGACGACCGACAACTTCGTTGCGTTCTATGACGAAAAGGATGACGTGTTTTGGACAGGCAATCCAAAGGGATTGCTGATAGAAAAATTCGGCGTAAGCGAATCTAAAGCTGATACCATACTGCGTGAGACCGAGGTATCGCAGGTCTTGCGTGATTCAGAAGGAAATGTTTGGATCGCCACGAATGGAGATGGTTTGTTTAAATACTTTAGTCAGGATTTCAGGTGTTTAACGCCTGAGAATCTTCGCGGCGTAATGGCGTTTGATCGTGATGTCGACGGCAGTCTGTGGATTGGTACCATGTACAAAGGACTGTGGAAAATAAAAGATGGAAAGGTAATTTCTTATTTCAACGACGAGGAGGGATTTCGAAACACAATCAACTGTATAAAAGTGTCTCCAAAAGGAGAAGTCTGGGTCGGTACTGGATACGGCCTGGGACGTTATAATAGAGAGACAAATTCATTCCGATGGTACGTTCCAGACGATGGTCTTGCTGGCCCATCCGTTTCGTGTATTGAATTTGATGATCAAGGCATGTGGCTAGGGACCAACAATGGACTAAGTTTTTTCAATGGGCAAACGTTCAAAAATTTCACGCAAAAGGAAGGATTGAATGATAACAGAATTTTAGCGTTGCATTATTCTAAAACATTGAAAAGACTTTATGTAGGCACCTCAAGTATGATAAATGTTTTTGAGGACGGAAAATTTAACACCATTCACGTACCTGAACTAGCCAATGTCGCGGTTCTTACTTTGCGGACCTACAAAGATGTTTCGCTGGTCATCGCTACAACAGGAAATGGTGTGGTGATACTAGATCCAAAAAACAATAAGCGAAAGACGATAACAACAAGGGAAGGATTGGCATCCGATTTTATTTATTTCGCCGGCGTTGACGACAAGAATTATATATGGGTTGGAAGCGAAAAAGGTATTAATCGAATCCTGTTGGATGATCAATGGGAAATTGTGGAAAATCTTCACTTCAATGACGACAATGGATTGACCGGAGTCGAGACCAATCAAAATGCTATTTATTTAAGTCCAAAGGAAAAGTATTTTGGTGTAGTTGACGGGTTGTATGAATTCAATCACGCAAAGGATGAAAATCCCACCTCATTCGGACTACACCTTTCAGACGTACAAATTCTCTACGGCGAATACTCAACCCGCGAATATTCCGATAGCACGTTCGGCTTTTTTAGAATTCCTCATAATCCTCAATTACCTCCGGATAGAAATCACCTCACATTTAATTTTAATCACGTTGACAAGCTTTACTCGAAATCGGTAAAGTATAAATACCTGCTGGATAATTTTGATGCAAAATGGTCTCAACCTTCTTCCGTTAATTCAGTTACGTATAGCAACCTTCCACCCGGTGACTATGTCTTCCGGGTGATGGTTACGAATAATAAAGGAAGTTGGTCAGAATCAAAAATTGATTATCCGTTTACCATCCGATCACCTTTTTACAAGACGACGTCCTTTATAGCAGGCATGTTCATATTCATTGGCGGTCTTGTTACACTAATTTTTTATATCCGTGTAAAACATCGGATTGATCGAGCAATGGTAATGGAACGCATCCGGCAACAGGAACAGGAGGCAGTACGAAAAGAAATCGCCCGCGACTTCCATGATGAAATGGGAAACCAATTGACGCGCATTATCAACTATGTCAGCCTTTTGAAGCTGAATGGTAATGGCCATGAAAACGGAAATGGAAGCGCAAATGGAAAGAGTGGTAGCCATGATCTCTATACGAAAGTCGAGGACTCGGCCAAATACCTTTACTCTGGAACACGTGATTTCATATGGTCAATCGACCCTATGAATGATGAATTGTCAAAGCTTTTCCTTTACGTCCGCGATTTTGGAGAGAAGTTGTTTGAAGAAAAAGGCATAAACTTTCGTGCCTTCAATGAGATAAAAGAACCGATCAAATTGCCATATGGGTTCTGTCGCCAGGCAAACCTCATCTTTAAGGAAGCGATGACCAATGCGTTCAAGTACTCGCAAGCGAGAAATGTGTCTTTAGCCTTAAAGAGAAGCGAGAATGATGCCTTTGAACTGAGTATTGAAGATGATGGCATCGGTTTTTATACCGGTGATATACAAAAAATGAACGGTCTTCAAAATATTCGCGAACGAGCCGATAGAATCAATGCTGTTTTACGTATACACAGTGAGAAAAATGTCGGAACAAAAATATTCTTAAACTTCAAACTCACTAAAACCTTAAAATATGGCGTTGCCTTTTAAAAAACGGGTCATGATCGTAGAGGACGATCAGGAAATTCGGAACAGCTTTAGTTTAATCGTCAACAGTTCACAAAAATTTACGGTCGTGAATGCAGTCGGAAGCTGCGAAGACGCGATCGCATTATTGAACCGAGACAAACCAGAGATTGTGCTCATGGATATAGAGTTGCCCGGCATGAACGGCATTCAGGGCACTAAAGTAATTAAAGACAAGAGCCCCCATACAGACATCATCATGGTCACGGTGTATGAAGACAGCGAGTTGGTTTTCGAGGCCCTAAAAGCCGGAGCATCAGGTTACATAACCAAAAGTGCCAATTATATGGAATTATTATCAGCGCTTGAAGAAATCGTTAAGGGTGGCGCGCCAATGAGCAGCCGTATCGCCAGAATGGTCATTGACAACTTTCATGTCAATCCAAACTCTCCCTTAACCAAGCGTGAAACCGAAATTCTACAACTCATTTCGGAAGGAAAAACCTATACCCAAATTTCCGAAGAGCTGTTCATCTCGAAGGAAACAGCCAAGACTCACATCAAGAATATTTACTCCAAACT
>Ga0111538_10007629_pt1 | contig 14565 bp, 9 predicted proteins | sample SoiMethybrSBSTD1_FD_79669 | JGI IMG/M metagenome (GOLD analysis project Ga0111538, IMG submission 79669) | Bulk soil microbial communities from a Populus tree surrounding site in Tennessee, USA - Soil MetaG P. TD hybrid SBSTD1 (version 2)... | ecosystem: Environmental > Terrestrial > Soil > Tree... | reverse complement strand
CGGGAAACGGAGACCAATAAACGAGAGCGTCGCTTCGGCAAGGATGAATGCCGGCAGCAACAATGTGGCCTGCACGAGCAGGTGGCCACCGCATGCGGGGATCAGATGCACGGCCAGGATGCGGAGCGGTCCGGCGCCAAGCGATTGCGCGGCCTGCACGTACTCGCGGTTGCGCTCCACCGCGACGATCGCGCGAACGCCCTTGGCGACGAACGGCCAGCCGACCAGCACGAAGATCCACGACACGAGCAGGAACACGGTTGATGGCGGCAGCACCAGCGGCAAGACGGCGCGCAGCACGAGCACGACGTAGATCACCGGCAGCACCAGCACGAAGTCGGCGACGCGCATGATCGCTTCGTCGATCCATCCGCCGCGATAGCCGGCCCACGCGCCGGCGAGCGCGCCGATCAACACCGCGCCGAGCGTGGCGACGAGCGCGAGACCGATCGACGTGCGCGCGCCGTACAACAATCGCGACAGCACGTCGCGGCCGAAATCGTCCGCACCGAGCAGGAAGACGGGCGCGGCGCCATCACGCTCGATCCACGGCAGCTTGACGGTGCGCGACGAATCGATCTCGAAGCGCTGCTCGAGGCGATCGGCCAGCACGAGCGGGTGCACGACCGGCGAGAGCCCATCGAGATGCGGCCGCATCGGCGGCGCGTGCAGGAATCCGGAAAAGGCTTCGCCCGCCTGGTAGGGCGCCAGCCACGGCGCCAGCAGCGCGAAGAGCGCGAGCGCGACGAGCATGATCGCGGCACGGCGCGTCAACGGCTCTCCCCTGTCGTGACTCGCGGATCCGTGTAGGCCAGCAGCAGATCCGAGAGCAGCGTGCCGGCGGCGAGAAAGAACGCGCCCGTCGCCGCGCAGCCGGCGACCAGGAACAGGTCGCGCGCCTTGAGCGCATCGAACATCAGGCGGCCGAGGCCGGGCCACGAGGTGACGACTTCGACGACGAACGAGCCGCTGAAGAGCGAGCCGATCATCACGCCGTAGAGACCGAGGACCGGGCGCAACGACACCGGCCAGGCATGATGCAGGATCGATCGCGATCGATCGACGCCGCGGGCGCGGCTGGCGGCGACGAACGGCTCGTGCGATGCGGAGGCGATCGCTTCCGACTGCAGCCGCTCGAGCGTCGCGGCCATCGGGATCGCCAGCGCCAGCGCCGGCAGCGGCACGTGCCGCGCGAGATCGGCAAACCAGGCCGCCCACGTCAGCTCCAGGCCGCCCGACGAGGTCATGCCGCCAACCGGGAGCCATCCGGTTCGCGCGGCGAGGAAGACAAGCGCCAGCGATCCGATCAGCGGGGGCACGGAAATGCCGATCAACGAAATCGCGCGCACGATCGATCGCATGATGCCGGCGCGCGTGCCCGTGTAGATGCCGAGCGGGATGCCGATCAGCGTGGCGGCCAGCAGCGCGAAGATCGCGAGCACCGCGGTGTTGAGGGCCCGCTCGCCGAGCAGGGAGCCGACCGGCCGCGAATACAGAAGGGAACGTCCGAAGTCGAAGCGAATCACGCCGCCGAGCCACGAGAGGTACTGCGGCAAGAACGGACGATTGAGTCCAAGACTGGCGCGCAGCTCCGCGCACTTTTCGGCCGAGAGCTCGAGGCATTGCGGCGCGGCGATGTCCCCGGGCGCAAGGCGCGTCAGCAGGAGCGCCGCCGACGACACGACGAAGACCAGCAGGAGGCCGAACCCGAGACGCCTGAGGAGGTAGCGTCCCATTAGATCGTCAACGGCTGCCTTTCACCGTCATCTGATCGACGTTCCACAGCAGTTGCGGGCGGAGAATCGACGCCGATAACCCGCCGACGCGCGCGTTGACGCCCATATACAATCGCGGCGCGACGAAATACAGCATCGGCAGATGCTCGGCGAAGATCATCTGCACCTGGTCGAAGGCTCGCTTGCGCTCCGCGGGGTCGACGTTGGTCATCACCGTGCCCATCAGGTCGTCGATCTCCTTTTCCCAATCGGTCGCCGGTATTTTTTGCAGTCGGTTCCAGGCATGCGCGGCGCCCGAGCTCAGCCAGAAATCCGGGTTCATCGCCGGATCGAGGTTGGTGGCGTTGAACACGAACATGATCGAGTCGAAGTTGCTGCTGAACAGGCGATCGAGCAGGGCGCCCTGTTCGAGGAGCACGACGTCGACCTTGATGCCAATCTTCTTCAGCTCGTCGCGCAGAATCGCGGCACCGCGCTCGAGCGAGGAGTTGCCGCGGTAGGCCAGAAGGCTGAAATGCGCTTCGGTGCCCCTGGCATCCTCGAGCCATTCATCCGCATCGCGATTGGTCAGGCCGAGGCCGGCGAGGATTTCTTTCGCGCGATCCAGCGAATAGCCGCGGCGCGGCACGTTCGGATTGAACCATTGCTTGTTACCGGGCGTGACCGGTCCCCAGATCGGCACGCCGGCGCCGAGGAACACGGTGTTCGCGAAGGCCTCCCGATCGATCGCGTGCGAGATCGCCTGGCGGAATTCCTTGCGCATAATCCAGTCACGCCGCGGATCCTTCGCCCAGTACGGCGATCGGAGGTTGAAGAAAAACGCATCGGCATCGGCGGCCACGCCGAGCTCGATCACCCTCAGCTTGCCCTGCTGCTCCAGCGGCCGCAGCGTCGCAATGTCCTCGGGCCGGATCTGCTGCTGCAGCGTGTCGAGCTGTCCTGATTGCAGCCGCACCAGCTCCGCGTTCTGATCGGGGACGATCTCGAGGATCACCTGATCGAGATACGGAAGCGGCGTGCCGGCCGCGTCCTTCTTCCAGTAGCGCGGGTTGCGGTCGAAGACGAGGCGCTGGCCCGGCGAGTACGAGGTGAGCTTGAACGGGCCGATCGACAGCAGGTCCGCGGGAGGCGTGTCGACCGCAAGCTCGCCCTTGAACTTGCCGGCCTTGAGGGCCGCCTCATGCTTGTGCTTCGCGGCGACGGTGACGTTGTCGAGGATCCCGATTCCGGCACCCGAGGTGCCCGGCAGGTTGATGACCACGGTCCGCGCATCGGGGGCGGTCAGCACGAAGGGCTTCCCGCCGATGCGAAGCACTTCATTGAGCGCACTCTCGGTTCTCGCGTCGTATATCGCCTGGAAGCTGAACACCACATCCGCGGACGTGAAGGGCACGCCGTCGGACCACGTCACCCCGTCCCGCAACTTCAACGTGTAGGTCTTGTTGTCGGGCGAAATCGTCCACGATTCGGCGAGCGCCGGCTCGACCTCCTGCGTGGCGCGATTGACCCGGACCAGCTTGCTGCTGGTCAGGATCGAATAGAGGTCGGTGGGCACGCTGGGGAGGACAATGCGGTTGAACGTCCGTGGCTCGCTGCGGAGCGACGAGACGAGCGTGCCGCCGCGGGTCGACACTTCATTGACGACGATCTGCGTGGCGTCGTCCTGATCGGACTGCGCGCTCCGCCACCAGAGCCACCCCATAAGGGCGATCACGCCTATCAGCAGAACGCTCAGCAATGCCCGCGGTTGTCGGTTCACTTCTTGTCCAGTCGGCCAATCCATTGGCCGTTTTTTTTCTTGCACGCAACATCGCATTCCTTGCGATCTGCATGCAGAACCTGCGAAACGCCCGGCTAGTAACCCAACCGGGGCAAGTCCTTGACTCGATTGCTGGTGACCGGGAGGGGACCGGCTAGCCGCATCGTAGACCACCAAACCCTGCTTACGCAATCACTTAGCGGAAACGCCCCAAAACGCGGCCGAGTTGGCACCAGCCCTGCCTCTACATACGACCGAGGAGCTACTTCGCATGGACGTTCAACCTCTGACTTTCAGCCAGCCGGATTTTCAGCCGCAGGTCGGCCGCAGCGTCAGCATCGAGCAGGCCGCGCAGCTGTTGGGAGTGTCACGGCGGACTGTGTATTACCGGATTCGGGACGGCCGTCTGCGCACGATTCGGACGCTCGGCGGATCGCAGCGCGTGCTGATGGATTCGGTCGAAGAAATGCGCGCGTCGCACTAGCACGAACAGTAATGTTCCGCGCGTCATGGGACGCGCCTTCGTTTCGCGTTTACGAACGCAAAGAGTTTTCTGGGGAGACTCTTGATGTCGTCGTCGAAGTCACAGCCGATCACGCTGTTCCGCCGCACGTGGCGGGAACTGCGCCTGATCTGGCACATCGCCGCGGTGCTCGTGGCGGCGGTCCTGTTGCAGCTGCCGCTGTCGGCGTCGGCCGACGCGGGCCCGCGCCGCGCGCGGTTGTCGTCGGACCTGACCGCCCTTCTGAATTCCACGTCCAACGGCAGCACCGAAGTGATCCTGAGCGGATCGGTCGAGAAGATCGATCGGATCGCGACGCGTCACGGCCTGCGGGTCCGGAAGCAGCTGTCGTCGGGCGCGACGTTCATCGTCACGCGCGCCGAGCTCGATGCGTTGTCCAGGGATCTGGAAGTCGAGGTGCTGTCGGGCAACGCGCCGGTGCGATCGCACATGGCGCTGACGACGGATGTGACCGGCGCCGAGGCGGCGTGGTCGGGCGCGATCGCGTCGCTGGGCAAGGTCAACGGCAGCGGCATCGGCGTGGCGGTGATCGACAGCGGCATCGACGCGGATCATCCGGCGCTCGCCAACCGCGTGATCGCCAGCGTCGACTTCACGGATCGCAAGGGCCACGGCGAGGACTTCTACGGTCACGGCACGCACGTCGCCGGCATCATCGCGGCGCGCGGCTTCAACAACACGAAGATCGACGGCACCGGTTCGGGCATGGCGCCGGCGGCGCACCTGATCAACCTCAAGGTGCTCGACGCGAACGGCCTCGGTGAAGCGGCCGACGTGATCGAGGCGATCGACTTCGCGACGACGTACCGCAAGCAGCTGGGCATCCGCGTCATCAACCTGTCGCTCGGCGCGGCGCCGACGCAGAGCTACAAGGACGATCCGATTTGTCTCGCCGTCGAGCGTGCCGTGAAGGCCGGCATCGTCGTCGTGGCGTCGGCCGGCAACTACGGCCAGACGCCCGAGGGCAAGCTGGTCTACGGCAGCGTGACGTCGCCGGGCATTTCCCCGTATGCGATCACGGTCGGCGCGCTGCGCACGCAGGGCACCGTGGACCCGAGCGACGACGAAGTCGCGCCGTGGAGCTCGAGGGGCCCGACGCTGGTCGATCACATCGTGAAGCCCGACCTGGTGGCGCCTGGGTCGAAGATCATTTCCGCGGCGATGAAGGGCTCGACGCTGGCGACCCAATATCCGGATCGTTTCATCGACGGTCCTGGCGCTCGTGACTACTTCTCGATGAGCGGCACGAGCATGTCGGCCGCCGTGGTGTCGGGTGCCGTCGCTCTGCTTCTGGACGGTCGCGGTGACTTGACGCCACTGCAGGTGAAGATCGCACTGCAAGCGAGCGCTGATTTCATGTCAGGCCCGGGTCTACTCGGTGCTGGCGCCGGCAGTCTCGATCTTCAGGATCTCGATCAAATCGAGAACCTGAATGTCAACCGCGACGGATCTTCGACCGCGTTTTCCCTCTCCATTCCTCAGCCTGGTGGGACTGAGTCACAAGTCATCATCTGGGGCGAAGTCATTATCTGGGGCGAAGTGATCATCTGGGGCGAAGTGATCATTTGGGGAGAGTCAACAAACGCCGACGTGATCATCTGGGGCGAGTCTGGTCGCAACGTGATCATCTGGGGTGAGTCCACGAAGACAGCGGACGTGATCATTTGGGGCGAGTCCGCTCGGAACGTGATCATCTGGGGCGAATCTGCTCGGGACGTCATCATCTGGGGTGAATCGGCAGACGTGATCATTTGGGGAGAATCGGCCGCTCAGGACGTGATCATTTGGGGCGAAGTAATCATCTGGGGCGAATAACGACCACTGTTGCAATGGACTTCATGAATTTTCAAAAGGAGATTTCAATGGCTAAGCTGATCATCTGGGGTGAATAGTTCGGTAGACGCGGTTATCCTAACGTCCGGTTAGTATGCCGCAACAGTTGAGCCGTCTGTCGACGCGAGGTCAGGCGTACATCGTCGGCGTATCAGCGATCGGATTGACCGTCGCTGTGTACTCGTTGGTGCAGTTGTTCGTCCTCGCCGTCGATTGGCAGTGGCTAATCCTAGCTGCCTTGACGCTCTTAACCGGTACGTTCACGGTGCGGATTCCAGGAATTCCTGCACTGCTGTCGGTTTCGGACACGTTCGTTTTCGCATCAGTTCTTCTATTTGGGCCAGCCGCGGGAACAATCACCGCGCTACTCGACGCCCTAATCATTTCACTGCGTGTCGGGCAATTTACACGCACGCCGTTTCGTCTCATCTTCAACGTCGCTGCGGTTGCGCTGGCGACCCGCTTATCGGGCGAGGTCTTTTTCGGCGTCGCAGGTATCCAGCCCTACTCGATTCAACACACACCGCTCGGCGAAATCCTGCTGCCGCTGTTCCTGTTCACGCTTTCATATTTTCTTCTAAACAGTTGGCTGGTAACTCTGGCTTTGGCAGAAGAACAACAGAAGCCGCCACTGTCAATTTGGAGGGACAATTTCCTTTGGCTGTCCGTCAACTACTTCGGCGGCGGCTCGGTTGCGGGACTGTTGGTGACCTATACGCGAGAGATCGATTTCACCACTCTCGGAATCATCGTCCCACTTCTGCTGATCTCATATCTGACCTTCAAGACATCTCTCGGAAGAATCGAGGATGCCAATCAACACCTAACTCAGGTCAACAAGATGTACTTGTCAACGATAGAAACGTTGGCAATGGCGATTGACGCCAAGGATCAGATAACACACGGCCACATCAGGCGTGTGCAGCGATTGGCCGTTGGACTCGCTCGTTCCATGGGAGTCAACGACGACACTCAGATCAAGGCGATAGAAGCGGCAGCGTTGCTGCATGACATGGGCAAGTTGGCGATTCCAGAATTCATTCTCAACAAGCCAGGGCGCCTAACCTCGAACGAATTCGAGGTAATGAAACAACATGCAAATATCGGCGCCGATATCTTGGGATCGATTCATTTCCCTTATCCAGTGGTGCCAATTGTTCGCCACCACCACGAGTCATGGGACGGAAACGGTTACCCAGACAAATTGAAGGGTGTGGCGATCCCTCTTGGAGCGCGCATTCTTTCTGTCGTCGATTGCTTCGATGCGCTGACCTCTGACCGTCCCTATCGGCCGGCTCTTTCGGTGGATGACGCAATCGCCGTTCTGGTGCAACGCCGAGGGACGATGTACGACCCGCTGATTGTCGACAGGTTCATTGAGGCTCAGCAGGAACTGTCCGAGATCGCTGCTAGCAGCGACGGCGAAGTTGAAGCAATGGAGACAATTGCGACGAAGCTTCGCGTAACCCCCGAGCCCGAAGTCACACCTCATGCCGAGTCCGATGATCGACTTCCACTGAAGGCACTTGCTTTACTGCGCTCGATCAAACCATCTCCGGCCGGAACTTCAATCGAAGATGCTGGCTTGCTGATCTCAAATCGGCTCACGAAGCTCGCTAGTTTCTCCGGGATAGCCCTGTACTGCGTGTCCGACAACCCGCACTCGATTAAGTGCCGTTATGCCGACGGCAGGCTAGCGTCTTTAGTGGAGGGACCCGAGATTCAACTTGGCGAGAAGCTCTCCGGCTGGGTCGCAGCACACCGCACGCCGATTTGGAATTCTGATGCAACACTTGACTTGCCTTCAGAAGTCGCGCGCTCTGCTGGTGTTTCACTTGGATCAAGTGTCCCGTTAATCGACGACGAAGTTTTGGTCGGCACCGTCACTCTTTATGGCACCGCCGGTACCGAAATCGGCTTAGAACAGCGTTTGCTAATCCAGGCTATTTCTCCATTGCTGGCGAAGACGCTGGCTGCGTCAATCGCACACGACGAGGTCGCAGCGATCGACGGAACAAATCAACGTGATCGAGAGGTGCTGTATTCGATCATGGATTCGTTGTTGTCGAGTCGTACGAGGTGGCCTGTTCGTAATCATCCTGATCGATTGGCGATAGTGCGCGTCAAATGGCACGTGGATCCCAGTGTCACTGAGCAGTACGAATCGATGCAGGCGACGCTGGAACGTGCAATTGCGGCCGCGACAAATAGCACGGGCTATGTTATAAGACTGGGCGCGAGCGACGTTCTTGTTGTTGCGTCACAAAGGCACTTGGTTGCTGCTGGACTCGCTCCGTTGGCACAGCCTCGAATTCCTCGTGCCACAGACATCGAGGTCGTCGAGATTGCAAATTCGTTGCAGCTGCGGGAGGCCTTAGGGCTGACCACATTGAACGAATCGACCACCCAAACGTCAGGCAGGCCTTTGATTCATTAGAGAACGCCCCGATGACCGCTGCCGCTTCGGCGTACGAGCTCGTGGCAAGAGGCTTGTTCAAAGATGCCGCAGCGCAGGTAGAGCGCCTCGGGGAAACCCCAATCAATCTTCAAATACTTCGAGCTCAGCTGGAAGTGCATGTCGGAACACCGGCGAAAGCACGGCAGTTGGCAGAAAGCTTGCTGAACGAGCGTCTAACAAGCGCTGAGAAATCTGCTTGCTGGGAGTTGGTCGGTCGCGCTTGCCTCAGCATTGGAAAAACTGAAGATGGGTTGCGTGCGATGGATCGTGCACTTGCGGCCGCGAGAGCCACTGAAGACCTCAAATTAGAAGCCAATCTGAATGCTAAACATACTCAGGCCCTTCTTGCCTGGGTCGGCATCGAGCCGGCAGCGCTTGAAATACCAAAGCTTCGCCAATTGGCAGTCCGTTCTGGCGAGCCTCATGCCATGGTCGCGGTCCACCTACTCGTTGCTGAAATCAACGCAAGGAGAGGTTTGGTATCTGGCGCAACGACACACCTAGAAATCGCGCGTAGCTTGTTGAAGCAGTTTGAAAATGTCTGGCAGCAAGGACGGCTCGCGATCATCTCCGCGGCTGTTTCGGTTATTCAATCGGATTACGAAGCGGCTCTATGTCACATCACAGACGCAGTGCATTGCGCGAATCGTTCTGGATCGCGCGAAATCCGAATTCCCGCACTAGCGAATCTCTTTGCTATTCAGATCTTGCAAAAGCAGTTCGCCGAAGGGAAACGAACTCTCGTCGACCTCCTCGCGGAAATGAAAAAGAACAGCCCGTCGGTTGTTGAGGTTGGCATCCGAAATTTCGAGATGGCATTCGCTATCGCTGAAGGGGATTTCGATCGAGCGGCAATAATCGAGTCGTCGATAATTGACTTAATTGGTGACGCGCCCGTCAGAGACTCGTATTACGAGCTATGGCACGAATTAACCCGCGTGCGGTGGCTCTATCTACAAAACGAACCTGGAAAAGGGCTCGCCATAGCAAACGATGCGATTTCGCGTATAGAGCGCACGTCTGATCGCAATCTACTGCTACGAATGAGACTGCTCGAAGCTGAGGGCCTCGGCCGCATTCAACAGCAGTCGCGCGGAGCGGCGATAGCGGCCAAAGCGATCGACCTTCACCCAGACTGGTCGCTGGAGTTGATTGCGGAGACCTATCGTGTGATGGGCCGGCTGGTTGCTTCGGAGAATCCAAAGGCTGCCGAAGGTCGCTTTGAGCGAGCGACGCGAATTCTGCAGAGTATTGGCAACCTTGCCGCCGCGGCCGAAGTTGAACGGGACAGAAGAGAGTTACTTACTCTGAAGGATGCCGAACCAGCTGACACTCCTATGCCACTCGCGGGACTCGTAGAAAGAATAACGGCAGTTGTCGAAATGGGTGCGCACCCTCCGCTCCTCGCGAGAGAAGCCGCGGCACTTCTTCTGGATGCCAAGGTAGTTTCCCAAGCCGTTGTAATCGAGACAGAGGAGAACACCAAGAAATCTGCGGTCGCAACGCATTCGTCACATGACGCTTTTTCCGATCAATCCTCAGGTGAGTTGCGGTTGCGTGTTGGTACATTTCGCAATCGTCAGTACGAAGTTGTCGTTTCTCCAATCGATAGCGCCTCAGCGCGTTCAACAATTCTTTCGATCGGGAGGCTTACTAACGCCGCTGTAGGCCTCGCCTCTGCTCGGCAACATGAAAGAGAACAATCAGCTCTGTGGCCCGCGCCCACGCCTGAACAAGAACTGGGATTGATCTCTGCTTCGGATAAAACGCACGAGCTAATTAAGACAGTCAGGAGAGTCGGTGGGTCGAATGTGACGGTACTTCTAACCGGTGAAACCGGAGTCGGCAAGGAACTATTCGCCCGCGCGCTGCACCAATCTTCTCCACGTAGCGATCGCGCCTTCCTGCCGTTCAACTGCAGCACCGTGCCGCGCGACATGCTCGACAGCCAGTTGTTCGGCCACAAGCGCGGCTCCTTCACCGGCGCGCAGAATGATGCGCCGGGCATGATTCGATCCGCGGCCGGCGGCACGCTCTTCCTGGACGAAATCGGCGAGATGCCGATCGAGACGCAGCCGAAACTGCTGCGCTTTCTCGAGTCGGGGGAAATCCTGCCGCTCGGCGAATCGAAGCCGCAGGTGATCGATGTCAGGGTCGTGGCGGCGACCAACGCCAACCTCGATCAGCTGCTCTCGGACGGACGATTCCGCGAAGACCTCTATTACCGCCTCAACGTCATCCGCATCAACATCCCGCCGCTGCGCGAGCGGCGCGAGGAGATCCCCGCGCTGGTCGAGCACTTCCTCGAGAAGTTCGGGCGGGAGCTGCAGAAGCCGATGCTGCGGATTGCCGACGAGACGCTCGAATACCTGGTGCTGTACCGATGGCCGGGCAACGTGCGGCAACTGGCCAACGAGATCCGGCGGCTGGTGGCGATGGCCGAGCCGGGCGGCGTGCTGATGCCGGCGCACCTGTCCGACGACATCGCCATGAGCCGGCGCACGGTGCCGGTGAACACCTCGCCGCGCCTCTTCAACGAAGTGATCGCGCGCATCGATCAGCCGCTCGCGGCCGTGGTCGAGCACGTCGAGCGCGCGGCGATCCAGCGGGCGTTGTCGATGACCGACGGCCGCCTCGACGACGCCGCGAAGATGCTCGGGTTGTCGCGGAAGGGCCTCTACCTCAAACGCCAGCGCCTCAACCTGGGCTGACCACCGATCCTCACTTCTTCACTTCGCATTTCGCCTCGGCCTCGGTGCTGAGCCGGGCGCACGCCGCGATGCGCTCGTCGGACGGGTCGTGCACGTCCACCGAGATGTTCTTGCCCTTCGCCTCCGCGGCCATGCGATCGGTGTTCTGGCGGAATTCCCCGACCAGCCCGGCGCCCTGCATCTGCCACGCCTGCGCGCCGTTCTGCGACAACTGCAGCACCGCGATCAGGTTGTCGTCCTTGGTGGACAGCGTGACGTGCGAGAACAATCCGATCGCACACCAGTATTTCGCATGAGACTTCAGCTCGTCGGGCGACTCGACCTTGCAGGACTGGCGCGCCTCGGCGCTGTTCGCGGCGCGCTGCGGCGGCGCGATGCGCTGCCCGATCAGGATCAGTCCGGCAATGGCGACGAAGACCGCCGTCACCCACAGCGAGTAGGTGGTCCTGCTCATACGAGCAGCATCTCACGATCGGCGCGGCGTCCGACAGCTGGAGGGCCATCGCGTCCGCCACGCCTCAGTGCCGGCGACAAATCCGTAATGCGCGGCGACTGGCGCTCGTCAATCATCTGCGATATGCTCTCGCGCGGATGGGCGCCCCCTGTACAGCGCCGTCCAGTCTCTACCCACAATCGTAATCACCTTGAAGAGTGACGAGTCTATGAACACATCTCGTGTGCGTTTTCTGCGTGTCCGCCAGCTCTGCAGCGTTGCGGTCCTCACCCTCTGCGCCGGCGGCTGGGCGTCGATTCAGGAGCCGAACCCGAACGTCGAGAGGCTGCTGAAGACGCGCGAGTGCCGGGGCTGCGATTTCACCAGGACCGAGATCGTCAACAAGGACCTGCGCGGCGTCGATCTGAGCAACGCGTCGTTCGAAGGCGGATCGCTCTACGCGTGCGATCTCACCGGCGCGAACCTGAGCGGCGTCAACTTCCGCGATGCGGTGCTGCGGCGCGCGGATTTGAAGGACGCCATCCTGACGGGCACTGATTTTTCGGACGCCGACATGTCGTTCGCGCGAAACGCCAGCCTCGAGGCCGCCGGCACCACCGCCACCACCACCTGTCCCGACCTCTCGAGCGGCCCGTGCCGTTGAGAGTCAGTCACCCAATCAATCGCTTCGCGTCGTTCGCTGAGGTCGTCATGGCATCCCCCCAGAACAACCGAGTCACTCGCGGTCTGCTCACGATCCTTTTCGCGGCGCTCATCGCCGCAACCGTACAAACGTCGCTGTATGCCCAGGCGCCGGACATGGACGAAGACGGCGTCGCCGATGCCGCCGACAACTGCCCGCGCATCTGGAACCCCGACCAGGCGAACACCTTCGTTCCCGACCCGAACGGCGATGCGTGCGATGTGTCGACCGTCTTCGTCACGACGACCAGGCCCGCCAACCGCGCGGCCAGGCATGAAACGTATTCGGGCGCGACGATGACGCTTGGCGCCGTCGGCCTTGGCGGCAATCAGTTCATGTGGGACTTCGGCGACGGCAGCCCGGCGACGGCGTGGACGGCCATCACCAACTCCTACAACCTCGGCGTCACCCACGTGTATACCGGACCCGCCGGTGAGGAGACCGAGTACCTCGCCACCGTGACGGTGAGACACAGCGCCAATCCTTCCGTCACCTGGCAGGCCGAGTTCCCGATCGTGGTGAAGGACCGGACGCTCGACGTCGACACGGCGATGGCGATCGAGAAAGGGCTCTGGTACCTGCACACGACCATGACGCGATCAACCTTCGCCCTTGGGGCCCCGGGCAATGGCCAGCAGTACGGCGCGTGGAGTGGAGAGCAACTCTGGTTCACGATCGCCGGGGCGCGGGCCTTCGCCGCGCAGGGCCACAAGCTGACCGGCGCCAACCGCCTGACCGATCCCTACAGCGAAGACATCATGCGGCTGACGAATTACCTGATGACGCAGCTGACGTCGGGCGCGATCACGACCCAGGTGCATGCCGGAGTGACGCACCAGCCCGATACGAACGGCAACGGCTATGGCCTCTTCGTCGCCGGATCGGGCGGGTCGGCCGGCTACTACGACGGCTTCATGCTGGATCTGCTGGTCCACCTCGGGCCGCCGCAATGGACCGCCGCCTCCGGTGTCGCCCCGCGCGTGATCGGCCGCACCCTCAAGGACATCTCGCAGGATTTCATCGACTGGCTCGCCTTCGGGCAGGCCGACTCCGGACAATACCGCGGCGGCTGGCACTACACGCCGAACACCAACACGGCCGACAACTCCACGAGCATGTATCCCGCCACGGGCCTGCTCGCGGCGAGGGAGATGACGCCGTTCGACCTCACGATCCCCGACTTCGTCGTGAATGAAAACAAGTTCTGGACCGCGTCCACCCAGAACCACACACTCACCGGCGGCTACTTTGGCTACATGGGCAATGGCGACTGTCAGGGATTTGGACCCGCCTGGTATTTCTGCACGGTGGACACCGCATCGGGCCTCCTGCAGATGAAGCTGGACGGAGTGCCGGTCTCGCATCAGAACATGCAGCAGGCGCTGACCTACCTTGGCAACAACTGGGGATACGCGATGTCGGCCGTCAGCATCGGCGGCAACGCCGGCCAGGCGACGTACTCCATGTATGCCGTGCTCAAGGCGTTGCGGCACCTCGAGGTGACGACGCTGACCCGCAACGGCGTGGCGTTCGACTGGTACAACAGCGAAGCCCTGATCGGCGGCGCCAACACGTTCTATGGCTTGCGCCGCCGGCTGGTGTCGCGGCAGGCCGCCAACGGCAGCTGGAGCGATACCGGCGGCAACGCCGCGTTCGCGGGCTTGATGCCCACGGCACTCTCGATCGTCATGCTGTCGGCGGACGACTACATTGTCTCGTCGACGTCGACCGCTGACGATCTGACCACCACATACGACGGGAACACGCACGCGGGTACCGGTAGCTGTGTCAACAGCCCGCCCGGCAGCGCGGGTTCGTACCAGTTGAACGGCACCGCGATCAACGGCGAGCCGATCGACGCCGGCACCTACACGTTCGAGTGGAGCTGTCCCGGCGACAGCAACCACCTCCCCTCGTCCGACACCGGCACGATCACCATCGCGAAGGCGCCGACCGCGACATCGGTGGTCTTCGATGCCGCCGGTCCGTACGTCTACAACGGCGCGGCCTTTACCGCGACGGCGACGGTGTCGGGCGCGCTGCTGAGCACGACGGCAACGGTGACCTACAGCGGCGACTGCACGAACGTCACGGCCGGCGGATGCACGGCGTCAGCGGCGTTCGCGGGTGATGCGAATCACCTGCCGAGCAGCGGCTCGATGCCGATCGCGATCCTGAAGGCGGAGACGACCGTGTCGATCGATTGCTCGAGCGGCGCGCCCTTCAGCTATTCAGGCGCGGCGATCACGCCGTGCGTGGCCACGCCCGCGGGCGCCGGAACGCTGAGCGGGACGGCAACGGTGACCTACAGCAACAACGTCAACGCGGGCACGGCGTCGGCGTCGGCGATCTATCCCGGCGACGACAACCACAACGCGAGCCCTGAATCGACGGCGACGTTTGCGATCG
>Ga0111538_10007626_pt1 | contig 14568 bp, 9 predicted proteins | sample SoiMethybrSBSTD1_FD_79669 | JGI IMG/M metagenome (GOLD analysis project Ga0111538, IMG submission 79669) | Bulk soil microbial communities from a Populus tree surrounding site in Tennessee, USA - Soil MetaG P. TD hybrid SBSTD1 (version 2)... | ecosystem: Environmental > Terrestrial > Soil > Tree... | reverse complement strand
GTAGGTCGAACCGCTCGACAGACCCGTGAGCCGGAAGCTGACCACTTGATTCGGGGCCGGAGCCGAGGTCGACGAGGCGACCTGAAAGAACGTCGAGCCCGGGCAGGGTGAGCCCGAGGTGGAGTAGTAGATACGGTAGGACGCCAGGTCGGTCAGCGAGCTCCCGTCCGTGTTCACGGTGGGAGCTAGCCACGAAGCGTCCAGCACTCCGGCCGTCGCCGGGTTCGACTCTACGACCGCAGCCAGCAGCGAGAGCACGAGACTCAGGAGCCACCGCCGGTCGAACATAAGCGTGATCTCCCTCGAGGAAGACCACCGTGTCTCGGGGGGTGGTCGCCACCCCTCCTTCGGTAGCCCGGCTATCAGGCTGGCTGACCTGACCCGTGGCTTTGCGTCCCCGTCTCACGACGGGTTTGCCCTTATCGAGAAGGGGTCTTCCCTGTGCAGGAAAGTTTCTGCACAGGGGGTGCCAGAGCAGTTTTACAAACGAGAAACCTCCGCTAAATGTTTGAGAATGGTGGAAAGTAGCACCCTATCGCTCGGGGTTCCGAAAAATCGGAACAACCACCCAAAGTGTCACGCCCTCGTCGGTTCGACATAAGACTGCGCTATTTTGACATTTCACTTTTGAGAAACGCTGTTGTTCCGCTACGTTCCACGGGATCTTCGGCCTCGTGTGGATATTTCGGTGGAATTGTTGTGGATATCGACGTGGATAAGTGTGCGTTCGCGATTCGAGTAGAGCCAGCGCGAGCCGTAACGACCGAGCTCGTGCACCCGCGCGGCGGGAAGCGCGGCGACGACGCTCTGGCCGCGTGGCCGGCGCACGACGAGAAAGACCCGCCGTGGTCCCTCCCAGAGACGAATGAACTCCTCGGTACTCAGAAAGAGGCCGTCCGCCTCGGGTAGTGACGCCGCAATCGAAAAGTAATTGAGGGCGCCGTTCACCATCGAAAATTGGCGTCCCGTGTAGAAGGGCAGCGCCGGGCTGTACTCGAGGGTGCCTTCCACCACGAGCACGTCGGCCGGGCCGGCCTGGGTGATGATCGCCTCAGCGGTCTCCTTCACGGAGTGGATGGGCTCGACCACGTCGAGCAGCCTGAAGATCAGGACGGTGATGACCGCCGCAACGCCGACGAGGGCCACGAACGCTCCGCGACGCCAGGCGCGAAACCAGCACAGGGTGGCGAGGCCCCAGCCCGCGATCAGCACGATCCCGAGCCATTGCAGGAGCTCACCGAAGGGGCGCGCCGACGGGAACGGGAAGGCAGCGCCCTGATCACGCAGGATCCGATAGTAGGCGTTGAGCTCGGCCAGGCCGGTCAGCGCCTGCCCCGGCGTCAGCGCTGCCCCGATCCACAAGGCCCAGATGCCCACCGCGCCGCATCCGACGAGCCCGATCACGAGCCAGCGGCCGATGTCGCGCCCGCTGGCCCACGCGGCGCCGACGAGCACCGCCAGTGCGGGGAAGGCCGGCAGTGCGTAGTACTCGTGCTTGAACCGGGAGGCCGCGAAGAGCCCCACGATGGCGACGAGCCAGATGACGATCACCGGGCGCCAGCGGGCGTACTGCGACGAGCTGGGCTCAGGCCGCGGCAGGTCCTGGGCGGGCCGCGACGAGCCTGAGCCGCGGCGCGCCAGAGCGAAGACGCTCCAGGGAAACGCCCAGAGGAAGCTCGCGACCAGAAAGGCGAGCGTCGAGCTCGGCACGTCGTCCTCCACGTACCGTCGCGCGTTGAGGAATCGCAGCAGGTGATTGTCCACGACGTAGAAGTTGAAGAGCATCGGCGACCGCCAGGCGACCAGCGCGTGCCACGGCACGGCGATCGCGGCGAACACGGCCAGGCCGCGCGCCGGATTGAGCTCCCGCCAGCCTGGCGACATCGCCGGGCGCACGCCGAATCGCCCGACCGCGAGCAACCCGAGGCCGATGATCAGCACCGGGAAGACGAGACCGATGAACCCCTTGGCCAGGACGCCGAGAGCCGCGCCCACGTAGACGAAGAGGAACCGCGCGCGCCCTCGATCGGGCCGCTCGGCGTCGCGAAGAAACCCGTACATCGCCAAGGTGAGGCAGAACACGAACAGCTGGTCGGTTGACGCCCGCCGGACGTAGAGCGCGTTGCCCACGACCGTGGCGACCACGACACCCGCCAGAAGCCCGGCTTGCGCGCCGTAGAGGCGGCGCCCGATGCGCCACGTCAGGAGCACCGTGCCCAGAGCCGAGATCGCCGACCACAGGCGCGTCGCCCATTCGGATGGTCCGAAGAGGCGAAACGTCGAGGCGGTGAGCCAGAAATAGAGCGGCGGCTTCTCCAGATAGGGAAGCCCGTTCACGTGGGGGATCACCCAGTCGCCGCGGGTCACCATTTCGCGGGCGATCTCCGCGTAGAGGCCCTCGTCCGGATCCAGGAGCGGCATGCTGAGCTTGGGAAGGAACAGCAACAGACTCACGGCCAGCAGGATGTACACGGCGGATTTCGGGATCATACCCTCCGTTGGGCTATGCTAGGCGCTCATGTTTGCCCGGAGCCTCGCGCGGCCGTGGCTCGTGATCGCGTTCGTGGTCGTCGCGCCGCTCGTTTCTTTTGCCGAGGCTCAGACGCTCGATCGCACGGACGTGCCGCTGAAGAACTGGGGCGGCTTCTCGCAGTATCGCGACGCCGTCTACGACGATCTGGAGCGTCTGGTCACCGCCGGCCTCGCCGACCGCACGCTCTTGAACACCAAGCCGATGAGCCGCATCGAGGTGGCGCGCATCGTGGCCCGGGCCATCGCAAAGATCCGCCGCGACGAGGAAGGGCTCAATCTGCGACGCGATCTCGAGCCCGTGCTGAACCGCCTGATCGAGGAGTTCAAGGTCGAGCTGGCCGCGCTCGGCGTGCAGGTGTCCGAGGGGGTCCAGCCGCCCGGGACGTTCTCGTTCACGCCCGTGGACCGCGCCCAGATATTCAACGCGCTCGCGACGCACGGGTTCTCCCTGGTGAACGAGCAGGGGAGCTCGGTCAAACGCACGTTCAACATGGGGCTGACGTTCGACAGCCGGATGCAGATCGGCGACTTTCTGAGCTTCTACATCCAGCCCGAGCTCCTGGCGAACCAGGACTACACCGCGGCGCGGCTCATCACGGGCTACGCAAAGCTCACCTTGTGGAACATCGAGCTCATGGTGGGCCGCGAGAGCCTCGCCTGGGGCCCGGGCTACCGCCACAACATGCTCGTCTCGAACAACGCCGCCCCGCTCGATCAGATCCGGCTGGGCTCGGCCGAGCCGTTTCTATTGCCGTGGATCGGCGAGTGGGTCGGGCCCATGAAAGCGTTGATCTTCCTCGCCCAGCTCGAGGAGCGCCGGGATCATCGGTATGCCAAGGTCTCGGGGATGCGCCTGACCTTCTCGCCCGCCACCTGGATCGAGCTCGGCGCGAGCCGGGCGGTCATGTTCGACGGGGGTGACCCGTGGCTGCCCGTCAGCAAGTATCCCGCGGCTATCTTCAATCCGCAGTTCGGTGACGTCCGAGAGAATCCAGAGGAGCGCACGAACAACCTGTTCAGCGTCGACGGCGAGCTCAGGTTTCGCAACCTGGATCGCTTCTATTTCCCGAGCCGGGACCTGCGACTGTACGGCGAGTTCTACTGGGACGACACCTGCGGCGAATGCGGCCCGAGCAGCGGCATCGGGCACTTTCTCGCGACGAATTTCCTGCCGGCAGGCAGCACGGCCGGCGGCGTCGGGGGCATCCACTTTCTTGGCCTGTTCGGCCAGGAGTGGCTGGACGCGCGCTTCGAGTACACCCGGACGTCGCGGCAGTCTTACAATCACGACCAGTTCACCAGCGGGTACTGGACGCGCGGCCACGTCATCGGGAGTGCGGTCGGGACCGACGGCCGGGACTACTTCGCGCGGGTGACGGCGCGGGTGACGTCGGATCTGATGTTCGGCGTCGACTTCGATCGGGCGATCATCGGGAACACTGCCAACGGGTTCACCGGTCCGCAAGAGAAGCGTCTGGGCGGCGGGATCGACGTGTCGTATCGCTTCTGGGATCGCTACTCGCTCTTCGCGCAATACATGGTGAGCGACGTCTCCAGCCGCAATTTTCGGGCTGGCGACGACGGAATCGACCATCTCGTCCGTGTCGAGCTGACGCGCTCGTTCCGGTGATCGTCGGCAATAGACTCATCGGTCCACCCACCGTAGTGCGGCTGGAGTCGGCCACCATTCGGCGTGCTCCGGTCCCGTCGAGAAAGGAGCGCCCCGCCATGAGAAGTTGGAGTGACGCGACGTCCGCTGAATGCCCTTCGGCGCGAGCCGGCCGGGAAACGCTGCGCTGGGTGCCGGTGCCGGTCGCGGCTGTGGTGTTCGCGCTTCTCGTGTCGGTGGCGCTCGCCCAAGATCCGGCGCGCGTGCCGGCCGTCTCCGCCCAGGCGGCCAATGTGAAGGACCATGGCGCGATAGGTGACGGCGTCGCCGACGACACGGCAGCCATTCAGGCGGCCTTGAACCTGGGCGGGCCCGTCTTCTTCCCGGGGCCCGTCGGAACCGTCTATACCTATAGGAGCTTGACGCTTCGAACCGGTAATGTCCTCTACGGGAGCGCCACGCTCCGGCTGCGGGCGAATCAGAACGTCACCGCGAACGTGTACAGCATCACGGCCAGCGGGATATCGAGATTCGGGATCTCCGGGTTGACCTTCGACGGCAACAAGGGCCAGCAGGCGGGCACATTCACCGCCAACGGGATCCTGATCCGGGGCGCCTCCGATTTTCGCATTCAGTCGACACGCTGGATCGATTGGCACTACGACGCGATCGAGCTCACGTCGACGGGCCAGCGTCTCCCGATCGACGCGAATACGCCGCCCGACGACCCGTCCGATGTGATCGAGCGCGGCGTGATCACGGAAAACATCTTCCGCGCGGTCGGCCGCGACAGCGACGACGACCGCAAGGGCGCCGGGGAGTCGTACGCGATCCAGATCGGAAGCACGGTGGCGAATCTCATCGTCTCCAACAACGAGATCGTCGACTGCATCAACGGCATCATCGCGGCGGCCTACAACCGCGGCATCATGATCACCGGCAACCGGATCGTCTTGGAGCAGCCGCGGCGTTTCGCCTCGAGCGGCATCGGCGTCGAACAGCTGTCGAAGCACTCGGTGGTCGCCAACAACACCGTGATCGGCGCCTACACGGTGGGGATCAACGTGGAGGCCGCGCAACACGTGACCGTCACCGGCAACGTCGTGAACGGCGCGCGCTATGGGATCAGCGCGTTCGGAAGCACCGTGGGTGGTCGGCGCGTCGATCTTCGTGACATCGCGATCACGGGCAACAGCGTGACCAGCGTCAACGGCCCGGCGATTCGCCTGGTGAAATCGTTCAACGGCAGCATCACCGGCAACGTCGTGACCGGCGGCCAGTTCGGCATCCAGATCGTCGACGTCGCGGGAGGGGTGGTGGGCGGCAATCACATCAGCGGGACCGGGACGGGTATCGGTCTCTCGGGCTCCTCCGACGTCACGGTCACCGGGAATACGGTCAGTGGGACGTCGGCGGAGGGGTTGCACCTCGCTCGCGGTAACGCGCGGGTCGCCTTTTTCGGCAACGTGTCCGTCGGGAACCGCTACGGGTTCTACAGCGAAGCCGGCCAGACCGGCGTACAGCTGGCGAGCAACACCTTCCTGAGGAATTCGACCCGCGACGTGTTCATCATGGACGCCGGGACGAACGGCGTCGCGGTGACTCTGGGCGTGGATAGTGCCAATCGCCTTCAGTTGACCGAGAACAGGACCACGCTCGTCGGGGGGCCTCTGGTCGTCGGCTCCGTGCTGTTCCAAGCGCTCGGGAACCAGGCCGACGGTACGATCCTGTATTGCTCCGACTGCGATCCTCTCGCATTCCGCCCGTGTACCGCATCAGGCCCCAAGACGGGCGCCTTCGCCTATCGAGTGAACGGGTCGTGGAAATGCCAGGGATAACACGAGCGTTGTTAACGGGATACGGAACGCTGGAAGAGCGGACTGACGTAGAAGGAGCGGCCTGACGCGTCTCGGATGCTCCGAGGTGTAGAGCGGCACACCCCGGAGCATCCGGGCGGTGAGGTTACTGGAGAATCAGCAGCACCAGGATTTCGCCCTGGCCGTCGGCGATCGGTTCCAGCGCCTTGCCCAGGAGCGTACCCGGCCTGTGCATCGAGGCGTTACCCACCGCCACAGGCGTCGACCGCATCGCGTGCCCCGGCGTCGGGCTCGTCACGAGGAGATCGCCGACCGACACCGCACCGTACGCGGCATCGACCTTGACCTTCACCCGGCCGCTGTGAGCGATCTTCGCTTTGTCGTCGCCGCCCTCGCCGAGCAGAACACCCGGCTGTTCGGATACGACGCCCGCGACCCTGGCGTCGTACGCTTCGGACGCGGCCAAGACGCCTCCGCTCCCGGTGGAATCGATGACGACCACGGTGCCGGACGCGAGGCTCGTCGGAGTCTTCACCCATTCGGCAACGTCCTGGTACTTCGCCGAAATGTTGCCGGAGACGACGACGTCACCGACGACGTGCAGATCAGCAGCCGGCCTGGGCGTTCCGATACCGACGCGCCCCGAAGAGTCGATTCGCATCCGCTCCTTGAGCATCCCCCCCGGATCACGGAGCAGGAAGTAGAGGTCCGCGATCTGCGTATTGGTGGTTGCGTCGTTCCAGGGACCGGTTCCGACTGCGCCGATGGAGAACGTCGTCTTCAGATTGCCGGCCGAGGTCGCCATGCGGCCCACGAGCACCGCGTCGTACCCGCCGGACTTGTTGTTCGTGATCGTCAGCGCTTGCGGGGGCACCATGGCGCCGTTCCAGTTGTTGGAGCCCGGCACCCAGTAGGTCGCGCCGCTGTTCGAGACCTCTAGCGCACTGGCAGGCGCCGTCGTTCCGACCCCTGTGCTTCCGCTGGCAGGGAACGTGTTCTGCGCCCAGGCGTCGATCGAAATGCCTAGGGCGAAGGCCAACACGGCAACGTTCAGGACAAAGCGCCAACCGCGACCGCTCATAAGTGGGCCTCCTATCGCGTCTGCTATGGATTACATCCGTACTTCGATCGCGTTATCCGGAAAGTGCAAGAAAAGTGCCTGCTTTAGCGCCTACGCTGTTTGTCGGTGTTCCTTTGCTGCCGACGTATAATACCGACGGCCCGGGGCTGCGCGTTGCCGGGCTGATATGTGTGCATGGAGACGAGCGGTCCGTTCTGTAAGTCAAAGGGCGAAGCTGTGTCTGCCGCGAACCGGCTCGCGGACGCGCCTCAATCGACAATCTCGGTCTCGCACGCGTTCCTGAGCAGGCAATCTCCATCGCCCGAACGGCGTTTTTGCTCTCGAGCGCCGGTCGGAATTGTGACACAAGAGTCGAAATCACGACACAGACCGCACGCCGGCGACCGTTGGTGAGCGCGCGCGCTTAGTGGTCTCTCGTGTACGACCACCTACGGTTCTTCACGTCACGAACGACTTCCACGCGGACGGCGCGCAGCGCTGCCTTCAGCGACTTGTGTGCGGCTCGGATCGAGGGAGGCTGCACCAGGTGGTCGTCGCGTTGGCGCCGGGGGGCGATCTTCGCGAATCACTCGAGCGAGAAGGCATCGAGGTGGAGTGCGTGGCGCCGCGCGGCCCTGCGGCCTCGATCGCTGCGATTGCTAGATTTGCCTCCATCCTCAGGCGCGAGCGCCCCGCGATCGTCCAGGCGTGGACGTACAAGGCCAACCTTTTCTCATGCGTCGCCAGAGCGATCGAACCCAGGGCGACGCTCATCTGGAATATCCGAACCGTACCCTACCAGGCGGAGCTCGGTCTGCGACAACGCGTCGCCGTCGAGCTCGGCCGTGTCTTGAGCGCCCTGCCCGCCGCGATCGTCTACAACTCCGTCGCCGGAGAGTCGGTCCACACCGCCCGCGGGTTCACGACGAAGAAATCCGTCGTCATCCACAACGGGATTCCTGTGCCGAGCTCGCCCCTCTGTCGTCAGCGCGGCCAGGAGTGGCGCCGGCGCCTGGGACTGGCGGACGGCGACGTCGTCGTCAGCTACGTGAAGCGCCTCGCCAATCCGCGCTGGCACGAGTTCTTCTTTCGCGCGGCCTGTCGTGTCGCCGAATCGCTGGACCTTGTGCGCTTCGTGTGTGTGGGCCGAGATATCGGCCGCTTGTCCGCGATGGTGCAGCGTATTGGGGGCGAGCGCGAGCTGGTCCGGCGCTGCGTACTGCTCGAGCACATGAGCGACGTGTCGGAGGTCTATGAGGGCAGCGACGTCGTCGTCTCCGCTTCCGGTCGTGAAGGATTCCCGAATGCAATCGGCGAAGCCATGGCCAGCGGAGTTCCCTGCATCGTCACGAACGTCGGCGATTCGGCATTCCTGGTTGGAGAAACCGGCCGGGTGGTCTCGTTCGGTGACGTCGACGAGCTGGCCACGGCGATCTGCCACATGGTGCGCATCGGCCCCGAGGGCCGGCGACGGCTCGGCGAGCTGGCCCACGCGCGAATTGCGAAGCACTTCTCGCTCGAGCGAATGATCGACGCATATATCGCGCTGTACGAGTGGGCCGGCGCGACCCGCGCGCCCGGACCGAGATCGGCCACATGTGCGGAATAGCCGGAGTCTGGCGTTTCAGACCCGTCACCGAGAGCGAGATTCGGACGCGGGTCGTCGCGATGTCGGATGCGCTCGAGCGCCGGGGCCCCGACGCCTCTGGGGCGTGGATCGATGCGCGCGCGGGTCTCGGCTTCGGACATCGCCGTCTGTCGATCCTCGACCTCAGCAGCGCGGCGAATCAGCCGATGCGGCACGACAACTACGTCATCACGTACAACGGAGAGATCTACAACTTCGCGGAGCTCCGTGGCGAGCTCGCGTCAGCCGGGGCATCTTTCAAGACGCACAGCGACACCGAAGTGGTTCTGATCGCGGTCGCTCGCTGGGGCATCGCCGCGACGCTGCGGCGACTGCGCGGAATGTACGCGCTCGCCATCTGGGATACGGAGAGGCGGTCGCTCGTTCTGGCTCGTGACCCGCTCGGCATCAAGCCGCTGTACTACGGGTTGAACGGCAAGGAGTTCGTCTTCGCGTCGGAGCTGAAGGCCATTTCCGCGGCGCCCGAGTTCGCGCGGGAGCTCAACCGGGAGGTGCTGGGCGATTTTCTCTGTAAGAGCTATATCCCCGCACCCCACAGCGTATTTCGCCACATCTACAAGCTGCGCCCTGGTCGCCTCTTGACGGTTGCCCCCGACGGAACGTGGAGCGAGGAGACGTTCTTCGATGCCGGCGCGGCGGCTCCCACGTTGGCGGACGACACGGCGCACAGCCGCCTCGACGAGACTGTCGATCGTTTGCACGATGTGATCGCTGACGCCGTTCGCTGTCACAGCGTGGCGGACGTCGCGGTCGGGTCGTTCCTCAGCGGCGGAATCGATTCGACCCTCGTCACGTGCCTGATGCAGGCGACAAATCGTGGACGGATCATGACGTTCTCCGCCGGCTTCGAAGACGCGGAGTTCAACGAAGCCGAGAAGGCGCGCCAGATCGCCAATCACCTCGGGACCGACCATCACGAGATGATCGTGTCGGAGCGAGCGATGTTGAGCGAGGTTCCGACCTTGCCGCTCGTGTACGACGAGCCGTTCGGTGACTCGTCGCAAATCCCGACGTGTCTGCTCGCCCGATTCGCCCGCAAGCATGTGACCGTGGTGCTGTCGGGCGACGGCGGTGACGAGCTCTTCTGTGGCTATGACCGCTATGCGCGGACATGGCGAGCGTGGCATCTCCTGAGCTGGGTACCGCTCGGGATGCGGCGGGTCAGCCGAGGCGTCGTGTCGTGGGTCTTGCGGGCGGGTCGGGGCGACGCCGTGCTGGGGCGGAAGGCGCGGCTTCTGAGCCTTCTCGATGCCGATGGGTTCGAGACGATGTACGAACGCCTCACGTCCAACCTCGTTCCCGGCATGCTGCAAGACGGCGACCCTCGACTGGTGCGAGAGCCGAGTCGGAATGGGCTGCGGACCGTCGAGGACCTCATGTTGAAGGATCTGCGCACGTACCTCCCGGACGACATCCTGACGAAGGTCGACCGCGCGAGCATGCGCTGTGGACTCGAAGTGCGCGTTCCGCTCCTGGATCTCGAAGTCGTGCGTCGGGCCCTGCGGATTCCGCTCAACCTGAAATGGAGAGCGGGCGAGCAGAAATGGATTTTGAAGCGGATCCTCGAGCGCTACCTGCCGAGCCAGCTCTTTCGACACCCCAAGCAGGGCTTTCGCGTGCCGCTGGCGTCCTGGCTTCGGGGGCCGCTGCGAGATTGGGCCGAAGACCTGCTGAGCGAGCGAGAGCTGCGTCAACGCGGCCTCTTCAATGCGGCGGCCGTGACCCGGATCTGGCAAGCGCACATCGCCGGCGTCAAGGGATTGCACCATGCGCTGTGGGACGTCTTGATGCTCCAGGCGTGGCTCAGGGAGTGGCGCTGCTATTCCTGAGTGAACACGTTCGGGCGACGCTTCACGTGGGTTCTGGCGGGCAGCGGGTTCTATGCGACGGCGCAGCTCGTCACGACGATCGCGCTGACGCGGCTCGGCGGGCCTCGCGTCGTCGGTGACTACGGACTTGCGCAGGCGGTCATCGCGCCCTTGTTCATGTTGGCCCACCTGGAGCTCCGGAGAGTTTTTGCGACGGACGTCGATCATCGCTTCCAGCTCGGTGACGGTTTGCGGCTTCAGCTGGTCGCGGGATGTCTGGCGATCGGTGTGGCCATGATCGCCGGTGCGCTGTGGCTGCGCGAGGACGCCGGCCTGCTCCTCGCCGTCGGCGCCAAGAAGCTGCTCGAGTCGCTGGGCGAGGTGACTTTCGGAGCATTTCAGCGCCTTCACCGGGAAGGCCGAATCGCCGCCTCGCTGGCGCTGCGCGCCGCGGCCGACGTCGGTCTCGTCCTGACGGTGTACACCATCACCGAGAACCTGACGCTCGCGATTGTCGCCGCCGGCGCGGCGAGCGCGCTGGTGCTCATCGTTCACGACCTGCCGGCCGCCGAAGCGGGCGCGCACGGCACGATGTCCGGAGCGTCGCGGTGGCGGGCGATGGTCGGGCTGGGCGCCTACAGTGCGCCGGCGGGCGTGACGGCGATGCTGACGTCACTCAACTCCAACATTCCGCGTTACCTCGTGGAGCGATACCACGGTCGGACAGCGCTGGGGTACTTCGTGCCGCTGCTCCAGCTGTTACAGATCGGCGTATTCGTGAATGCCGCCCTGTCCCAGGCGGCGCTCCCGGCGCTCGCCGAGAAATACCGCCACGGCGCGCGTGAGTTTCGCCGAGCGCTGACCGGCCTGTGCCTGGTCCAGTTCGCGGTGCAGGCAGTGCCGTTGGCGCTGATGGCGATGTTCGGCGGTCGAATCCTGGCCTTCGTCTATCAGCCGGAGTATGCCGCGTACGCGGGCGTGTCGGTTCTCCTCTTCGCGGCCGGCGCCGTGCGCGCGATTACCGCGGGACTGGCCGCGGCCCAGACCGTGCTGGCGATCCTGCCGAAGGAGACCGTAACGACCGGGGTGAGCCTCGTCGCCACGCTGATCTTGTGTGCGTTGCTGATTCCGCAATTCGCGCTGGTCGGCGCCGCGACGGCCCTCCTGATCGCCGCGGTGGTCAATGTGGTGTTGAATGCGCGATCGGTGGTGGCTTCGCTCGTCGCGGAGCCCGCCGACACGGGCCGGCGTCCGTAGCGGCGTGGAAATCCTGTTCGCGATTCTTGTCGGCGCGCTGCTCATCGCCGTCGTCGCATGGGCCGCGCGCCCCAGTTTCGCCTTCGACAGCTCGCTCACGGTCATCGTGCTCGCGTGGGCGTACTACACCCTCGCCGTACCGCTCGACCTGTGGCTGGGCTTCAATGTGAGGGGATCGCAGCGGTTGCCAGACAGCGACGATCCGGCGTTGTTCGGGTACGTCGTCGACGTCGTCCTCTACTACGTCTCCTTCATGGCCGGCGTGCTCATCAGCTACAAAACGGTTGGGATCCTGCAGGGGAATAGCGCTCGACCGGGCGGCGAAAGCCGCGCCGGCCTCATGGGTCTGCCCGGCCCGAATTCCGTCTTGCCTGGTTGGTGCGCGTATCTGGTCGCGGGTCTGGCCGTCGTGGTGTACTGGACGATCGTCGAGACGGCCAACCGTGGACTGCAAGAGCAGTCGCTGCGCGAGGATGCCTATCTCCGGAGCCTGAGCTTCCTCGTCGAGATCAGTCTGGGCTGGGTCGTCTGGCACATCCTCAACGTCGACGACGCCCGCCGCGCGTTGCGAGTCTTGCCGGCGGCCGCGATCGTGGGACTGCTGACTGGGGCCCGGGTGTATTTGGGCGTCGCCGGCCTCATCTACCTGCTGCGCTATCGCATTGGATTGACGTTGCGAGCCCGCGTCGCGCTGGTGGTAGGTGCGGGACTCGCGGTCGTTCTCTGGAAGGTGATGTATTCGCAGGTGTCGTCGGTTCTCCTCACCGGCGAGCTGCTCGAGCTGTCTGACATGGTGCCGAATCTTGGGCTCGCCGAGCTGGAGGCTTCGGACGCGTGGGGCTACTTCATCTACTTCCTGCGTGAGGGATCCTCGCCGCTCTGGCTGGGCTGGAGCTACGTCAAATTGACGCTCGCGAACCTGGCGCCCCGCGCCCTCAGCGGCGTCGAATCGTCCACGCTCGCCGTCGAATACGCGATGCGCATGAATCCGATGTTTGCGGAGGCGCCGATGGGCCTGGGATTCTCCGGGCTGGCGGAGGCCTGGCTGAACTTCGGCCCGTTGGGGCCATTCGCGATCGGCGTTGTGTGGGGCGGCGCGGCCAGCCTGCTGGACAGCCGGCCCCGGAGCTTGGCTTTCTACGTCTTCGCGATCATGAGCGCTCGATTCTTCCGGTCGGATTTCGCCTCGCTCGCGAAAACATGGTGCGTGGTCTTCGCGAGCGCGGTACTGATGGTTGGGATCATTTCGCGGATCCTGGTCCGTGTGTCGGGCGAGATGAGACGCGGCCTCGCCGAGCTGCCGGCGCGGCCTTGGCATCCGACGAGGCGTTGAGCGGCGTGATCCGGCCGGTGCGCTGGGGGTGCGCGGCCCGCTGATGCGCATTGCGCTGGTCGTCAACGACGACTTTTCCGCCTGGCATTTTCGCAAAGGATTGATTCTCACGCTGTGCGAGCAAGGGCACACGGTTCACGTCGTGACGCCGGTCGGTCCGGGAAGACCCTACGCCCGCATGATCGAGGGGCTGGGCGCCCGTCATCATCCGATACGGCTGGACCGATTCATCAGCCCGATCCGCGATCTGCGGCTCGTCTGGGTCCTCTATCGCTTCTTTCGAGCCCAACGAATCGAGCTGGTCCACAACATGACCGTGAAGCCGATGATCTACGGCGCTATCGCCGCGCGGCTGGCGGGAGTGCGGCGCGTCGTCGGGCTGGTGTCCGGCACCGGATTGCCATTTCTCGACGATGCGAGCTGGCGGCGGCGTCTCCTTCGGCGAGCCGTCGTGCTGCTCTATCGAATCGCGCTCGCCAGGACCGACAAGGTCTGGTTCCAGAACTCGGACGATCTCGAGATGTTTTGCTCGATGGGGCTGACCACGCGCGCGCAGGCAATCCTGATTCGTAGCGGAGGGGTCGACCTGGCGGAGTTCAGCGTCGGATCGATCGAGCCTCGAACGGTTCAAGACGTGCGTGCCGAGCTCGGTCTACGCGAGGGCGCCGTCAACGTCGTGATGATCGTGGCGCGGCTGATCTGGAGCAAGGGCGTGCGCGAATTCGTCGCGGCCGCCCAGCGGCTCCGCGTGGATTGCCCGCGCGCGCAATTCTTTCTCGTCGGGCCGCACGAGCAACGACATCCCGATGCGGTGCCGCCGGATTACTTGCGGCAGGTCGCGGCGCCCAATCTTCGCGTATGGGCGCATTTCCGTCGCGACGTTCGCGAGCTTCTGAGTCTCGCCGACATCGTCGTGTTGCCCTCGTATTTCCGAGAGGGCGTCCCCCGAGTTCTCCTGGAAGCGCTCGCGATGGGGAAGCCGGTCGTCACCACCACCGGTCCGGGCTGCCGAGAAGTGGTCGAGCACGGCTACAACGGCTATCTGGTTCCGCCCAAAGATCCCGAGGCGCTGGCGTCCGCGGTTTCGAGCCTGGCCGGTGACGCGACGCTCCGCCAAACATTCGGGCAGCGCTCTCGCGTGAAGGCCGAAACCGAGTTCGATGAGCAAGCCGTGATCAAGAGCGTTCTCGACAGCGTCTACGAGCTGTCGAGCTCCGCCGGGTCTTTGCGCCGGTGATCCAGACCATGTGGCGCCACCGTTGGATGATCTGCGGCCTGTGGGCGGTGGTCGCGCTGGCGACGTGCGTGCTGACGCTGCTGATGCCGCGCATCTACGAGTCGACGGCTTCGATCATCGCGCCCAAGGAGATCGTGGCCAACCCGCTCTTGGGAACTCTCGTCGCGGCGACCGGGGCGCTGCAGCAGGCGCCGGGGAGCTCGACGCCGTCCCTCACGCCGAACCGGGATCTTCTGGTGAGCGTGCTGAAGAGCCGCACGGTTGCCG
>Ga0111538_10007625_pt1 | contig 14569 bp, 11 predicted proteins | sample SoiMethybrSBSTD1_FD_79669 | JGI IMG/M metagenome (GOLD analysis project Ga0111538, IMG submission 79669) | Bulk soil microbial communities from a Populus tree surrounding site in Tennessee, USA - Soil MetaG P. TD hybrid SBSTD1 (version 2)... | ecosystem: Environmental > Terrestrial > Soil >... | reverse complement strand
TCACGGTGAAGAATCCCTGCAGCCCGACGCCGCCGGCGATTTCCACGGGCCGGCCGAGGTTGAGCGTCGCGCTCATCGTGCCGTAGCCGGGCACGGTGATGTTGTTGGCATCGTCCGCGAAGTAGTTCGAGACGGCGTGCCAGCCGAGGTTGATGCCGGCGCCACGCCACGCGTTTGGCGAAAGGCCGAGGACGACGTGCGCCATGCTCTTTGGCACGCCGACGACGTCATGGCCCGAGAAATCCGCGAAGTGACCCGCCAGCGCCAGGTTGTAGTGCACCGAATCGACCCGGTAGTCCTCGTAGGTGTTCTTCGAGAGCGTCAGCGCGGTGTTCAGGAAAATGCCGCTCTTCGCGCGCAACGAGAGCCCGAACTCGGCGCCCGACCGTTCCGCGCGCGCGGCCGTGAAGTAGAACCGTCCGCCGCGATAAGGCACGATCTCGTTCTTCACGCCGGTGCGGTACACGGCCACGTCGTACGACAGGTCCTGCAGGAACCCGGTGCCTAACGGTACGATGTGCTTCGTGCCGACCTCGATCGTCGTCGAACGGATCGGTTCGAGGGCCGGATTGATCGCGTAGATCGTGTCCTGGCCGAACGTGCCGGCCGGATCGGTCTCATTCCCGGCCGGCGCCTCGACGCCGCCGCCGAGGCTCACGTACACCGAACGCGTTGGCGACAGCATCTTCGACAGGCCGACCTTCGGCGTGAAGCCCTTGAAGTGCTTCACGCTGTTCAGGTTCGGATTGATGAAGCTTTCGCCGTGATACGTGATGTTGTCGTACCGCGCGCCGAGCGTCAGCGACACCGACTCGCCGAAGCGGAGTTCGTCGTGGACGAAGAGGCCGAAGTTGTTGGCGCCTTCGCGCTTGTTGTCGCGAAGGTCCCTGGCATTCCGCTCACCATTCGTCAGGCCGTAAAAGAGGATCGCGCCGTCCTGGTACGCCTCGTCGGCGCCGATGACGAGGTGGCTCGACACGGTCTTGGTCAGGCTGCCGCGGAAGCCGGCCGATGCGTTGCCGCCGACATGGTACCGCGTGAAGTCGCGGAACGTCCCGCGCTCCGAACGCTGCAGGTACTTCGGGTTCGCGTAGAGCATCGCGCTGAACTGCGTCCCCGACTCGGGGCGATGATCCAGCGAGACGCCGAACCGCGCGGTGCGGTTGTGGCGGCGCTCGCGGCGCGAGAGGTACGTCGCGTTCGCCTGCGACGGATCGTCCTCGACCTGCGCCATCGTCAACGGGCCCGGGATGTGGAACAGGTTGTTGGTCCCCATCACGAAGGCGCCAAGCGTCGTCGCATCGCTGAGCCGCGACGTGCCGCCGAAGTTGAGGACATTGCGGCGGCTCGACGATCCCTCGCGCCAACCATCGTAGGACGAGGTGGCGAGTGATCCGTAGATGTCGCCACTGCCGACGCTCACGCCGCCGCGCAGCGCGGTGCGCATCAGGCCGAACGAACCGGCGATCTGCTGCGCGCTCATCATCGAGTTCGCGATTTCAGGCACCGTGGAAATGTTCAACACGCCACCGGCCGCGTTCCCCCACGTGGCGGACGCGTTGGAGCGGACGACGTCGATGCGTTCGGTCGACGCGAGGTCAATGCCGTCGAACGCCGTACGACCATCCGGCTCCGTTTCCGGGAAGCCGTCGATGAGCACGCGAATGCCGCGCGACGTGCCGGCGTTCGATCGGTCGCCGGCGCCGCGGGCGCCGAAGCCGCGAATCGTTATGCGGGCGTCCTGGTTTCCGGAACGCGACTGCGCAAATACGCCAGGCACCAGGTTGAGCGCGTCCTCGAAGCCGTAACCGCGCGACAGCGCGAGCGAACTGCGACCAACGATGCTCACAGCCAGCGGAACGCGAAGGACGCTCATTGGTGTGCGCGTTGCGGTGACGGTCACGCGCGACAACTGCGGCGTCGTGTCCTGTTCGGCGCGCTGCGCTTCAGCGTCGGGCGCGCTGAGGGCGAGGACCGCCCCGGCGACCTTGGTGCTCTTGATGAGCTTCTTTCGCATGAGGATACGTCTCCCGGCGTATCAGGTTGGTGTCAATGAATAATTCATGAACAACCGTACGCTAGAGACCGGCCCGGCGTTGTCTCTGACGGATCGTTTACGAGATCGGGCGCGCGCCGAGCGCACCCTGTTCCGGCACTGGCGGAAAGAGCGGCCGATCCAGTCGTAGCGAGAGTGGCTCAAATGCGGCAGGCAGGCCGAAGTGACGAAGCGCGTGTTCGGCGACGGCCTCTTCACCGCCTTCGCGTAACGCCGCTCGCCGGATGCGCTTCGCCATGCGCAGGCGATCATGCCCCGACGGATCGAAGCGCATCGGGCCTGACGAGTCCAGGCGGATCAGGAGATCCATGATGTAGTCGTAGGCCATCGTCAGGTGACTCGCGACCTGGTCGTCGGCGAGATCCCAGCGGCTGCGCACCAGCATCAATTGAAAGACGCGTTGCCACGACTCCATGTCCGCGGCAACGACCATTCCGCGGAAGATCCGCCGGTTCGTCGGCGTGCTGAAGATCGTCGGGCTGAGGATGCGATCCAGATGTCCATCACTACGGCTGTGGTCCAGCACGATCAACTCGCGCGCGCGTCGCGGCGCCCATTCGCCGAGGTGCGTCTCGAAGCGTGTCTCCCAGTAGCTGTGGCCAAACCCCGTCGTGCTCGACGTGATGGCCAGCTGGTACGGCACGAACGCGTTATGCGCGACGACGTCGGCGGCGAGATGCGCGAGGTAGCCGTACGAAAACGCCTTGAGCGCGTCATCGCGGGCGCGGTCGAGGATGTCGAAGCCGACCGTCCATGAATGCGAGTGCCTGCCAACGGCGGCGTACTTCTTGGCGATGCTCGTGTCGGCGGCGATCGATCCGTAGAGGAAGTCGTACGGAAAGGCGCCAATCAACCCGGCGATGTTTCCGGGGAGCAAGGCGATCGATCGCAGCACCGCGTCGCCAAGGTAGACGTGCGTACCCGGAGTCCAGGCAAGGGCCTCCGAGGGGAAGATCGCGATCGCGAGGAGAGCGATAGCGATCGCCGAAAGCAGCGTTGCATGTCTTGCCGACATGCTCGTCACGTAGGGTCAACCACCCTCGTTCGGATTCGCGGACCTTCCGCCATGCGGTCGCGTCGCACGTCGTCGTCTCGAACGGGCCGCCGTTTCTTTCGCTTGAGTCCGCGCTTGCGCGTGTACAGGAACGAGCGTTTGAGCGCGGCTGCACCCAATCGTACGCCGCGAAGAGCGGAAGCAGAGGACATCACGAACTCCTCCGCCTCCTCCTGCGCAACGCCGACGAGCGCGTCCAGGCGATGAAGCCGTGCTTCGGCGCGTCTCACGGCTCGACGCACTCCCGAATTCACCTGGCGAATCGTGTCGCTGACCGCGCCAACGTCTGTTTTCACGGACTGCGTTATGCCCCTCACGTCTTCAGCGACATTTCGAACCGAATGGGCCGCGGACGAAATGTCGCCGTAGGAGGAATGCAGAAGCTTCGTCAGCTCCTGGACGCTCTTGCGCAGCGCGAGCAGGACGAAAACCACCGCGCCGAGCAGCGCGAGGACGACGAGCGACACGGCGAACTGGCCAACGACGGCGAGGTTTTCCATGAAACCCCGTTGCGCGACCGCCGGAATCATCACGACGGTGTCGCGAACACCCTGTTCCTGGAGGATCAGTGAAATCCCGAGCGACACTGCATGGGTCATGGGCGCTCCCGGCGCTATTTCCTGCCGTTCGTCAGAGTACTACACGACTCCAGCCGAAATCGCACGGCCTGTCTCAACCGTTCTTGTTACCAGGTTCGGGGACGCATCGTAACCCGTAGAGAAAACCGAAGTCAAGCGATGACTTGAAGATACGAACTACGCGAGCCCATACTTAGCGCGCCCGAATCCCTGCAAATGTCTTCCATAAAGTATGTCGTCGAGGGCGGTCGTACGCTGTCCGGGTCTATCGAACCGGCCGGTAACAAGAATGCCGCCCTTCCTATTATTGCGGCCGCCCTTCTCACCCGTGACCGGGTCACGCTCAACAACGTCCCGCGAATCCTCGACACGGAAGCGCTCGTCGAACTCGTGCGTTCGGTGGGTGCGTCGGCGGACTGGACCGACAACAACACGCTCGAGATCCAGGCCACGGAGCTCCGAGCTGGAGAACTCGATCCGGTGCTCTGCGCGAAGATTCGCGCGTCCATCCTCCTCGCGGGTCCAATGCTCGCGCGTTGTGGCCAGGTCATCTTGCCGCCGCCAGGTGGCGACGTGATTGGTCGCCGGCGTGTCGACACGCACTTCCTAGCCTTCGAGCAACTCGGCGCCGAGTATTCGGTCACCGACCATTACGAGTTCCGCGCGTCCAGGCTTCGTGGCGCCGACGTGTTTCTCGACGAGCCGTCGGTGACGGGCACCGAGAACGCCCTGATGGCCGCCGTCGCCGCCGAGGGAACGACGATCCTGCGCAACGCCGCCAGCGAGCCGCACGTCCAGGATCTCGCGCACTTCCTCGTGGCGATGGGCGCGTCGATCGAGGGGATCGGCACCAACACGATCATCGTCCATGGCGGCAAGTCGTTAGGGTCCGCCACGCACCGGATCGGTCCGGACCACATCGAAGTCGGTTCCTTCATCGGACTGGCGGCGGTGACGGGGTCGGAGTTGCGTGTCACCCGCGCCGGCGTCCAGCACCTGCGGTCCATCCTCATGGGCTTCGAGCGGCTCGGTATCGAGTGCGAAATCGAAGGCGAGGACCTCGTGATTCCGGAGGTACAGCCGCGCGAGATCCGCTCCGACCTGGGCGGCCACGTGCCAAAGCTCGAGGACCAGCCATGGCCGGCGTTCCCCGCCGACCTCATGTCGATCGCGATCGTGACGGCGACGCAGTGCAATGGCCTCGTGCTGATGCACGAGAAGATGTTCGAGTCGCGCATGTTCTTCGTCGACAAGCTGATTGCGATGGGCGCCCGGATCGTGCTGTGCGATCCGCACCGCGTGCTCGTTTCGGGGCCGTCATCGCTCCGCGGCGCGCGCGTCGAGTCTCCCGATATCCGCGCCGGCATGGCCATGCTCCTGGCCGCGCTGTGCGCCGACGGCACCAGCACCATCCACAATGCGCGGCAGATCGAGCGCGGCTACGAGCGGATCGACCAGCGCCTGAACGCGTTAGGCGCGAACATTACGAGGGTCATTGAAGGGTAACTGGTAAACGGGTAGACGGGTTAGCGCGTACCCGTTTACCCGTTTACCCGTTTACCCGTTTACCCGTTTACCCGTTTACCCGTTTACCCGTTTACCCGCGTACCCGGCTTATGCTTCCCCCCCACGAAGAAGTCCCCGGCTTCGCGGCGTTGGGCTTCACCGCCTTCACGACAACTCGTCAGGCAGGAAGCTTCAATCTGGCGTCGGAGGAACCGGCGGCGGCGATCTTCGGACGATGGATGGGGCTCGTGGAGAGTCTCGCGCCGATCGCTGAACGGCTGGCAACCGCGCGCCAGGTTCATGGGGATCGCATCCTCGAGCACGATGGTTCGTGGAGCGGCTGGCTGCGCGACACCTCGGGCGCCGACGGCCATCTCACCCGAGTGACTGGTACCGCGATGGCGGTCACCCTGGCGGATTGCGTCCCGGTCTTCCTCGCGCACCCATCAGGTTTGGGTGCGGTTCTGCATAGCGGGTGGAAGGGAACCGCGGCCGGGATCATCGGTCGTGCCCTGGACGCGATTGTTTCGATGGGACTCGATGTTCGCGAGACGCGTGTGCACCTGGGTCCTTCCATCTGTGGTCGTTGCTACGAGGTGAGCCCCGACGTTTACCTGGCCGTGACCGGAGAACGGGTCTCACGACCTGCTCCAGTGGATCTCCGCGCGGTCATCGCTACGCGCGCTCGTCAGGCGGGCGCGGCCGTAACCATCAGCGATTGGTGCACTCGTTGCCATAACGAGCGTTTTTTCTCCCACCGCGCCGGGGACAACGGCCGCCAACTCGGCGTCCTCGTGGTCTCGGGCCGGAGGGCTCTGACCTCTGAGCTCTGACCTCTGACCTCTTCCTATTGAGGAACCCAATTCATAGATTGACGGTCCGCGAGAATTCGGGGTTGTGCTTGGAAATGTGGGGAAGGTCCCCACATTTTTTTGTTCTTGGGGAGTACCTCGACGCTACATGAACGAGGCGCTGGAAGCTTTTGTCAAAAAAGAGGTTGAAGGGCTCGGCTACGATCTGGTAGAGCTCCGGAAAGGTGGTACCGGAAAGCGTCCGCTTCTGGACGTTCGAATCGACCGTCGTGACGGAGCCAGAATCACAATTGATGAATGTGCGCAGGTCTCCCGGGCCATCGAGCCGCAGCTCGATGCGTCGGGATTGGTCGGCGAAAACTACGTGCTTGAGGTGTCGTCCCCGGGTGTCGAACGCCCGCTGCGAAATGCCGACGATTGGCGGCGATTCGCGGGACGGACGGCAAAGGTGCTCGCGCCGTCGCTCGGTGGACGGTTGGAAGTCGAGGTGCTGGGTGTGGACGACTCGTCAGGCGAAGCGATGGCAGTGATGCGCGAAGCGCGCGGCACTGAACATCGCGTTCCTCTGGCCGAAGTCCGTGAAGCGCGGCTGGTATTCCGCTGGCAAGGGAACGAGGGAAAGAAATGATTGGATCGGCTGAGATTCTGAGCGCGATTCGCGAACTGACCAACTCCAAGCAGATCGATCGTACCGAACTGCATGGGTTGCTCCAGGACGGCATTCATGCTGCCCTGGCGAAAAAGCACGGCCCGACCGTGCAGGCCGAAGTCGAGATCGACGAACGGAACGGCAAGATCAACATCGTCCTCCTCAAGACCGTGGTCGATGACGTCACCGATCCGGGTCGCGAGATCTCGGTCGAGGAAGCGCGTTTCGAGGATCCCGAGTTCCAGCCCGGCGACGTGATGGAGATCCCCGTCGACTTCGCCGAGTTCGGGCGGAGCGCCGTGCAGGCGGCCAAGCAGCGCATCATCCAGCGCGTCCGCGAAGGCGAGCGCACCAAGATCCGCGACGAGTTCACGAACCGTGTCGGTGAGTTGCTCTCTGGTGAGGTGCAGCAGATCGAGCGCGGGAAACTCGTCGTTATGCTCAACAAATTCCGCGAGGCGGAGGCCATCATTCCGTATCGCGAGCAGAATCATCGCGAACACTTCCACCAGGGCGACCCGATCCGGGCCGTGCTCAAGCGCGTCGAGGAGACGCCGAAGGGCCCGCGGCTCATCCTGAGCCGGGGAGACCCGGGTTTCGTGCAGGCACTCTTCCGTCTCGAGGTTCCCGAGATGCAGCAGGGAATCGTCGAGATTCGCGCGGCCGCTCGTGAAGTCGGCAGCCGCACGAAGATCGCGGTGTTCTCCAAGGACGACTCGATCGATCCGGTGGGCGCGTGCGTCGGGCTCAAGGGCTCGCGCGTGCAGGCGGTCGTCAACGAACTGAATGGCGAACGCATCGACATCGTGCCGTGGTCGTCCGACCCGGAACGATTCGCGAAGCTTGCCCTGGCGCCGGCGCGGGTGGCGCGGGTTCAGTCCGATGCGACGACCCGGACCATTCAGGCCATCGTCGACGAGGACCAGCTCTCGCTGGCGATCGGGCGAAATGGGCAGAACGTGCGCCTCGCGTCAGAGCTCACCGGATGGAAGATCGACCTGTATTCCAGCCGCGAATGGATGGAACGGAGCGACAGCCCGGTTTTCGCGCCGCTACCTGAAGAGGCGGATGTCGCGGACGTCAGGCTGGCGGAGATCGATGGGATGTCGCTGGCGACGGTTGCCGTGCTGGAGGAAGCCGGCTTCCGCACGCTCAATGACATCATCGATCTCGAACGTGATGATTTCCTGAAGCTCCCCGGTATTGCTCCCGAGGAAGCCGATCGCATCATGGCGATCCTCGACGAGCTGACCGAGGAGGGCGATGACGAAGCCTCCGGTGGCGGGGGCCCGTCGGATAACGGACAGGGGGGGTGACGTGGATGCGACGACGGAACGGCGCGTGCTCGGGCTGGTTGGCCTCGGCATTCGCGGCCGGAACGTTGTCGTCGGAGTGGAGCAGGTTCGAATGGCGGCCCGGAAAGGGCGTCTGGCATTGGCGATCGTCGCGCCTGACGCCTCACCGCACAGCCGGAAGAAGTTGCTGCCGCTCCTGAACGCCGCGGGGGTCCGGGTGGTGCAGGGTCCCGGGGCCGCGGCGTTAGGTTCAGTGGCGGGAAGGGAATCGACAGCGGCGATCGGGGTGACCGATGCGGCGCTGGCGCGGGGACTCAGGAAAGTGTTCGATGAAGTCGCGACGCCGGGTGGCGTCGAGGAAGCACGGGAAGAACAGGATGTGTCCGCCCGACAGGGCGTTCGGAGGAACGGTTGAGCAAGCTGCGCGTCAACGACCTGGCAGGTGAATTCGGCATCACGTCCGAGGAGGTCATGGATCTCCTGCGGAAGATGGATGTCCCGGTTCGTAGTCATCTGAGTCCCCTCACGGATGACCAGGTGGCGCGCGTGCGTGTGCGCTGGGAGCGCGAGAAGCGTCACCGTCAGGAAAAGCCGGCAGCGGTGCCGGCACGGCGCCGCCGCGCCGCGGCGGCCGAGCCTGCGCCTGCTCCCGCGCCCGCCGAAACCGCAGCGGCCGGAAGCGGCGTGCGTCGTCGCCGTCGCGTCGCGACTCCGGAGATCGAGGAAGCGACTCCGGTCGAGGAGGAAGCACCGGCCGTCGCGGCTGCGCCGGCACCGCCAGCTCCCGAGACCGTCGACGGCGTCGAGGAGCTCGAGCTCGCGCCCGAGCGCGAAGTCGAACCACCGGTCGAGGTGCCTGACGAGCCGCCACCGCCGCCTCGCGTGGCGCGGCCCGCGGCTCCGCCGCCACCGTCGGCGCCGCCGTCCGCTCCGCGTCCGGAGCGCGCCCGTCCGCGCCCGATCGTACCGGGTGCGCCGCGTCCGCGCTCGATGCCGGGCGCTTCACCCTTCGGCGCGCCACGGCCGGTGGCTTCCGCGACGCCTTCCGGTGGCATCGGCATTCCCAACCGGCGGGATGAGCGCAAGGGCGGTGGCGGCGGCGGTGGTGGTGGTGGTGGTGGGACCGCCGCGCCGGGCGCGGCGCCCCAGTCGGGATCGCAGCGCCGCAAGAAGGGCAAGCGCGGGGCGGTCGACCAGGAAGAGGTGAGTGCCAACATCCGGCGCACGATGTCGACGTTAGGTGGCCTTGCCTCGCGTCGCACCACGCGCCGGCCTGACGAGGGGCGCGAGGAGCTCGAGGCGTCGCGCCTCGCCGCGGTGGAGCGCGAACGCAAGACCGTTCGCGTGAACGAATTCATCACCGTCGCCGAGCTGGCGGGCATCCTCAAGGTGCCGGCGACGCAGATCGTCGCGTTCGCGTTCAAGAACCTGGGACTCATGGTCACCATCAACCAGCGACTCGACTTCGACCAGATCGAGTTGATCGCCGGCGAGTTCGGATTCGCGGCCGTGCGTGAGCAGGAGTATGCCGCCGATATGGGCGCGGAAGCGGTGCTCGACACGCCGGAGCAGCTCGTGTCGCGGCCGCCCGTGGTCACCATCATGGGTCACGTCGACCACGGCAAGACGTCGCTCCTCGACTTCATCCGGCGCGCCAACGTCGTCGCCGGCGAGGCGGGCGGCATCACCCAGCACATCGGCGCGTACCATGTCTCGCTGCCTAACGGGAAGAGCATCACCTTCCTCGACACGCCGGGCCACGAGGCGTTCACCGCCATGCGCGCCCGCGGCGCGCAGGTGACGGACATCGTCGTCCTCGTCGTGGCCGCCAACGACTCCGTCATGCCGCAGACCGTCGAGGCCATTTCGCACGCCAAGAACGCCGGCGTGCCGATCATCGTGGCGGTCAACAAGATCGACCTGCCTGACGCGAACCCGCAGCGCGTGATGCAGGACCTGCTCACGCACGGCGTGGTGCTCGAGCAGTTCGGCGGCCAGACGCTCTCGACGGCGATCTCGGCGAAGAAGGGCACCAACGTGCCCGTGCTGCTCGACCAGATCCTCCTGCAGGCCGAGCTGCTCGACCTCAAGGCGAACCCGAACCGCGATGCCGTCGGCGCCGTGGTCGAGGCGCAGCTCGACCCGGGCAAGGGTCCGGTCGCGAGCGTGCTCGTGCAGAACGGAACGCTCAGGGTGGGGCAGAACTTCATCTCCGGACTCTTCTCCGGCCGCGTGCGCGCGTTGCTCGACGAGCGTGGCAAGCCGGTGAAGGAAGCCGGTCCGGCGATCCCCGTGCAGGTGCTCGGCCTCACCGGTGTGCCGATGGCCGGCGACCAGTTCCTCGTCGTCGACGACGCCACGCAGGCGCGTGACATTGCCCAGCGGCGCGAGCGGCTGGATCGCGAAGCGAAGTCGCGTCGCACGTCCAAGGGCTCGGTCACGCTCGAGGACTTCATGTCGCAGGCGGCGGCGGGCCAGATGCGCACGCTGCCGATCCTGATCAAGGCCGACCAGGGCGGTCCCGCCGAGGCCCTCGCCGACGCGTTAGGCCGGCTGTCCAACAATGAAGTCCAGATCCAGGTCATCCACCGCGGCGTCGGTGCGATCACCGACAGCGATATCCTGCTGGCGCGCACCGCTGGCGCCATCATCATCGGGTTCCACGTGCGGCCGGATAACAACGCCCGCGCGTCGGCCGAGCGCGAAGGCGTCGACATCAAGCTCTATCGCGTCATCTATGACGCGGTGAACGACATTCGCGCCCGCCTGGAGGGATTGCTCCGGCCCGAGGAACGCGAGGTCATCCTCGGCGAGGCCGAAGTCCGCGAGATCTTCAAGGTGTCGCGCGTTGGCACGGTGGCCGGGTGTTCCGTTCGCCATGGCGTGATCAATCGTCAGGCGAAGGTGCGTGTCATCCGCGACGGCGTCGAAGTGTACGCCGGGACCATCGCATCGCTGCGCCGCTTCAAGGATGACGTGAAGGAAGTGAAGGAAGGGTACGAGTGCGGCATCGGCATCGAGAACTTCAACGACATCAAGGTCGGTGACGTGATCGAATGCTTCCGCAAGGAAGAGGTGGCCCGCACGCTGCAGCAGGCCGGCTCCGCGACCTGACGTCAGCCACGCGAATGGATGCAGGGAGTTCTGCATCTGCACTCAGGATTCACATGCCCTCCGATTCACGAAGACCTGACCGCGTCGCCGAGGCGATCCGGGAAGCCGTCGCCATGTTCCTCGCCGAGGGCGTGAAGGATCCGCGCGTCACCGGACTCGTCACGGTCACCGGCGTCGACGTGACGCGCGACCTTCGGCACGCGCGTGTCCACGTCAGCATCCTCGGCTCCGAGGCCGAAAAGAAGGAGACGATGGAAGGCCTGGCCTCGGTCGCCGGACACCTCAGGGCCAAGCTCGGTCGTACGCTGCGGCTGCGCATGACGCCGGAGCTCGACTTCAAGTACGACGCCAGCATCGCGCACGCGGCGCGCATCGACTCGCTGCTGGAACAGATCCGTGCCGACGAGGCCTCACGTGACGACGGCGGGGAGTGACGGCATCCTGCTGGTGGACAAGCCCGCGGGGGCAAGCTCGCACGACGTGGTCGCGATGGTGCGCCGGGCGCGTGGCGGTGTTCGCGCCGGCCATACCGGGACGCTGGACCCCTTCGCGACCGGGCTGCTCGTGGTGGCGTTAGGCGCGGCGACGCGGCTCATCCGCTTCCTGCCGGCCGAGCCCAAGGTGTACCGCGCGACGATCGCGTTCGGCGCTTCCACCGACAGCGATGATGCGTCGGGCCGGATCACGGGCCACGGGACGGTGCCTGACGAGTCGGTGGTGCGCTCGGCGATCCGGCCCCTGACCGGTACCATCGAGCAGGTCCCGCCGGCCTTTTCGGCGCGACATGTCGAGGGGCGGCGCGCCTACGCGATCGCGCGGGAGGGCGGGGCACCCGCGCTGGCGCCGTCGACGGTGACCGTGCACGCCTGGGACGTCGCGTCGTATGAGGCCGGCCGGCTCGACGTGACCATCACGTGCACCTCGGGCACGTACGTTCGCGCGCTGGCCCGCGACCTGGGGCGTTTCTGCGGCACCGTCGCGCACCTCGCGTCGCTCAGGCGCGTGCGCATCGGTCCGTTCGATGTCGCCGCCGCCGTCCTGCCTGACGAGTCGGCGGATGCGCCGGTCATGACGTCGAGCGATGCGCTCGTGGGCATGCCGCGACAGGTCGTGTTGGGCGATGAGGTGGAACGGCTCACCCACGGGCGTCCGATCACGGCGCGCGAGAGTGGAGCCAGTGCGGCGCTGGTCGACCAGTCCGGCGACCTGGTGGCCGTCGCGGAGCGGGATGGGGAATGGTGGCAGCCGCGCGTGGTGGTTCGCGGTGGCTGATCGGATGATCGACGTCTCGTCCGGCCTCCCGCCCGATGTCACGAGAACGGCCCTGACCGTCGGCAGCTTCGACGGCGTGCATCGCGGCCACCAGGACGTGCTCCGCCAGCTTGCCGCGCGCGCGCGCCGGCTGGGTGTGCACAGCCTCCTCGTCACGTTCGATCCGCATCCGCTCGAAGTCGTGAACCCCGCGGCGGCACCACGCCTGCTCACCGTTGGTGATGAAAAGCTCGAGGTGCTGGCCGAATCGGGCATCGATTTCGTCGCGGTGGTGCCGTTCACGCCCGCGCTCGCGGCGTACAGCGCCGAACGATTCGTCGACGAGATCCTGCTGCATCGCTTTCGGATGCACGACCTGATGATGGGCTACGATCACCGGTTCGGGCACAACCGCGCCGGCGACGCGGCAACGATGCAGCGACTCGGGTCCGAGCGGGGATTCGACGTCACGGTGGTGCCGGCGGTGACCGTGAATGGGGGACAGAACATTTCTTCCACCGCCATCCGTCGCGCCGTCGCCGGCGGTGACCTGGACGGCGCCTTTCGAGGTCTCGGTCGCCACTACGCTCTCGGGGGCCGCGTCGGCGAGGGCGCGCGCCGGGGCAGGCTGCTCGGTTTCCCGACGGCGAACGTTCCCGTGCCGAGCCCCAGGAAGCTGCTCCCACCCGAGGGGGTGTACGCTGTTCGGGTGCAAACCCCGATGGGTCCGTACGACGGAATGCTCAACCTCGGCCCCCGCCCGACCTTTGGTGACGCGGAGACCGTGGTCGAGGCCCACCTGTTCGACTTCGATTTGGATCTCTACGGGGCTCGCGTCCGGATCGATTTCGTCTCGCGCCTCCGCGATACGCAGAAGTTCAACGGCGTCGACGCTCTGGTCGCCCAGTTGAATGTGGATGCGCAAAACGCTCGGCGCATTCTGGCTGGGTAGGGTACTCGGACTTGGACTTAGACTTGGGCTTTTGGCTCAGGCTTAACCGGTTGAGAATCTTCACGTTGCGATTGACTCCGCCCCTGTTGAGGCCTAACCTTCCTTGCTCTCCAATCTCGACTTGATCGACGTATGACGAACCTGAAGTACCGTCTCCTTCTCATCGTAGGCCTCGTGGTGGCGTCCGTGTGGGCGCTCTGGCCCCGGACAGTCGTCGAGCGCGTGAAGCGCGACGGTGTCTTCGTGTACGACACCATCCATCGCGTTCCGCTCAAGAAGGGTCTCGACCTGGTGGGCGGCATGTACCTCGCGCTCGAGGTCGACGAGTCGAAAGGCGCCGTCGCGAACAAGGAAGACGCGCTCGATCGTGCGCTGAAAGTGGTCCGCACGCGCATCGACGAGTTCGGCGTTTCCGAGCCTGTCGTACAGAAGGTCGGCAATGACCGGATCATCGTAGAGCTGCCGGGCATCGATGATCCAGAGCGCGCCGAGCAGGTCGTGCAGAAGTCGGCGTTCCTGCAGTTCATGATCACCGACGAGTCGAACGCGCTCGAGCGCTCGTTGCCTCGCCTCGACCAGATCGCGAAGGACGCCGGTGGCCCTTCGAAGGCCGTCACGACGAGCGGCGATACGGCGAAGCGTACGGAAGTCGGGCTTTCGAAGCTCCTGGCGCCGGATACCGGCGCGAAGGCGGCAAAGCCCGATAGTGCGAAGGCTGATTCGGCCGCGCCGCTGATTCCTCCAACGGGAGGAACCATCTCGAGTCTCCTGCAGCGCGGCGACATGCCTGGCGAGTTTTACATCAGCCAGGAGAACGCGTCGAAGGCCGAGTACTACTTCTCGCTGCCGCAGATTCAGGCGGCGTTGCCCCCCGGGAAGGCGATCAAGTGGGGTGCCGATACGATCGCGATCGGCGGCCGCGTCTACCGCACGATCTATGTCCTTGATGCCCGGGAGATCCTGAACGGCGAGTGGATCCAGGACGCAAAGCCTAACAACACGCCGATCGACGGCACCGTGGTCGAGTTCCAGCTGAGCAACGAAGGCGGCCGTCGCTTCCGCGTCGAAACGGCCAAGCACATCCAGGATTACATGGCGATCGTGCTCGACGATCGCGTCATGGGACGGCCACCGGTCATCCAGAGCGCGATTGGAACGCGCGGCCAGATCACGTTAGGCCGCCGCGACCTGCAGGTGGCGCAGGACCTCGCCCTCGTGCTCCAGACGGGTGCGCTGCCGGTCGAGTTCCAGCTGAGCAACGAAGGCGGCCGTCGCTTCCGCGTCGAGACGGCCAAGCACATC
>Ga0111538_10007624_pt1 | contig 14570 bp, 8 predicted proteins | sample SoiMethybrSBSTD1_FD_79669 | JGI IMG/M metagenome (GOLD analysis project Ga0111538, IMG submission 79669) | Bulk soil microbial communities from a Populus tree surrounding site in Tennessee, USA - Soil MetaG P. TD hybrid SBSTD1 (version 2)... | ecosystem: Environmental > Terrestrial > Soil > Tree... | reverse complement strand
TCTGCCGCCTACTGGATTCGTGATTGGCGAGTGCTGGCGGCGGTCACTGTCGTGTCAGCGACGACGATACTGGTGGCCGCGCTGACCCGCGATCGACCCCTCATGCGCAAGGCCGCGGTCATCGTCGTGCTGGGAATCGTTGCGGTCGAAGGCGGCTTCAATGGATGGTTTCCTCGTCCGAAGGCGTGGAGCGTTTTCGATCATCCCACGCCGTTTGTAGGGATGCTTCAGCGGACCAATCCGCTCGATCGGATGCTTTCCTTTGACGCGCTCAACGCCAACGTCAACTCGGCATTTGCCGTCTATAGCTTGGACTCGCTGATGACGTTCAACCCGCCGCGAGCGCTCGAGCTTTACTGGCGCTACGCGCGGCCGTCGGCGCTCGAGATGTTCATGCGCGGCGCCAGACAGATCCCGCCGGAAGCCGTTCTGGATCGTTCGAACATCGCTCTCATTGCCATGAAGAGCGCGAACGTCGAGCTCGTCAAGGATGCCCAGGCGCGAGGCTATGCGACCCTGTTCGACGATGGTTTCGTGACGCTGTTCCGGAGGCCAACGCTGCCCCGGTTTTTGTATTCCAGCGAGTATCACGTGGTGCCGACGGCTTCTGCGCTGGAGGCCATCGCTGACCCACACTCGCGTGACATCGTGCTCGAAGAAGGGCCAGGGTTCGACGCCACTCCCAACACCGCTGATGACCCGACCGTGGGCATAGGACACTATCGCCGTAACTCGCTCACGCTGGTTGTCGATGCCCCGCGGCCAGGGTTGGTCTACGTCGCGGACAACTTCTTCGACGGCTGGACAGCGGTAATCAACGGTGCAGCGACCCGCATCCTGCCAGCGAATTATGCGTTCCGCGCGGTGGCCGTCCCTGCGGGCCGCTCGCAGGTGGAGTTCCGCTACTGGCCACCCGGCTTGACGACCGGCCTGTGGCTCTCGGGCACCAGCATCTTCTTGCTGCTGTGGGTGGCGTTCGTCCCCGACAGGCGCAACGCCAGAGCGCGGGTACCCGTCCTCTGAAACTGCAGATTCCAGACTGCAGACTTCAGATTGACGGCAGATTCCTCAGGATCTGCAAGTGAATCCGCACTCTGAAATCTGCCATCTGAAATCTCAGGGCTAGACAGCCTCCCAGGCGGTGGAGCCAGAGAGCAGACCTTCGAGCCAGTGAGGTTCCCAGGCACGGAGTGCTTCGGTTCGTTCGTAACAGTCGGCGACGGACCGTTCCGGGAGAACAGATTCGCCAAGGCCGTCACGGACAAACAGGGCATTGACCCCGCGCGAGTCGGTGCCGACCAGTCGGTAGCCCTTCGACCGGGCGAGCTTGGTAAGCGCGGTGAGCGACGCACCGCACCGATAGGGTCGACAGGAGAGATCCAGGCGGAAGTCTGGCCGATAGGCAATCGTGAGACTCCGGTCGGGTCCGCAGGCATTGTTGAACTCGATGATGACCACTCTCGGGATCACGCAGTCGAGCGCCTTCCAGATCCAGTAGTCGTTGCCGTCCAGGTCGAGCGACAGCAGGTCGATCGACCCGCCGAATCCTTGTCGCGCCACGCTCCCATTGACGTTCTCGGCCGTGATCCACTCGTGCACGAAGGTCGGCGGGGCGATCCAGGTATTCCGGCACGTGGCGTAGAACTGGCGCCCGCTCGCGACCTGAGCGGCGTCGCCGTCCACCAGAAGACCCCTCCACCCGTGATTGACGAGCAGGTTTGCGGCGTTGCACTCGTAACCGTCGCCCGCGCAGATCTCGACGACCGTGCGGTTGGTGGTGCCGAGCAGGGAGAACAGGTAGAGGAGAATTCCATCCTCACCATTCTGAGAATAGGTGCGAAACTCCACGTCCGCGAACTCGGGCAGCTCGGCGCCCCGCCGCGCGAGGTCGCGATACTGCTGACGCAGGAGCACTTGCAGGATCTGCGCGCTCGCGGACGGCTGTTCGGGCGATGACATTCTCAGGTCCGGTACGCCATGAGCTGCTGCACCGCGTGCTCGCGCGCGATCCAGCGGCTGCGCGACGGCTCGCGCACGATCGACTCGAGAAACTCGAGGATGTTCCGGGCGACGGTGTTCCAGCCTTTCGGCTGGCCGTTCGTGAGGCCGAGGCCCAGAGGATACTCCGGCACGGCCTCCCCGTGGACCAGCCGCCCGAGCAGTTCCACGAGCTCATCCCGTCGCTCGAACAGCACGAGCCGGCCGCGGCGATCGCACTCGGCCGCAACTTCTTCGAGCAGCGCTGAGCGGCGCGCCAGCACGGTTCGGCCGTACGCCAGCGCCGTGAGAATCGGGAAGCCAAAACCTTCGTAAAAGGACGGGTACACGACGTACTCGGCGGTTGCGTAGAGGCGGTGCATTTCGAGATCTGGTACGTCGCCGCTGTGCAGCGCGGTGACGAACGGCGAGACCGCATCGGTCAGCCCAAGAGCCTTGATCCGTCGAAACGGGAACACCGATACCAGCGCATCGACCGTGTGCCGCACGTCCTTGTGATCCAGGCTGTTGCCGACCACCAGGATGAACTTCTCTTCGGCCGTTCTTGCTGACTGGTTGTCTCTGACGTACTCCTTGGGATCGAACGAGAAGTGCGTGACGAGACTTGGCACTGATCGCGCGGACTGGAACCGCTCGAGGAAACGCTGACCCGTGAACGTGGAGTCGAACAGCAGGGCGTCGGCGTGATCGGCGAGAAACTGCCAGGTGCCTTCGAGGCGGCGCGGCGCGGCGTAGCCAATATCCCAGTTGATCGTGTCCAGCATCAAGTAGGCGTTGACCAACGAGACACGGTGCAAATCCACCAGTTCCTGAATGTGCCACGGCTGTGAGAGACGCAGCGCCGCGGTGAAGGAGCGGTTGGGGACAGTGGTGTGGACGGGCCAGCCCGCATAGACGCGCGCCAGGTCGTGAACGACCGCCCCTTGCTGATGAGCAAGGAGGGTGACGTCCCACTTCGGCTGGAGTGCTCTGATCGCCTGGACGACGCCGAGTACGGCTTGCGTCGTCCCGTTGAAGGTCGGGCCGGCGTTGCGGGCGTCGATGAGAAGTGACGGCCGGCGCGATCCTTGGTCCTCGGCGGTCATCGACCTGCAGACCATTTCGAAGCGCTCCCATGATGCCGACCGGGACTCTTGCCAGCTTCGGTCGAGGTCCGGGACAGCTCGAAGGAGGAGCGTGTAATCCTCGATGGAGAGCTCGGGGAGCGGCTGCACCGCGGTCGCCTTGCAGTCGAGGTCGTCTATGCTCACGACGGAGCGGTTGGCCACCACTGGCCGGAAGCCGTGCCGACGGGCGTTGGCCATGTAGTGGATCATCGCCACGGCGATGCATTCAAACTGTCGATCCAGTGGTCCGAAGTTCCCAGCGACCTCAGAGCTGACGAGCATGCAGGGCCCGACAACTTCGACCATCAGCTCGCTTTCGGGCAGATCGGCAAGGATTTTCCGCGGCAGCCACGAGGTGGCGCCCATGCCGTGTCGCGTCAGACCGGCGAAGCAGCATCGGTTGGCACACGCGATCCTCGGCAGCGAAAATCCGAACATCGGGTCGCGCTCGAGACACTGGCGCAGGACTCCCACTGCTTCATGGCTGACATCGACGGGGCCGAGAAGCACCAGTAGCGCGACCCTGTCGCGCCCGGCCGATTCGAGCGCTGCGCTGAGTTCCGGCAAGGGCGAGGCTGATTCCGCGAGGGTCCAGCCGCGCGGCAAAGAAACGGCGTGGCGCAGCCGTCCGGCCGGCGCCACGACGGTGACATGGCGTGCGATGCCTCCAAGGTTTCGCGGGAGGGCCGATCGCGCGATCAGGTTTTGAAGAGCGGGAGCGTCGGCGGCGTGCGCCGACAAGTCCATGAAGACGTCAATCATCCTCAGCGCAGGCTTTCGGCAAGAACGTCGGTCATTCCTCGATATACCGCTGCGGGCGAGGTGAGCCGAACGATGGCGTCCCGCTCAGTCTGCGAGAACAACGGCGGCTCATCCGCGGCGAGCAAAGCGGCCACGCGTCGGGAAAACTCGAACCAGTCCTGCACGGTGGTGCAGAGAGCGGACAGTTCGGGCGGCAGGCCATCCGTACCGTTGGGCCAGGTGACGAGCGGTCGGAGATGCCCGAGCGCCTCGAGTGTCTTGATCTTCAGGCCGGTACCGGCGACGGCCGGATTGATCACGACTCGGCACTGGCGATAGAGGGGCTTGAGATCGTCGACCGGACCCAGCCGGACCACGCCCGCCACATCGGCGTCCAGAGCCCGAGTGATTCTGCCGGCCAGCAGCAGCTCGGCATCGGGCACATCCTGCCGAATCCTCGGCCACGCAAACCGAAGAAAATCCGCGAGTCCCTTTCTGTTCATCGGATTGTCCGACGCGACATAAAGGATTCGGCGGCCCTCCGGCACTCCCGCGTCCTCGACCACGCTGAAGTCGACGCCGGCAGTGACGATCCGCTTGTCCGGCAGCAGCTGCTGGAGCTCTCGCCGTTCTTCGTCCTGAATCGCAATGATGAGATCGGCATGTCGCAGGCGTCTGGCTTCTTCCTGCGGGTCGACGTGCAGATCGGTGATGCCGTACTGCAGGACCTTCTCCCGTTTGGTGGAGAACACGTCGATCGTGTCGATGACCTTCAGAACGTCGCCCGAAACGAGCGGCAGGATGCGCGCCATCCAGATGTATTCGGCCAGCAGCACGTATCGGCCAAGCACCTGATGAAGACGCAGCGCGGTGGTGATCAAGGCATCATGGCAGAAGGTCCGATCCATCTCGAGCAATTGCCGTTCGTGGGCGGTGCCAGCGTCGGGGTTTTCGCCGAGGAGCAACGAAGCCGGCCGGGCAAATTCATCATTCAGGGACGCCAGGACGTCTGGCAGATCGCGAAGCACGTACTGGAGCCGCCCATCCCGATCGCAAAGCACCGCATTCGAGAACGTGTCGGCGAGATTGCGCAGGGCGTCTGGCGGCACCACGTCGCCTGGCAATGGGGCAATGACAGGGATGACCCGGTAGCCCTGATCGCGTAACCAGCAGAGCATGCGGAAGATGCGGTACTCGTTGCCGGCTCTGGGCGGCCAGGGCATCACATGCGATAGACACAGCACGGTCGGCCGTTCCGCGGCGGCGGGAGCCAGCGACTGCACCTTCAGGCGTACCACCGGCCATTGAGCGATCGCTTCCGCAGCGGCGACGACCGACGGGTTGTGCGGAGCGGGCACGACGACCTCGCGCGCCTTCACCGGTGCGTGATCGAGGCTGTGCGCGAGCGAACTCTGTTCGGCCGACGGGACGTCGACGGCGTCCTCCACGGGAGAGTGCTCAGCGTCGACAGACGAAGACGAGGGGCTCCTGCGCTCACGCCAGCCGTCGGACACGTAATGCACCAGGGGGTTCATTCCACTCGCGACCACATCGGGGTAACGCTGCTGGTACTGTCGGCAGTCGAAGAACGGGCTGGGATTGCGCGAGTCCGTTGCACCGAAGGTCAGAAAGTGGCGAAGCGGTTCGACCCCGGCATTCCTGACATCCGGGTTTTCGCTCAAGTAGAACGACACATCGAACAACGGATGCGGATTTCTTCCCTCGAAGGCGCCGCCGCTGAAGTAGTGGATCAGGGGATTCACCCCTGACGCCATGACGTCCGGGTTGCGCTTCAGATAGTAGACGCCATCGAACAGTGGATTGGGGCTGCGACCTTGGCGCGCCCCCTGCAGGACAAAGTGGGCGAGCGGTGTCAGCCGGCTCGCGGCCACGTCGGGATACCGGCCGCGGTAAAACCCTTCATCGAACAGTCCGCTGGTCAGGACGACGCGCGCCTCTCGAAACATTGCGGGGCGGGTGAGAAACGTCACCACCGTCCGCGGGGACCATCGTTTCGACGGCAGCAGGCCGAGCGCCTTGGCTGTCCGCGCCAGCCTTCGGAGCCGCTGGTGCTGAGGTCGCGCGTTGGGGTGGGGGTTGATGCGGGCGGGCACTTCCCGCTCGAACGTCGGGACCGACCGTGTCGTCAGCCCGGCGCGTTCGGCCTCAACCACCCTGAGCCGTGCGAGCAGCTCGGCGGACAAATGGGCCGCTCCACGCAGCGCTTGCTCGTGTTCCCGTTGCGCCGCCGCCAGTTGGTCTTCGAGCCCCAGATACCGAAGCGACGATCGCGCCTTCTCGGCCGCGCGCGCGTCGAGATCGGTCATCGCGACCGACAGCTGAGCGCGGAGGCGCGTGAGCTCAGTGGTCTTTGCAGCAAGCTCGATCGTCCGTGCCGAGAGCTGGGCGTCGGTCGCCACTCGATCGGCGACGGTTGCGGTCAGTTCGGCTCGGAGCCGCCGCTCGATTTCGCTCGCAACCTGCCGGGCGGATACCACGCCGCCCACCTGCGCGAAGAACTGCCGGACCGCCGAGAGCTCGTGCGCCCGCGTTGGCGTCGAGAACAGCCAGCGGAGCGCGTCCGGCAGGTCGGGTCCCGTACCAAGCACACCCAGGCCGTGGCCGTGCAGGAACGCCAAGGACGAGAACTGATCCTTGAGCTCCTCCCACAGCCGCCACGCGCCGAAATCGCCTTCGCGGACATTGATGTCGTGAAGGAGAACCACGCTGCGCCGGCTTAGTTTGGGTCGCCAGGTTCGAAAATCCGCTGCCGCCGCCTCGTACGTGTGGCAGCCATCGAGGTGGAGCAGATCGACGGTGCCGTCGGAGAAATGCCCGGCCGCATCCTTGAACGTCGAGCGGACCATTCGTGAGAACGCCGAGAAGTGGTGGTCATGATAGGCCGCCCACTCCGTGAATACACGCTCGTCGAAAAAACCGGCTTGAGGATCGCCGATCCAGGTGTCGACCGCATACGCAGCCGTTGACAGGTTCAGGGCCTGAATGGCTTGGGCGAAAGCCGAGTAGCTATTGCCCGACTGGGTACCCAGCTCCACGAATATTGCAGGCTGAAGCGCTTCCACGATCCAGAACGCGAACGGAATGTGCTCAACCCACGACGGTGGATGGACGACGCGGTTCGGCTGTTGAAAAACAATCGGTCGATAGAGGAATCGAGCCAGCTGCTCGATTCCCTGCTCAGGCTCGCGCGAGGCGCCGGACAGGGGAATAATGGGCGACAACGCGAGCGTATTCTACCGTTTGAAACGATCGCGGGCAACGGTGGGATCGCGCCCTCATTCCACCACCGCGTGCGGCGTGAGGGTCTGCTCGTAGAAACTCAGTCCTTCCTCCAGTTCGCCATCGAAGGCCAGCACGCCTCGGTCGAGCACACAGACCCGCCGGCACATGCTGCGAATGGACGCGAGTGCGTGTGACACGAAAATCACCGTTTTGCCTTCGGCCATGAACCGATGCACCGTGGCGGTGCAGCGCTGCTGGAAATCGGCATCCCCGACCGCGAAGATTTCATCAAGCAGCAGGATATCCGGGTCGAGGTTCGCGGCGATCGCAAACCCAAGGCGCATGTACATGCCAGACGAGTAGTTCTTGATCGGCACGTCGATGAAATGCTCGAGGCCGGAGTACTCGACAACCGCGTCGTACATCGCTTCGATCTTCGGCCGGGCCAGCCCATAGATCGACGCGCTGAGAAACACGTTCTCCCGCCCGGTGAGCTCCGGATGGAAACCGACGCCCAGCTCGATCATCGACGAGATCCGCGCGTTGCGGGCGACCAGCACCCGGCCGCTGGTCGGACGGTGGATGCCGGCAATCAGCTTGAGCAGCGTGCTCTTGCCCGATCCGTTCCGGCCCACCAGGCCGATGGCTTCTCCGTGTTCGACACGAAGCGACACGTCCCGGAGGGCCCAGAATTCTTCGATCGACTGGCGCTTCTCGGGATGAAGGAAGCTGAGAAAACGGACCTTGAGCTCGGTCGACGCGTTGTGTCTGAGCAAGAACCGCTTCGAAACCGACTGCGCGTCGATCACCGGCATTACAACTGCTCCGTGAAGCGGTCTTCGAATGCCAGAAAGAGCAGCGATCCAACCACGAATGCGCCAACGGCGTGCGCCGAGGCCGCCAGCCACACCGCCGCGCTCGGCCACTCGCGATAGAAGAACAGCTGCTGATACGCGACGACGAACGGCGATGCCGGGCTGAGGAGGATCAGCAGCTGAATGCGCTCCGAGACCGCGCGCAGCTCATAGAGGATCGGCGTCGTCCAGAACAGGACCGCGAGCGCCACTTCGAGCAGGTGCCGCACGTCGCGGAAGAATGCCGTCGCGGTCGAGAGAATGAAGGCGATGCCGATCGTGAACACGACCTGGAGCGCCAGGAACACCGGGAACAACAGCATCGCCCATGAGAGCGGTACCTCGTACCAGATCATCATGACCGGCAGGAAGACTGAGACCGTCAGCAGAAACTGCGCGAGGTTGAACAGCACCGTCCCGATCGGCAGAATCGCCCGCGGAAAGAGGACGCTCTTGAGGAGCCCGGAGTTCTCGATGATGGCGCCCGTGGCCATCGTGGCGGAGCTGGCGAAAAAGGTCCACGCCAACTGGCCGAGCATCAGGCGAAAGACAAATCCCGTGCCGCCAATCCTCAGGATGAACGTGAACGCGACCGCGTACACGACGATCATCAGGAGCGGGTTGATGAGCGACCACAGGAAGCCGAATACCGAGCCGCGGTACTTCAGCTTCAGATCCTTGAAGACGAGGTTCTTCAGCAGCTCGCGATACGCATAGAGGCTCACGACGATGGCGGTGAGCGTGGTCATCTCGGCGGCTCGATCGACCAGTTCGCCGCCCATGACCCCGGCACCGCTCCCGGCTCGCGTCCGTGCCCTGAGCACCCAGACGCCGCGCCAGGCAATGGCGGCGACCGTCAGGAGCAGGGCATCTGCGAGGAAGGCGCTGCGTGAGACACCCGCGAAGCCCAGAGTCAGGCCGATCACGCCGCTCGAGACGGCCGTGCCGACGACCACGCCAACGATCAGCCGGAGCAGCCAGTCGGAACCCCGCCGCCGGGCATAGGCGCCCGCGACAAAAAGCGCGAGGAGTTGTCCACTGACAACCAGCGGCATGGTCGACCATGCGAACGGAAGGAACCTCGACAACGAATCGTCCTGGAAGCGGAGCCAGTAGGCGCCGAGGTACGCGGCCACGGCCAGTCCCGCGTCGACCGGCACGCTGAGGATCCACGTCGGCCGGTGGCGAAGGGGGGAGCTGTCCGCAGGCTCCGCGATCGTGTCAGGCGCGACCGGCATGGGGGTTCAGAATGAGAAACCGTCGGAGCGCGCGGGGAAACGGTGGGTCGTCAGCTATCGTTCCGAGGATCAAACAGGAGTAAGAATAACACCAACACGGGAAGACCGAAGGTGCAGCGCGCCTCAACAGCGGCAGGTCGAACAGATTGAGGGGAGTGTTCGGAAGGCGCGGCGTAGCACGAGGCCTCGGGAGACCCCGTGCCTACACCCAATTAGTGCTTCACGATCGGAATGTCGGTTCCGCCGCCCCAGACCGTTGAGACAGCCGCGCCGGTGCTCGAGTATCGCAGATACCAGGTGCCATTGGACGGGCGAAAAACCGCGAGGTCGTCCTTGCCATCGCCGTCGTAGTCGCCAGGTACGGGCACGTCGGTCCCTCCACCCCAGACGAGTGACGAGGTGGCTCCCGTGCTCGAGTAGCGAACGTACCACGTGCCGTTGGACGGTCGGAAGACCGCGATATCGTCCTTGCCGTCGCCGTCATAATCGGCCGGCACGGTTATGTCGCCAACGCCTCCCCAGACCATGGTGACCGCTGTTCCGGTATTCGAATAACGAAGGTACCACGTGCTGTTCGACGGACGGAACACGGCGAGGTCGCTCTTGCCGTCGCCGTCGTAGTCCCCAGGAGTGGGCGTGTCGCCAGCGCCGCCCCACACAAGACTCGTCAGTGTGCCGTTAATCGAACTCCGGGCGTACCACGTGCCATTCGACGGGCGGAACACCGCCAAATCCGACTTGCCATCAGCGTCGTAGTCGCCGGGCACCGTCACGTCGCCGACGCCGCCCCAGAGCATGCCCACATCGAGGCCATTAAATGAATTTCTGATGTACCAGATGCCGTTTGAGGGCCGGAAGACGGCGATGTCCAAGCGTTGATCTCCGTCGTAGTCGCCGGCGACGGGGACGTCAGTCCCGCCCCCCCACACCATCGGGTTGGCCCCGCTGATGAACCAGGTGCCGTTTGAAGGCCGGAAGACGCCGACGTCGGTCACGTGGTCGCCGTTAAAGTCGCCCTGAGTCCAGATTGGAATGCCGACACGGCGAGACACTTCAATCGAAGGTGCGCTCTCGACGTTGAAGGCGTTGTACGCTTTGACGACGAAGTAGTACGGGCTGCCGTCGGCGAGTCCGGTAATCTGGCGCGAGGTCTGGTTCCCGACATTCGTGACGCTCGTGTACGTGCCCGATTGGGTCCCCCAGTACACGTTGTAGCCAGACGCACCTGGGCTCGGATCCCAGGCGAGGGTCAGGCTGGCCGCGTTCGCTGTGCCGGCCCAGACGAGCAAGCAGAGAAAGCACAGATACGAGCACTTCGCGCTAGATCGAAACATGATGTTGAGCTTTGAGGCAAAGGCTGTGCCGGCTGTTAATTTTGTGAGTTCTCGTAACAAGTCGTTGATGAATCTAGAGTTAATCACAGCAAACTTCTCCACATTGGAGATCACCTGTAGGGGTCTCGTACAGATCTGTACGGGCACTTACACTGTCCAGCCGGATGCCGTGACCCATGGAAAGATTCGGAGACCGCTTGTTACGTCGGCCTGCAGCAGTGGCACATCATGACCATCGCCGTTCTGATCGTCAACTGGAATGGTGGAAATCTTCTGCGACGGTGCCTCGAATCGCTCGATCGACAGCGTCGCCGCCCCGATCACATCGTGGTGGTCGACAACGCGAGCACCGACGACTCCCTGCGGTTGGCTGATGCTGCCCTTCGCCGAGTCGAGCTGATTCGCCTCGACAACAATGTCGGCTTTGCCCGCGCCAACAATCTCGCTGCCCAGGCTGCGCATCGCTTCGACGCGCTCGCCCTTCTCAATCCAGACGCGTTCGCGGAGCCGGGTTGGCTCGAGGCTCTCGCCAACGCCGCAGATCGCGAGCCCCTGGCGGCATCCTTTGCGAGCCAGATGCGGCTCGTGGCGGCGCCAACGGTTCTCGACGGCGCGGGGGACAGTTATCACGTGTCGGGCCGGGCCTGGCGCAATGGCCATGGCCGGCCCGGCTCGCAGTGGCCCTCAGCCGACTCCGAGGTGTTCGCGCCTTGCGCCGCGGCTGCCCTCTATCGGCGCGCGGCGTTCGAGGAAGTCGGTGGCTTCGACGAGCAGTTCTTTTGTTACTTCGAGGATATTGACCTCGGCTTCCGGCTGAGGCTCCGCGGCTACCGGTGCCTTTACGTCCATACTGCCGTCGTTGAGCACGTGAGCTCCGGCCTCACCGGATACCGCAGCGACTTCGCCGTCTATCATGGCGAGCGGAACGCCGTGTGGACATTCGTGAAGGACATGCCGGGCGCGCTGTTCTGGCTCTACCTGCCGCAGCACCTCGCGCTGAACATCGCGGCGCTGCTCTATTACCCGTGGCGCGGTCAGGGCCGGATCGTGTGGAAGGCCAAGCTCGACGCGGTTCGCGGCCTGGCGCCGATGCTCGAGCGCCGAAGGCTGGTTCAAAGCACGCGCCGCGCGGACGCCAGAACCATTCGGCGCGCGATGATCGGCGGCATTGCCGCTCCGTATCTTTCCCGTTACACCGCCTCATCCAAACCGGCGCCCGGCTAGTACAATAGCTCGCCGTGTTCCCGCTGCCTGCGGCCACCGCCGTCGTGTGGCCATTCCTGTTCGCCTTTGCTATCTCAGTCGTGCTCGTGCCGCTATCACGGCGGATGGCCGTCCGGTTCGGCTATGTCGCCCACCCGCGGGAGGATCGCTGGCACGACAGCCGCCCGATCGCGAAGGCGGGCGGCGTTGCCATTGTTGCGACCGTCTTCGTCGCCGCCGCAGTGTTTGGCGTCGTGAGACCGCTCCTCGTGCTGATTGGGGCGGGTGCCCTCGCTTTCGGGGTCGGCATCGTCGACGACGCCCTTTCGATCAAGCCTGCGACCAAGTTCATCGCCGCCATCGGCCTCGCGTCGATTCTCATTTTCTTTGGGTTCCGGCTGCAGTGGAGCTCCTCCCTCACGCTCGACATCATGCTGACGATGTTCTGGATCGTCGGCATTACGAATGCCTTCAATCTCCTCGATAACATGGATGGGCTGTGCGCCGGGGTCGCCCTGATTGTGGGCGGCTTCATTCTCGCGCGGCTCTTGCCCGCCGGGGCCGGCCCGGAAGTGCAGTTCGTGGCGCTGTTTCTTGGCGCCGTCGCTGGCTTTCTCGTTTACAACTTTCACCCGGCCTCGGTCTTCATGGGCGACGGTGGCAGCCTGTTCATCGGGCTGATGATTTCGGCACTTGCCCTCACCGCCCGATCAGATGGCCACGGGCCGTCGGGTGTGCTCTCGATTGTGCTCGCCCCGGTCCTGGTGCTGCTGATTCCGATTCTCGACACGACATTGGTCACGGCCTCGCGGCTTCTTTCGGGACGGGCGGCCTCCCAGGGCGGGCTTGATCATTCCTCTCACCGGCTTGTGGCCATTGGGTTTTCGGAACGCTCGGCCGTGGCGATCCTGTGGTTGCTCGCCGTTCTGGCCGGCCTGACCGGCATCGTCGTGCAACGAGTCAACCTCGAGTGGTCGGGTCTGCTCGTTGCCCCCTTCCTGCTGGCGATGGTGATTTTCACCGTGTACCTCGCGAACGTCCGCGTCTATGAGGACGCCGACGTTCCCCAATTGCGGGAGCGCAACATCACGCCCCTCGCGATCGGGTTCATGTACAAGCGACGGGTCGCGGAAGTGCTCCTGGATGTCTGCCTGGTGTCGTTCTGTTACTACTCTGCCTATCGACTTCGATTCGGTGACGTAGAGCTCACCGTGTTCTTTGAGGGGTTCCTCGAATCGCTGCCGATTGTCCTGGGGCTCCAGATGGCGGCGATGTTCGTCGCGGGAGTCTATCGGGGAACGTGGCGCCTCTTCAGCCTGATGGATGGAGTTGTGATCGGGAAGGCTGTGTTGGGCGGCACGGTCTCGATCATGATGAGCATCCTCTATCTCAATCGTTTCGAGCGGTACTCGCGCGGCGTCTTCATCATCTACGCTGCGCTGCTCATGCTGATGATGATGACGTCACGAGCCTCCTTCCGGCTGATTAGCGAATTCGCGCGGCGCCGTCGCAAGGACGGCCCCCGCCTCGTGATCTACGGGGCTGGGGAAGGGGGACTCCTCGCCGTACGGGAACTGCTCAATGATCGTGCACAAAACTACCGGCTCCTGGGCTTTGTCGACGACGATTCGCGCACTCACCAGAGTCGCCTTCACGGATACGCGGTCTTGGGAGCGTACGATACCGTGGTGAATCTCATCCGCGGCGGTGAGGTTGATGCGATAGTGATCAGCGCCCGGCTGATGGACGTGTCTCGCCTGCGCCAGCTGGAACAACTCTGCACCGAAAACAACGTACGGCTAGACCGGCTGCAGGTCGGGCTCACGCCGCTCGTCGCCGTGTCCTAGTCTGGGTCAAAGATCTCTGTCGTCCTTGGACCTTGGGCCTTTGTCCTTAGGCTGTCCTTCGGTCCTTGGTCCGTCCTTCGCACTTGGTCCTTGGTCTCGTCTGAAGGGGTCGTCTGTGCCTGAGAGTCTTGGTTTGTTACCGTAGCCAAGGCCCGAACGGCGACGGACAAGGCCTAAGTACCAGATTAGCGTCCAACCAGCCCTTCCACTGGGCTGCTGGCCGTGGCGTACATCCTGCGCGGGATCCGTCCGCTCTGGTAAGCAAGCCTCCCGGCGCGAACGGCCAGCTTCATGGCCTCGGCCATGGCAACCGGATCCTGCGCGCCGGCGATGGCGGTGTTCATCAGGACCGCATCGGCGCCGAGCTCCATGGCCAAGGCGGCATCCGAAGCAGTGCCGACCCCGGCGTCGACGATGAGCGGCACGCGCGCGAACTCGCGGATGATCCGCAGGTTGTTCGCGTTCTGAATTCCCAGTCCGGATCCGATCGGCGCGCCGAGCGGCATCACGGCCGACGCGCCAGCATCCTCGAGCTTCCGGCAGACGACCAGATCGTCAGTCGTGTACGGCAGGACGACGAAGCCCTCGGCCACAAGGGTCCGTGTGGCCTTCACCAGCGCTTCGTTATCCGGGAAGAGCGTGCGCTCGTCGCCGATGACTTCCAGCTTTACCCAGTTCGATAAACCGGCTTCGCGGCCGAGCCGCGCGGTCCGCACGGCCTCGTCGGCTGTGTAGCAGCCAGCCGTGTTCGGCAGCAGGAAGTACTTCGACCTGTCGACATAGTCGAGGAGCGACTCTTTCGACTTGTCCGAGATGTTCACGCGACGCACGGCGACGGTGATCATGTCGGCGCCGGAGGCTTCGTGCGCCCTGACCATGACGGCGTGCGACGCATACTTGCCGGTCCCGACAATGAGACGTGAGGAGAATGTCTTTCCCGCGATGATCAACTGATCCATTGGATTCTGTCCCGTCGTGCTGGTCACGCCCGAGCTGAAGCTCGGGC